>Ga0210407_10002553_pt1 | contig 15562 bp, 13 predicted proteins | sample IncBWC27MmetaG_FD_150860 | JGI IMG/M metagenome (GOLD analysis project Ga0210407, IMG submission 150860) | Forest soil microbial communities from Barre Woods Harvard Forest LTER site, Petersham, Massachusetts, United States - Inc-BW-C-27-M | ecosystem: Environmental > Terrestrial > Soil >...
GACCACGGCCCCAAGATTCGTATTCGAATCCGGAAATTGCTGCTCCAACCCCTTCGCCACCATGTTCATATTCTGCTGTGCTTGCTCGATCGTTACGCCCGGCTTTAGCCGTGCCACCACCGTCAAATAATGACTCTCTCTCTCTGCCAGCTTTTCCGCCGTGAAATAGCCAGGCGCCCAATATTCCATATCTTTGATTGGAAAATAAAAATTCCGCGGCATCACTCCGATTACCTTCGTATTCTTTCCATCCATCAAAACATTTCGACCCACAATCGCCGGGTCGCCGCCAAATCGCCGCTGCCACAAGCTGTAGCTGATCACCACTTCCGCGCTCTTCGCCGCATCCTCTTCCGCCGTCCATCGCCGCCCCATCGCCGGTTCCACTTGCAGTACGTCAAAGAAATTCGGCGTCACTGATCCGCCCATCACCTCTTCCGGCGCCTGGTCGCCCGTCAAACTCGACCCCTCATACCGCAGCGCCGCCATGTCCTTGAATACCCGGTTCTGTTTTCGCCAGTCCACAAAGTTAGCCGGTGCCGGCGTATTGTGCGCGAACCCGATAAACGACGCATCCTCCCACACAATCGCCAGCCGGGAGGACTCCCCGTACGGAAGCGGTCGTAGCAACACCGCGTCCACCGCGCTGAAAATCGCCGAATTCGCCCCAATCCCCAGTGCTAGCGCCGCTATCGCTATCGCAAAAAATCCCGGATTCTGCCGGACCTGCCGAAAGCTGTACTTCACGTTTTGCAGTAAGCTCATGCGTTATTGTACGCAACCTTTTCCCGAATGTTCCCCGATTCTCGCCCAACTGGACACTTGGGAGCGAGCTTGCTCGGCGGTTAACCAATTCCCTAATCGAACACCCAACCTCTTGGATCCCTTTACTCTGCGAATACCGGCCGCAAGCTCTGGACTCAACAAGCCGGTATCCGCCGCCTCGGCGGCCAGCCTGCGCACGGCTGCGAGCCTGACATTCGTGGTTCCCGGCGCCAGCCGAATCCAGTAGCGAGTGGCAACTGTATTGTTGAAGGACAAGCGTGGCTCTGAACAATACCACTCTACAAACTCGTCAATTGCATGCCGATGGATGCACTGCGATTCCGGAGAACCCAGGCTAGCAAGCACGGCGGCTTTGGCGTAATCCAGATCCGGAAGGCCGAGCTTGTCTTCCGCCGAGCCAGTGTTTTGCTCCTCATGGTTGGCCGCCCCCCAACTGCTGGCCGTACAAAGCCCAAAGGGGCTTGCCAGAAGCCGTGGTGTGGGAATTGCCCTTGCGGACAGGTTATCAATCGGCTTAGTGAGGGTCGCATCGAACACGCAAAATATCGTAGGTAGCGCACACTTCAGGTGCGGGTCGTCGGAAGGCAGCCCCGCACGGTGGAGAGCAAATGGTTTTTGAGTTCGATATTTTCCGCGTCGAAGCTGACTCGTCCACGACTTTCATGGGCCTGCGTGAGCCTCGCATGGTGGCTGCCTCTCTGCCTGGTAAGCGCGTTTTGAGAAAGGCACCCTGCGCCCGTCTCCATGCTGTTCTCGCCAGCGCGTCACTTCTGCTGTGTATGGTTTCTACGAACACACTCGCTCAGCAACAAGTTGCCGGGCGCGAGACTAGCAGCCGCTCGCTCCCAGATGCACCTCTAGCCAAGAAAGACCCGCAGAATTCGGCTCAGCAAGCACCCCTTGAGGAGGGGTCGGCCAGCGTCGCAGGCACCGTGCTGGACATAAGCGGAGCGGCCGTTCCCGGTGCAGTGGTGAACTTGACGCATCAGGACGGAACAGAAATGCATACGATGGTGTCCGAGGAGGACGGTGAGTTCAATTTCACAAAGATTCCTCCCGGTCCCTACCTCGTGGTCGTCAAGGCCAATGGTTTTGCGCCCTTTGTATCTGAAGAGTTCGTGGTGGCGGTGCAGCAGGCTTTTGAGGTTCCTATCGTCTCGCTATCTATTGCGACGGCAAACTTAGAGGTGACAGTTCGTCCCACCGATCTGATCGCCGCTGAACAGATAAAAGCTGCAGAGAAACAGCGTCTGATGGGCGTCATCCCAAATTTCTATACAAGCTACATTTATGACGCCGCCCCGCTCACTTGGAAGCAGAAATTCTCGCTAGCTGCACGGGGCACATTCGATCCGGCTGCCGTGATCGGCGTCGGCCTCGCTGCTGGCATCGAGCAGGCGAATAACTCCTATGCCGGATATGGACAAGGTGCCGCGGGCTACAGCAAACGTTACGCTGCAAAGTTTATCGACGGACGCAGCAGTGACTTCCTGACTCATGCGGTGTTCCCCTCGGTCTTTCACCAGGATCCGCGCTACTACTACCAGGGCTCCGGAACCTTTAAGTCCCGCCTTGTGCACGCGGTCGGCTCCGCATTTGTCACACGCAGCGATAGTGGGCGTAATCAGCCGAACTACTCTTACTTGCTTGGCAACATGAGCGCAGCAGCATTGTCAAATCTGTACTATCCGCCGGGGAATCGGGGAGCGCACCTGATCTTCACCAATACCGCCCTTGGCCTGGCCGGACGCTTGGGTACGAATTTAATCCGTGAATTCCTCTCGAAGCGCTTGACGACGAACGTGTTGGGGAATGGAAGACAATGAACATGGTGTTTGACGCGGAAGGACCACGCCCGAGGCGCGAGGCCTGTGTAGCAAAATCGGAAGCTTGGTACCCGAACCCGGAGGCAATTGCTGGTGAAGATTGGCTTTCCTGAGTGGCTCTGGATTCTGCCGCACGGTCAAACAAAACGATCTCAAGTAGCTTGAGGCCCGATATAAGACCTATCGTTGTTACACTTTCCGCGTCCAATCATTCAGTGCCTCGAAGCGCCCTTGGATTTGCGTCCCAACCGGAGAACGTTACCAGGAAAAATCACTGCTGATGGATAAGAACTCTGCGAACCCGCGAAAAGTTTTGTGGTTCCTTGTCATTGTGCTTGCAGTAGGCGTGTTGACAGGCATGTCTTATGAAGCGCTCGCGACACAGCGCTCACGCAGTCGTGGTAAACAGCAAGGCTCACCTGGTACATAATGTTCGTGAATCGCCGTATATCCGGTTGTGCGACTTTTGATACGGGTAGTGCTTGATTAGTTGCATATTCGGAGATGTAAAGCGGTACTTCATATTGACGGGAACACCGTTTAACCAGGACTTGGAAACTTGGACTTCCTCCTTTTGAGTGACTGCATGGTTAGTGAGCGGCAGCGTGCGTAATAGCTTCGAGAGTGATGCTGGTTTTGGCCCTTTGATCGGGACTCATCGCGAGTTGCTTCGCCATTACGAGCCGTTGCAATTCTGTGTAGGTCGATGGCCCTGCATCAGTTGAAACCTTCGCCGAGATCTCCAGGACTTTTCCTCCAGGCCATTCCCAAAGCTCCAATGCGAGTTTGCCCAGGTGCGGCTGAGATTCCGTTTGCCAATCGGTTGCTACGATCTCGGCAATTCTTTTCACGCCGGTCCAATCAATAGAAACCTGTGCATCCTCGAACAGCTTGATTTGCGCGGGGCTCAGGAGGCGTGATACGTCACTTCCTGATTGAGGGAGTTCCTCCGTGGCGAGTTGTCTCGTAATCGAATAGGACGAGTTCGCCCCCTCTCGAGTCAGGTCAACCTCGCATTTGAAGCGGCCGCGTCCCCCCGAGGTAGGGGAGAATTTCTTGCCGTTGCGTGGCCGCAATTTGACGGTCAGATCATTTTTTGCGCTATGACGCAGCCGCACGATTACGCCTTGAGATAGCAGATCGAGCGCACCGGTGTCGAAAAAGTAGACGCGACCGGTCGTTTCTTTTTTGACGCTAAGCGCCGCGACGGCAGCTTGAGTTTCCGCTGGCGAGAGCAGAAGCTTCACTTCAACGTTGCAATTTTCTTGTGCATGCAAACCGGAACAAATAAGGAGCACCACACAGCTGAAGTAAGAGAGTGAGAGTGCATTTGGTTTTCGCTGACGGAGCAGGTGACTCACCGAACTATCATAATCCGGGCCAGGTTCGCTTTCCTATCGCACTGGCGGATTCATGGTGAGTATCCGAAGCGCCGTTAGAAATCATATCCCCGGATACTGACAGTGGCCCGGTCAGTATAGACGTAGCGGAGAACGTGGCAGTGGCATTAAGGTTGGAACCCATGGTGGAAACGCTACAGCGACGTATGCAGTTCAAGGGGTCAACTCCCGATTTGCGAAATCGGAAACTACAAATCAACCTGTATAATCTGGCCGCAGCCTTTGCTTGCCGGCACTGGAGTCTTCACTCGGGATCATCCCCAGGTACATGCCGATCTGTTTGCCGCGGCGGAATCGCTCCGGTGTTCCGATGACCAGAAGATAAATCATAACTATTGAGGAGGGGCAAACCGGAGTCCGGGTAACGTGCGCTTTGGTAACCTCCGAAAAGTTGGATTGTTCAGGGAAACCAAATTGTCGATTCTGATCTGCGTTAAACGACGATAAGATGTGGAGGGTTCGGCCCCGCGGAAGTCGCGAAGGTCCAGCGTCGTCCGAAGGCGGGGCCGAAACCGAGACTGGAAACTGCGGGCACCGCGGTTCAGGAAAATCAATCCAAGGAAAAGGAGAAAGCATCATGGGATCAAAACCGACGCATGAACAAGCGCAACTTCACCTTCAAGTCTACGACCAGCGGAGGGAACCCAAATTACGCCAAGCACGTGACTGGTTCGGCAAAAACTACATCGTGAATAATATCGACGACGTTATGCGGATCGCGCCGATGGGAAGCGAAACCGGAGCGTATGTCGGAATGGTGATCGGCTACTGGGAGCAAGCCTGCGCGTTGCTCAACTACGGACTACTGCACGAGGATCTCTTCTTTGAGACCAGCGGCGAGTTCTTCGGAGTGTGGGAGGCGCTCAAACCCGTCGTTCCGACGTTTCGCGAGCTTTTTGTCAACAAGCAAGTCCTTGTGCACCTCGAAGAGGCGGCGAAGCGCTATGAGGCGTGGTCGGAAGACCGCAACCCGGGTCATATCGCCGCGATGCGGCAATTCATGCAACAGATGCGCGGTCAGGCAGCATCAGCGGCCAAAGCCTGATTCGAGCGGCGATTCAAATTGATGTACGGGCGGGACGCGCCGGGTAGCCGGGGCCGTCCCGCCTTTTTTCAGCGAGGGGCACTTGATTCGTACCGGGACCACTTTACCGGTAAGCGCGTTATCAGACTTGAGGGCTCCCGTCTCCCACAAATTGCTCTTATAAATAAAATAGGACAACGTAACTCAATTCGGAAAGTTGAGCTTCTTCAAGAATACGGCAAATCGCGGGTCGCCGTGCAAGCTCTTCAGTAGCGGGTCCACTTTCGTAAAGATCAAACCGTCATCACGCTTCGCGTAAGCCCGGTCCAGCCACTCGAACGCTTCGTCGGACTGATTCCGGAAAGCGTAAATCTCGGCGATTAGGTAGGGATCAATTGCCTGGTAGTTCGCAATCAACTCCCTCAATGCGGCATCCGACTCCTTTTTCCGACCAAGCGCGTGGTAGGCGATCGCATACAGAAACGTACGTATTGGGTCATAGCCTACGCTCTCGATTTCAGCCAAAGCATCCTGAGGCCGCCCCTGCATCACATAAATCTCGCTCAAGAATGTAGAGCTAAGGAGACTATCAGGACGGAGCTCATGGGCCTTCTTGAGATCCGCTTCGGCTTCCTCTAGCTTGCCCCCGCGAAACTCGATCTCTCCAAGTCCCTCCCAACTGTGTGCATTGAGTGGATCCAAGTCAACGGCTCGGCGAGTCAATTGAAGAGCTTCGTCAAGGCGGCCGAGAATGGCTGCCGATGAGGCCGCCAACAATGCAGTTTCGGAATTTCCGGGCTCCAATTCAACCGCTCGCCGGAAGGAAGCATCCGCTCCAGCCCAATCGAAGTCGACCTGTTGCTTAATCCGCCCCATTTGGGCGTGGGCCTCTGCCAGGTTCGGGTTCAACGCTAAGGCTCGCTCAACTGCTTCACGCGCAAGCCGGTAACCCTCTTCCCTGGGAATAAGGCCTGTGACGGCTTGCCACTTCCGTGCCCGAGACAACCCAACCCAAGCCAAAGCATAGCTGGGATCAAGCTGAGTCGCCCGTTCGAAATACTTTGCAGCCATTTCCGTATCTTTGTCTGAGTCCCGTTCAAAGTAGTAGTGCCCCTGCAGGTAGGCATCGAAGGCTTCCGGATTAACTGGGTGCGACTGAGCCAGCGCTGCTTTCTGTTTCGAAGTCAGACGCAGCCGGATCTGCTGCACAACAGCCTTGGCTACATCGTCTTCGACAGTAAGAAAGTCGTTCACCGGATAGTCGTAATCCTGTGACCATAAGTGAGTTTGGTCCTTCACCTGAATGAGCTGAGCGGTAAGGCGTATGTGATTCCCGCTCTCGCGGAGGCTGTTTTCCAGCACATACTGCACAGAAAGATCGCGGCCAATCTGGTCCAGGCGTTCGTCCTTGTGCTTGTATCCCATGACGGATGTCCGCGCGATCACACCCAACTGTTCTGGGTTAAGCCTGCCTAGCTGTGAAATCGTTTCCTCCGTCAGGCCGTCCGCAAGATATTCCTTATTGGGATCGCCAGTGAGATTCTCAAACGGCAGTACGGCGAGCATGATTCTTTGCGAGCTTGGCCGCGTCATTGCTTGAAAATGCCGCCAAGACGCGAAACCGACGGCTATCAAAAGGACTGCAGACGCTCCCATAACCGCAGCATTCCGCCAGTGCTTTGGCGTTTTTGGAACCGCCTCACCTGCGGGAATCCGCAGGGCGGGTTGCCTATCGGCTAGCGAACTTTTGGCGGTCGGGACTTGGACCGCGGATTGTTTTGCGGTGTCTACCGCTTCGGCAACTGTGACATCCACAGTGAACTGGTAGCCTTTGCGAGCGATGGTCACGATCAAGCGAGTGTCCCCTGAGTTGTCCCCGAGTGCCTTACGTAAATGCGAGATGTATTGCTTCAGATTCCCTTCTTCTACGAACGTGTCGCCCCACACAGCTTGCAGCAATTCCTCCTTGGTGACCAAGCGGTTGGGGTTCTGAGCCAGGAAGAGCAGGACGTCGAAGGCCTTAGGGGTGAGAGAGACCGGTGAATCGGCGCGAGACAGCGTCCGCTTCCGGGAATCCAGCGCAAACTGGCCGAAACGGTACAGGTAACCGTCGCCAAGGCTCGACTTTGCTTCCTTACCGAGATCCCCCATTGTGAGGGCCATTCTGAATGCTTCTCTCTGTCGGTTCAACTCCTGATTGCTGTTCGGGGGACCGCCGCAAGGGTGATGGCGGTACCCAAAAAGGTTCCTGGTCGTTCGCTAAACGGATGGGTGTAGCGTCACACCACAGCGACGTTTCGCCGCAACTCGCACGCCAACCAGCAGCTGCCGAACATGGGCGGGGACCGCAGCTCGAGACCGCTCAGTTTTACTTGCAGAGTATCGACTGCGTCGGCGGGAATCTCGCGATCGTCAGGAAACAAACACAAGTTCTCATACTCTTGCTGCTGTTCATCAAACACCGACAACGTTTTGCGCCAGGCCACAGGCTGTTGATCGTTGATCTCGCCGAGATAGAGAACGGTTCGCTGCACCGCTTTGCAAAAGCGACTCGCTGGTTTTCTACGACACTGAAGTAGCGATGATCTTTGCCATCTTTTTTGCGATTGTTGCTGTGTAGAAACATGCTGACGCCAGATTGCCAGAAGTCCGAAGGCAAAAGGAAGCCACTTGGTCTCCACTCTGCTGTTTTTCATAACTCGGCGATGGAAACGCACGACTTAACTACACAAATGATCCCAAAAACACCGAAATTAGTTCGCAACTGCGAAGTTGGGTTAGAAACGGGATGGCGACTTAATGGGCTCAGCATTCATTTCATTCGGTTGTACGTGAAGTCGTATTCGACCGTCCAAGTTTTCCCGCCGTCTGTTGAGCCTTGGCTGAACTGTCTCACTCTGTCTGGTCCCTGAGGAATGAATTGCAGGTGCCGTTTCAATTTTTGGCCGTTGCCTTGAGGGATTTCATCTGTCCAATAATCCATGATTCCGTCTTTGAGTTCGCCCCAAAAATAGATCATCCCTTGAGAATTGTCGACCCAAAATTGCTCCCAACGCTTCAAGCTTGTGTTGTAGCTGTTAAAGCTTTTGCCCTGATAGGGATTATTCAGGCTCGTCCAGTTCTCCAATATCACGCAGTCGTTGAGTATTCGCTCGATCTTGCTCGTTCCTGCGGGCATGCCGCCGTGTGTTGTAACCACATTCCACTCCCCAACCCAAAAATCAAACTGGCGATTTTCCGCGGCGTAGGTGCATGGGTTCTGATTGCGTTTGGCCTGTTCGACAAGCTTGAGAAACGAGGCCTCACTCCGCATTCCGGCCAATTCAGTATCAGACATCATTAGCTCGGGCTGGCCAAATCCGTCTTGCACAGCCCGCTCGAGATACTGCTTCGCTTTGTCGCTGTGCTTCAGCGAAGCGTAGCAGAGGGCAATTTCGTATTCGCCCAGAAAATTAGCGGCCCCGTTCTCGATCGCTTTTGCCAATGCCTCGATTGCCTGCTCGTGTTCACCCTTGCCGTGCAGCGACACACCAAGCCGGTACCACGCCCGGCCATTTTTCGGTTCGGCTGTGGTGATGTGACCGTAAAGCTCGGCGGCCTTTGCCCAATCTTTCGCCACGTACGAAGCGTTCGCTGGGGCAGCGTCCGGATGAGGAGAAGTCGTCTGTGCCTTGGCGACTCCCCAACTGAATGCAATGAAAAACGTGAATACAAAGAGCTGGGCCATAGTTCGCTTCATCATGATCATCTCTTTTGGTGGTGTGTCAGTTTAGACGGCAGATTCCGAAGCTGGTGAGCACCACGATTTGTATAGGGCATTCAGTTGAACAAGCAGTAGCCAAACCCTGATAACGGTAATCGTACATGTGGATATCGTCTCTCGTGAGTTCCGTTGGCTCAGGGGGGGATACGTTGTGGCCAAACTTACACTGCCTATACGTGGAACTAGGTTGTGGTGACTCCGGTCCTCTTCTGCTGTCTCGCAAACCGAATCCCACACGGATCGCTATCTATACGCTCTCCCATATTCCGCTGAGGTTTAAACTCGATTGGCGACCCGAGAAGTCAATTGGTTGATTGGTTGCGGTACGAAGGTGGTCGAGCGGAGGAATACCGACGGGTCCAGGTAGCGGAAGCAGGGGAAGACGCGACCGACGCTTCCTGTAGACCGAGAACATTGGCAAGGTCGATCCAGTTATTTATTTTCGGACTGGCAGCTACCCGCGAAGGGCTCTGATGCTCAGGCCCGAAAAACTAACTTAAGAGACTGCGGCAGAAGGGCAGAAGGTGCCCATGACCTGGACTCACCTCGTATGTTATGCGTTCGTTGCGAGACGTGGTTTCAGCATCAGGGGATAGCTAAGCAGGGGGAGAGAGTGATACACCGCTTGCGCAGGCGTAACAGGGCTAGCAAACAAGAAAGCCGCTGACCTAATGCCAATTACAAAGCTGTATACCGTCTTCGACATCTACCTTTTTCTGCGTGGCATATAGTTTCAAATCAGATTCGTTCTGAGCGGCAAAGCAAAGGGATAGGCGGGCGCGATGCATGTCTTGTGGCACCGGAACGAGTACGGGGAAAGACTGGCATGCTGCCCGCCTTGGGCGGATGTCAGCTACCGCCGTCTACCTCCTCCCATGCGAGCGCCGCCGTAACTGCGCATCGAGTTGAAGTTCTGGGTACGCTGCGTGCCTTTGCTGCGCATTTCCTGTTGGGTTTGCAGCTTTGGCTCCGGCTTGTTGACGGATTGCCAGCCGTTGCCACTGTTGCTCGACCAACTACCGCTATCCCTGTTGTAGCGGTACACGCTGCCGTCTTTGCCCGCATAGACGTTGTTCTTCCCACCAGCGATACCTGTGTTCGTGTTGGTGTTGTAAACAAAGCCACCGCGATTTGCCGTGCCCTGGCCGCTATAGATGTTGCCAACGTATCCTGCGCCGCCTCCGGCGACGATTCCGGTGTTCGGGTTATAGGTTGCTCCGCCGCGATAGCCGGCGGTGTTGCCAGTGTAGATGTTGGTATTGTAACCGCGTCCCGCGACTGTGCTCCGGCCAGTCTGAGTGTTGTAGTAGGCGCCGCGGCTTGCAGCCCCATAATTGCCGGTATAGGGATTTGCCCAGGCTGCTCCCGTGCGCGAATACGCCGTATTGCCCCAGACTCCGTACACATTGGCGACGGCGGCCCCTCCCCAAGCGCCCCATCCGTAATACGGATACCAGCAGCATCCGTAGTAGCCCATTGGTCCCCACCAGGGGTAATACCCGGGATAGTAGCCATATCCGTAACCAAAGCCGAAACTCCACCCGGTATCCTCGTTATAGGTGAACCCTGCTCCTACACCGTAGGTATAGGACCAGCCCGACCACATTGTGGAACTAATGTACGGTGGGTAATACCAACCTGTTCCGTAAACCACGGTCATCGTGTTGGCTGAGACCACCGTGCCGTAGTATCCGGGCGTGTAACCGACGTACACCACTTCAGGTGTAGAACCGTACACCTTCGCGTAGGTCACGTAGTAGAGCGGAGAATTGGGCGGAATGTCGTAGATCTGTGCGGGCACCGTGCCGGCTACGATCCACGGACCTTGCGGAGACCGCGCATTGAACCAGACTCCTGCTTCGACGCAGTAATAGTTGTCGTCAGACACCTTGATGACAGCGGCACTCGTGTTCTCAGCATAGCCGATTGAAGTGCCTTGAATCGGGACAAATTTCGCTTCGCCGTCATACTGCACGGTGACCTTTGCCTCCGAACGCGTGATGGTCGCCGTTTGCGGAATCGAGTTGGCGATCAACGCCTCTTTCGCCTGAGGGGTTCCAGGTACGGACGCCAGTACGGCGACCTTGGGGTTATCTTTTGGAATCTTCGCAAAGTCCGGGGGCATGTCCGTCGCGTTTACAAAAGTCCAAGGCCCGTCGAGGGTCGCTCCTTTGAACCAACGGCCCGAAATCAGAATGTAGTACTCGGCGCTGTACCGGAAAATGTTGCCGCTAGTATTGATCACATACTCAAGGCCAGTGCCGGGGATGAGATTGTACTTTGGCTCGCCCTTGGTTTCGATCAGCTCCGCTGGCCCGAAGGCAACGAACACCACTGGGATCTCTGCTTTCTTCCCACTTTCTTTCAGCGAGGGTTGCTGTTTGGTCTGTTCGCCCTCAGGATTCTGCACCTGGTTCTGGCTGACAATAAATTCTTCAGCTTTCTTCATATCGGCAGGTAGTTTCTTGGCGTACTCCCACGGCTCTTCCAATTTTTTGGTTTGAAGCCACCAGTCCTGCACGCGGAGGAAGTAGATCTGCTTGTCGGCCTCGTAAAGAATGACTGATCTTGTGTTGATCACCCTTAGCAGCTTTGTGCCGGGTACTTCCCGCATCTGCGGCATGCCGTCAATCAGCACTTGCAGTGAAGGTTTGCTCGCAATGATCACCTTGGGCGGGTCGTTGTTCACCTCGACACCCTTGACCAGTTCGTTGTCCGCGTCTAGCTCCGCCTCCAGTCGATCGAGCGAAATGGTTTTAGTGGCCCCCGGCAATTTCTTTTCCAAAAGCGCAGTCAGTTCGGCTTCCTTGTCCTGAGCCACTGGAAATTTCACCTTAGTGATGTTCGCCTGGTCGAGCGTCACCAACCGGTTGACCTTGTCCACTTCGGTCCGAGCCTGGAACCACACCACTCCGTACTTGGCAGCACTCTCTTTTCCCGACTTCAACTCGGCGGCGCAATAAAGGTCAATGAGGTTCTCATCCCATTTATCCACCTGAGGCTGATAAATAATGAAGGTGTCGGCGCCGCTGATGAAGGTGCGCGGCCAACCACTATCCGACGGTGCCTTCGTTTGTGTCTTGGTGTTCTTCGGTTTCGGGGAGTCCGGCAGTGATTGCTGTGCGTCGCTGGCACTACAAAGCAGGGAAAGCATAAAAATCACGGCACAAATGACCGATGACGCCGCGTCGGTCGCGGGGCTACGCATTTGCATGATCAGACCTCCAACGCATGTCCACAGAGAGCTCTGCGTGAGGATTCTCAGGAGAACTCGACGGGCGCCAAAATTCCAAACTTTTGCCCTACGCAGCCACTGCTTTCGTCCGCTTCTGAACTAACTCCGATTCTGCTTGCAGCCAATCGTCTAGATCATGCCCGTCCTCTCTCCCTCGCTGTTCGTATAGATCGAAGGCGCGACGGCGGACCTGCTCCTGAATGTCAACGGGAGATTCTGTTGCACGGGTTTCCGTGGGCAAAGTCGGCATTTGCGGGTTCATGTGTTGTCATTCCTTCATCCGTAAGAATTGCAGGTCAGTTGTTCCAGCACGACAATTCCGGTAATGAGCATAGGATTAACTCTACTGCTGCGCAACTAGCGAATCCCTACGTTCGTTCGGAACGGTGGCCTAGCTTCCTTAGGGCTCAATAATCGATTGTCGCCAAAAGGAATCAGAGGACTCCCGTCACCTTCACAGACACCGTAAAATCTCAGTCCCGCCGGATTGCCGGTAACTGCGACCTATTTGGCCAGTAAAGACGTTAGATCGTCACTCTACAAGTGCTAGTCTGTCACCCGCCATTTGCTCCTTCCGGGGTAGGTGGAATATGGGACCACTGGATACCAGCGACAAATAACCTTGCTGCTGGAAACGGTCGAGTTCAGGCATCGTCTGCGTTCGCTTTGGTCTTCATTTCGGTTCAGCCTTCACTTTTTTATCGTGAATAGCAAAGAATTTCGGTTCGCACCGTGACATCAGTTTCCCTCGAACTGTTGCTACCTACGGGGCCGGCGGAGGAGGACGCAGCTCCACCGAGCTTAACTTTGCCCTCAAGCAGCTGATCCGCTGCGCGTGGTGACATCAAGAGAAGAACGAAATCGGTCGCACTTCCGCTAAGTTGTGATTCGGCGGAGCTACCCTCGGGCGCGACCGTTGCTGGTGCGCCCCAAGGACCATAAAATCCAATTCCGCCGCGGCAAGTCATCACACCAGGCCCATAGCTGCCAGCACTGCCGACTGCGAACTTCAGTACAGAAGGCACAATCACAACACAATCCGCTTGATCGAGAATCCCCTGCGGAATCCTATCGGGAGCGTCAGAGATTTGTTCCATCACCTGCCCCGCTGTCAGGATAGATGGTGTCCGTCTCAAGTTTCATTCGGGGACGAAACGGCGCTGATCTATTTGTGGCAGATTCCACTACCACCACGCCGGATACGTAGTCATCGAGCCTCTTTGACGACGCGTCGGATATGAATAATCCAGCCACCACGACAGTACGCGTATTCGCTGGTGCCACTTTCGTTCAGCGAAGGGTAGCGACACGCGTGATTCTTTCTACTGACAAGGCACGCCAGATGGAATAGGCTATGGGCGTAATTCTGGTCGCCGCCCGGTGACTGACTAGCCGTCAGACACCAGCGTATAAGCCTGCAGTACCGTATTCGCTGCTGACCTTTGTTGACCGCCCAGAATGCACGAAGATGGCAAATATGTCTGCTCACGGGACAGGGCCGCGCTTCTTAATCGCAGATGACCACGCCTTGTTTGCCGAAACATTGCGGGTCTATCTGGAAAAGACTTATACCGTTGTAGGGCTGGTGCTAGACGGTCAGGCGATGGTGGCGGAAGCCATGCGCCTCCGCCCGGACGTGATTGTTGTGGACGTCGGTATGCCGCTCTTGAATGGGCTAGATGCGGCCCGGAGAATCAAAGAACAAGCCCCCGACATCAAGTTCATCTTCCTGACGATGCGAGAAGACCCAAATCTTGCTGCTGCTGCGGCTCTTGAGCTTGGCCCAATCGGATTTGTGCTGAAACACTCGACCGGACAGGAGTTGTTAAAGGCAGTCGAGCATGTCATGCATGGCAATGCCTATATAACGCCCAAGCTGAGAGCTGAAGACTGGGCTGCAACGGAGGCCAGAGCGCGGCAGTTTTCCAGAAAATTGACCCAACGACAACGGGAAATCGTTCAGTTGTTAGCCGAAGGCCTGACCATAAAGCAAATCGCGGGATTGCTCAACCTAAGTGAAAAGACTGTGGAATTTCACAAGCATCACGTCATGGAAGCTTTCAACCTTAGGAGCAACGCCGCCATGGTCATATTTGCCTTGAAGCAAGGATTGATTTCGCTAAAGCCCAACCGTCCTGCGCGAATACCGCCACAGAAGCGGCTATGAGTTTCGCTTTCATGGTCACCCCGCCGAGGGTGTTGCCCGAAAGTGTTTGGGTCTACCGCTGCACGCCGGTGGGTCTACGGCAGTCCCCTACCAAGTAAAACCCACTGACACCGTACGCTACCGTACTAACAATTTCCTCGCAAAGGATTATTCATTTTCTTTACTCGAAGCGATGCGAAGGAGGCAGAAGCGACAGTCTTGGCGCTATGTAGTAGAAGGCAATACAGAAGCGAGTCCGAAAATGACATCAATCGACAACAAGAAAGAGACCACCACAGGCGAAGCAGTTCGTGTTCTTGGACGCGATGCGTAGTCCTAGGAGGCGTGGCCGAAAGATGACCACAAGCATGTTTTCTACTCGGCGTGTGTGTTTCTGAAGACACGAAAGACCTTAGTCTTCCCGAAATACGCACCCCGCATGTTTTGCCAGGAACAGCAAATTCCGCGGGGCCACAGTCACGACCAAAAAGATGGAAACCTACAGTTTTATCCGTACATCCAATACGATATAATTCGATTGCGAGGCGATTGTGGAAGATCTGTTTGACCTGTTCGAGGTGCAACCTGAAGGGAGTTTGTGGCGCGGCGCCGTCAATGGTCGGAAGACCGCGTCGTCGAAGCTGGCGGAGCTATTCGCCAAGAGTGGTAAGCCGGTGTTTGCGATGAACCTTCAGACCCGCGAAATCTTGGAATTCGCCTATCCCGAAAAACAAGCATCATCAGGCAACAGCCCTAGCGCCACCGGTTACTCGCTGTTGTGGTTACGTGACCTTATCAAGCAACCGCCACCGCCAACCGAGCCATATAAGCCGCCGAAGGAAGAATTTCCCCCAAGCCCGTATGTCCCTCTGGCTCACCGCTGACCGCTAACCGTGTCCCAGAACAATTTGACCGTACCCGGCCCGTGTCCGGCGGAGTGATTGTTACTATATGCCGATGGGTGAGCGTGCAGAGGAAATGCTCGAGGCCAGCGGCTTAGATTGGCGGGGACAGAAGAGTGGTATAAGGGATCATGGCGCGAAAGTCATCAAGAAAACCTGACGGCCGGAGAACGAAGGTCACCAACGGCACCTCAAGGTGAGCGAAGCTCGTGCTCAGGGCCTCAAGGAATCCGGAGAAGCAGCCGGTTACTCGCCGAAGAATGCTGCTCAGTCAGCGTACCAGGCGCTCGCTGGACTGCGCGGAAGGATGACTGCGCTCCTCGATGGGGCTGGCCTCGGTGAAAAAGTAGCCATTGAAAATTATCTAAAACCAGCGCTGGACGCCCAGCAAACGATCTACGCGCAGAAGGACGGGAAGGTCGTCAGCCGCGGCCCCTCTCTTGGAGGCGAGCTCAGCCAGTTTGGGGACGTGGATTAGTT
>Ga0210407_10002554_pt1 | contig 15557 bp, 10 predicted proteins | sample IncBWC27MmetaG_FD_150860 | JGI IMG/M metagenome (GOLD analysis project Ga0210407, IMG submission 150860) | Forest soil microbial communities from Barre Woods Harvard Forest LTER site, Petersham, Massachusetts, United States - Inc-BW-C-27-M | ecosystem: Environmental > Terrestrial > Soil >...
AGCCCGTTCTGCTTGCGCACATCATCCAGCCGCTTGATCACGTCGGACTCAACGCTGACGCCCATATCTTTCGCGCGCTGTACCATCAGCGATTGATCGATCAGCCCGCGCAGCAAATCTTTCTGCTGCTCCTTGAACTCCGCCATGAGCTTATCCTGCGGGCACCCCGTGCAATCGTGCGCCACTTCTTCGCGCAATTGCTCTTCGGCCTTCTGATAGTCGGACATGGTGATCACATCGTTGTTCACGCGCGCGATAATCTCTTCGACCACCAGCGACTTGGTCTGCGCGCGCGCCCCGGAAGGAACCAGCGCCGCGCCCGCGATCAGGGTACCGGTGAGAATCCAGACCGATGCAAAATTGCGATTTTTCATGGGGTTCACCCGCCTCAAATTTTAGCCCTACGATTGTAGTTGTAGCAATATGTTTCTCGTGGCACCCATCGGACCGCCCTGGATGCTCTTCCAGTCCAGCCACAGCACTCCGGAGGGGTCCAGGCGCATGCCCCTTCTTTTGCGCAGCAATTTCACCACGCGATCGGGCCCCAGCGGCGTGTCGTCGTAGAACTTGATGGCCACCTGGTCGCCCTTACGGTCGATCGTCGCCACCAGCAGCTTCTCCGCCAGCGCCTTGAGCACAGCATAATCCAGCAAGTTCTCCACCGACGGCGGCGGTGGGCCGAACCGGTCCTCCAGTTCCTGGCGGACCTCTGCGCGCTCGGCGTCGCTGGTGACGCTGGCGATGCGCTTGTAAATCCGCAGGCGCAGGTTCTCGCTATCAATATACTCAGGTGGGATGCGGATTTCCTGTCCTAGGTTGAGTGTGGCCCGGCGTTCAGGCGTCAGCGCCTCGCCTTTGCGTTCGGCGACGGCACGCTCCATCATCTGGCAGTACATGTCGAAACCGACGGCCTCGATGTGGCCGTGCTGCTCGCGGCCCAGCAAATTCCCCGCCCCGCGCAATTCCAGGTCGAGCGCGGCGATGCGGAATCCCGCGCCCAGGTCACTGAATTCCTTGAGCGCGGCGAGGCGTTGGCGCGCGATCGTGGTCACCGTGGTGTCGGGCGGGACGAGCAAGTACGCGTAGGCACGTTGATTCGACCGGCCCACGCGGCCTCTTAATTGGTATAGCTCCGAAAGGCCCATGCGATCGGCGCGATTGATCACGATGGTGTTCGCACGCGGAATATCCAGGCCGTTCTCGATGATGGTGGTCGAGACCAGCACGTCCGCTTCGTCGCGAATGAATTGCAGCATCACTTTTTCCAGCTCGGCTTCGCGCATCTGGCCGTGGCCAACCACAACGCGCGCTTTCGGCACCAGACGCTTGATCATCGCCGCCAGCGAAATGATGGATTCCACGCGATTGTGTACGAAGAAGACTTGGCCGTCGCGCGCGAGTTCCTCTTCGATCACACGCTGAACCAGAGTCTCGGTAAATGGTGCGACGGTAGTCTGAATCGCCAGGCGGTCTTTCGGAGGCGTTTCGATCACGCTCATATCGCGTAAACCCACCAGCGACATATGCAGCGTGCGCGGAATGGGTGTCGCGGACATCGTCAGCACATCCACATTCTTGCGCATTTCCTTGAGCCGCTCTTTGTGCGCCACGCCGAAGCGTTGCTCTTCGTCCACCACCAGCAGCCCGAGGTCCTGAAATTTTACGTCCTTGGAAAGGATACGGTGCGTGCCGATGAGGATGTCCACTTTGCCCGCTTCCGCCTCTTCCAGCACCTTCTTTTGCTCTTTTTCAGTGCGGAACCGGCTGATCATTTCTACGCGCACTGGGAACGCGGCGAAGCGCCGCTTGAAAGTCTGATAATGCTGGAACGCCAGCACTGTCGTCGGCGCGAGTACCGCCACCTGTTTCGAATCCGCGACGGCCTTGAATGCGGCGCGCATCGCCACTTCCGTCTTGCCATAGCCGACGTCGCCGCACAGCAGCCGGTCCATTGGCAAATTCGATTCCATGTCGCGCTTCACATCTTCGATCGCGCGCTGCTGGTCCGCGGTTTCCTCGAATTCGAAAGCGTCGTCGAACTCGTGCGTCCAATTCGTGTCCGGCGGAAACGGATGCCCCACCGCCATTTTTCGCTCGGCGTAAAGTTCCAGAAGCTGTTCCGCCATGTCGCTGACGGATTTTTTCACGCGCGACTTGCGCGCTTCCCACACCGTGGTGCCCAGGCGGTCGAGTTGTGGATCGACGCCGCCGAGGGACGTGTACTTTTGAATCAGGTCCAGACGCGCGAGCGGCACGTAAAGTTTCGCGTCGCCCGCGTAACGCAACAGCATGAACTCGCCGTTTGCACCTTCCATGGCCACCTGGCGCAGGCCTTCGAATTGGCCGATGCCGTGATCCACGTGCACCACGTAGTCGCCGGGTTTCAGGTCGCTGAAATCGCTGAAGAAACTCGCGGTCTTGGGCCGCGCGCGCGAACGTTGTGAAGGCGGCGCTTGCGTTTCGAACAAGTCAGCATTGCCGTAGAGCACAACTTTCGCGTCCGTGAAGACCACGCCTTCGGAGAGCGGCGCCTTGGTGAGTAACAACGCCGAGCCCGGTGCATTGCTGCCTTCTTCGGCGAGGCGCGTCACGGTTGCGTTTTCTTCCAGCTCGCCCATGCGGTAGGGCAATTCAAATTCGTGGCAAATGTCCGCGAAACGCTCGAGCTCTCCGGTGCTGGCCGCGGAGACCATCACGTTTTCGCCTGCCGTAATACGGTTACGGGCTTCCGCGATGAACGCCGCGACATTTCCGTGATAGCGCGTAGTCGGTTGCGTGTGCAGCGTCCGGATCGCGCCTGCTCCGTCGTGACCCGCTGCGGAGGTGCCGTTGCCGGATTCCGCCGCCTCAACCGCCAGATGCTCGATGGCGAAGCGCGGCGCCATCTGCAACGCCAGATTCCACTCCTCGTCATCGAAAATAAATTTGTCCGGCGGTTCCGCCAGGGGACCTTCCACCGCGTCAAACGCTTCAGCTAGCTGTGCGCGGTATTTTTCAATAGATGTAGCCAGGAGCGAAGGTTCATCCGCGATGATCAGCGGCTCCACTGTGAGATCAAACAGCGTGGACTTGCGATTCTCGCGCAGCGCCTCGCGAAATTCCCATCCGGGATAAAACCCACCCGGCGCCGCATTATCCTCCCGCCCGGACGCTACCGAAACCCGCGCCCGCTCCAGCACCTCGGCGCGCCGCGGATATTCCGTCAGCGGCAACAGCGTTGCACGCTCCACGGGATTCGTCGAACGCTGCGAATTGGGATCGAAAGCGCGAATGGATTCGATGGTATCGCCGAGCAGTTCCACACGCACCGGCTGCGGCGATTCCGGCGAGTAAATATCAATGATGCCGCCGCGCACCGCGAATTGCCCCGGCATCTCGCAGGTGATTTGCTTGTCGTATCCTGCGCTCGAGAGAAAATCAATCAGTTCCTGATGCGGAATGGATTCGTCGCGCGCAATCGTGCGCGCCAGCTGCGAGTAAAATTCGCGGTCGCGCATGCGCCACACCGCGGCCTGCACCGGCACGATCAGCAGATCCGCATCGCCGGTAGCAAAGCGCCACAGCGCCACGGCACGGTCTTCCGAAATTTCGGCGTGCGGCGAGCGATTTTCGTAGGGCAGCACCTCGTGCGCCGGCAAATGCGCCACCCGCCGCCCGGGCTTGCCCGTCACGGCGCGATAAAAATAACGCACCGGCTCCAGTAGCGCTTCGGCGCGTTGATTTGTATCCACCAACAGCACCGTGGGCCGGCCCAGCTCGGCAAACGCCAGCGGGATCAGCAATGCCTTTGCGGAATCCGTGAGCCCCGCCAGGCGCACTTCACCGCCACTACGCCGCAGCGCTTCGAATGTCTCCTCGACAACCGGGCGCCGTGCCACCCGCGCGAGAAGCTCGCTGACCAACGGAAGAATCATGCTTGAAGTTGTGCGATGCGTTCGACCAGCCGGGAGGTGGAATAGCCGGGTTCGAGCGGCAGGCGCACCACTTGCCCGCCCGCTGCTGTTACAGCGTCGTCATCCGCGTACGCGTTTTCGCTTGAGCCTGCTGCGCCGCCTTGCGCCAACACACCCGGCGCAAGGCGCGCGATGAATTCGCCCGCGGTGGGCTCGTCGAAGATGGCGACGAAGTCCACAGCCGCGAGTGCCGCGAGAATCTCAGCGCGTTCGGCTTGCGGTGTGATCGGCCGCGCGTGAAACTTCCCGGCACGGGCGGGGGCCGGTGCTGGACCTGGAGCGCCGATAAGCTTATCGCCCTGTTCCGCCTCCACCCGCACGCTTTCGTCGCTTTGCAGCGCTACTATCAATATGTCGCCCAGAGCGCGCGCCTGTTCAAGCAGACGGACGTGCCCGGGATGCAACAGGTCAAACGCCCCGGCCACGCACACCAGGCGCTTTCCGTTGCGTTTCCACTCCTGACGTTGGAGAATCAATTCGGTTTGCGAGACGACTGCCAATTGCCCATTCCTCGATCCGCCCAAGCGGAAAAACACAAACACAGTATTCTACCATGTCGCCCGCAAATGCCGCGGAGCGCTCAGTGAAGCTGTGGCAAATTATTTTCGCCGTTGTCGGTTTGGTGTTTCTCGCGCTCGGCTCGCGCTGGATTCGCGTCGCGGAACTGCCGAAGCAGGAACTCTGGCTCGACGCAGGCGGCTGTCTTACGCCGATGACCGTCCTCGACCCGCCTGCGGATGTAAAACCCGCCGGAAGCGTTGTCCTTCTGCACGGACTTGCTGCCAATCGCCGACTGATGATGTATCTCGCCGAAGATTTCGCCGGGCACGGTTTCCGCGCGTATGCGATTGACCTGCCTGGCCACGGCGAGAGCCGCGACGCATTCTCGTTCGCGCACGCACAGGATTGCGCCGCAGCCGCCGTCGAATCGCTCATTCACAGCGGGCAGCTCGACCCGAAAACCTCGATTTTGCTGGGACACTCGATGGGCGCGGCGATTGCCATACGCATGGCCGATCGCGATCCTGTCGCCGCTACCATTGCGCTTTCACCCGCACCGATGATCTCGCCGCAGCGCATGCCCGCGAATCTGCTGGTGTTCAGCGCCAGCGCGGATTTGGGTATTTTGAAGCGCGTGGCGCAGAGTCTATCTGACGCAGCCGGCGGCGAGCGCACCGCGCCGGAAGATTTCGTGCAGCAACGCGCGTTCGAACTGCGCTGGCTGTCGCGCTCCACTCACACCAGCCTGCTCTCCGACCGCCGCGTGGCACACGATTCCGAAAAGTGGGCCATGCAAGCGCTGTTTCCCGAAATCGCGGGGGATACGCTCACGTTGAACCTGGACCTCGCCACGTATGAATCGTTCGGCCAAGGACGCAGACGCCTCGCCGGCGGCACCTTGGGCTTCCTCGGCATCCTGCTGCTGTTTCCGCTGGTCGTTACACTTGCAGCGAAATTGGCCGCGCCGTCCGCCGCAACAGCCGCTACTGCATGGCCAAATGAATCGTCGCACGTTGAATCGCCGGGAAATCGTCCGTCCGTGCGGCTGCTGCTTGTCGAAGGTGCGCTGTGCGCGATGATTGGTGTACTGCTGCTGGTGCTGGGCACACCGCTGAAGTTTCTGCATCTTTACACCGGCGCGTACCTTGCGTCGCTGCTGCTAGTCGTCGGCGTCGTGCTGCTAATTTTCAATTTCGGCTTTGCGATGGAATATGCAGCGCTGCACATCCGGCCACTCGCCGTAGCTGCGTTTCTCGGTTTCGCCACATTCCTCGCCATCGGCGCATGGCTAAACTGGCAGCTCGACGACGCGTGGCTGAACGCACCGCGCTGGCTGCGCTTCGCGGGAGTGCTGCCGGTCATGTGGATTTACAACTTCGCTGAAGAAGTCGTACTCGGTCCAGTGCACCACGGACTGGAACGCGTCGTGCGGTTCGTGGTTTTCCTTCTCCTGCGCATGGAATTGTTTCTCGCCTGCACGCTCGCCTGGTATTTTTTCGCCAGCGGACAGGTGCTCATCCCGCTCCTCTTCGTGTACCTTGCGCTATTTTCCACCCTGCAACGGCTTGCTACCGATGCGTTACGGTCTCGCATCGGCTCTGCCACAGCCGCGGCATTATTTGGTGCTATACTCGCTTCCTGGTTCATTGCCTCCGTTTTCCCTCTAACTTGAGCCAGGTCACAGCAGGGGACATGAAAGAAATAGCGATTGTCGGCGGCGGTCCTGCCGGTGCGCTTTGTGGCGAACGTCTAGCCAGCGCCGGTTTTCAGGTGACGATTTACGACGAGCGCCTCGTATGGGAAAAACCCTGCGGCGGCGGCTTGACTCATAAAGCCATCGAAGCCTATCCCTTCCTGCTCGATTCTCCTCAGCCGAAAAAAATTGTGCGCAAGGCGGAACTGATTTCCAGCAGCGGCCACCGCGCGCAATTCGAAATGAATCATCCCATCGTGATCTACGCGCGCAAGGTGCTTAACGGCCTGCTACTCGACCGCGCCATCGCCGCCGGGTGCACCGCAGTCTGCTCGCGCGTCACGAACGTGAAAACCAACGGCCCGCGCGTCAGTCTGATGGCCGGAGGCGAAGAGCGCTTCTCGGATTTTATTGTGCTGGCTGGCGGCGCACGCAATCAATTGCTGCCGGAAACCACCGCGCTAGGCTCGAAAGACCTGGAAGTCACGCTTGGATATTTCGTTCCCACCGAAGAAGACATCATCAAAATCAAATTCCTGAAGCAGTTTGAAGGCTACCTGTGGTCTTTCCCGCGCGCCGATCATCTTTCCGTGGGCATCTGCGCGAAGATGGGCCAGACTTCGACCCCGGTGTTGCGCGGACATTTGGATGCGTTCTTCGAAGAGGAAAAAATTCCCCGCGCCGGCGCGCAGTTTTATAGCCACGTGCTTCCTTCGCCGCAGGCCAAGACAATCCGCAGCCGCAAAATCATGGGCCGCAACTGGGCCATGGCCGGGGACGCGGCCGCAACCGTTGATCCCATCACCGGCGAGGGTCTTTATTACGCGTTGCGCTCGGGTGATTTGTTGGCGCAGGCCATTGCAGCGGGCCAGCCCGAGCTTTATCCCGAACAATTGCGCGCCGCTTTCTCCGCGGACCTGGAATTCGCCGCCAACATCGCGAAGAAGGTTTTCCGCGGCACTTTCCTGGGCGGCGCCATCACCACGCGCATGGTGCAACTGCTGAATTATTCGCCCGCGTTTCGCGATCTGATTCGCGACGTCTTCAGCGGCTCGCAGGATTATCGCAGCCTCAAGCGCCGCCTGTGGAATCAGTTGGGCATCACCGTCGCGGAATTCACGCGCAGCATTCTCGATCCGCGCACCATCGCGTGTGCGCGAGCTTCCGCGCCGTCGCCCGCCGACAATCGCGAACCTTAGCAATGAAACGCACTGCCAAGTCACGCAAACGTGGCGCTCCTGCCGCGAAGAAAGCAAAACGCACCGAGTTTTCTCGCGCAGCACCCGTCGGAATGCCGCGCATCGGCCTGGAATCCGGCGTGCAGCGCGTCGTTCCGCGCGAATGGACCATCGCCGCTTTCGATCCGCGCCTCCCCGCCGTGCTCTCGACTCCAGCGATGATCGGCATGATGGAAATCGCGGCGGCCCAGGCCGTGCAACCGGAGCTGCCTTCTGGCGCGATTACGGTGGGCACGCGAATCGAAGTGGATCATCTGAAGGCGGTAACAGAAGGCGCTACCGTGCGCGCCGCCGCGCGCCTGGTCGGCTATCAGGGCCGCTTCCTGGTCTTCGAGGTGGAAGCCCGCTCCGGCGATCTTGTGCTCGGCCGCGGCAATGTTTTCCGCGCCATAATCGAACCGCAGACGTTCAACGCTCGTGCCTCTGCGCGGAAAGAATCGTAGCAGCCCGCCTACTCGTTCGTTTGTCCGACTAGCTATTCGCGTCGCATCCCGTTGGAAAATCCTTCGGTTGAGCGACGCTGCTCACCATGCTAACCTTTCCTCTGCGTCAGACGCTCGAGTGGCGGAACTGGCAGACGCGCCGGACTCAAAATCCGGTGGCCGCAAGGCCGTGTGGGTTCGATTCCCTCCTCGAGCACCATTTACATTTGCGGCGCGAGCCATTCGCGCGCAAAATTATTCCCTCCTCGCACGGAGAACGTCATGAAGAACTCCTCGCCTGAACCTGAACACCAAAAAGAGAATAATGAAGGGCTGACGCGCCGCCGCTTTCTTGAAACGACGGTCGGCACAACCGTCGCATCGGCGATGGCGGGTGGTCTATTGCCGAGCGCACACGCGCACTCGGATGCACATGTCGCGGCTGCCGACGCGAGGAACGGCGTCCCCTACCGCACGCTCGGCAACACCGGCGAAAAGGTTTCCTCCGTCGGGCTGGGCGGATATCACATCGGCATGCAGAGCGACGAGCAGGAAAGCATCCGCATCATTCGCACCGCGCTCGATGAAGGCATCAATTTCCTCGACAACTGCTGGGACTACAACGGCGGCACCAGTGAAATCCGGATGGGCAGAGCGCTGCAGGACGGCTACCGGCAAAAAGCATTCCTGATGACCAAAATTGACAGCCACACCAAGCAAGGCGCGACCAGCCAAATCAACGAATCGCTCCGCCGCCTGCAGACTGATCACATCGATCTTCTACAATTCCATGAAATAATTCGCGACACCGACCCCGAAGCCATTTTCGCGCCGAACGGCGCGCTGGAAGCTGCGCTCGCGGCTAAACAGAAGGGCAAAATTCGCTACATCGGATTCACCGGCCACAAGAGCCCGCAGATCCATCTGAAAATGTTGAACACGGCCTTCGCGCACAAGGTCACGTTCAATTCCGTGCAGATGCCTCTGAATTTGATGGACGCGCACTACGACAGCTTCGAGAAATTAGTGCTGCCCGTGCTGGTGGCGCACAATATCGGCGTGCTGGGCATGAAACCGATGGGCGACGGACTGATATTACGGAGCAAGACGGCGGAGCCTGTCGAATGCCTGCAATACGCGCTGAACCTGCCGACCAGCGTCGTCATCACTGGATGCGACAGCCTGCCCATACTGCAGCAAGCGCTGCAAACGGCGCGCGCGTTCCGTCCGCTGAGCCGGGAACAGGTTGCCGCGTTACTCGCGAAAACGGAAAAGGCCGCGCGGACAGGCGAGCACGAGTTGTACAAAACGGCCCACAACTTCGACGGCACAATTCAAAATCCGCAGTGGCTGGACTAGGTAGGGTTTGATACGGTTTTGTAGCGGCGCTCCCGCTTTGCGGGACCGCCATCGTTCAGCACCGCGACACCGATGGCTCCGCCGCGGCGGACGCCGTTACGAAAACCAAGTCCACAGCCAAATCAAAGGCGCCCGCCTGAAGGCGGCCGCTACAAAAACCCCAATTCAAAAACGAAACCTTCACGCGCGTACCGTCTCAACCTCCGCTGCCACCACGAATCAGACGTATCGCTTCCGGCAACGCGGCCGCTTCCGTTTGCGTTGCGCCGCCCGCGCCACGCGCCGCCGCGCCATTCGCGTCCTGCGCGTCCGCTGATCCATCGCCGCCTTCGCCGGGAGCGAGAAACAAGTTCGATTCCAGGCCGTGCTGCTTCGTGTAGAGATCGAAATACCGACCGCGCGCCGCGTACAACGACGCGTGCGTGCCGCGCTCGATCATTCGCCCTGTCTCGAGCACCAGAATCTGGTCCGCGCGCCGCACCGTAGATAACCGGTGCGCGATCACAAAAGTAGTGCGCCCCCGCATCAGGTAACGCAAGCCTTCCTGAATGAATGCTTCGGATTCGGAATCCAGGCTCGAGGTCGCTTCGTCCAGAATCAAAATTCGCGGATCAGCCAGAATCGCCCGCGCAATGGAAACGCGTTGCCGCTGGCCGCCGGAAAGTTTTACGCCGCGCTCGCCCACCACGGTGTCGTACTTGCTCTCGAATCCTTCCGCAAATTCATCCACGCGCGCGATGCGGCAAGCCGCCAGAATCTCTTCTTCGGTAGCGTTCGGCCGCGAGAATCCCACGTTCTCGCGAATCGAGCCGTCGAAAAGAAAGGTTTCCTGCAGCACCACACCCAGTTGCGTGCGGTAGGAATCCAAGCGCACTTTCGCCAAATCCACGCCATCCACCAGCACACGCCCGCTCGTCGGCACATAGAAAGCCGCAATCAATCCGATTACCGTGGATTTTCCCGCGCCCGACGGACCAACCAGCGCCGTCACCGTTCCCGGCTGCGAGTTAAATGCGATCTCGTGCAGAACTTCCTTGCCCGTGTCGTAGGAAAAACTCACGTCCTCGAAAACCACCTCTCCGCGAATGCGCTCGAGCGATTCGCGGCGATTGGGGTCTTCGTCTTCCGGGTTTTCGTTCAACACCTCGCGTGTGCGCTCCAGGCCCGCCAGAGCTTCAGTGATCTGCGGCCCGATCGCCACGATCTGGAAAACCGGCGCGATCAGAAATCCCAGGAACAGTGTGTACGAAAAGAAAGTTCCGGGGGTCATGGTCCCAGCGAGAATCTGCCGCGCACCCAGGAACATGATCATTGCGCTGACAATTCCCATCAGGCTGGTAGCCGAAAGGCTCATCAACGAAGTCGCCGTGAGCGTTTGCAGCACGTTGTCCAGCAGCCGCTGCACTCCTGCGCCAAATACTTTTTCCTCGCGCGCTTCGGCGTGGTAGCCCTTCACCACGCGCACGCCGCCGATGGATTCCGTCAGCCGGCCCGTCACTTCCGCATTAATCTTCGGCCGCGCGCGAAAAATCGGGCGAATCGTCTTGAACGCCCGGTTCAGCGTCACTCCAAAAATAAAAAGGACGATGAACGCCACCGCCGTCATACTCACGCTGGTGCGCAGAAGGTACACCATGGCGAACACCGCCGTCAGGATTCCACCCGCGAATTCCACCAGGCCCGTACCGATCAGGTTGCGCACGCCTTCCACATCACTCATGATGCGCGAGATCAGCACACCAGTTTTGTTGGCGTCGTAGAACGACACCGGCAGTCGCCCGATGTGCGCCTGCACTTTTTCGCGCAGCTCCGAAATCATGCGCCAGGAGGATTTCGATAGCAGTTGCGTCAGTGCGTAGGACGTGAGGCCCTGAATCACCGTGGCAGTTACCACCACCAGGACGATCACCGGCAGCAAGCGCGCTTGGCGTTTCAGAATTACGTCGTCGAGAAAATATTTTGTGGACGCCGGCAGCACCAAGCCGGACACCCGGTTAATCACCATCAGCCCGAAACCGATCGCCAGAACTCCGCGGCGCGGCTTGATCAGCGCCAGAACGTCAGGCAGCAGCTTCCAGTCGAATTTCGCCTTCGCCGGCTTGCCGTCGCCGCTATTCTTTTTTTCCTGGCGCTCCATGCGGTTGCCCATGCGTTCGACGCCGGGACTGCTTTGTCTTCCGAGCATTCCTCACTATACCTTGAAACCCGCGCGCACCACCGTGGCGGAACGCGGCTGAGTTCCCTGCCAAGAATTTGAGATAACGTCCGCACGCCTTCAGATGCTAGAGACAGTCGCTGCGATACAACTTTCGCGCGGGGCCTCGGCGTCCTCCCATGCCGCCGCGCGACCGTCATCCGGTCGGTACGGACGCTGCTTGTGAATCGCCCTGCAGGACGATTCATCCTGAGAGCCCGCGGTGCGGGATCGAAAGGCTGCGCCCCAGCTTTCCCGGGCGTTCACATTTCGGCAGATTCGTAGTAGCACGCCGTGTCGAAGAGCTGCCGAAAATGCGCCGCAGTTGTCCCGCCCCAGCACGGGTGATAGACTTCCCGCATGGCCAAGAAAAAACCAGCACGCAAAAAGAAATCCGCCAAGAAGTCAGCGAGCGCAAGAAAGAAAATAATCGCCAAGAAGAAGAGCGCACCGAAGAAAACCGCGCCAAAGAAGAAGCCCGCTCGTCGCAAGAAGAAATCCGCGCGCCGCTCACCCGCCGAAATTTCGAATCCCATCTTCTCGCCCAGCGGTCGAGGCTTAGGTCCCAGCGCCGGTGGGCAGTCCGGCGACAACCAAGGCCTCTCGCGCAAGGAATTCGCAGGCTCGGAAAGCGTGGAAGAATTGGCCGAGGAAGGACAGGATTACGAAGCCGAAGTCGTCAGCGGCGTGCAAAATGCCCGCGATCCTGACCAAGGCGAAGTCACCACGAAGGAAGTTCCCGAAGACGACGTGCCTACCGAGTACGACGAACAGTAACGAACCCGCAATCGTTCACACCGCGCGTGCAATCGCAGAGAAATAGCTTCGGCGCTCGACCCAGGACCACAGGCGATCCTGGGTCGCCCGCAGTCCTGGGTCGAGTCACACGAAGTCATGCATCGCCGCGTGGTTTGCGTCGAACCACTCGCATGCGCTCTAACGTCCGCCAGCGGTGTGGCTTTTCGCCCGTTCTCCGCGCTCCTCGCCAGACGTTTCATCCGGGTCGCGAATATTCCGCGTGGGTTGGTCGTGCAGGGTGCTCATGAACGCATCTACCTCCTCCGAGGCCTTCTCCTTGGCGACGCCGTAGCGTTCCTGAATGCGCCCGATCAGCTTGTCGCGCTTGCCGCCGATCACTTGCAGGTCGTCGTCGGTCAAATGCCCCCATTTTTCGCGCACCTGCCCCTTATACTGCTTCCACTTCCCTTCCAATTGTTCGAAGTTCATTGCTGGTCTTCCCCTTTGCGACCGGATTCGCACTCGCTCGCCCCCGCGAACCGTTTCCGATGATCGCGTTGGAACGTCCGTAGCAGATCAACGCAATGCGCTTGCCAGCGCGAGGGCCAATCTAGAAGTTGAGCCGAGAGAGCGACATCCGCCGCACCGCCGCCCTGCCGCGCGCGCGCGGGGCCCGCCTGCCACCGTGTAAATTTGCTGCGGTTTCGCCCTATTTTCCCCGGCACACGCCAGCCCCCAAGGATTCGGGCTATGCACCCAAGCCCGACCCGCGCGCCTAGCCGAGTAGGTAAAGCCCGTAGCTTCGCCGCGTCTTCGTCCGTACAAACTGTTAGAAAATTGTCACATCGGATTGGCGCGGGTAACCTCGCTTGCTACTATTGCATCTGCTACATATGCGTTGAGGCATGATTTGTACTTTTTCACTTTAATTACACATCAAAAACTCGCTGCTCGGGTTGGCTCCGAGCAAGCGAAGAAATTCGCCGGTGTGGTTACGCGGGTTCGCTGTTCGGCCTAAGAAAACACTGAGCTGAAAGCACGGATCGCCGTTCACACATCTCGTGCGAAGGGACAAGCCGATGAAAAAGCATGTGCGATTGGCAGGCATACTGGCCGTAGCCGGAACTTTGGGGATGGCGGCCTGCGGCGGCGGGGGTGGGTCGAGTACTCCGATCACCGTAAGCGTTTCGGCAAACGCCAACAGCGTGGAAACGTTTCAGACCGTACAATTCACAGCCACCGTAACGGGCACATCGAATACGGCCGTCACCTGGCAGCTCAGCTGCACCGCCGCAGGTTCGGTTTGCGGCTCGCTCTCTGCCACCGGCTTGTATGTCGCGCCGAACACGGTGCCGACCGTCGCGACCGCGAGCAGTACCGATCCTGCGATGGTCACCGTCACCGCAATCTCGCGGGCCAGCGCTTCCGCTTCTCAATCGGTGCAATTCCAGGTCTTTTCGCTGAACCAACAAGCGCTGACGGCGCCCGTACAGCTCGGCTCGTCCGGATCGAACGTGGACGCTAACTGCCCCACCCCCGCGCCTGGATTTTGCTTCGGCGGAACCCTGGGGTCATTGCTGACAAACAACGCTACTCCGCCTGCGCTGGTTATCCTGTCCAACAACCACGTTTTAGGCCTGAGCGACGGCGGCGCCGCCGGTCAAAACGTGACGCAACCGGGCATTATCGAAACGAACTGCTCGACTAACGGAACGATCACGGTCGCGAATGTATCGAATATTATTAACCTCCAGACACAATCGGCTCCGCACGTGGATGTCACAACGGCGCAGATTATCAGTGGAAAGGTCGACCCCAACGACAATATTTTGGAATTGGGCGCGCTGGACGGCTCCAACGTCCCGCGGCCCGCACCGCCAGCCGCCGGCTCGGGCATGGTTGCCAGCATGAACCAGTTGTTGGCGAAAAGCGGACGTACCACGGGTTTGACCTGCTCGAACGTAGACGGCGTGGATGTATCTATGATCGTTGTGCAGTATGAATCGGGCTGCAGCACCACTCCGTTTAACGTCACTTACAACGACGAGATCACTGTCGCAAACATGTCCAACGGCCAAAGCTTCATCGGCGATGGAGATTCCGGTTCGCTGGCCGTGGACGCGGCTACCGCAGAGCCGGTGGCTCTAATGTTCGCCGGCAGCGACACCAGCGCGGTTGGAAATCCGGTCGCAGATGTCCTTAACGCGTTGCACACCAGCACCGGGCACACATACTCGTTTGTAGGCGGCGCGCAACATGCGGTGCCCGGGTGCTCCTTGCCGGGCCTCAACTCGGTGAAAGTGACGCCGCAATCCACCGCCGCTCTTCCCGCCGGCGAGGCGCAGCGCGCCCAAACAGCCGCCATCAACAACAGCACCCAAATCATGAATACGCCTGGCGTCTCGGCCTTCGGACAAGGCGGCAGCCTCGACGCGCCGAACGAGCCGGCGGTGCTGATGTTCGTCTCGCCGGGCGCATCGCACGCAGGCATTCCCTCGACGATTGACGGAGTGCGCACGCGCCTCATCGAATCGAACTCCGCATCCGCGCGCGGCGCGCTGAGCATGCAGCAAAGCGCGCAGCTCGCATCGCAATCGGAGCAGACGCAAGCCATTGAAGTTCCCGACGCCGCTTTTGAGCAAACCAAAACCGCCAAAGAGCAGCACGTGGCGGAACTGATGAGCGATCCCGCCGTAGTAGGCGTCGGCGTCAGCGCCAGCCTCGATAGCCCCGGCGATCCGGCCTTGATGATCTACGTGCTGAAAGGCAAAGCACACCGTGCCATTCCCGCCAGCATTGACGGCGTGCGCACGCGTATCAAGGAAACCAGCCCGTTCCGCGCCAACGTCGCCCATTCCACGAAGTCCACCACCACCGCGGCCGGCTGCCACGTGCCCAAAACCGCGGCCAGCACGAATCTAAACCCCGCGCCCGCCGCGCTGCTGTCGCGTCGCGCCGCACCGTAGTTGCTCTTGAAAACGTGAATCGTCCGCCGCGGCGGACGATTCATCCTAAGATCCGGCGGTGCCGAATCAAAACGCAGCGCCCACGTATACGTGGGCGATTTTCCGGCAGGTTTTCACTGCGACCTCTGCGGTAAGCGCCTCGCTCTTTCTCAGAATTTCCGCCGCAGTTCCTCCGTTTCCTCTGTCTCAAATCTTTTGACTTTCTCTGCTTCCTCCGCGGTAATCTTTCCTCCGCTCCCGATTAAATCCGCACCCAACGGTAGCCCAAAGATTCGCAGTTGCTTTTCCCAGCCCAGCGCGTCTATAAGGGGATGAAGCCAGCATCACCGACGGGGGTCAATGCCATGAAAATCCACACTGCAATCCTAGCTGTCGCCGTTTACTGCTCCTTGATCGCTCTGCCGTCCGCATTTGCGCGCACCAATCCGCATGAGAATCCTCCGGCGCCACAAAAGTCATCCGCGCAAATCGCGCAGTCCGCGCACGCGGACAT
>Ga0210407_10002556_pt1 | contig 15550 bp, 12 predicted proteins | sample IncBWC27MmetaG_FD_150860 | JGI IMG/M metagenome (GOLD analysis project Ga0210407, IMG submission 150860) | Forest soil microbial communities from Barre Woods Harvard Forest LTER site, Petersham, Massachusetts, United States - Inc-BW-C-27-M | ecosystem: Environmental > Terrestrial > Soil >...
TGTTGCCGGGACCATACACGGTGTTTTGATCGTAGCCGAGACGAAAACGAATTTTCGACTCCGGCATTATCGTCAGGTTGTAATTCTGCATGTTTCTTCGAGTGAAGAAGTCATGTGGACTGTTTCCGATCAGGGACGTCCCCAGTAGATTTGCAGGCGCATTGATGATTGGATTGAAGTTGGGCGGAGCGTTGGGAACGGGTGCGGGTGGGTTCAGCGGATTCGCCAGCAAGGAATAATCCCAATGATTCTGGTCTTGGCGAAACATGCCGTTGAAGGAGTACCACTTGTTCTTGGTGAGGCGAATTTGCGATACATCATTGGGATCGCCGCCGTAGCCAAAATTGCTGAGATAAAAATCGTCAAAAAATGTGCCGTGATGATCGAGCGAGCGAAATTCAGTTGTGAAACCCAGCAGCCTTGGCCCCTGTTGCAAATTCACCAATGTGTCGTAGGTTTCCTGACTCCCGTTTACGTTAGTGAATCGGTAACCGAATTCGATGGATTGCTTGATGTTGTAGTTGCCCTCGTTGATTCCGGTTTGTTCCTCCGCCTGCTGCGCGCGGCTCATAGGAGCCGCGAAACACCCAACGCACACCATGAAAAGGAATAGGCCGACGACGCGACGATAGCATTTCAATTGCAACTTCTGACCTTGCCGCCTCGTCACGATGCGCTGCCTCCTTTCGCTAAGGTGTAAAGAACACGTTGCTGCTGTTCGATCCATGTATCGCGGTGTGGCAGAGGGTGCAGGCTTGATATTCATTAGCCTGGTTATGAAATGACGGAGTCACGGGCGCACCGTTCCCGCCCGTTGAATGGCAACTAATGCACAGCAGATTCACCTGGTTCTGAATGAGCATTCTTTGGTTGGTGGACCCATGCGGTGTATGGCAAGCTTCGCAGCCCTCGATTTTGGCTTCGTGCTGGAAAACGAAGGGGCCCCGCTTATCGGCGTGGCACTTGTAGCAAACCTCGTCTTGACCGGCAACCGTGCGGAGCTGGTGCCGCTGCAATCCCCCATGCGGGTTGTGGCAGTCATTGCATTGCATTAAGCCTTCATTCACACGATGGTGGAACGGGCGCACGAACTGTGCCCGCACATCCAGATGGCAGTCGTAGCAGAGTTTCGGTGACGATTCCCGCAGCAATGATTGCGTGTCCTCCGCATGATGCGGCGAATGACAGTCAATGCATGCCACGCCACTCTGCAAATGGGCGGAGCGGCCATAGTTGCTCTGTTCGTGACTGCTCTGGTGGCAATCTAGGCAGCGCGCGCTGCTTTCTGCGGGCGAGACGTCCTTAAAGGTGAATATTTTCGTTATGTCGCCGCCGCCCTCGACGTGTTCCTTGCCGGGACCGTGACAGGCTTCGCACCCGTGCCACTCCGGGCCCTTCTGCGCGTCCAATTTCGAATCTAACGTGGTGACGAAATGGGGGCTCTTCTCGAAAGTGTTATAAAGATCTTCGTGGCATGTTTTGCAAACTTCGGCTCCAACGTAGAGTGACGGATCGGTCGGGCGCACATATTTTTGCGACTGCGCCGAGGCCTTGGGTTTGTCTTTAACGCTTTGAGAACCAAGTGGCGTAGCGCGAGCAGCCATGACGACGCTGCAGACAAGCAACGCCATTGAAATTCTGTGTGCGGTACCGCGCATTTACGGTCATCCCTCAGTTTTCACACGTGATCAGTTATCCCAACATCGGTGGAACCACTCGGTTAAAGAGATTGACGTTGGCAGCCGAGGCTTGATGGTCGGCCACAAGATCTTCCTGATTACTTGTGCGACATGGATTCAATCCTCTTTTGTCGCCGAGTCCGACTTTCCAATTCGAGCTCGGGAACCGCCCTCCCCGGTTAGTCAAGTCGATACTTGTACGGACAGCACGATTTGTGGACGGCCTTCTCAAAGGGAAGAATATTTTGAAGAGCTACCGACGTCACCTAGGGATTCCCCTAGTTGCCCGCGGGTGGACTGAAGACTTAACTTTCGATTGGCATTCGGACTATGAAGAGTCGGTTCCGGGGTACCCGATGACGCTCGCACGCCAACGGCCTTGCGGTCTTCTTTGGCGTCATTGGCTTGAACGCCCGGCCCAGGTTCGTCACGGATCTGCGTGTCACGGTTCTGAGCCTTCTGTTGGTCGGTTTGCTCCTCGCCGTAACGGGGCGGGTGGCGACGCATCTCTTCGGAAGCTGTGTATTAAACGTCAATCCGGTGATTCTGCCCGACCCATGCGCGCACGCGGGAATGTTAGTGAACCCGAGAGACCGCAGAGCAGTTCTCGCGCAGGCGACACACTCAGCCTGTCTCGTGATGTAGATATGATATAAGTAGACCATCGGGCCTCGTATTTAGATAGGACACGCTTTAGACCGCAGGTCCGGTGCCTGCCTGTTTCTATTCGTCGACGGTTCGTCATCGGACTCATAACGATCGACGAAGGAATTCGGAAGTGCCCGACGCTCCCGAAGAAACACGACAATGCTCACGGTCAATTCCCAGAAGCTCGCCGTTTCCAGCGAAATCAGTCTCGATATTTTTCGTCGTTTCAGTGAAACAACACGTCAATTCGGGCGAACCCTGCGACCGCTTTCGCTGTTGGAGGTTCTGCTCAGTTTCGCGTTGCTTGGAGCTTTCCGCACTTCGGCTCAAGAGCCTTTCAAGCAAGATGTCCTGATTCTGAACGAGGTGGGCCTCTCGCATTCCCTAACCGACGTGATGACCCAGGCGATCGTCAAGGGGACAAAAACCGTGCCGGCCCATGAGGTGGAATTCTTCTCAGAAAGCCTGGACTTGCTCTCTTTGCCCGGCAAACCGTCGCTTGTCGATACAAGAGATTGGCTTGCCAAGAAATATGGCCGCACCAAGCTGAAAGTTGTCGTAGCCGTAGGACCGGACACAGTCAGATTCCTTGCAGAACATGCCGATAGCATCTTCCCCGGAGTTCCGATCGTCATTTGTGGGAGTGCCGCAGACCAAGCCGGAAATCCCAATCTAGATTCGCGATTCACGGGAACCTGGCAGACACGCGAGCCCGGAAAGACGCTCGAAGCGGCTCGGCGTCTCTTTCCAAATACCCGTCACGTCTTTGTGGTCGGAGGCAGTTCGGTCTACGACCAAGTGGTGATAGCGGCCACGAAGGAATTTTTCAGCTCAGTTCAGGCTGGAGCGGAAGTCTCCTTTCTGGTGGATATGGAAATGGCCGCACTGCTCGAGAAGCTAAAGAATCTGCCTGAGAACTCGATTGTGTTCTATACCTCTTTTTTTCAGGATTCCGATGGCCACAGATTCCTGAATGCGACTCAGGCTCTTCCTATGGTCGCGTCCGCTGCCAACGCCCCGGTATTCGGAATGTCGGACACATATTTGGGACATGGCATTATCGGCGGGAGCCTAATGAATTTTCAAGAACAGGGGAAGGTCACGGCCGCTATTGTTTCAAGGCTCCTGCAGGGAGAAGGGCCCGAAAATATTCCCATTGAGACTCTTTCGAGTACATTCATGTTCGACGCGAATGAACTGCAGCGTTGGCACATTCCAGAAGCTCGACTTCCTGCAGGGAGTATCGTTTTGTTTGGCAAACCACAAGTTTGGGAGATGGCCAAACGGTTTTGGGTGCCTACACTCCTGTTCCTTTTCGTTGTTTCCCTCTTTGTCGCCTATCTGCATCATAATCAAAAACGGTTGACGTTAGCGAAAGAGATGGAAATACATCTAAGCAGCAAGCTGATCAATGCCGAGGAACAGGAGCGGCGCCGGATAGCTTCGGAGCTTCACGATGACTTCAGCCAAAGGCTGGCGGTACTTTCACTGGGCTTGGAGAACGTGGAGGAAGCAACGCCTGCTTCATTCCCCGATGTGCATAAGCGACTCCAAGACCTTGTAAAATCCACCAGCGAACTTAGCGCCGATCTTCACACTCTATCCCATGAGCTTCATTCATCAACGCTCGAGAGCCTCGGACTTGTTCCTGCTGTCGCGGCTTTGTGCAAGGAATTCACAGCCCATCAAGGCATAAAAATAGTTTTTAACGCGATTGATATCCCTCGATCGCTGAATCCCGACAAGGCCCTATGTGTTTTTCGCATCGTTCAAGAAGCGCTTCGAAATTTGAAAAAGTACAGTGGCACCGAGGAGGCGAAGGTGGACCTCCGAACGGCCGAAGGCAGACTGGTGGTGGCTGTGCACGATGAAGGTTCCGGATTCGACTTAAAAAGCCTGCGCAACAATCAGGGTCTTGGCATTCGAAGCATGGAGGAACGCGCACGGTCGCTGGGTGGAAAATTCGAAATTCATTCGGAACCCGGAAAAGGGACAACCGTTGAAGCCTGGGTGCCTTTCAATTCTGCCGCAAGAAGCGCGGCGAGCAAATAATAACTTGCTGTCACCTTCATCCTGAGCCGCCCGCACCGCTACCGTTGCCGTTACAAATTCTAAAGTAAAAGTTTGTGCCTCACGGAAAATCACAGTTCAGAACATATCCACTGCATTCCTGCGACCGCGGTGCATTAATCCATCAAGTTATTCGCATCGGCGATGCATTAGGGAATTCCCTAGTTGTGGCTCCTCGCTCCTTCCTCTAAAAGCGACGCAGAATTTAATTCGATAACTTCTGTACGCGAGATTCGTTGGTTTTCAGCGAGCTGTCGGCGATCACACTTGGCGGAAGTGCGCCTGAGGCTGAGTACAAACGGGGAGCCGCCCATGATCTTTAACTATTCCCGAGTGTCTCAACGCTTCGTGACGTCGTTGCTCACGATCATGTTCGTCGCGGCGCTTGGAGAATCACCCGCCCGGGCGCAAGAGCAGTCTTCGCCGACACCCGATATTCAAGAGTTGCAGAAAAAGCTGGCGCAGCTTGAAAAAGAGCTGACGGAACTAAGGCAGCAGATCAACACCGTTTCGGGTCCATCGAAGCAAGCCGTGCCAGGCCCGTCTATTCCCGTGACTACCGACACTCGCCAAGTCGAGGAACATGCGGAACAGCCGAAGGTTTCAAGTTCGATTGATATTTACGGCTACGCGATGACGGACACCGGCTATAACTTCGGATCTATCAACCCCAATTGGTTTGACGTGGAGCGCCCGACGCAATTACCGACTTTCCAGGCGGAGTTCGGTCCAAACGGCAACGCGTATTTTGGTGTTCGCCAAACCCGCTTCGGCATGAAGAGCTTTACTCCGACGCCTCTCGGAGATCTCAAAACCATCTTCAAATTCGAACTCTTCGGCACAGGGGCCGAAGCTGGACAGACGACCTTCCGGCTGCGCCAGGCTTATGGCGAGCTCGGCCATTTCGGTGCGGGACAGACCTGGAGTCCTTTCATGGACATTGATTTCTTTCCATACTCACTCGAATACCAGCCTCTATGGAACGCGCCGTCTGTCGAGACAAGCGTAAGCGTTCGGAAGGGCAACTATGAACGGCTGTTTGACGAGGCGCGCAAGAAAGTTCGTGCCTGGGAAGCGGCCAATCCAAAAGGAAACAATTCAACTACATCCGCTGAGGGGCCGATTTCGGAATTGCCCTAAGCGTTGCGTACGCTTCAGTGGGCCCGCGCGGAGACAACTGCCAATGCTTACACCTCCAAGGCTTCGGACAAACAGTTACACACAATTGCGAACAGTTCACGATTAGCTAAAGGTTGATGCGATGAGATTCCCGCGATTCCAACCTCCCGTTTTCGGTGCTCCCGAGAGCCCTCGCGCGGCTATTCTACTGCCAGGTCATCCGCGCTGGGCGATGGCGAGTGTTTTGAGGAATGTGATCATTCTGGGAATCGTGAGTTTTCTATACTCCCCTAGTCCGGTGACTGCTCAGACTGCTGCTGTTGCCATCCTGGATTTGCAAGAAGCAGGGCCTTCGAAATCTCAGCACCTGATATTTTCGGACGCGCTCTTGGCGCAGCCGAAGAGCGCCGCGTTACCCTCCGCAAAACCGTTGGATCTAACCGTTCCGCTTCCCTTCGAAATGCCGGCGGACAAAGTGTTCGTGCTGGCAAGCTTCTCCAGTTCCGGCGCGACGAAGCCGCGCGACCGGCCGGCATCGGGCACGAAGTTTCACTTCTGGCCGTCGTTCGGCGAGTCACTGCTGTACACCGGTATCATGCACACGTTTAACCTCGCGACGGAGCCGGGCACACGCGACGCATTGAATGGTCCGTGGTTCCACAACTACATCCGCTCCGTGGGGGAATTGCGCGGTTGGAGCGACAACGATAAATTCATGGCGCCGTACGTTGGGCATCCCATCGAAGGATCGATATTCGGTTTCATCGAGAGACAAAACGATCCCAAATTCAAGCAAGTACAGTTGGGAGACGGCCGGGACTACTGGGTAAGCCTGCTGCGGTCCATGGCGTTCTCCGCGGTGTGGCACACCCAATGGAAAATTGGACTAATCAGCGAGGCGTCCATCGGGAATGTGATGCTGCACGCTTCGCCGGGATTTATCACGCTGGTGGATACACCGACGCTAGGATTTGCCACCATGCTGGCAGAAGACGCCGCAGACCGATACCTGATCGTGGGGCTGGAAAACCGGAGCACGAATCGCGCGCTGATTATTCTGGCGCGTAGTTTTCTGAATCCGGGGCGAACGTTTGCCAACATAATGGCCTTCAGGCCGCCGTGGAATCGCGACACGCGCATGGGACTGTTCGGTGAGAACTACGAGGTCCGCAAGGACATGGTGAAGGAATACAAGGAAGGAACGGGGCAGAAGCTTTTTGTATATCACAAGCCGCCGGCTGATCCGGATGAAGCGATGAAGAAGTATCCACTGGCAGCACCCATAGAATTGACGGCTTTTCCGTACTATGAAACTTTTCTGGGAGGCGGAAGCTGCGTGGGCGGGGGCGGTTCAGGATCCGCGCGAGTAAATCCGCAGTTGCAGGTGGTTGCGGAATTGAGCGGATGTCTGATCATGCACATGCCGGCGTACAACGTCAGCGGGGATTCGTTGTTTTATGGCGGCGGGGTGCGTTGGACACCACTGGCGTCGCATCATTGGTCACCATATATGCAAGTGCTTATTGGCGGGAGGAAAGTGACGCAGGAAGTGGACAACCTGGAGCTTAGAAAGCAGCTGATGCAGGAATGGAACAATGGAGCCGGCACGCTGGGGCACTATCCGATGCGCAGCGCGTGGTCGGTGGAAAGTTCCAACAACGGCCCCAGCCTGCGCGTGGGCGCAGGATTGGACTGTGTAATTACGCGGCCCTTCGCTTGGAGATTGATCAATCTGGAGTACACACACTCGTGGATGGACAGCGTGAACGCGCCGGGGGTGCCTGCCGCGGATGCGATCCAGCCGCAGAATGGGTTCATTATATCCACGCAGGCGGTGGTGCGCATTGGTACTTGGTAAGGACGGGCGAACGATTGAGGGGACTTGCGGTGGTCACTTAGCACCTGAAACTTCTTGCAGGACGTTCTGGACAAGCTGGTGCCAATGCCTATCTTAATCGCGGTGGCCGTTCGTGCTGGCGCATTTGCTCTGGCGGCACACAACTCCACGATCAAGTCTCGGTGATCGCGAAGCAGCCCCAATTTCCGTAGTTCAGAAAAGCGACCATCCCGAAGCTAGGTAAGCCAACTGTTACTATTGACAATGTGCATGAATGCTCCATACGGGCAATATTCGATGCCAAGACGCGTGACGTTTCGCCGGAGTTCGCTTCAACTCCGTCACCGTAAACCTGGCTGTAGATGCAATGGCGACTGCTTCGGAGGAGCTTTAATGGATCGTGTTCCTGTCCGCGGGGGTGGCCCTAGCTTCCTTATCGCGGATGACCACGAAATGTTCGCAGAAGCGTTGCGGCTTTATCTCGGAAAAACTCATATCGTAGTGGGACTGGTGCGGGACGGTTATGCTCTAGTGGCGGAAGCACTGCGACTTCGCCCGGACGTGATTGTAGCGGACGTCAGCATGCCGCTCTTGAATGGGCTGGACGCGGCCCGAAGGATCATTGAGCAAATTCCACAAACCAAGTTCGTCTTCCTGACAATGCGCGACGATCCAAATCTTGCTGCCGCGGCGCTCGCGCTCGGTCCAATCGGGTTCGTCCTGAAACACTCACCCGGACAAGAGCTACTGAAGGCGATTGACCATGTCTTGCATGGCAAGTCGTATCTAACGCCCAAGCTGAGGGCTGAAGACTGGGTAGAGACGAAGGACACGGCGCGACAATTCTCGACGGAAATGACGCAGCGACAAAGGGGCATCGTTCAGCTTTTCGCTGAGGGGCGTTCCGTGAAGGAGATTGCAGGGCTTCTGGGCGTAAGTGAGAAAACTGTGGAATTCCACAAACACCACATCATGAAAACGTACAACCTTAGGAGCAATGCCGACCTGGTCTTGTTCGCCTTGAAGCAAGGATTAATCTCACTGAATCCTTAAGTATCCCGCTGCTACCCTCGGTCTCCCCAAGCGATTCCACCCGACAGCGGGCAACCGGAAAAAAAACGGAAGCGCGCCGCTAGAGAGTGATTCTGAGCCAGATCGCTTGGTTGCAATGCCTGCTGCGTCATTATAATGTGCTGCTCAAGATTCTGGCGGACAAGCGAACATTCAGTGAGTGGGGTCGCCTTCGAGTGCGGTATAACCATTTTCATAAACTCTGGCGCTCAGCGGCGTTGTGTTTATTGAGCTGCGTGGCGCTAGCATTGATTTCGGCAATTTGCATTCGACTGCACTTCGACCTCGCCACCGTTGGCTTCCTCTACATGATTGTCGTAGTCCTGCTATCCCGTAAGGGGGATTTTGTTTCGTCGATTCTTGCCTCCGTCGTTGCGGTTTTCTGCTTGGGATACATCGTTGCTCCTCCCAAGTACTCTTTTCGGGTCGACGATCCACTTGACGTTGTGGCCCTCATTGCATTCCTTACCACCTCGTTGGTCGTTGCTCGCCTGGTCTCCAAGCTGCGGAAGATAGCTGAGGATGCCCGCTTCAGCGTCCACCGCAAACTGATTGACGCCGAAGAGCGGGAGTACACCAGGATCGCCAGAGACCTCAACGAAGACATCAACCAACGGATTGCACTCGTGGCCTGCAGCCTCGAACGATTGGGAGAACTGAAAGACCCTCGCTCCGAATCCATAACTGAAGTCAGTAGCCACGCTCGAGATCTATGGCAGCGCGTATCCGAAATTGGCGCCGACCTTCACGCGATATCGCACCGATTGCGCTCTTCGAATCTGGAGTATTTAGGAATTGAGACATTGGCCAAATCCTTCTGCACAGAGTTTGCGGGGCAGAAGAAAGTCGAAATTGACTTTAAAAGCCACGACGTACCCAGCCATGTGCCTCTCGAGATTTCCTTTCCCCTCTTCCGAGTTCTGCAGGAGGCACTGCTCAATTCGGCGAAGCACAGTGGGAAGCGGCACTTCAACGTTGAATTGTTCGGAACATCAAATGCAATCCATCTCACCGTGTGCGATTCGGGACGTGGCTTTGACCCCGCAGTGGCGATCCTGGGAAACGGGCTTGGTCTGGCTAGTATGCGGGAGCGGTTGAAACTTGTGAACGGAGAGTTTTCCATCGAATCGCGAGCCCAGCGTGGGACAAAGATCCACGCCAGCGCGCCTCTCAACTGAGGAAATTAACGAAGCAGCCCTCGAATTCTCAGGCGGAATCTGCGGCTGAGAGGATTACCCACTTGGCTGGCCTCAAAAACCTGGACAAATCCGGCTTCGTTATTTTCGAAGGTGTTTATTAGTTTGAACTGCGGCGCACCGCAATCGACAACCCCTGCACAAGAATTGGGATCGCTTCCTGACGATGTTTTTAGAACTGAGCGACACCACGGAGGCGACGAGCACTTAGCATGACGTGGCTGCCTCAATCGCTGGCAGAAGCTCGAGCGCGGCCTTCATCTTGACAACGTAACCACTCGCACCGACGTTCAAAGCACCTTGCATCACGGAAATAGAGGATTCCTGGCTCAAGAGAATTATCTTAGTACTCGGCACAAGTTCGAGAATTATTCGGGAAGCATCTATTCCATTCAGTGACGGCAGACCGATGTCCATCAGAATTAAATCGGGTGTCAGTTCCACGGCTTTTTGAACCGCTTCTAACCCGTCTGCCGTCTCGCCGATGATCCGCAAACTGGGCCTCTTCTCCAGTTCGGAGTAAATGTATTCTCGAAATCGTGGAAAATCCTCCACGACCAAAATCCGGACCGGCTGCGCTCCACTGAACTTTTCCATGGCCGAACTGCACTTTCTCTTTGATGGGAAGGGGGTAGAACCTCCCATCTCAGACAGCGTAATCTGAGCATCTGTCTGGGTTGTTGAGCCTGACAGGATTTCAGTCATGGCAACCTCCCAGGGTCGAACTGATCGATCGAGGGAGCCCCTTTTTTTGTATATCCTTTTTAGGAGTCGATGACGGTCCGCCAGCGTACATGGACGAATTCCGAAGGAATGTGAAGTGTGCGGCGGCTAAGTCGGGGTGCATGGGTGGGATAGGTCTGGCCGGGAATGAATGGCCCTTCGCCGTTAGTCGCATGATTTGACTGGCAAGCCTAGCGAATTCAGCCCAGAGACGCTCGGGCGTGCCTAGGGTTTCCCCTAGGTGACAGCGAGCGCTACATTGGGTACTTTCCGCCACAGCTGCAGCGTTCGCCGTTCTTCGTTAACACTCCGGCACGCTTTTCCGGATATTCGTTGACGGCTTAGGAAGGTCAGACGCCATGGGGATGTACTCGAATTCTTCGGGTCCGCGCTTCCTGATTGCAGATGACCATGCGATGTTTGCTGAAGTATTGCGTACCTTTCTGGAGAAAACCCATATCGTTGTGGGAGTCGTGCTCGACGGTCGTGCAATGGTAGAGGCCGCCGTACGGCTTCGCCCTGATGTGGTCATCCTGGATGTCGCGATGCCGCTACTGAACGGCTTAGAAGCGGCCCGCAAGGCCAAAACGCAAGTCCCAAACATCAAATTCATATTCTTGACCATGCACGCTGACGCGAATCTTGCGGCCGCCGCCCTGGAGTTAGGGGCAGTTGGGTTTGTTCTTAAACACTCCGCTGGACCAGAACTGCTAAAGGCGATTGACCACGTATTGCGTGGCCAGGCCTACCTTACACCCAGGTTGCGGGCAGCGGATTGGGTCCAAGCAAAATCCAGGGCAAGACAATACTCGAAAGAAATAACTCCACGACAAAGAGAAGTGGTGCAAATGTTGGCTGAAGGACGTCCTATGAAGCAAATCGCTGGTCTCCTGGAACTTAGCGAGAAGACTGTCGAGTTTCATAAGCATCACATCATGGATGTTTTCAACCTGAAGAGTAACGCGGACTTGGTGTTGTTCGCTCTGAAGCGCGGTCTCATTTCGGTCGATGTCGAGCCCTGCATGCGCGTCGGGGATGCGAACGGAGGGAGACATCAATTCTCTCGTCTGCGCGCTACAGCTTAACCATTTCCCGGCTCGAGCTGCGTTCGCGAAGTTGCTGGAGTTCAGCAAGCCAGGAAGCAAGCGTTAATGCGAGTTGGCTCACACGAGGATTTGCGACCGTGTTGCCAATCACTCCGAACGCAGCAGAAATGAAGTTGGCTCTTCTCCATCATGGGCTGGATGCTCCCGGGAAATAGTGTTGCACGGATATCGTTCGTTCTTTGGTCTGCATTTCAGTCGGGTCGCTCGCACTCAGCAGCCAATAGCAACGCGCCGAAGGGATGAACAGGAGCTGAAGACGTGAACTCGAGTCAAAAACCCTTGGAGCCTCAGATTAGGAAGGATTCCCCGTTGTCTACCGCAGAGTTCGTAGAACAGAAGCGATTGAAGAGTGCGCGTGAAGAGGGTGTACCTTGGAAGAAATGGGGCCCGTATCTCGCTGAGCGACAGTGGGGCACAGTCCGAGAGGACTACAGCGAAGGGGGTGACGCCTGGAATTATTTCACTCATGACCATGCCCGCTCGCGCGCATACCGCTGGGGCGAAGACGGCATTGCCGGCATTTCCGATGACAAACAGCACCTTTGCTTCGCGCTCGCTTTGTGGAACGGTAAGGATCCGATTCTCAAGGAACGGCTCTTCGGATTGACTAACAGCGAGGGCAACCACGGCGAGGACGTAAAGGAATACTACTTCTACCTCGACAGCACGCCGACGCATTCCTACATGAAGTATCTCTACAAGTACCCGCACGCGGCGTATCCCTACAGCGATCTCGTCGAGACGAATCGCCGCCGTTCCAGGAACGACACGGAGTACGAACTCTTGGATACCGGCGTCTTCGAGGAGGACCGCTACTTCGATGTTTTCGTGGAGTACGCGAAGCACGGCCCGGAGGACATCCTCGTGCGGATCACTGCAGCCAACCGCGGACCGGACGCATGCGAACTTCATCTGTTGCCAACAGCGTGGTTCCGGAACGACTGGTCGTCGTGGATTGCGGAATCCAACAGAGCTGCCCAGAAACCCAAGCTCAAGCAGATCGCGGCACTCGCAGGCACGAGCGCGGTCGAGATCGATCATCCGGTGCTGGGTACCTACATCCTTCAGTGCGATGACGAGGTGCCACTGCTCTTCACCGAGAACGAAACAAATCACGAACGGCTTTTCCCTGGACAGAAGAACGAGAGCCCCTACGTCAAGGACGGCATCAATAACTGCGTGGTACAAGGCGATCAGGGCGCCGTGAACCCGGTGAAGGAAGGCACCAAGGTTGCGGCGCACTATCAGCTCGTGGTGGCTCCAGGTCAGTCATCAACCGTGCGGCTGCGTCTGACTGGCCCAGCCGAGGCGAAAAAGAACGGAAAAAGCAAAGTCACCACATCCAGTTTCGGTGCCGAGTTTGACAAGATCCTTAACGTCCGGCTCAAGGAATCGGACGACTTCTACCGCGCGGTGACTCCACCTTCGATTTCCCCGGACGCAGCTAAAGTGATGCGCCAAGCCCTCGCCGGCATGCTCTGGAGCAAGCAGTTTTTCTTCTTTGACGGTGACAACTGGCTGGACGAACACCGCTCCAATCCGCTCCATACGGGATATCGAAATTCTCGGAACTCGGAGTGGTACCACATGCTGAACCAGGATATCGTCTCCATGCCCGACAAATGGGAATATCCCTGGTACGCGGCCTGGGACCTGGCCTTCCACGCGCTCCCACTATCAATCGTAGACCCTGACTTCGCCAAGGAGCAGATCGAGCTGATGCTTCGCTCTGGCTACCTGCACCCCAACGGCCAGATGCCTGCCTACGAGTGGAACTTCAGCGACGTCAACCCCCCGGTCCACGCCTTTGCCGCTCTCTTCATACACAGAACCGAACAGGCCCTGCGCGGCGACACGGACGTGGATTTCCTGAAGCAAACGTTCAACAAGCTGCTGCTGAATTTCACGTGGTGGGTTAATCGCAAGGACCGTTTCGGCAAGAACGTGTTCGAGGGAGGCTTTCTCGGCCTTGACAACATCGGCGTGTTCGACCGCAGCGCTCCACTTCCCACGGGCGGCCACCTGGAGCAGGCCGACGGCACGGCCTGGATGGCCCTGTTCAGCCAGAACATGCTGGATCTCGCGTTCGAGATCACAGCTCATGACTCCAGCTACGAACCCATGATTTTGAAGTTCGCCGAGCATTTCTGCTACATCGGGTCGGCAATGAACCGGTCAGGTCACGGCATGTGGGACGAGGAGGACGGTTTCTATTACGACCTGCTACGACTGCCCAACGGAAGCTCCCAAAGGCTCAAAGTGCGTTCAATGGTAGGGCTTCTCCCGCTATGCGCTACGACGGTTATGGAAAAGTCGATGCGGGAGCGTATCCCGCAAACAATTGCTGGGTTGCATGAACGCCTGCGGCGTATTCCCGAACTTCAGGAGACTATCCATCCCACGGGCCCGGGACATTTTGGAGTAGCCGAGCGCGGGATCTTGGCCCTGGTAAACCCAACGCGCCTCCGCCGAATTCTGACGAAGATGCTGGACGAAGACGAGTTCCTAAGCCCCTACGGTATCCGCTCGCTCTCGAAATTCCACGAGCAGCATCCGTTCGTCTTAAACGTTGGCGGCCAGGAGCACCGCGTGGACTATCTCCCGGCCGAGTCGAATACTGGCATGTTCGGCGGCAATTCCAACTGGCGGGGACCGATCTGGATGCCGGTCAATGCGCTAATCATCCGGGCGCTGTTGAACTTCTACTTGTACTACGGCGACAACTTCAAACTCGAATGCCCCACGGGATCTGGCAAACTCGTGAACCTCTTCGAAGTGAGCAAAGAGATCGCGGATCGGCTTAGCCGGATATTTACCCTGGATGAGCATGGCCGGCGACCCGTCTATGGAGGCAGCGAGAAATTCCAGAGCGATCCCCATTGGCGCAATCACATTCTCTTCTATGAGTACTTCCATGGCGATAATGGTGCAGGGTTGGGTTCCAGCCACCAGACCGGCTGGACCGGACTCGTGGCCAAGATCATCGAGCTTTACGGCTTCCTCGACCCGAAGCGGGCGCTAGATGTGGGCAGGCAGGCCGCGTTCACTCAGGCGGCTCGCGCTGCTGGGTGACGGGGACGCGGAGATATGAACCGAATCGCGGGCAGAGAGTCGCGTTTCCTAGGGCCAAGGGCGTGACTGTGCGACGCGAGACTGTGGTGCTCAGACTGGCGATTCTCGTGCTCGCTGCCGCGGTACCGTTTGCGATTATGGAGACCATTGAGACCGGCCGCGTGTACCTGTTCTCGAGGCAGTTCCTCGAAGAATTGCCGCAGCGGTTCACGGGGCCCGGACGCCTCCGCTTCATTCTGCAGCCTATGACTGCCAGCTTCTTCGGGATTCGCGGGGGTTTGGCTGATGCCAAAACGGAGAATCCATCCTACCTTTTCATGTTGCTCTTCCATACCGGACGTCGAAAAGAGCTGCTGCGGAGCGGAGCAGCAGCTCTCAGCACTCTGCTGGCGATGGGTATCATCATGGACGTAGTCTTTCAACTGGTCCTCTATCGCGCAGTGCATCCAGTCGTAGCTTTACTGGTTGGACCGATTTTTATTTGCTTCCCCTATGCACTCTCCAGAACGCTGACGGCGCGCTTGGCACGGAGGCCGACTTAGAAATAAGCAATGCGAAATCGAACTCCGCGATTGCGACTACGGAATTTGGCACGGACGTGGCTTGGATGCCCTCCAGATTCCTATTCCAGCGATGAAATCGAATCTGCGCAAAAATCCGCAAAGCACTTCCGCATCTTTTTGGCGGAATGTAGCGTGACTGCCTCTTTGAACTGATTTAAATCAAGCGACAACGAGGGAAGTACCGAGCTGGGAATTCGTAGTAGTGAAGAGTTCCGGCCTCTCACGGTTGCTTCCTCAACGGGCCGTGAAGTCGACGGCCAGAAGCGAAATATCATCTTTGTGCCCCTCGCCCGGAGGTTGTTCTAGCCAACGGGCTAATTCAAGCAGGAGCGCGTCCGCAATGGGCTGCGACAATCGAGACAATAAAGCCTTGCCAAAGCCGGGATAATCCCGGGCAGATTGTAAGGCCCCCAGTGTGGCACCCACTTCCGCCTTTACCCATCCTTGCGTTTCGCGCTCGCGGGCG
>Ga0210407_10002557_pt1 | contig 15545 bp, 14 predicted proteins | sample IncBWC27MmetaG_FD_150860 | JGI IMG/M metagenome (GOLD analysis project Ga0210407, IMG submission 150860) | Forest soil microbial communities from Barre Woods Harvard Forest LTER site, Petersham, Massachusetts, United States - Inc-BW-C-27-M | ecosystem: Environmental > Terrestrial > Soil >...
ATGGGAAAATCGATCGGTTGCTCCGGGCAGCGGCGTTGGCAAAGGAAGAGGCTTCGCTGGATGCGCCGTTCGGATTCGATACACGTGTCGTCGCGCTCTGGCGCGCGAAGGAGAAGGCTGCGTCGCTGGGCCTGGGGCGTCTTGTTCGGCGCGTCGCGTTCATTGCCGTCGCCGTGGCGATCGTAGCCGGGGCGGGCGCGTATCGCGAAGCCGGTCAAAGCCGCGAGAGCAGCGAGCCGGTGGCGAATGAATTCGCCATCGCGGATTCGGCGATTCAAGACGAGTTCTCGCAATGAATCGCGCCTTGAAATGGAAATTAATCATCGGCTTCGTTCTTGTCTTTGTCGCCGGCGGAATGACCGGCGCTTTCTTGGGCGCGTCGCACGCGCGCCATCTTTTCTTCGCTCAGCCTCATCGGGGAATGATCAGCCAAAGAATGCGCGACCACTATCGGGCGAAGCTGAATTTGACGCCGGAACAGGTCGCCAAAATATCGCCGATAATTGATAAAGCGGCTGCCCAGTTGGAAGAGATTAGAGGGACCACCGGGCGACGCGTCCACGAGACGATCGCGGAAGCGCATCGGGAAATGGCGGCCGATCTCACTGAGGAACAGCGCGCTAAATTGCAAGAGATCGAAGCCCGGCACCGGCGCTGGCACCATCAGGCTCGGGAACCGCGCGAATCCACGCCGCCGGAGCCGGAAACTTCTCCGCAATAATCGGGACGTGCTCGCGCCGCGCCCTGCAATTTTCTCGTGATCTCGCGCAGTTGTAGGGCGTTTCTGTGAGACGCCATCTCATCCATCGGCGTCTGACACAGACGCTCTACAATGTTTTTGCGATTTCGCGCAGCAATCCCGGCCCGCGATAAATCAAGCCTGTGTAAACTTGCAGGAGCTGCGCGCCCGCCTCGATTTTTTCGCGCGCCGATTCCGCATCGAAAATTCCGCCGGAAGCGATCACGGGGATGGCCGATCTTGCGGTGATCGTGTGCACCAGCGCGGTCGATTTTTCCCGCAGCGGCGCGCCACTCAAGCCGCCTTTTTGGTCAAAGGCCTGCGGGATCGACGAATGATCGAGCGTCGTGTTGGTGGCAATGATTCCCGCGACTTGATTCTCTTCGCAGGTCGCGATGATCTCATCTAAATCGCTCGGCGAAAGGTCGGGCGCAATTTTCACGAGTATCGGTTTACGCGTAATTTGATTCGTGTCGGCGATGGCGCGTAGCAACTGGGAAAGCGCAGCCGGTTCCTGCAACTCGCGCAAGCCCGGTGTGTTCGGCGAGCTGACATTCAGCACGATGTAATCGGCAAACTCACGAAGGAGACGGAAAGAGTAGAGGTAATCGTCGGTCGCCCCTTCCAGGGGCGTCGTGCTCGATTTACCGATGTTGATGCCGATCGGGACCGCCGGCCAGCGTCCGCTCGTGTGCAATTTGCGCAGGCGCCGCGCGATCGCATCCGCCCCTTGGTTGTTGAATCCGAGGCGATTGATCAACGCCGCTTGTTCCGGGAACCGAAAAATGCGCGGCTTCGGATTTCCGGGCTGCGGTTTAGCAGTCACGGTGCCGACCTCAATGAAACCAAAACCGAGCGCGGCCAACGCGGGCAAGGCAACGCCGTTCTTATCGAAACCGGCAGCTAGCCCGACCGGATTTCGAAAAGTCAGGCCGAAAACTGCTTTTGGTTTCGGCGGGGGTTCAAAAGACGTCAGTGCGCGCAGGACCAGGTCGACATGGGAAGCGAGGCGCAACAATGCGATCGTCAAATGATGCGCTGTTTCCGCATCGATTGAAAAAAGAAGCGGCCTAACGAATCGCGTGTAGGCATTCACCATTTCGGAAGACAGGCGTCTCGGCTGTCCTGGCAGACAGGCTTCCAGCCTGTCGATGAAAAATCCTGGGCAGCCGACAGGCCAGAGGCCCGTCTGCCATGACAGCCGGGACGCCTGTTTTCCCGTCGCGCGTTCATTTGCCGATGCAAAACTGGCCAAAGACAGAATCGAGAATCTGTTCGACGCCAACCGCGCCAATCACTTCACCCACTGCACGCAACGCCTCATTCAGGTCGACAGAAGAGTATTCTGGCGCGAGTCCGTCGTTGATCGCCTTATGTGCCCGATCGCATGCTTCCAGCGCGCGCCGCAGGCAATCGCGATGGCGCAGGTTAATCGTCACCGCGCTTTCCGGCCGCAGGTTCTGCGTTGTAATCCGAGCCAGAATTTCCTTTTCCAGGTCCGCCAAACCTTCTCCCGTCTGGCAGGAAATGTGCAGCGCGGCGAAATTTCTCCAGTCGCTGTGCTCGGACAAATCGCTCTTGTTCAGCAGGACAATTTCATTCCCGTTCGCGGTTTGTTTTCCGAAATGCGAGGGCTTCGGCGCGTTGCGATCAACAATGTGCAAGCGGAGGTCAGCCGTTTCGAGCGACTTTTCCGTGCGCGCGATTCCTTCGCGCTCAAGTTTGCTGGTCGAGGTGCGCAGCCCGGCTGTGTCGAGCAAGCGGACCGGCACGCCGCGAAGATTGATCATCTCTTCAATGGTATCGCGAGTTGTTCCATGAGTTTCGCTCACGATCACGCGCTCATAACCGAGCAGCCGATTGAGCAAACTCGATTTGCCGGCATTGGTCGCGCCGTAGATCACGACGCGGACGCCTTCGCGCAGAATCCAGCCTTGGTCGGCAGTCGCCAGCAAGATCGCGATTTCATCGCGAATTGAATCGAGTCGCGCGCTTAATCTTTCATCTTCATCAGGGGCGATTCCTTCTTCCGGAAAATCGATCGACGCTTCAATGTTCGCGATTAGGGAAATCAATTCGTCGCGGAGTTTTCTGATTTTTTCGCCGAGTCTGCCTTCGAGTTGTTCAGTCGCGGAGCGCAGCGCGAGATCGGTTTTGGCGCGAATCAAATCGATAACGGCTTCGGCTTGAGTGAGATCCATTTTGCCGTTGAGAAATGCTCGTTCGGTAAACTCGCCCGGACGCGCGGCGCGGGCGCCCGCGCGCAGACAGGCTTCAAGTACGCGCGTGCTTACCAACATTCCGCCGTGGCAACTGATTTCGACCAAGTCTTCCCCAGTGTAACTGGCCGGCGCGCGATGAATCGACATCATCACTTGATCGATCAACCGCTCCGTTTCATCGACAACGTCGCCGAAATGCTGGACATGCGACGCAAATTCCGACGGCTTCGCTTTTGCGCGAGAAATTTTGTCTGCAACGGCGATCGAATCAGCCCCGGAGATCCGAACCAGCGCAATGGCCCCTTCGCCTGCGGGCGTCGAGATCGCAGCGATCGTATCGCCCGCCATCAATTGTCGATCTTCGGCGCAGGTCGATCTTACAATAGAACTTTCTTCAGTGCTGCGATGCATTTTTCATTTTGCTCCATTGTTCCGACGGTGATACGGACCCATTCCGGCAAGTTGTAGCCCTTTAGCGGGCGCACGATAATTTTTTGCGCGAGCAGTTTCTTAAAGACAGCTCCTCCGTCGCCGACATTCACCATGACGAAATTTGCCGCGCCCGGCACGAACTTGAGTTTCATTTCACGAAATTGCTCCTGGAAATAGGCGCGGCCAGCATCGACAACCCCTTTTGTTTTGGCCTGGTGCGGTTCATCTTCGAGCGCGGCGAGCGCGCCGGCTTGCGCGATTCCATTGGCGTTGAATGGCTGCCGCGCTTTTTGGAGTACCTCGATCAATTCGCGCCGGGCAACGCCGTAGCCGACGCGCAAACTGGCGAGTCCGTAAATTTTCGAAAAGGTGCGCAGGACGACGATGTCCCGACCGCCGCGAATGTACTGAAGTGTGTCGGGCGGATGATCGAGGAACTCGAAATAAGCTTCGTCGAACACGGTGACGATATTTTCCGGCAGGCGCGAGATGAACTTGTCGAGCTTTATCTGCGAGATCAACGTGCCGGTCGGATTGTTTGGATTGGCGATGAAAATTATTCTCGTTTTCGGCGTGATCGCCTTGAGCATCGCCTCAAGATCGTGCTCATAATCCGCGCTGGGCGTTTCAATCGTGCGCGCGCCGAAGAGGGTCGCGATCAATTTGTAGGCGATGAAGGCGTGCTCGGAGACGATCACCTCATCGCCGGGATTAAGAAACGCGTGACCGAGAAACTCGATCACTTCGTTCGAGCCGTTCCCGAGAATGATGTTCTCGCGCGCGAAACCGAGCCTGGCGCCGAGTGCGCTGCGCAAATAAAAACCGCCGCCGTCTGGATAAAGCTGGGCGTTTTCCAATGCGGCGCGCATCGCTTGAATTGCTTTCGGCGACGGACCAAGCGGGTTTTCGTTCGAGGCGAGCTTGATGATTGCGCCTGGATCGACCTGGAGCTCGCGCGCCGTTTCCTGGATTGGTTTTCCGGGTTCATAAACAGCGAGATCGCGCAATTGCGGATTGGCCCGGTCCCAGATCGAAGTCATGTCCGCAATTTAGACGGAAGTCGGGCAAGCTTCCAGCGTGCCCGAACCCGCCGGTTCGCAAGGTAGAAACTTGTGCCATAGAACAAAAAGCTGTTCAGCTCGCTTGATCTGTCTCAACGTTTCCGCCGTTATGAACAGCTTTGATTTTATCAGCGCCACGCACTTTTCCGGGCTGACGATTTATCCCTGGAAAATCGTCGGTTGGCTCGGCGCGGGAATTTTCGGTGCGCGCTTTCTCATTCAATGGATCGCCTCCGAGCGAGCGAAGAAAAGTGTAATCCCGTTTGGCTTTTGGGAATGCAGCGCGCTCGGCAGCCTTTTGGTGCTGAGCTATTTCATTTACAAACGGGATTCGGTCGGCGTGCTGCAAAATCTGTTGCCGCTGCCCATTTATCTGCGCAATCTCTATTTCCGCTATACGCACCGCGAGCCGAAGCATGCCGGGAGCCAGCCGCGCGTGGAAGAGTGACGGAAACATAGCAGCCGACACGGCTGCCTCTACAGTAAAAGCCATGATCAAGGACCGGCCGCATCGCCTTGATCTGATCTATTTCGACGCGCCTCTCTTCTTTGTCACGTTCTGCACCCGCAATCGCAAAAGAATTCGTTCGTTAGATCGCGCCAAGAGCGTGCTGGAAGATTATGCGCGCCGCGCAATTGCGAAGTTTAACGTCGCCGTTGGCCGATACGTGATCATGCCTGATCACATTCATCTTTTCGTGCGTGGCGATGAGCGCTTCCAGCTCTCGCCATGGGTCGGCGGATTAAAGCGTGCAATATCAGCAGCGTTGGGAACGCAGCAACTCTGGCAACCGGGATTCTTTGACCACATCATGCGCAGCGATGAAAGTTATTCAGAAAAATGGAACTACGTCCGGGATAATCCTGTTGGAGCCGGACTGGTCGAGAATGCGGAAGCTTGGCTATATCAAGGCGAGGTCATTTTAATCGATCGGGCGTAGCTGTGGTGGCAGGCGTGTCGCCTGCAAATACCAATCCATCGCAGCCGGCACGGCTGCCTCTACAGAAGCCGGAAGCCGGAGATTGCAGCCGACACGGCTGCCACTACAGTGGAATTGTGATAGCGGGCAAGGTCATTTACCTGGATAACAATGCCACCACGCAGCTCGATCCCGCGGTGGTGGAGGAGATGCTGCCTTTCCTGACGGAGTTTTACGGCAATCCGTCGAGCGGTTACCAATTTGCCGGGCAAGTGCGGAAGGCAATCGATCGGGCGCGCGAACGGGTTGCACTTCTGCTTGGGTGCCAGGCGAGTGAGATCGTTTTCACGAGTTGCGGAACTGAATCAAATAACGCGGCCATCAATTCCGCGCTCCAGATCGATCCTTCCCGTAAACACATCGTCACGACTGCGGTAGAGCACAGCGCTGTCCTACGGCATTGCCAAGCGCTGACCAAACGCGGATGCGCAGTGACATTTCTTGGCGTCGATCGAGACGGCCATGTCGATCTTGGCGAGCTCGAACAAGCGATCCGGCCAGACACGGCAATCGTCTCGGTGATGTGGGCCAATAATGAGACCGGGGTTTTGTTTCCGGTCGAGAAAATCGCGGGACATTGTCGCGAGAAAGGGGTATTCTTCCACAGCGATGCGGTGCAGGCGGCCGGAAAAATTCCGATCCGGCTCGGCGAATCCACGATCAATTTCCTCTCGCTCTCCGCGCACAAATTTCATGGACCGAAAGGCGTCGGCGCACTCTATGTTAAGCGGAATTCTCGTTTTCAACCGTCGATCATTGGCGGCGGTCAGGAGAACGGGAGACGTGCTGGAACAGAAAATGTCGCTTCGATCGTCGGATTGGGAAAAGCTTCTGAGCGCGCCGCCGAATCGATCGAGGAAGAACAGAATCGCGTGCGCACCATGCGCGACCGTTTCGAAAACGGAATTCTGGAAGCGGTGAGCGGCGCATCAATCAACGGCGATCGCATGGCGCGGCTCCCGAACACATCGAGTTTCTCTTTTCGCGGAATCGATTCGAATGCGGCCCTGCTGCTATTAGATCGACATGGCGTGTGTTGCTCAGCGGGCTCGGCCTGCAGAACAGGTTCGGCGGAGGCTTCGCACGTGCTTCGCGCGATGTACTTGAATGAGGATCGTGCGCGGGGCAGTCTGCGTTTTTCATTTGGTCGCTTCAACTCGGATCCTGATATCGAGCACGCGCTCGGGCTTGTGCCGCAGGTAATCGACAAGTTGCGCCGCCTACCAACGGCAATGCCGAGATCCGCCATGGCGCAGCCTCTCGGCCTGTAGGTACTTCCGGCTCTGCGCCGCGCTGCCCGACGGGCTGTCGATCAAAGACGCAAGAAAGAACCCGCTGATGACTGAGCCGGCCAAGAGGCAGCTTGGTCCGCTCGCCCAATTGCGCCGTTTTCAGGACTCCGCAGACAGGGTGTCCGCCGTCCGAAACGACTCAAATCGATCGGCATTTTTTGGTTGACGAATTTCTGGTAATTGTGGTAATCATTGAAAATAGCTAGACATTAACCGTTGACGTGTATGCTTAGAACCAATCTTTCTTTAATTGTCGCGAAGAACCGGGCAGCTTTCACAATGCTTGAAGCAATGGTCGGCATTGCGGTGCTAGGAATCGGTGCTGCCTCGACCATCGGAGCGCTGACCAAGTTCAATTCGATCGCGGCCATTAGCCGCAACGCGACTGGCGCTTACACGGTCGTAATGAACCAGATCGATTCGTTCGAATCGATGAGCCCGTTCAATCCGCAGAAAACAAATCCGGATGGCACGCCCCAGATTCCCAAGGATCTCATCAATAATCCTCCGACTTACGATATGACCGTAGGAACGCATACAATTGGTTATAAAGACCCTACCACCGGGGTGGTGTCCAACCAGTGGCCGGTCTATCAATATAAAGACCCAAGTACCGGGATGACGGTCGTTGTTAAAGGCACGGTGACGATCGCGGTGACCGACGTGTCCGCGACGACTGCCCCGAACACGTATATGGCCGTCGTGACGATCACGTATAACTACCTTAATCATGACGGGATACACCAGCCAAACTATACATTTTCGATGAGCGCCATTCGCACTTCTGACATATGAAACTTTCCCTGACCACTCGCGGCTTCACGCTGATCGAGCTGATGTTTACGACCGTTCTCATCGGCGTGCTCGGCCTCCTTATTTACTCGCTGCTGAATAGCGGCATGGTTCTGGACGCGAAAAACACGGCCGTGAACACTTCGCATCAGCAGGCGCGGGTCGCCATGCTGAAAATGGTCCGAGACTTGCACTCGTCCGTGTCGTTGCCAGCGCTGGCGAATGCCAGCGGCACGCCATATCCATCACCGGTGCCCGCTTCCGCTGAGGGAATTGCATTCCAACAGTGGCGGTCCGGACCGCACAAAATCCTCTCGGGTGGCAGCGGCCCGAACGGCGATTACACGACGAGCGACAACACGATTCAAATAAAGGTCACGGGAGCTTCATCGGCAGCACCGACCGTTGGAGAGCGACTCATCATCCCCACTCATCAAATTGAGGGTGACGTTACTGCAGTAAGCGGAAACACCGGTAACCTTAGCGTGACGATGGATAATTTCCTTGTGGCGCCTGGCACCCCGAGCAGTTATCAGCTTCCCGGTGGCGGCTGGGCCATTCACGCTCTGCCAATAGCGATTAGCGGAACTGGCAGCGCGCTTGGAGATATTGTTTGCTTCATCACCGACCGCTGTTCGTACACCGTCGCGAGTAACACGCTTAATTGGAATTGGAGGGGCACCACCCGCACAGCGGCCAACGACGTTACCAACGCCACACCATTCAGTGCACCAACCACTCCCGCGGGCGCCCTTTACTACCGATTCGTGGCCGCGATCGATCTTTCCACGGCCGATCTTCAGTACAACAACCGCGGTTTCAAATCAGCAAACATTCTACTCAATGGGCAAGTTCCCATTAAAGCACAACTCACTACCTACCAGTGAAAACAAACCTCCTTCGTAAACAGTCCGGCAGTACCCTCATTGTGGCCATGTCGATTACGGCGACACTGATGGTCATTGCCGGCATAGCGGCTGAATACACCATGAACATCAGCCGGAACGTGCAGCGCAGCAATACGCTTGAGAGCGCAATCGTGACCGGGGACAGTTGCCTGGACATTCTATTTGGCAATTGGAGATCGATCTGCGGCCAGCCGGGAAACGTCAACCTGCCGTTGCCGACTAACTCATTTACCTCCATCCCGCTCCCGACATCCTCGCTGTTTCCCAATATCCCGAACTTCGGCGCCGAGGCAGCGGACTATTACGGAGCCAGCCTTGCCAATCCTCCTGCTATTTCCAATTTCAAAGTGGTGGCGGTAGATGCCGAATGGAATCCTATAGCAGATCCTGCAGCGACGCCAATTCCCATGCTTGGCGCAGCCGGCACCACAACCACAGCAGTTTACAACTATGTCGCCTCGGCCGACATCACGCTGCCGACAGCAACGGGGAATGTAGTGGCAAAAGTCCGGCGCGTATTTCAAAGACAACAGATATCACCCTGGAACTTTGCCATTTTCTATGTCGACCCGCTGGAAATCCATCCGGGGCCTCAATTCACCCTTACCGGCTGGGTGCACACGAATTCCAATCTCTACACCGCCCATAGTTCGCTTACCTTCGCAAGCAAAGTGGACTATGGCTCAGATTGGTTCATCAACTTTATGCCTGGAGATGGGCAGCATCCGGGAGAAACTCCACAATCTCCTAACTACCCGAGCAATTTACCGCCCGCGCGCGCTCAAGCTTTGCAGCCCTTCGGCTTGGATTCCACCTCGATCTTTAACACGACTGATAGCAATCCAAATAACGACAGTTGGAATGAGCTGATTCAGCCGCCGGTCGCTGGTTTTCCGGACCCGCTGGCTGGCGAGCGCTATTGGGACCAGGCCAACGTCGTTATCCAAGTCTCAGATAATCCTAGCTCTAGCACCAAGGGATTCGATGGCGTGAAAGGACACGACCTCGTCACTATCGGAACGCCCAATCCGGACGGGACGATCACGCCTTTGCTCAGCACAAGCCCGCTTTACCAGACGCTGAGCAGCGCCATTTCGACGAACCAAACGATTCAGGATAACCGTGAGGGTGCTACCATTCGCATTGCGACACTCGATGTTAGCCAGATCGAAAATACAGCGCCCGGAAATCCTACCTACAAAGCCGGCGTCCCGGCCAGCCCCATCATTTACATGTACGACAACAGCAACAGCTCCAGTACGAGACGGGCAATTCGGATCAAAAACGGGAGCAAAATTCCCACAGCGGGACTGACTATTGCAAGCAACAATCCGGTTTATGTCCAGGGAGACTTCAACACAGGCGAAACTCCACCGTCGGATTCTGGTAATCCGAGTGATGCGACAACGCCACAAGTTTCGGGTTATACGCGCGCCCCGGCTTCGATTCTTGCCGATGCGATGAACATCCTTTCAAATAGTTGGAGCGATTCACAGTCTGGCACGATGCCAGCGGCCACCAACACAACTGTTAACGCGGCGTTTATTGCCGGCATTGTTCCGACCGCTCCGGTCGGGGGCGACGGTTCTTACAGCGGCGGCGCCGAGAACTTCGTGCGTTTTCTGGAAGATTGGTCGAGCGCCACCCTAACTTACTACGGGTCGATGGTGGAGCTTTATCAGAGTAAGCAATCGATCGGCGAATGGGGAAAGGCGAATGTTTATAGTCCACCGAAGCGGCAATGGTACTTCGATACCAATTTCCAAACGAAGCTGCCGCCTGGCTCGATCATGATTTACACCTACATTAAAGGCAGATGGTACGTTCTTTAATTCACCCAGTAATCGCGGCATTATTAATTGCCTCGGCGCGGGCCGAGTTGCAGCTTACACCCAGCGTCGTTCAATACGAGCTCGATGGCGTCAAGTTGAAGCAACTCGCATTTTCCGATGGCGCGAAACAGGTAACTTACCAGGCTCCGCGCGGATGGGAGTATTCCGGCAGCGCCACTCAATTGACGCTGCGCCCGCCGAACAAACCGCAGGCCGAAGCCACGATCACAAGGATTCCGCTGCCGAAGCCTGGCAGTTTCGACGACGAGAGTTTGAAAAAGCTTGTGACCGAAGCGGTCGCATCCGTGCCCAAAGGCAGCGAAAATGTCACCGTCGTGTCGCAGGAAAAGAATCCGCTGCTGATGAATCGCAAGGAAACATTTCTTATCACGCTTGCCTATGATTTCTATGGGGCGACCTACAGCCGCTCGATACTATTTCTGAACCGCGGCAAAGAGCAGATCCAGTTTCAGTTGACTTGTCGCGAAGCCGATTTCAAAGAGTTGCAGAAGGCATTTCTCGGCAGTCAATATTCCTGGCGGAATCTTTAATTCTTGAGGCGATCCGCTCTAATTCTCTAGTGGGTGGCGAATAGCACGAATACATAGCCTATTGAGCGCACAATCGTCGGCAGATTTGTTTTTGGCCCACGCTGGACTTTGGCCAAAGTCAATTGCTGACCTTGAAAGACGAGCAAATGCCCGTTTTTCGCTCCCGCTCGCTAGAGCCCGCAAGCAAGGGAAAACCTGGGCCGAAAGCGTGGGATGCAGCATTGTCGTCCCTTTTTTTCGCGAGCGCGAGCAATCATTTCGCTCTGGCGTTAGAGCTCAATTAACCAGGTCCCAAAAGTTCCTCTGAGTGGCTCGGATTTGATTTTTACCGGCCCGCCCGACTCGCTGGGAGCCCGCAGCAAGCGAAAAAACCGCGTCAAAAGGGTCAGGATTTAATGTTCGGTAGGCGAGGGAAAGAATCCTCAATGCCCGCGATTTCTTTCCTTGCTTTAGCCTCGGTCTTCCAGGCTAAAAAGGGCTTTCAAGGAGCAATTGATGATTGGCATAAGAAATTGTTATTGACGTTGCGACTCAATTATGATGAATATGGTAATCATAGAAGCGTGGACTCGCCGAAACCTGCGGGAGCAACCGGAAAAATCAAGAATGACTAGGGACAATTTCAAAAGATCCATGCTGGCTGCGGTGCTCGTTGCCGCTGGAGCCCTCTTTGCGCTCACGCCGGCTCAAGCCACGATCGTCGACCTGATTCATGGCGACAGCGGCGCGATCAACGGTGCCCTGTTTGATTTCACCACTGCACAGCCGACCGGTACCGGCGTCATCCAGCCGTTCCTGCGCGTTCAGAACGACCCGGTTGAACAAGGCTACAACACTTCCGGCGCGCCGGTTCCCTTCGATGATAAGGCCGGTCCTTGGACCCACGACGTGACTTTCGCAGGCCTTCAGGCGACTACCGTCATCGTCGGCAACACGAGTTATTTTAAGTTGCTCCTGGATATTAATCAGGCCAACAGCCATCCGCTGCTCTCACTCGACCAATTGCAATTCTACACTTCGCCCACGGGCAGCCAGACCACGACGAACGTCAGTTCCCTAGGGACTCTGCGCTATTCATTCAGTCCGGGTGATGCGGTCTACCTGGATGCTTCGCGCAACCATGGAAGCGGCTCAGGTGATATGTTTGCGTATCTGCCAACGAGCGCGTTTGCCGGGACGAGTTCATCGGACTTTGTTTATCTGTATTGTCACTTCGGTAACACGCATCCCAGTAACGACGGGTTCGAAGAATGGTCGCTGGTGGTGAGCCCAGTTCCGGAAGCGAGCACGTTTTTCCCGGTGATAGGGTTAGTCGTCGCGGTGGTTTCGACTTACGAGTTGCGGCGCCGTAAGCTCAAGCAGATGGCCCGGGAACAGAGTTTTTCGCGGGTTAAGAGCGAGCCAGGGCCGCGGACTCGTTATCGAATGTCTTCGATATAGCTCGCGATCTGATAATCGGTCACCGGACCGAGGAGCAGGCCCAGTTGTTTGTCGTAATGGAATCCGGTGTTTCCGTTATTATAGTAGTTGTGGCAAACGACCGCGCCAAATATATCTGGATTGCCGTTGACCGTAAAGTCAGCATTCGGCGCATAAAAAGCTGCATAGACGTTGCCCGGAGGTGAGATGCTGATCGCTTCCGTGGATCCATCCGTCGGGCTGACTCCGTAGAACTGAAGGTGACCCGCCAGGCTATAGTCAGTCGAAGGTGTCCCATCGGCATTATAGATGCCGGTGGCGCCATCAACGTTATTGTTGACGAGATCGCGCGCCTTTGTGCTTAGATCGCCTGTAAAGTAAATCTTAGCGTTGACACCTGCGCCGACGGTGATTCTCCCGCCAACATCGCCGTCTGTTGCATTGGCACTCCCAACAACGATAGTTACATAGGTTTCAGCCGGCTTACCAGCGTTGGGCAGCCCGTGGGCGACGTTTCGCCCGTTGATCGTCAGACCGTCACTTAACGAGGTGTAGTAATATGTCGCCGGGTTCGCCACTGTCGTCCCGGTTGGCAAATTAAGCGTTGAGCCGCCCCCCGTGGTATAACCTGTCGTGTCCGGCCTAACCACTGGCGGAACTGTAAATGCCACGTTGTTATCGATCGTACCGCTGATAGTCCCGTTACTTTTATGAGTGACAGTACCCCCGTTTGTCGTCACGTTTCCATAAATCGAACCGAATTCGGTGAAGGTTGAAGTTCCGTCGGACACGTTTCCACTGTGCGAATCGTTGTAATGTTGCGCGGAAGGATTGTTGGCGACGAAGGTGTATGGGCCATTTTTGGAATCGTAGCTGTCGATCCAGCCGGCGGAGCCGGGTCCATAAAAGGTGCCGGTTGTCTCGAGGCCGCTGAAGAGGGTCGAAAACTGCGGAACCGCGATCGTTTCGATTCGCCGCGTGATTTGGGGGTGTTGGACGGTCTGAATCGCTAATCCGTTCCCGTCGCCATCTCCATACGTGGCTTTAAAATGGTCGTACGAGAAATCGATCTTTCGGAGCAAACTGTCGCCTCTCGTCACACTGTCCATGCGGTCATCCATGCCAGCCCGCGGCAAACCAAGCAGCGTAGCCGTTCCTTGGGAGCGGATCCGATAATAGTTCTGCGGCGGACCAGACGGCACGGGGAATGTGCCCTGATCGACCGTTACTTGTGCCGAAAGGCTCCCGTTTCCGTTGGCCAGTTTCTGGCCGAAATAGTAAGGTCCGTTGCCTATAGGAAAGGAACCAGGCGTCGGAGTCCATCCTCCACTTTGGAAAGCGGTCGACGGACTACTCACGAGCTTTCGCACTTCGGAAAAGGCGATATCGGCCCCACCCTCCGCGGCGTACAAGGCCTCTTTCCAGCCTTTGACCTGCTTGGAAGAGACATTGTACCGGGTAGTGCAATTAAGGAGCACATTGGCTCCGATAAGTGAGATGATCAGAATTGTGCACAACGCACACATGATTGTGCTGCCAGTATTCGTTCGCTTAAGTCGTATTTTCATCGGTGGATTACTCTTATTGTCGGGGTTCAGCCTCTCGGCTTGTTGCAGAGGTACGTCATTGCTATCAATTATAGTATTTATAGCAATTTATGCGCCCTCCGGCGGTCTCGATGCCGCTTTTTTCGCTTCCATTCACGATTCAAATGGGGCTAAACTGTCTCAGTTTACGAGTGAGCTAAGATTTGGGAGGCCGGATTGAAGTCTGGACCCTGAGCTCCTGGCTTCCCGGTTTCCTGATTCAAGCCGGTTCGATTCCTGCGCAATTATCGCGATTTCCCATCCTGCAACGCCGCTGAAATCTCAACCGGCCGCGGTTCAAGCTCCGCAAGACGTGACCTTCGCAAATCTTCAGGCGACCACAGATTGCCCGGGAACAGAGTTTTTCGCGGGTTAGAGCTTAGCCAGGGCTGCGGACTCGTTATCGAATGTCTTCGATATAACTCGCAATCTGGTAGTCGGTTAGGACTCCATCGCCGGCGATTTGCGTGTCGTAATGGAACGAAGTATTGCCGCCGCCGTCTCCGTTACCACTGAAGCTGCTAGCAACGATCGCGCCATACCAATTGACATTGCCGGTCACCGAAATGTCGGCGCCTGGCGCGTAAATAGTCGCATAAACGTCTTTATTGGAGCCCCCGCCCGGCGTGATGGCAACGCTCTGCGGGGATCCACCCGTTGGGGGGCTAATCCCGTAGAATTGCAGATGACCCGCCGCGCTATAGCCACTCGAAGCTGACCCGTCGGCATTGTAAACCCCGGCGGCGCCATCTCGATTATTGTTCACCAGAGCGCTCGCGTTTACGTTTAGGTTTCCCGTGAAGTAAATCTTGGCGTTGACCCCCGCGCCAAGGGTGATACCGCCAATATCGCCGGTTTGTGAACCAGCAGATCCCACAACGATAGTAACGTACGTTTCAATTGGCTTATTGTAGCTCGGCAAAGTCTTGTCGGTCCCCAATAGACCAGGGATCGTGAGACCGCTACTTAACGAGCTATAGACGTATTTCGCAGGCGCTAAAGGCGCTGTTCCCGTTCCCGCTGGCGCAGTGGATAGATCAAGTGTCGTGCCGCTTCCAGTGGCGAACCCTGTCGCTACACCGGTGTTCGGGATAACAAGCGGCGGAAGGGTGAATGGCGCGCTGTTGTCAATTGTGCCGCTGATGTTGGCACTAGCATGAGTAACGTTGCCTCCATTTGTCGATACGTTTCCGTAGATTGGCCCCCAGTCGGTAAAGCTGCCCGTGCCCACTGACACATTTGCCTGCCGCGAATAGATATAATAGTTATAATTAGGATCAGTAGGAGGAACTGGGTTTTGGGCAATAGATGTGCCAGGATACCCGCCATTCTTTGAATTGTAGCTGTCAATCAAGCCAGCGTGGCCGGGTCCGGCGAAGGAGTTGCCGACCTCGAGTCCGCTCGTGAAAGAGGCGAACTGTGGAACCGCGATCGTTTCGATTCGCCGCGTGATCTGCGGGTTCGCGACGGCCTGAATCGCTTTGCCGTTACCGTCGCCATCTCCATATGCGGCTTTGAAATGGTCGTACTTGAAATCGATCTTTCGGAGCAAACTATCGCCCCTAATCACACTGCCCATGCGGTCATCCATGCCAACCCGCGGCAGACCAAGCAGCGTCGCCGTTCCTTGGGAGCGGATCCGATAATAAAATTGCGGCTGACCAGACAGCGTGGCCGTTAGCTGATCGACTGTTACGTTTGCCGAAAGGCTATTGTTCTGGCCGAAAGAGT
>Ga0210407_10002558_pt1 | contig 15542 bp, 10 predicted proteins | sample IncBWC27MmetaG_FD_150860 | JGI IMG/M metagenome (GOLD analysis project Ga0210407, IMG submission 150860) | Forest soil microbial communities from Barre Woods Harvard Forest LTER site, Petersham, Massachusetts, United States - Inc-BW-C-27-M | ecosystem: Environmental > Terrestrial > Soil >...
TCTGGGAAATAAAGTTTTTATGGGAACTCTGGATTCCCACGTGATTGCCCTCGATGCGAAGACGGGAAATGTAGTGTGGGATGTGACGGCGGTGGACTATCGGAAGGGCTACAGCTTCACGCCGGCGCCGCTGGCGGTGAAGAATTTGGTGATCATCGGAGTGTCGGGCGGCGAGTATGGGATTCGCGGATTCATCGATGCATATGACGCGGACACCGGCGAGCGGAAGTGGAGGTTCTACACCGTGCCGGGCCCGGGCGAACCGGGACACGAAAGCTGGGAAGGGGATTCGTGGAAGATCGGAGGCGCGCCGGCGTGGATCACGGGCACGTACGATCCCGTTTACAACGAGCTTTTTTGGACCACGGGGAATCCTTCGCCATCGAATCGCGGCGAAGGGCGCGCGGGCGACAATCTCTACAGCAATACGCTGCTGGCGTTGGACGCAGACACGGGAAAACTGAATTGGCATTTTCAATTCACGAAGCATGACGAACACGATTGGGATGCGACCGAAGTGCCGGTGATGATCGATCTGGGCGAAAAACATTTGATCGCGCAGGCAAATCGCAACGGATTCTTTTATGTCTTGGACCGCGCGAACGGAAAAGCGATTTCGACGAATCCGTACGGGCGAATAACCTGGAGCAAAGAAGTGGATGCGGATGGGCATCCCATCGCGGAGAAAGACAGTTCGCCGACGCCGGACGGCAACCGGGTTTGCCCCGGAGCGGCGGGAACGACGAACTGGATGTCGCCCACGTACGACCCGCAGACAAAACTTTTTTACGTGACAGCGCGAGAGCAATGCGACATCTTCAGCACGGCGCCGCAACCCTACGAAGAAGGCCACGCGTTTTACGGCAGCGCGTATTTTCCGAACGACGAGACAGAGCCTTACTGGGGCGCGCTACGCGCCATCGATCCCGCGAAGGGAAAAATAAAGTGGGAATTCAAGCACCCCTCGCCCACTTGGTCGGGCGTGCTGTCTACCGCCGGTGGATTGGTATTCAGCGGAGACGCGGAAGGAAATTTCATTGCGTTCGATGCCGCGTCGGGGAAACCTCTGTGGCACTTCCAGACCGGGGCGTCCGTGTACGCGGGACCGATGGCGTTCGCTGTGGATGGGAAGGAGTACATCGCCATAGCGGCAGGAAGCGCGGTGTTTACGTTTGGGTTGCCCTAGAGAATCGGCATTTCAAAGCCAACGTACCCGGTGGCGAGAGTGAACACAGTGAACCGCTCATTTTTGGATAGGAGTGCACCGCGGAAGGAAGGTCATGGGAACAGCACGAAAGAGAAGCGCTTCGCGAAGGAATAAGCACGGCGAGAGCGTGAAAATCCTTTTGTCCGGGGCCCGGATCCAGAAAAAGATTCGAGAACTGGCAAACGAAATCCGGCGCGATTTTCCGGGAGAACCGCTGCACCTGGTGGGCGTTTTGAAAGGGGCGGTATTTTTTCTCTCGGACTTGTCGCGGCAGATTCCAGGTGAAGTTTCGTTTGATTTTATCGCGGTATCGAGCTACGGGAAGGAAACGGAATCCTCCGGGCAAGTAAAACTGACGCGGGACCTCGACGCGAATATCGAGGGGAAAACGGTGATCGTCGTCGAAGACATTCTGGATACCGGGCTGACGCTGCAATATCTTTTGCGGGTGTTCGAGCAGCGCAAGCCGAAGAGGTTGCGCGTGGCGGTGCTGCTGGACAAGGAGGAACGCCGCATCGCTCCCGTGCGCGCCGATTATGTGGGATTCAAAATTCCGAATGCGTTTGTGGTGGGATTCGGACTGGATTATGCGGAGCGATACCGCAATTTGCCTTACGTGGGTACATTATCGTTGGGGGCGGGGAAGAAAGAAGAGAGAGCGCAGGAGTAAGAGTAAATCGAGAGATGAATTACTGACAGTAGAGGAGACGGCGAGTCGAGATTGCAGTTGCCTTCTTTTTTTGGGATTCGCCCAAATCCAGACTCACTAGGAATTGAGTGCACTGAGAGCTGTGTGCGCGAATAAGGATGCGCGCGGGGCCGCCTGCTATAATTATCCGTGGACATGAATCCCATAAACGAAACAACGCAAGCAACCGCGACGGCTGTGGGGCTGGAAGTGCCCGCGGAAGTTCTCGCCACACTGGCGGAAATCGGCGAAGAGGTGAACTCTTCTCTGGATCTGGATGAGGTTCTGGCGCGGACCGCGGCGCTGATCAAGCGGCACATCGACTACGAAATATTCGGCGTGCTGATGTTCGAGGCGGATGGCAAGAACCTGAAGCATCGCTTCTCTATCGGTTATCCACGCGACCTCGCGGAAAACCTGGTGATCCCGGTGGGGCAAGGGATCACCGGAACGGCCGCGGCCACGGGGCACTCCGTGCGCGTCAGCGACACGTCGAAGGATTCCCGGTATATCAACGCCATCGATAACGTTCGTTCCGAGTTGGCGGTGCCGCTGATGCTGCAAGGCACGTGCGTAGGCGTACTGGATATCCAGAGCCGGCACCTCGATTACTTTACGCGCGACCAGCAGAACATTTTGACGCTGCTGGCGAGCCGGCTGGCCGTGGCCGTCGAAAACGCGCGGTTGTTTCAGCGCGTGCGCGCGCAGGCGGACACACTTTTGGTGCTGAACGAGGTGAGCCGCGAGACGAGCGCGACTCTCGACGTGGAAGAGCTGCTGCGGCGCGCCGCGGAGCAGACCAAGCGGGTGATCGATTATCAAATCTTGAGCATCCTGCTCTATGACGAAGAACAGAAAGTGTTCCGCCACCGCGTGGACGTCAAACACGGCCAGCGCGTGCAAGGGAAACTGCGCGCTTCGGCGAGCGAGGGAATCGTGGGCGCGGCGGCAACGCTGCGGGAACCCGTGCTGGTGCCCGACGTGACAAAAGATTCGCGCTACGTGATGGTGAATCCCGAGACGCGCTCGGAGCTGTCGATCCCAATGATGCACAAAGGGAAAGTCATCGGCGTGCTGGACCTGGAGAGCCCGCAACTGAATTATTTTACCCAGGATCACGTGCAGACGCTCTCGATCCTGGCGGCAAATCTTGCCGTGGCACTCGAAAACGCGCGGCTTTACGAACAGGTGGCGCGCGATGAAGCGCGGCTCGAGCGGGATTTGCAAGCGGCCAAGCGGATTCAGGGTGCGCTTCTGCGTCCCGTACCGACGGAGGATTTTGGATTGGACATGGCGGCGCGATATCTTTCGGCGCGTGCGCTCGGGGGCGATTTGTACGAATTTCTGCGCTACGGGCCGCAGCAACTGGGAATCGCGCTGGGCGACGTAAGCGGAAAGGGCACTGCGGCAGCGCTGTACGGCGCGGTAGCGATCGGGATCATGCGCAGCCTCGCGCCGCAAAAATTGCAACCCGCCGAGATGCTGCGGCAGATGAACCACCTCGTCGGCGAGCGGCGAATCGAAGGGCGGTTCATGACCATTTGCTTCGCGACATGGCAGAAAGGCCGGCAGAAACTTCGCGTGGCGAACGCGGGGCAATCGCAGCCGTTGCTCTATAAAGATGGACGCTGCGATAAAGTGCAACTGACCGGGTTTCCGCTGGGGATTTTTGAAGAGGTGAGCTACGACGAATGGGGAGTGACACTCGCGAAGGGCGACATTTTGGTGTTTCATTCTGATGGCTTGGCGGAAGCCTCGAACAACGAGGGACAATTTTTCGGGACGGAAAGAGTGCGCAAACTGATCGAGAAGCACCACGAGGCCGGCGCGGCGGAAATTGCGGACATGATCCTGCAAGAAGTGGATTGGTTTTCGCAGGGCGCGCCGCTCAGCGATGACCGCACGCTGGTGATATTGAAAGTGCAATGAGCGCGCCGGCCGAAGAAGAGAACGCGAAGCCTTCCTTCGTTGATCCCGCAACATTCACGCCGCAGTTCTCCTGGAAAGCGCGCCGCGGTAAAGCGGAACATGGGGAAGAGGTGTTTTGTGAAGGCGCGACGCTTACCGGTGTTGCAGATAAATTCGGCACGCCCGCCTACCTGTACAGCAACGCCGCGATTCAGAACGCCTACCGCGAACTCGACCGCGGACTGGGGACACTGCGGCATACGCTTTGCTTTGCCGTGAAAGCAAACGGGAATTTGTCGATCCTTCGCAAGCTGGCGACCATGGGAAGCGGATTCGACGTCGTGTCCGGCGGGGAACTGGAGCAGTTGCGGCACATCGGCGTGCGAGGGGAGCGCATCGTGTTCTCCGGCATCGGAAAAACACGTGAAGAGATGCGTGCCGCGTTGCAGTATTCGCCGAAAGGCCGCGGAGCACGAAGCGGAATTCTGTTGATCAACATCGAATCGGAAGCGGAAGGGGAGATTCTGCTCGAGGAGGCCGCGCGACACAACGGGAAGGGCGGAGCGGCGCCGAGAGTTTCGATCCGCGTAAATCCGGATGTGCAGGCGGGCGGGCATCCGCATATTTCGACGGGGCATCACGAACACAAGTTCGGACTGGACTGGAAGGCGGCACTCAAGCTGTACCGCGCGCATGCGGGTTCCAAATGGATTCGTTGGCAAGGAATCAGCGCGCACATCGGTTCGCAGATTGTGACCCTTGAGCCGTTTCGCCGGGCGCTGGAGAAGCTCGCGGAGTATGTGCGGGAGCTGCGGCGCGAAGGAATTGCGCTGCGCTATTTGGATTTCGGCGGAGGGCTTGGCGTCCGCTATACACATCAGAACCCACCTTCGCGCACGACGTATGCCCGGACGGTGGCGAAGCTGGTGCGGCCAATGGGTGTGCATCTCCTGCTCGAGCCGGGGCGCTCGATCATCGGTCCCGCGGGCGTCCTGCTGACGCGCGTGCTCTACACGAAGGAAAATCGGGGAAAAACATTTGTGATTGTCGATGCCGCGATGAACGATTTGCTGCGGCCGGCGTTGTACGGCGCGGTGCACCCGATCACAAAAGTGACGCGAGGACGCGGCGAAAAGGTTGCGGCGAGAAGCCGCGCGGATATTGTCGGCCCGGTTTGCGAAACCGGAGATTGCTTTGTCCACGACTGGCCGGTCGGCGAAGTTCGAGCTGGAGAAGTGCTGGCCATCTGGACCGCTGGCGCGTACGGAATGGCGCTGGCCTCGAATTACAACGGGCGATGCCGCCCGGCGGAAGTTATGGTGGAGGGCAAGCGCTCTCGCCTCATCCGCCGGCGCGAAACGCAAAGAGACTTGCTCCGAACGGATGTTCTCGCCTAGCCCGGGTTTGCCACGAAAAATCATTGACATCAGGGAAAGCCAAGCTGCCGGCAGTTGCGGGCGTGCGTCGAGTGGGCAGGAACGTTCTATTCCAAACTTTCGCAGCGGCGGACGGTTGGCAGATTGGTTGGCCGTTGGAGCTCTCCTGGGGAAGGGGGATACCCACCCCCGGTGGTTTTGGCAGAAGAGTGCGGAAGAAGTTGAAACGAAAGCAGTTGCTGAAATCCGTAGCGCGAAAGAGTTCGCAAGAATAGCAAAGTAAAGGAGTTAGAGGAATTGGAAGATGTTGAAGAGGTCGCGGGTGCAGCGAAGAATCGAGGGGGGAGGGTGTACCCCCCTCGTTGTGAAGGAAAGAGTGCTGTAACGGCATGTAGGCAAAAGAGATAGGGAGCGTTTCCCGTTGTGTTACAACGGGGCTCCAACGGGAAGACAACGGGAGAAAGTAACCCTTCGCAACGTCCTGAAGGGCTCGGGGTAAACAATGGCAGGCAGGGAGAAGAACAGAGGGGAAAAGGCTCTCAACACAGAGGCCACAAAGACCGGGGGCGCACAGAGATCACTGAGGTAGAGGAGAGAAGAGACACGCTGCGTCCTGCAACGGCCGGCAGCGCAAATTGGAATCGAGGATGCACGGGGCATAGTAGCATAAATACGGTACTCTGTCAATAAGTATTTCTATAGTACTAGTATCGAACGAAAAAGCGGTGAGTTCGAACGCAAATTGCACAAAGTGAAGAAAAGAAAGGGGTAGAGTGTACACGGGGCTAGGGCAATGGAGCTAGGCGGTACGGGTTGTAGGCGGGGTGCGGGGGGAAATCGCTGAAATCTTCAAGCGGTCCGGATCGTGCGTCTTTCTATAGCTGCGGCCTTGTGCTTGCCCCCAGCTCTTCGAGGACCGCGGGACGTGCGCGCCAGAACGGCAAGAATACGAAAACGCGTGCAAGCCAGACCACAAGTAGAACGTACAGACCGCCGAGGGATGGATTCACGTCCGTAGAATTCGAGGGCCTGCCAAGCTCGTCGATAGGGGGAAATCCGAGTCCGAACACTAGAATTACGCCAAGCGCAAGGAAAGTGTTTAGAAGAAAATCTCGAACGAGAGACTGTCCGCGCACAAGTAGTTGTGGTGGATTTCCGGTCACTTGGCCGAACGATGGAGCGCCCCTCTTCTCCCCATCTGCTTCTGCGGGCGCGATGAGGGGATTCGTTGAAGGGGGCAAGCGCCGGTGCCAGTTTTCAAGATCGCGCGCCACTTGACGCGTTTTAACTGCCATGTCCCGCATGGAACGCGCACATAGGGGACGCAGATTAAAGGTTCCTTCTCGACCGGCGGAATCGCGCCACGATACGTACACCGAGGTAGTTCGGAACCAACCCGTGGGACCAGGGCCGATCGAAAGTGAAGTGATTTCCTCGCGCCGGAGCGTGAAGCGGGCTTCTTCTCCCCAATATGAAAGCTGTCCGCCCCCGAGCGAAACAAATCCGAGATCCCAGGCCCAATTTCCCTCATAAACGCGAGGGCAGGAATCGGGGGCGAGACTCACGAAGAGACTGCCCCTGTCGGCTGGGAGCGTGCGCTCAACCTGGAATTTCTCCCTCAAGAGCCGCTCCATTTTGGGGAGCCCGACCATCGGCAGAAAATTAAGTAATGCGAAATCGGCCATGATCGTGAGGAGGAATCCCCCCGAATATGCGATCCACAGCATTCCTCCTTCGAGGTGCCCCGAGCGAGCCAAGAACGCCACAATGGCGGGGATGACCACTGTTGTCAGTACTACTGTCCACGCGAATTTCCCGGCGACTTGCGTTTTGTAGCGTGTGGAGAACAATTTGCCCGCGGGGAGTGCGGTGGGCGGGATTGGATACGTTTCTCCTGGAGCCGCAACGGATTGGTTAAGAAGTTCCGCCGTGCGAGCTTCAGAAATTCCCGCGTCTGTCGCCAGCCGCCGGATACGGCGCAGGGTCGAAGGGTGAGTTAGCAACTTTTCGTCAACCTTGGTCCATTCGAGTGGCATGGTATTCAGATGCGTAAGCCTTGCAAGGGCCGTCATCATTGCCTCGGCATTCCCAGTCAATTTTACAGATCCGGCGTCAGCCGCGAACTCGTTGCGGCGCGATATGAAGAACAACGTCAGCAGCAGAAGCGTGTAAAAAATGGGGCCGTTTGGCAAGCGAGTAGGAAGCCAATACTCGAGCAAACCTCCACAAAATGCAAAAACAATGATCGCGATAAATATCACGATCATCCGTCGCCCGAGGTGTTTGTTCTGAAGATGCGCGAGCTCGTGGCCCACTACGGCATCGACTTCGGCCTTGCTCAGGTTCTTCACAAGATAGTCCGTCAGAAGAACATTTTGAGCAACGTGAGCAAAAGCGTTTGCCATGCGGATGTGTTCCGTGGGAATTACATACAACTGATTAAGTCTTGCGTTGGCCTTGTCAGCCATGGCGAAGGCCCGATCCCGAAGCTCACCCGAAGTAAGCGCGTGAAGTTCTATGCCATACGCACGCACGAACTTCACACTTGCAAATCTGCCGGCGACGATGCCTGCTGCGATGAGCAGCACAGCGAGGCGAAGTGAGTTAGACATCTCAGCGACTCCAACGCCGATGAGCGCGAGAGGAAGCACGAACCTAGCTATAGCCCAGAACGACTGGTTGAGAATCTGTCTTTGTGTGTGCTTCGTGCCGCGCAGGGTCTGTATCGGCAAAGAAAGCGCGAGGCAGAGGAAATAAATCACCAAGGGAGGGATCCACAACAGCACCCAGGGAAAGATAGCTGCCGCGAAAGCATCGTTCCACTGCCACGAGAGAAGTAGAAACTTGACGAATTCGTCCGCTTGGGTCAAGTCGAGAGCGGCCCACCAGACGAGCGTGCCTACCAGTGCAGTCCACATCAGAAACCTGCGGTAGGCAAACCATACGGTAGGTTTCGCTTCGTCCGGGGCACTCGAGGCGCGACGCCGGAACCAGAAGGTCAGCCCGATCGGCATGAGAAGAAGAAATCCCAGGATTCCGAAATTGCGGATCACGTGCTTGCTGCTATAGCCGAATTCAAACTGCACAGTGGCCGGCGTGTGAGCAAGATCTGTCGAGAAATAGAAGCACGTCGCACCGACTGGATTCTGAGGCACCTGCTCGGGCACGGGATCGCAACGGAAGACGTCAGGTGGCGGGATTGAGAGGATCAAGACAAATTTTAGCTTTGGCTCGACTTTCTGGATATTTCTGAGGGGTTGCAGATCGATTACTCCGATGCGTGTAAATCGTGATTTCCGCAGTGGAAGATCGCATTCTGCGTACAGCATTGTGTTTTCGCGCTCTTCATCTCGTGAAAGACTTATGTCCCTGAGTGGGCAACCGAGAACAGTGGAAAGTAATCTCTGAAAATTGTATTTCTGCTCGAGGCTCGATTTAAAGTCAAACATCACCTTGACAGAGTCGTTGCCATCCATATTCAAAGTAAGAAGAAGCGAGGGTGCCTCCTCGGCGTCATCGCTGCGGTTCTCAGCTAGAGTCTGTGCGGTCGAAGAGGCTTGGGCCCAGACATAATTATCAGCGAACGACGAAAGGAAAAGCAGCAGACCCAGACTAAAGCAGAGGCGTAATAATGGGCTGTTGGCTGGTTTCATTACGAATCTCGTATGTCAACTCGTCAAAGAGTAAACGAACCGCTTCAACTAAGGGCGCCCTGTGGATAATTGAGTCGACAATAAGTAACTGACCCTTGGTGCAGCAGCGTTCCACGTGGCGGAGCAAATCTTTAAGACGAAAGCTCTTCGCTCACCGCGTTGGCTTGAGGAGGTAAGATGTCGGGTGTGCCAACCATCGGCTGGCATTGCACTCTACCGGGTGTCGGGCACTCGATCTGCTCGCTGAATAACTCTAGGTGTAAGATGCGGCCTGCTTTGGAGCTAAGAAAGGAAATCCAGGAGGAGCCGTGGAAAACAGAGGTGGGTCGGCGGGCATAGGTTGCTGGGGTTTTGGAAGTATCCTGGCCATAACGATTTCCTGGAGCGTCAATCATTCCATTCTGTGGATGATCCTTCACGGGATTCTTAGTTGGTTGTACGTGATTTATTACGCGATTAAGAGATAGCGGGGGTTTTATTCGGTGGGGGAGGCGGAATGAATTCCGGAGTGAGGAGGAACAAAAATCGGGCGCAGCAGTGCTGCGTCCCTACAAGGGAGGAAAGAATCCGACCTCCCGGACGGATGCGGGATGAATTCCGAAGAGGCGCATATACCACCATGGATAAAGCCAGTTCCCCGGCCATCATTGGCCCCCCAAACTAGTCAGGAGCTTCCACCAAAGTCTAGGGGCTTCCACCTTGGGGTGCACTACGGTTTGCGCTCCGCGCCGATTAGCGCGACGGAAATCACGCAATTCTTGGAGGACCGGTTGTGCCACGCGTGGCGAGTACCGTTCTGAATCACGCAATCACCCGCCTTGAGAAGAACTTCAGCTCCGTCGTCCAGTTCGAGAACCACTTCGCCAGAGACGATCACGTCGAAGTCCACTGTATCCGTGGTGTGCATTCCGGGATGATCGCGCTCCAAGACGTCAAGCATCCCCGGTAATTTCTGCTGGACCTCTTCGATAGCGGACGCGGTGTTGAGCTGCTCGAGGCGCGTCGTCGTATCCGGCGGTATGGTGAAGAACCCGAAGCGGAAACCACTCTTTGGCGGAAAATAGCGAGGCTGCGGCGGCGGCGTTCCGTCCGACGGAAGTTGAGGGGTGGAATCGCTGCCCCAGATGCGATGAAACTCGTATCCCGGAAAGAGAGCTAGGCACACAGGCTTAACGGGCGTGTCGCGCATGATGAGCGACTTACCGGATTTGTTCTGCCCGGTTACGACGCAGCGAATGTCCATAGAGACTCCTAAAAGCGCCAGGAATTATACATAACTGCTGTCGAGAATTGAGCGTAACGAGCCGACGCCGTTCGGATCCTACGGCAGAGAAAGCCAGGCTCAGAAAGTTCGGCGGTAGACAATCTGGGCTATAATCTGCGCGCTTGGAGGCAAAAGCAGAAATTCCGTACGAGATGCCCGACGACGCACTCCAACCGTTGTTTGGGTGACGCCGAGCTCATTCACGATAGGAGGGTACATGCTGAAATGCTTAGTCAGATTCGCGGTCGTGTGCTCCCTGCTCCTTATGGCACGACCCCTTTTCGGCCAAATTCCGAGCGGTTGGGCAAATACCGGCAACATGAGTGCCACGCGTGAGTTTGACGTGCAGGTGATTCTCCAAAATGGGAAGGCTCTGGTGGCGGGAGGTACAGACGGAACCAACGTCCTCGCGTCGGCAGAAATTTATAACCCATCTACGGGCGTTTGGACTGACACAGGCGCTATGGTCACAGCGCGGGAATATTCCGCGGCCGTGGTGCTGAAGAACGGAAAGGTGCTGGTAGTTGGCGGGGCGGGGTCGACCCACACCGCCCTGGCCAGCGCCGAACTGTACGACCCGAGTACCGGTAAATGGTCTCCGGCCGGCACACTATCGGTGGCGCGCTTCGCGCATTCCGCAACGCTTCTGCAGAGCGGTAAAGTGCTGGTCGCGGGTGGCTGCAGCAACACATGCAGCAGCTATACCGGAGAGAGCGAGCTCTACGATCCAGTCTTGAATAAGTGGACGGCGACGGGAAGCATGCTCACCGCTCGCGGCTACCACACCGCCACGCTTCTCCACACCGGGGACGTTTTGGCTGTCGGCGGCACCGACGGGATCGCATTGTCCACGTGCGAACTCTACAATCCTTCCACGGGCAAATGGCAGTCAGCGCCTGCCATAACGTACGGACGTATCCAACACGCGGCAACGTTGTTGCAGAGCGGCAAAGTGCTGCTGACCGGCGGTACCTCTTCTCGGTACCCCATAAATTCAGCGGAACTCTACGACCCCTCTACCAACATGTGGGCGCTAACCGGGAACATGACGACAGGACGTTACGCTCACACGGCCACCCTTCTCACCGACGGCACTGTTCTGGTGGCGGGAGGAGAAGGGCAGGCAATTAGCTGTGGAAAGGCTTGTACTGGTTTCATCCCTACCGCTAAGTCAGAGATCTACAACGAAACCACTGGCAAGTTCACGGCCACGACAAACCTGAGCCGGGCGCGGGCGTACCACTCCACGACTCTGCTGGGGACCGGACGGGCATTGGCGGACGGCGGCACGGGTACTACCAATGTCTGTTGTGTGGTCTTGAGCAGCGCCGAGCTGTATACGCCGCTGACTTTGACATTTTCCCCCGCGAGCCTCAACTTCGGCTTCAGGCAGGTAGGACTAACGAGTTCTCCGCAGAACGTCACTGTAGCCAACGCGAGCTCCCACTCGGTGACCTTTACCAGTATCGCCAGCAGCGGAGAGTTCGCCCAAACGAACAACTGCCCAATTACGCCGACCACGCTCAACGCCGGTCAGAGTTGCTCGATCAGCGTGACTTTTAAGCCCACTACCACGGGAACGCTAAACGGAGGCGTCATACTCAAGGACAACGCGCCGGCCAGCCCGCAGCAGACCATCAGCGCGACTGGAACTGGTGAACCCTACGCCTTTGCTCTGAACCCGAGCAGTCTCGACTTCCCAAGCGTGATCCCGGGAAACAGCAGCCCGGTCAAGAGTGTGACCGTGCTGAACGATGGCGCAGCGCAGGTGGGCATCGCGGACATCGCGGTCTCTCCAGCCGACGGCACTTTTACGCAAACCAACAACTGTCCCCCGACGCTGCAGCCCGGGCAAAGCTGCACCGTGCAGATCGTCTTCACCCCGCCCGACGCGGGGAACTATATTGCGGTTTTGTCGGTCACCGACACCGCGAAGAACAGTCAGACTGTTTCGCTCGCCGGTGTGGGTTTGGATTGACGAACCGTGGTAGTTCGTGGCGAGTTCCGTTAGAGCGGGCCGTATTGTCGTGTCCGCTACGGACAACCACACAAGACTGACGCCAAATGGCGAATAATTAAGATCCACCGGCCGATTCCCGCGGAAAAATTCCATGGACAAGCCTCGGTATTGTCGTTTGGCCGAGGGATGCCCAGCGGCGTTGACCGGACGTTTCTCCTTGAAGTATCCTTGGTCTCCGCTGCCCAGAAGTTTCTACGAGCGTTGTATCATGAGCAGCTTCCGCAGAAATTCAGCTCGAATTCTCGCCTCACAAAAGGAGCGTTATGCCCAGAAAAATCGATCCACTCAATAAAAAGCAGTACGGAGCGGTGACGGCAATTCTAGCGGTGGCCGACCTGAAAGCGGCAGCCGACTTTTACCAAAAGGCATTCGGCTTTGCCAAACGCGGGATCATGAATGGTCCCGATGGCAAGGCAATGCATGCCGAGCTGACTCTCCGCGGCACGACATTGATGTTGGGGCCGGAAATGCCGCAGATGGGTTCCCGTAGCGCGAAAACAGTTGGCGCCTCGCCGACAAGTTTGTATTTGCTGACGGAGAACGCAGACAAGGTGGTCGCCAAGGCCGTAAAGCTCGGCGCCGCGTCCAAGGGACCCGTGATGGATATGTTCTGGGGCGACCGCGTTGGGACCGTTGTCGATCCCGAGGGTTACACGTGGATGGTCGCGACCCACGTCGCCGAGTACACGCCCAAGGAAATGCAAAAGAAGATGGCGGAACAGATGGCCAGCATGCAGGCAGCTCGCGCTGCGACCGCCTGAGCTGCATCAAGCTCCGCTATCTTTCGTATTCCAAGACGTTCCACGCGCTACCATGGCTAAAGCCTGCGCTCGACGAAGCGTTGTACTGCGGCACTCCCCTGACCCTTCGAGGCTCAGGGTAAACTGAAAGTCAGGGGCTTCCACCACCGGTCTGAAGACCGGCCGCTACAAAGGCACTCGGGAAAGTGTCTGCAAGGCGTGTAGCCTGTCGGCGTCCCCGACAGGGCCGGGGCAGGCTGCGGCCAAACATGCAACGATATTCCGTGCAAGGAGAGGCGGGCCTCCTCGTACTAACCCTGAGGGGCCATTGCTACCAGTGGAACTTGGTGCCAGAATGAGCCTTAGGCCGGAAACATCTCCGCGGGTTCCGGTGTCTAAGTTTGGTAGAGCGGAAATCGGGCTGGGCACCTGCCAGTCGCCCTCCCGGTTGCAAGTCGTGACCAAGGCAATCAGGCCCGGGGATCCCAAGGGATACCGATTTGCGCGGGCCGGAAAGGCCAGTCGTGTCCGATTGGGCTAGCGCTCTTTCGTGGGGCCGTGACGAAACCGAACTCGTCACCGAGCTGCAGGCGGGCTCGGAAGCCGCGTTCGATTGGCTCGTCACCCACTACCACGGCCCTGTATTTAACCTGATTCTGGGCATGCTGGGAGACGTGTCGGACGCCGCCGACGGGACGCAGGAAGTCTTCCTGAAGGCGTTTCGGGGGATTCGCAGTTTTCGCCAGGGCAGCTCGTTGAAAACGTGGCTCTATCGCATTGCTATTCGGGAAGCGCTCAATCACAAGCGCTGGTTCAAGCGGCATCTGCAGAAAAACGTTTCCATCGACATCGAGCCCCAGGAGGGGCAGGCCGCCATCGAGGTGCCGGATTCCGGAGCGTCGCCGTTCGAGCAGTTGGCGAGCCGGGAAATTCAAACAGCGGTGCAGGAAGCCTTACAGCAGGTTCCCGATGTGTTTCGCAGCGCGGTGATTTTGCGCGACCTCGAGGGACTCAGCTACGAGGAAGTCGCAGAAGTGCTCGAGTGCAGCATCGGCACCGTGAAATCGCGCATTTTGCGCGGGCGCCGTGTCCTTCGCGAACTGCTCGAGCCGCTCCTTGGCGAGCACGAAACGCATGCCGCCGCGCGTGCTCAGGGATTTACCGGTGCATTTTCCGGGGGACGCGCGTTGACAGCTTCTTCGCCCAGCATGTCACTGCGGGCAAGTTCCGCAGGCGAGGAGAATCCATGAAGTGCACGACCGTACGCACTAAATTGGCGGGCTACCTCGACGATGCGATCGCCAAGGGCGCGCGCCCTCAGGACCGCGTCGCGATTCGCGAGCACCTGGAACTCTGCGCCGCTTGCCGCACCGAACTGCAGCGTTACCGCAAGCTGTCGGTTCTGCTTTCCCGCACACCGCGATTCGTTCCACCTGCTGACCTGGCCGCGCGCATCCGCGTTGCCGCCGCTGAGGCCAGAGCATCCGAGAGTTTCTTTGACCGCTGGCGCAGATGGCGCGACCACACCCTGGTTGTGCTTGACAATGTTTTGCGCCCGCTCACCGTTCCGGCGACCGGCGGGTTCTTTTCCGCGATTCTAGTTTTCGTGATGGTTCTGCAGTTGATCGCGCCAGGCCTGAGCGTGCAAGCCGTGGCTAACGACGTTCCTCTCGATATTCTCCGTCCCGCGGAGCTCATCACGCTCTCGGACTATCCGCAGTCGTGGGCTCCGGAGCAGCATGACGTCGAGCTGGCGCTGCCCCACGGACTGCTGGTGGACGTCACGGTGGACGCTGGCGGCCGCATGGTCGGCTACCAGATTCTTGCCGGCCCGACGAGCGTCGATCTCCGACACCAGCTTGACCAGATGCTGCTATTTTCGCGCTTCCGCCCGATGATGAGTTTCGGCCGGCCCACCACCGGCGGCCACGTGATTCTCAGCTTCAGCGCCGTTCGCGTGCGCGGCTGAAATTTTTTCAGCTGCTCGGCCTCGTCGTCACCCGCTTTCGCCGCAGATTTGTACCTGGTCTTGCAGTACGCTCGTACTTGTCCTTCAGACCAGCATCTTTTTGCGCCTCCATTCGCTATCCTTCCCACTGGAAATCAAAGCCGCCGGGAATCTTACGGCGCGAATTGCGTATGTCACTGTTCAGACCCACAACCGTCTTGCTCTTCGCCATTTTGGTTATGGCGCCTGTTGCTCTCTCCGCGCGGCCCGCGATAGCCACTCCGGAACGACTGCTTTTTGAAGCGCTTAACCGCGAGCGCGCGTCATTGGGATTGCCGATGTTGTTCTGGGACGATTCGCTCGCCTCCGCCGCTCGTCAGCATGCGGAACGCATGGCCCAACAAAACACTCTGTCGCATCAGCTTCCTGGCGAGCCTGATCTGCGAACGCGCGCGGCCGGCGCGGGCGCGCGTTACAGCGTGATCGCGGAAAACGTCGCTGTCGGGCCGAATCCCGCGGTCATCCACAACGGATGGATGCATTCGCCCGGGCATCGCGCCAACATTCTTTCTTCGCAGGTCTCGGTGGTCGGAATCGCGGTGGTGCAGGGAAGCATGGGCCTGTATGCCGTGCAGGATTTCTCAATGACTGTTCCCAATCTGAGTTTGGAGCAGCAAGAGCAGCAGGTGGTTCCCCTACTCGCCGCGCGGGGGCTGCAAATTATTGCTGCGAACAGGG
>Ga0210407_10002559_pt1 | contig 15531 bp, 14 predicted proteins | sample IncBWC27MmetaG_FD_150860 | JGI IMG/M metagenome (GOLD analysis project Ga0210407, IMG submission 150860) | Forest soil microbial communities from Barre Woods Harvard Forest LTER site, Petersham, Massachusetts, United States - Inc-BW-C-27-M | ecosystem: Environmental > Terrestrial > Soil >...
AGAACCACAGGACGAACGAGAACCATGAGCTGCAGTCCCTGCAATAATCCTTCGCCTAGCCACGACAATTCCGGTGGCAGCACTCCATCCGCCAACGGCGACGGCCTCAATAGCCCGAGCATCAGCGATGGTGCCAACCAAGTTAACTCGGAACTCACTCAGATGGACGCCTTCTTCATGTTCGCGACGGACGTGAACATCGCGATCTCGGCTCACAAGACCATCGATGGCGCCGTAGAAACCGCCGCGGAGCAGCGTCCAAATATCGGTTGATCGGTTTTTTGCCTGCGCGCATGGATTTTGACAAAATTTGCTTGCGTCCGAATCATAAGGAGGCCCGGCTCGTCGGGCCTCCCGTCATCAGCGGAAGATCTTGAGCGAGGAATCGCGGAATGACAGCGGAAGCAAGCACGCCCCCGATCCTGATCATCGAAACCGGCGTGCATCGGGGGGCTCGTGCGGAACTCATGCCGGGTCGCAGCCGCATCGGCGCTACGCCAGACAACGAGATCGTTCTGTCGGACATCGAACCCGCGGGAACTTGCTTTGCCATGGAATGTGGGCCGCGCGCGGTCGTGCTGCACGCTATCGAGGGACCGGTCACCCTAGCGAATGGCAAGTCAATTCCTCCTGGGAATTCGACGTCGTTCGACAAGAGCGCTCGCTTCACCTGCGGCGGCATTGCTTTCCATCTCCATGCGTCGAACGCGGTCTCACCACGGCTGGAGATCCGTGCGCCGTTCAAGGCTGTGGTCGCGAGCTCAGCAGGCGTGCTGGCACTGCTTGCCCTGGCGGTAACGCTGCATGCAGCTTCCCCGTCGAGTGCGACGCTGTCGAACTCGTCCGAGATCACTGGTTCGCTCGCGGCTAGCGTCGGTCACACCAAGACCGTGTCAATCCACGAACCGAGCCTTATGCTGCCAAGTCTGCAGCGGCTGCTCAAGGACAAGGGGCTCGATACCGTTGTCCCTCACCACCCGCGCTGACGGCGCGATCGAAGCGCGGGGGCTGATCCTGCCGCAGCAGAAGGCAGCCTGGCAGGAGATCGGGCACTGGTTCGACAGTTGGGCGGCCGGCCGCACGGTGCTCGTTGACAGCGTCAGCGTTTCCGTGGAGGAGCAGCCCCTCGCACTTCAGTCGGTCTGGCCTGGACCGAATCCCTATGTCATCGACGGCAGCGGTGGAAAGCTTTTCGTCGGCAGCGTGCTGGCGAATGGATGGACCATCAGCAGCATCGAGCGGACCCGCGTGCTGATGCGGCGCGGCGACCAAACCATCGCGGTCAAATTCTGATGCCTCCGTTTGTATCAGGTCTGCTCGACCGTGTCGCCGCACGGCAGGAATTCGTTCTGGTCGGTCTTCTCGTGTTGACCACGGCGATGATGATCCTGCCAATGCCCACTGCGCTGGCGGATGTGCTGATCGCGACAAATATCGGCCTTGCGGTGCTGCTGATGATGGTGGCGATCTACATCACGGCGCCCGTCGAATTCTCGACCTTGCCGTCGGTGATCCTGATCACGACCGCGTTTCGCCTGTCGTTGTCGATCACCACCAGCCGCATGGTGCTGGTGCAGGGCGATGCCGGCAGCATCATACGGACGTTCGGTGAATTCGTGATCGCCGGCAATGTCGTGGTCGGTCTCGTCGTCTATCTGATTATCACCATCGTCCAGTTCGTGGTGATCACCAAGGGCAGCGAACGCGTCGCCGAGGTGGCCGCACGCTTCACGCTGGATGCGCTTCCGGGCAAGCAGATCAGCATCGATACCGATCTGAGGAACGGCGACATCGATGCCAACGAGGCGCGTCGGCGTCGCCGCAATCTGGAAAAGGAAAGCCAGCTCTATGGCGCGATGGACGGCGCCATGAAGTTCGTCAAAGGCGACGCGATCGCAAGCCTGGTGATCATCATTGTCAACCTGATCGGCGGCATCACCATAGGGTGTCTGCAGCGCGGCCTGCCGTTTTCCGGAGCTGCGCAGACCTATTCGCTGCTGGCGGTCGGCGACGGCCTGATTGCGCAGATTCCGGCCTTGCTGATCTCGCTGACCGCCGGTGTCATCGTCACCCGTGCAACGTCGGAGACCGGCGGCAATCTCGGCCGTGACATCATGATGCAGATGACCGGCCAGCCGCGGACGCTGCAGATCGCTGCCGTCGTGCTCACGGGCCTCGGCTTCGTGCCGGGATTTCCCACCGCCGTTTTCCTGACCATGGCGGTCCTGCTAGGCGGCACAGGCTGGGCATTGGCCGAGCGAGCCAAGGAGGAGGAGCGCCGCGCCGCCGCCGAGCGCGCCGCCGCTCCGGCCCGAGCCGAAGCGGCCGCGCTCCGGATGCTGCTGGGCGTATCGTTTCGGGCCGAGGCGGAGACTCTTGATGCCGATCTCGACGCCATGCGGCAGGAGGTCGGCACGCATCTCGGCATCGCGGTGCCATGGCCGCGCGTGGTCCCGGATGCCGTGCCGGAAGCGAACGGCTGGCAACTCCAGGTCAATGGCGTGCCGGCTGCTCAAGGCGTCGCGGATACGGCCGCCGACGTTGTGTTGCGCGCGCGCCCCGCATTGTGCAGGGTCGCCAGCCAGTTCGTCGGTATCCAGGAAACTCAGGCGCTGCTGAAGACTATGGAGCCAGCCTTCAGCGATCTGGTGCGCGAGGCGACTAAATCCGCGCCCTTGCCGCGCATTGCCGAAGTCCTGCGGCGCCTGCTCGACGAAGGGATTCCAGTTTCCAATCTGCGCACGATTCTGGAGGTGGCGGCCGAGTGGGGAGAGCGGGAGCAGAACACCGCGATTCTGACCGAGCATGCGCGTGTCGGTCTGCGGCGGCAGATTTGTTATGAGTTTGCGAAAGCCGACAAGGTGCTGCCTGTCGTCCTGATCGAGGCGTCACTGGACGAAGCGATGCGCGCTTTGATCAATGCGACGCCGAAGGGTACCGAGCTTGAGCTCCGCTCCTCCGCTGTCGAGCGAATAGCGAGCGCGCTGCGCCGGATGAAGGAGCAGCGGACGCACGCCGTGGTGCTTGCCTCATCGGAGCTTCGTCGCCATCTTCGCAAGCGGCTCGACCGGGAGGGTGTGGATGCGCCGGTGCTGACTTACGCTGAACTGCCGCACGATTTCAGGCTCGACGTGCTGGGCACTCTGCAGAAGGAGGAGATCCTGCCTGCGTCGGAACGCGGCTTGCGAGACTTCCCGCGCCTGGTCGCGGTGCCCAGTGCCACGACATCACCCCTATGACGGGATTCGTCAGAGTGACGATCGCCGCTGCGCTGGCCGTTGCATTGTCGGCTTGTACCTCCGATCTCGCCGTGCAGCGCCAGGAGCGGATCGCGCAGGATCCCGCGGCCATGATGCGGATCGCGGCCGCCGCCGAGACGTCCGGCGACACTGCGGGCGCGATGGCATTCTATCAGCGGGCTGCGGCGCTGCAGCCGGATTCGACGGCTGCGCAAATGGGTGTCGCCCGATCGCTCGCCGCACAAGGCGAGGTGGACCAGGCGATCGAGGTCCTGCGCTCGGTGCAGAAGCGGGAATCCTTCGATGCCGAGTTGTGCTCGACCCTGGGCCGGCTGCTGGTCACGGCAAACCGTCCGGACGAGGCCCTGGCGGCGTTTGAAGATGGCCTCAGTCATGACCCGCAATCGGTGCCGATGTTGATCGGCCAAGGCGTGTCGCTCGATGCCGCCGGCCGGCACGATGCCGCACAGGAGAGCTACCGCAAGGTGCTGGACATTGATCCGAACAATCGGGCGGCGCAGAAAGACCTTGCACTTTCGCTCTCGCTGAGCGGTCGGCCCGCGAGCAGATAGACGAAGAGCGCGATGGCGCTTCAACTTCATCTGATCGCGCTCTGGGCTCCGCCAGAGGAGTTTCGAGCGAACGCCTATCAGCGGCTTTCGGCCAAGCGCGATGCTGCCCCTGCCTGGTCGATCATTGCTGGGCGCAACTCAGTCGCCCGAAACTGACACCAAGCGGTTCGAAGCAAGCTCCCCACTCAGGCGCTAGCGAGGTCGACCAGGCGACCGAAGTTCTGCGCTCGGGCAAAACCGGAGTATCGGAACGCAGCTTCTGATAGGCTGCAATCTCATCGATACCGACCTCCGGGATTTGCAATGGCGAGGGGGCACCACGGGATTCCTCCGCCGGAGGCGGGGGGTCGGGGCGACGCCGCCGCATTTGAGGAGCATCCGATTGGTCGGCAGCGCGTCCTCTCCATGTCGACGTTCAAGAATCGGCGGGGCTGTTGCAGCCCCGTCGCATCTTGTTGAGCAAAATCAGCCATCGAGAATTATTGGAGGCTAAATGAGCCAGTCAAGCGGACAGGCCCGACAATCCCGATAGCCTCGAAGCCGGGGATATCGCTAGGTGCGGTGGGCTTTGGCGTGGGCATCGTCGACGGCGATGCTATGATGATGAGGAGGAGAAGGCTGAGGCTGAGGCGGAGGCGGAGGAGGAGCGTCCCAACTCGCTGCCTTCAACGCATCCAGAAAGGCGTCGGTGACGTCCAGCATCGACGCTCCAGCTTGCTCGGCATTTAGGCCAACACTCGTTACCATTTTGATGTCTCCATTTCTCTCTGTTCGAGGCTCATAGACCTCTGACATAAGATGATACCGCTATTGTCTACGGTTCAACAGGTGACGCCAGGGTTTCTGGTTACGGCTGTCGTCTGGAAACGAAGTTGAAACGCGCCGGGACAGCCGGAGATGATGTTGTTGCCGCCAGAAGCAGTCTTTCATCACAGTCCTTTGTGCAGGTTTGTAAACCTTCCACTTTTTCTTGAATGCGGATTGTCCCGCTCACTGCGTGCAGCGCCTCCCACGCGCGACCGATGGGACGGCGCAGTCGGCTTGATGGCGAGAGCAGCGCCGTGCGCGATGCTCTCGCGCGGCAGCATCGTGCCTTGCTCTCTAATGAATCCTTTGTTGTTATGATGCTTGCCCACAAACGAGCCGCATCGACAGAGGCAGCCCGCCACAAATGCCCTCCGCACTGACCATCGTCACCCCGCAGCCCGTCGCCGCGGAATCATTCACCGATGCCGCGGCAGCGGTCGCCCGCCTCGAAGCCATCTACGAGCGCAACACGCAGTTCCTGCGCGATCGTTTTGAGGCCTATGCGGGTGGCGCGGCGCTCACGGCGCGGGTGCGGGCTTATTATCCGTTTGTGCGTATCACGACCTCCGCGCATGCGCGGCTCGATTCGCGTCTGGCTTACGGTTTCGTCGCGGGACCCGGCGTGCATGAGACCAGCGTGACACGGCCGGACCTGTTTCGATCCTATCTCACCGAGCAGATCGGATTGTTGATCGAAAACCACGGCGTACCGGTCGAAGTCGGCGAGTCGACGGAGCCGATCCCCGTTCATTTCGCCTATCGCCGCGATATCAGCATCGAGAGCGCGCTCTCACGTGACGGGATGTCGCTGCGCGATGTGTTCGATGCGCCCGATCTTGCTACCATGGATGATGCGATCGCCAACGGCACGCTGCGGCTGTCGCCCGGCGCACCCGAGCCGTTGGCCTTGTTCCGCGCGGCGCGCATCGATTACTCCTTGCGCCGGCTTTATCACTACACGGGCACTGATCCCGAGCATTTCCAGAATTTCGTCATCTTCACCAACTATCAGTTCTATGTCGATGCCTTCGTGCAATTGTGCCAGCAACGTCTGAGTTCAGGCCAGATCGGTCCTGACGCCTTCGTCGGTCCGGGGAATGTGATCACGCGCAATGCGCGTCTTGGCGGCGGCACGACCGGCATTGTCCCTGAGCGCATGCCGCAAATGCCGGCCTTCCATCTCGTCGAGCCGGGCTATCGCGGCATCACGCTCATCAACATCGGCACCGGTCCATCCAACGCGCGCAACGTCACCGATCATGTCGCCGTGCTTCGGCCGCATGCTTGGCTGATGCTCGGGCATTGCGCCGGTCTCAGGAGCACGCAAAGGCTCGGCGATTACGTGCTCGCCCATGGCTATGTGCGCGAGGACCACGTGCTCGACCGCGAGCTGCCGCGCTGGGTGCCGCTACCGGCCCTTGCCGAGATGCAGGTTGCGCTGGAACAGGCGGTCGGCGAGGTTACTGGGCTCACGGGCTTCGAGCTCAAGCGCCTGATGCGCACGGGAACCGTTGCGAGCGTCGACAATCGCAATTGGGAAATCAGCGGGCCTCCGATCATTCGACACCTGTCGCAGTCGCGCGCCATCGCGCTCGACATGGAGTCGGCGGCGATCGCCGCGAACGGCTTTCGTTTCCGGGTTCCCTACGGCACGTTGCTGTGCGTCTCGGATAAGCCGCTTCACGGTGAGATCAAGCTCGCCAGCATGGCCAGCGAATTCTATCGGCAGCGCGTCGGACAGCATCTTGAGATCGGCCTGAAGGCGCTGGAGCGGCTCAAATCCGAGGAATCGGAGCGCTTGCATTCGCGCAAGCTGCGAAGCTTTGCCGAAGTCGCATTTCAGTAGCGTCAAAATCGGTTTGTCCATCAGATCGGCGCGGCTCGCAGCCTGAGCGCGTTGCCGACGACGCTGACGGAGGAGAGCGCCATCGCGGCGGCGGCGACAACCGGCGACAGCAACAGGCCGAACGCCGGATAGAGGACGCCGGCCGCGATCGGGATGCCGGCCGCATTGTAGGCGAAGGCGAAGAACAAATTCTGCCGGATGTTCCGCATCGTCGCCCGTGACAGCCGCCGTGCGCGCACGATGCCGTTGAGGTCGCCCTTGAGCAGCGTCACGCCGGCGCTTTCCATCGCCACATCCGTGCCTGTCCCCATCGCGACGCCGACCTCGGCCGCGGCCAATGCCGGCGCGTCATTGACGCCGTCTCCGGCCATCGCCACGACGCGGCCTTGCTTCTGCAGCCGGGCGACGACCGCGCTCTTCTGGTCGGGAAGGACTTCGGCCTCGACCTCGGCGATGCCAAGCCTTCGCGCCACCGCCTGGGCGGTCGTGCGGTTGTCTCCGGTCAGCATGATCACGCACACCCCCTCGGCCGCGAGGGTCCGCAGCGCCTCGGGCGTGGACGGCTTGATCGGGTCGGCGATGGCGAGGATGCCGGCAAGCTTGCCATCCACGGCCATGTTGATGACGGTTGCGCCTTCGCCGCGCGCACGCTCAGCCTCGGTCTCCAATGCCGAAGCATCAACGCCCTGGGCGTGCATGAACGCCGCGTTTCCGAGCAGCACCTTGCGTCCCTCGACCGTGCCGAGCGCGCCCTTGCCGGCCGGGGACTCGAAGTCGCCGACCTCAGCCGTCTCGATGGCCCGTTCCTTTGCCGCGTTCACGATGGCGTCGGCAAGTGGATGTTCGCTTGCGCGTTCCACGCTTGCGGCAAGCCGCAGCACGTCGGCCTCCGAATAGCCGGTGGTTGGTACCACAGCCACCACCTTCGGCTTGCCTTCGGTCAACGTCCCCGTCTTGTCGACGACCAAAGTGTCGATCCTTTCCATCCGCTCGAGCGCCTCGGCGCTCTTGACCAGCACGCCCATCTGCGCGCCGCGTCCCACACCAACCATGATGGACATCGGCGTTGCCAGGCCAAGCGCACATGGGCAGGCGATGATCAGGACGCTGACGGCCGCGACCAGTCCGAAGGCGAAGCGCGGCTCGGGCCCGTACACCGCCCAGGCGGCGAATGCCGCGACGGCAGCCACGATCACGGCCGGCACGAACCAGCCTGCGACCTGATCGGCCAGGCGCTGGATCGGCGCCCGCGAGCGCTGCGCCTGCGCAACCATCTGCACGATCCGCGACAGCATCGTGTCGCGCCCAACCTTCTCGGCGCGCATGATGAAGCCGCCGGAACGGTTGAGCGCGCCCGCGGTGACCTTGGCGCCGGCCTCTTTGCTGACCGGCATGGATTCGCCGGTGACCATCGACTCGTCCAGCGATGATCTTCCTTCGATGATCTCGCCATCGACCGGCACCTTCTCGCCTGGGCGCACGCGCAGCCGGTCGCCGGGCTGCAGCACGTCGATCGGCACTTCCTCATCGGCTCCGTCGGATCGGATGCGCCGCGCCGTCTTGGGGGCAAGATCGAGCAGGGCCTTGATCGCGCCGGAGGTTGCCTCGCGGGCCCGCAGCTCGAGCACCTGGCCGAGCAGAACGAGAACGGTGATCACGGCGGCGGCCTCGAAGTAGACCGCGACCGCCCCGTCATGTCCCCTGAACGTGGCAGGAAAGACGCCTGGCAGAAGTGTCGCGATGACGCTGTAAACCCAGGCGACGCCGGTGCCCATCGCGATCAGCGTGAACATGTTGAGGTTGCGCGTGACGATCGATTGCCAGCCTCGAACGAAGAAGGGCCAGCCGGCCCACAACACGACCGGCGTGGAAAGAACGAACTGGATCCAGTTCGACAGCGGCTGGTCGATCCATTCATGACCGCCGACGAGATGGCCGCCCATTTCGAGGATCACGACAGGCGTGGACAAAGCGAGTCCGACCCAGAAGCGCCGGGTCATGTCGATCAGCTCCGGGTTCGGTCCGGTTTCGGCGGTCGCAAGCTCGGGCTCGAGCGCCATGCCGCAGATCGGGCAGCTACCCGGTCCGACCTGACGAATCTGCGGATGCATCGGGCAGGTGTAGATCGCGCCCTCTGGTACATCGACGGGAGCTGCCGGCTGGGGCGTACCGCTCAGGTATTTTGCGGGATCGGCTGCGAACTTGGTCCTGCACCGGTCCGAGCAGAAATAGAAAGTCCGGCCGTCATGCTCCGTCTCATGGCGCGCCGTCGCGGGGTCTACCGACATTCCGCAGACGGGATCGGTGGCGGACTCGTGCGGATGATCGCGGTGATGATGTGCGTGGTCATGTCCCGCCTGGTCGTGCGTTGGAGAATGCGAATGGCCGCAGCAGCTTCCGCGGGCTTCTCCGGAACCAGGGGTGTCCTGCGCGGTCATCTTCGACTCCAACTCTTGCGGATATTACCCTGGGGGGGTATATACGGGCCATGAGACAGGACATCAAGGCCTCGTGCCAAAAACGGCTGAGCCGTATCGAAGGCCAGGTTCGCGGTCTTGCGAAAATGGTCGACGACGATCGGTACTGCATCGACATTGTTACGCAGATTTCGGCGGTGCGGGCCGCGCTGCGCCGCGTGGAGGAGGAGATCCTCAGAGATCACGTGGCCCATTGCGTGGAGCATGCCATCAGCAGCGGCGACAAGGCCGACCAGCGTCGCAAGATCGCCGAACTGATGGAAGTCGTCGGGCGAGCGGACAGATAAGGACGCGCCAAAAAAGCCGCGTTCACCGTCGTGGCTGACGCGCCACGCGTGACGCGATCACGAGCTATCCACTCACGCGCTGCATGTGATCCAATTTGAAGCCGCCCGCAATGCGATCCGCTCGCGACCTTCAGCGTTTGCGATTGCCGCCCAGCCGTATTGCCGCGGGCTGACGCATCATCAGCCGGACTTCCGGGCGCGCCGGGCCGAGTCTCGACAAGCCGAGTCTCGACAAGTCGAGGCTCTACAAGTCGAGGCTTGCCAACTCGAATCTGGCCCGTTGTCGCTTTCAGGCTGCGCGAAGATTGAAAGGCGAGATTGGGAGCCGGCAAAATAAGGAGACATCTGCCGGCGGTCTCCCATCAGGTCTGTTCGCTACGGGATCGTCGCCACGGAGGGGTGGGATCGAGCGGAGTTCGGTAGAGCTCCCTGCTGTCTCCGTCGATCACACGAATAGCGCATCCTCGCGAACGCAATTCGGGCCGAACGATGCAGAGCTCGTTCGCAAGGCTGTCAGCCTTGTCGATTGCGCCTTGAGTGTTTTCGAGGATCATGCCGCCTTGGCTATCGGCTTTTTCGCCGATGATAAGGTCGAAATTGAAGTAGGGCATTTGGACCGCCTGCTACGTTGCAGCTACTAATAAGTCTACTCCGAGTCTGTCGCGTACCCCACCGCAAACGCGACAGATGTGCTTCGATTCCGGGCAGCCTGTTGCATTTCGGCAAGGGCTTTCCGGAGGCTCAATCCGGGTTCCCAGCCTCCTGGAACTCGGTGAAACGCTTGTAAATCCACCGGCGGCCGTTGTAACGCCGCCAGACCAGGCCATGCACCAGCTTCCCGGCGATCGAGCGGCGAGGGATCAGGACAAACGTCAGGTGCCACAACTCGGCCCATGCCGGTACGGTGGGATTGGTGGTCGCATCAGCCGGCTTGTGTCGATCCGTCATGATTGCGCTTGCTTGAAAGAACGAAGCCGCCGGGCGACTGCACCACCCGGCGGCTTCGGCGAAGTCACGCGACAGCCATGTGTGTGGCCGTGAAAGGCTAGCGCGTTGGCCTTTGCCCGCAAGCAAAGGCGGGAATTAACGTTGATGTCGCGCGGATCAGTTAATTTTGGAACTTGTCGTCGACATCATCACAGCGCCCCGCGGATTGGGGTTCTCGCATCCCCCCGCACGGCTCTACCGAAAGTGACGATGTCCTGTTAAGCATCGGTCCGGATGGTCCCGGCCGCCTCGGGCTCGCGGCAGGCAGGACATTCGCGCTCCGGGCAACAGACGGGGAGGGCAATGCGATGATTGAATCGATCGGCATTATCGGTGCGGGCACCATGGGCAACGGCATCGCGCAGATCTGTGCGGCGGCGGGGCTGTCAGTCACGATGGTCGATATCTCCGATGCGGCGGTTGAGCGAGGACTTGCGACGGTCGGCTCCAGCCTCGATCGTCTGGTCAAGAAGGACAAGATGACGGCGGCGGATCGCGAGGCGACACTCGCGCGCATTGCCGGGACGACGGACAAGGGCAAGCTTGCCAATTGCGACCTCGTCATCGAAGCCGCGACCGAGAATGAGGAGCTGAAGATCAGGATTCTCAGGGATCTCTGCCCGACATTGAAGCGAGAGGGCCTGATCGCGACAAACACCTCGTCGATCTCGATCACGCGGCTTGCGACGGCGACCGACCGCCCCGATCGCTTCATCGGCATGCATTTCTTCAACCCGGTGCCGATGATGGCATTGCTGGAGCTGATCCGGGGCCTTCAGACCTCCGATGAGACCCACGCCAAGGCCGAGGCCTTCGCCAAGCGCATCGGCAAGGTGTCGATCACGGCCAAGAACAGCCCGGGCTTTGCGGTCAACCGCATCCTCTGTCCGATGATCAACGAGGCCATCTTCGCGCTGCAGGAGGGGCTCGCCACTGCCGAGGACATCGACGAGGGCATGAAGCTCGGCTGCAATCACCCGATCGGACCGCTGGCGCTCGCCGACCTGATCGGTCTCGACACGATGCTGTCGGTGATGGAGGTCTTCTACAAAGGTTTCAACGACCCGAAATACCGGCCCGCGCCGCTTCTGAAAGAGATGGTCGACGCCGGCCGCCTCGGCCGCGAGACCGGGAAGGGATTTTACGACTACGGCAAATAGCAAGCCGCGGGGAGTGCCGTGATCGCGGCTCGTCGCCTCTTCCAGGCCCGGCCCAAAAGCGCTGGTATCCCAGCATACGCTTTCGTGATCGCGCCCGGGCGGCCGGCCGATCTCGATCGTGGTACAGTGCGATCTGTTTGAGAACAGAAGGAGCCCGGCCATGACGAAGCTTCTCGTTGTCACGACCTTCGCTGCTGTCGCCTTTACGGCCTATCCGGCTGCCGCCTGCGACTGGAACCGTGAGGCCAGCACCAACGACCCGGCTGTCGCCAGCGCCGCCACGCCCACCGAGCAGACGACGTCCCAGGCCGCGGCAGCTCCCTCCCAGGCATCTACCGTCGCTTCGGCGGAGAGCACTCGCAAACCTGCCGACGAGCCGGCGCCTGTCGTCCTGGTCACCGATCGCCACTGACGGCTTGCAGGCCGTCATTCCGGACCTCAGATTTGTTTGTCCTAGTCAGCAACAGCCGATTTGGATGCGTATCGCCCGGAACGACGTCGTCCGCCACCGCTCATTTCTTGGGGTCTTGCCGCTCGCCTGCCTGACCGGCCGGCGGGAAGACGTGCTCGTACATGGCGCGGGCCTCTCGAATGAGCCGGGCCCGTTCCAGCTCCGATTTCGGGACAAAACGCACGACTTCGCCCATCTCTGCTCCAAATTCGTTGGGATCTTGAGCTAAGAGGGAAGCGAATATCGTGCCATTCCGTCACCCGTGTCTCTACGGGGATTGGCCCTGCCCAATCCGGCGTTCGGTACCTAACAATCGGTGAAGTGGTTTCGTCCTGGCGGTTCGACGAAAACAATTGGTTATCCACGAAGCGCTTTTCCCGGCCGCTTCGAAATCTGGCAGTAACGCGAAGCCGCTAGCGTGCCCGCATTGTTCAAGCAATGGGGGTTTCACAATGATCGCTATCGCGCAAGGCGTGATCCGTCAGTCATCTCGCATATCGGGTTTTGGTTTGGTCACTCTCTTCTGCCTGCTCGGTCTCGTGCTGTCTCTGGCCCTGGCCCAGCACGGAGTTGATCTCAGCGGCATGTCGATGGGATAATGGGAAAGGGCGCCGGCGGCGCGGAAAGTCAGATCAGGAAAAGCCCGCCCGATGGGGTCGAACCCCACGGGCGGGGGGCAACCTGGAGTCAGAGAGAGAAGGCGCGTCGCAGTGAACGACGCGGCGCCACGATGCAAACGCAACCTTACATGCACCTTACGGCGCAGGCTGGAGCGCTAAGATTTCGTTAGGTGTGATTAAATTCACGCACCATCTGCGGAGCTGCCCTTTATCTCGACGGCCGCGCGCCGTTTCACCTGCTTGGTCCGGGGTCCCTGACGCAGCGCCTTTCTTTTTGTGATACAGCGCAGTGTGGGGCTGGTATTCTTCCCGAGGCGATCCGGCTGCGAAGAGCGGCGAGGATCGATGTGAGCACGAAGGAAGGACCTGGCGACACATGCGATTGAAACTGGCGATCATTTGCCTCGTTGTCTGCAGCGCTTCGGCGCAGGCGCAGTACGGCGTTACAAACCAGCGCGATGCGCAGGGCAATCTGTTGCGCGACAACGGCAGCTACACGCAGAGAGGCGTCAATCAAGGGCCTGTCAACAACGGTGCGATCAGAAACGCGCCCACGCAGCCACCGGTCGCCAATGCAAACCAGCCCAATGGTGCGAGCCGCTAAAACATGATGTAACCAGGTGGAATAGTGATCGCGCTCTAGCCAAGCGTGTGGGCTTAGGTGCGTGAGGGCGGTATGCGACGGGGCAAATTGTCGCGTCGGCTCGGGTCGCCGGCCTGCTCGCGGCCCGGCTTGTCTCCCAGGCTTTTCCTGCAGGCTTGAGCACCGCTTGGGCTGCTGTTCCTCATCTGTTAGACTGCCTGACCAAAGGAGCGGGAGAGATGCCTGATCCGGAACGCAGGCTCGCAGCGGTACTCGCCGCCGACATGGTCGGCTACAGCCGGCTGATGGAGGTCGACGAGACGGGCACGCTTGCGCGCCTGAAGACCCACCGGATCGAGCTCATCGATCCGGCCATCGCGAAGAACCGCGGCCGCATCATCAAGACGACGGGCGACGGTTTGCTGGTCGAGTTTCACAGCGTCGCTGACGCGGTGCTGTGCGCTGCCGAGATTCAGCGCCGGATGGCTCGCCGCAACGCAGATGTTCCGCCACAGCGGCGGGTACAATTTCGCATCGGTATCAATCTGGGCGACCTGATCATTGACGAAGATGATATCTTCGGCGACGGCGTCAACGTGGCGGCGCGCCTCGAAATGCTCGCCGAGCCGGGCGGCATCTGTGTCTCCGCTGCCGTGCGCGATCAAGTCGGCGACCGGCTGGATCAGATCGCATTCGAGGATCTCGGCGAGCAGAACGTCAAGAATATCACCCGCCCGCTTCGCGTCTTTCGGATCCGGCTCGATCCGGACGCGACGACGGCGCCAGGGAGCACGAGCGATGCCGCGGCTTCTACCGCGATCGCCAAGAAGCCCTCCATCGCCGTGTTGCCGCTGGCGAATATGAGCGGCGATCCGGAGCAGGAGTTCTTCGCCGATGGCCTGACCGAAGACATCATTACCGAGCTGTCGCGCTTCCGCGACCTGCTCGTCATCTCCCGCAACTCGACCTTTGTCTACAAGGGCAAGGCCGTGAAGATGCAAGAGGTCGCGCGCGAATTCGGTGTCAATTACATTCTAGAGGGGAGCGTGCGCAAGTCGGGTGACCGCATTCGCGTCACCGTGCAGTTGATCGACGCCGAAACCGACCGGCACGTCTGGGCCGAACGCTACGACCGCCAGCTTGAGGATATTTTCGCGATCCAGGATGAGATGACGCGTGCAATCGTCGCGACGCTGCCCGGCCGAATGGAGGCCGCCACCCACGACCGTGCGAAACGCAAGCGGACCGACAACATGGCTGCCTATGAATGCGTGCTGACCGCGAAGGTCCTGCACCACCGCTCGACCCGCGACGACAACGCCGAAGCGCAGCGCCTGCTCGACCGCGCCCTCGCGCTCGACCCGGACTATGGTCATGCACATGCCTGGAAGGGATGCGTGCTGGGCCAGACCTGGGTTCACGATTGGTGCTCCGATCGTGATGCCACGATGCGGCAGGTGGCCGCAGAGCTGGAGGTCGCGCTCGGGCTCGATGACAATGACGCCGACGTGCATCGCATCCTTGCCGCGCTGAGCTTGATGCGCAAGGATCACGACAAGGCCGCGTATCATCAGGAACGGGCGCTCGCGCTCAATCCCAACTACGATCTTGTCGTCGTGCAGCAAGGCGAGCTTCTGACCTGGCTTGGCCAGCCGGAGGAGGGCATCGACTGGATCAGGCAGGCGATGCGCCTCAACCCGTGCCACCCCGAGCGCTTCTGGAGCCATCTCGGGCGCGCCTGCTATTGCGCCGAGAAATATGCCGCAGCAGCCGAAGCCTTCTCGCGCATCACGCGGCCCGACCACACCCATCACGCCTTCCTTGCAGCTACGTTCGCGCAGATGGGCAACGCGGTCGCGGCGTCCGCACACGCGGCGGAAGTTCTGAAGCGTGAGCCAAAATTCTCGGTGACGAACTATCTCAGGACGCAGCACTACAAGCGCGAAATTGACCGTCAACGCCACGAGGACGGCCTCCTCAAGGCAGGCCTGCCGGCCTGATCCAGCGAACCGTCCGCAGCGAACCCCAAGCGCGCGCCCGCTGCGCCATGCCGAGGCTTGGCCATAGCCCGCGGCCGGGTTCTGCTTCAGGGGTTCGCCGAAGCGTTGCCGCGCAGGGGGGTGAGACCATGCCCATCCAGCCACTGCTGCGCGTAAGGCTGTCGTTGCCAGCCAGGCAGCGGCGCCGCGAGCGAGACTTCCTTCCACTTCGGATCGAAGGGCGAATTCTGGAGGGTGGCAAACTTCGTGAAGAAGGCGTCCACGAACAGTGAGAGCTTGCGATAGCCATCGGTGTTGGGCGCCCAATTATAGGCCGCAAGCACCGCTGGCACCGCGATCGTATCGACCTTGTCGCCGTCCGCGATCAGGTTCGGATAGTCCTTCGAGGTCAGCGCGGCTGGCAGATAGTCGTTTTGCAGCGGCTTCTCGTAATCGACGGTGACAAGGTGGAAACGGCCGTCATTGACGAAGTTGCTGACCGATTTGTAGGGCTTGCCGCCGA
>Ga0210407_10002562_pt1 | contig 15520 bp, 18 predicted proteins | sample IncBWC27MmetaG_FD_150860 | JGI IMG/M metagenome (GOLD analysis project Ga0210407, IMG submission 150860) | Forest soil microbial communities from Barre Woods Harvard Forest LTER site, Petersham, Massachusetts, United States - Inc-BW-C-27-M | ecosystem: Environmental > Terrestrial > Soil >...
CGGATTTCGTTCGGAATCACGTGCAGCGACATGGTTTCGGTGACACTGGAACGCGCGCGCCCGATTTTCTTGGCGATGTCGTCGTGGGTGTAATCGAAATGATCGGCAAGGCGCTGCAGGCCGTCGGCTTCTTCAAACGGCGTCAAATCCTTGCGCTGCAGATTTTCGATCAGCCCGAGTTCCAGTGTTTCAGCGTCGTCCGCGATTTTTTCGATGCAGGGCAACTCGTGCAGGCCCGCAGCCTTGGACGCGTGGTAGCGGCGCTCACCGGAAATAATGTAGTAAGTGTCTTCGCGCGGAATGAAGCGCACCAGCAGCGGTTCGAGCACGCCTTTTTCGCGAATGGAATCGGTAAGCTCGCGCAGATCGCCTAGAGCCTTGCGCGGCTGTTCGGGGTTCGGGCGGATCTTGTCCGTCGGAATCATGCGGCCGATGGACGCGCCGCTGAAACTGGTCAGCGTCTCCACATAATGCGCGTCATGCCGCATCTTGAGAGTGACGGGTAACCCGATCCTCTTGGACACGTTGTAATACCTCCTGAGCGAGCTTTTTGTAATCCTCGGCGCCGGATGATTTGGGCGCGAAGGAAAATACGGTCTCTTTGTAGGCCGGACTTTCTTCCAGCCGCACGTTCTTGCTGATGCGCGTCTTGAACAGCGCGTCGCCGAAGGTGGCGCGGATCTGTTCGTGCGTGTCGCGCGAAATGTTGGTGCGTTTATCGAAGAGCGTGATCACCACGCCCAGAACTTTCAGGTCCGGATTGGGACGCGAGCGAATCCGCGCGTAGGTTTCCAGCAAATCATCGGTGCCCTCGATGGCAAAGTATGCGGCTTGAATCGGCACCAGCAGATGCGTCGAAGCCACCAGCGCGTTAACCGTGAGGATCCCCAGCGCCGGCGGCGTATCGAAAACTATGAAATCGTAATCCTTGAGAACCGGGGTGAGCGCGTCTTTCAATTTGTAAGGCGAGTCAAACTGGCCGGCGAGCTGTTGCTCCAGCCGCGCCAGCGCCAGAGTTCCCGGCGCCATAAAGAGATTGGGATCTTTGGTTGGACGGATGACTTTGGACATTTCCGTGGGATGATCGGCGAAGACGTCGTACATGGAATTCTGAATGTCCGCCGGCTCGAAGAAAGCGATAGTGGCGTTGGACTGCGGATCAAGGTCAACGAGCAGGGTGCGTTTCTTTTTCAGGGCGAGAGCGGCGGCTAGGTTGATGGAAGTGGTGGTCTTACCGACGCCGCCTTTTTGATTGGCAACTGCGATGACGCAAGTCAAGCTGTGCCCCTCGTTCCCCGTTTGGGCAACCATAGGCCCATATATGGCGGCCTCAGGACCCAATCCTACCACGAGTAGGCCCACTGTACCCATTTAAACACCCCTACTGCAAGGGAAAAATGCACCTGGGGCTGCCATTGGGCGGTTTTTTGAGTTAGCTGGGCGGATTTGCCGGGGAGGCCCAGAGGCACCGAGAGACACGGAGCTGATTTGCTCAAACCGGAGGCGAGTCACCCGCTCGGAACTCGTGTGGATCGCGAAGCGAGAATGCACGACGTTCCGTAACTCTCTGGCTGAGTACTCGGCAATTCGCGCGGCGCGAGTGGCGGGCATGAGATATTCTGAATCGCGAATTCATACGCACACACAAGAATGGCCACTACACCGGCAGCATCCGAGCTGCAGCTAAATCCTGAGCGTAAACTGATCGCGCCGCTGTGGCATACGATCGTTTTCTTGCTGTTCCTCATCGGCTACGCCTACCACGGGCAGACGACCGTCGCACGAATCGAAGGGCTGCATCTCACGAGCAAAGTGTCGCTGTATCTATTTATGATTTTGTTCGAGCTGACCTTGGTGTCGTACGTGTGGTTCCTGGGCGTGAAGCGCGCGGGCGGAAGCTTTCGCGCGGTGATCGGCGGCAAGTGGAGCACGTTCGGAGACGTGCTGCGCGATATCGGCGTGGCGTTTCTTTTTTGGCTCGTGGTGATCGTCGTGCTCGTTGGATTACAATTCTCGCTGGGAAAAAGCCCTCAGACAGCCAAGGCGGTATTCATGTTGGCGCCGGGCACTCTGCCAGAGATAATCGTGTGGGTTCTTCTGTCCGTGACCGCGGGCATCTGCGAAGAATTTATTTTTCGTGGGTACTTGCAGAAGCAGTTTCTCGCGATCACCGGTTCTGAACCCGCGGCGGTGGCGCTGCAGGCCGTCTTTTTTGGAATTGCGCACAGCTATCAGGGCGTGAAATCCATTGTCACGATTACAGTGTATGGCGGGTTGTTCGGAATGCTCGCGGTGTATCGCAAAAGTTTGCGGCCGGGAATGATCCAGCACGCGATGCAGGATTCGTTTTCTGGGCTGGCTTTCGCGCTGCTGAAACGCCTGGGAAAAATTCCGGCGGTTTTGTTTTGAGCGTCCCTGGCGTCAGGGTTTGGCGTAACGGTTCAGGGGGTCGCTTTCGGATTTCACGGCGGCGTTGATGCGTTTTACCAGGTCGGCGCTGATGCGCTGCGCAGTTTGTTTGATCGATTTGTCGTTGAGGTCTGCTTCCACGGAGAATTTCACGGCGTCAGCGTTGGGATTTAGCACGATCGCGCCGCCCGGCTTCTCGCTGTTTACGTCCGCGGGGTCCACTTCGTACAGAGGCGGCGTAAAGTGCGCGAGATCGCGAGCCGACACGTATAGTTGCCAAGCATAAGCGCCTTGACCGGAGCCGAGCACGGCGCGACGCAGGCGATTGTCTGTGTCCACTTGAGTGAACACGCCCGCGATCAAGAAGCCATCGTCCGGGCGCGGATCGCTGGCACGTAGAAGCTTTGTGGTGTAACCCGCCTTCGCGAAATCTTTCAGCAAGTTGTCCGACATCAATTTCACGATGTGCTGCGCCTGGGCTGCGGAAGGGTCGGGTTTCGCGGAGTTGCTGACTTGCGGTGCGGAATCGTTTGCAGGGCGCGCAACGCTGCGTGCAGGCGCCGGATCGGCGGACGAATCGGCAGAGTCCAGTTCGAAGTCGGTGACGTAGATGACGCTGGTGCGATCTGGCACCGCGGGTTGGGGAGGCGCGCCCGACGAGTCCGGACCGTTGGGCATGGAAGGTTGCGCCGAGGGTGGACCGCCGGGCTGACGATTGGGCATTTGCGCGCGGAGGAATTGCGGTACGAGAAATAGGGCGAGGAGCAGAAGAAGAAACTGTCGCGGGCTACTCACGACTACATCTTGTAACGACCGAGGTCTTCGTCGTTCAAATTTTCCAGCCACTTGCGCAGATCCTCGCTGGAGCTTTTCTCGGTGACGGCGGTGGACATGCGGGAATGCTTCAGGACTTCGTCCTCGACGAATATCGGGCAATCCAGGCGCAAAGCCAGCGCCAGCGCGTCGCTGGGCCGCGAATCCATGGACATCGTCTGCCCGTCGCGCTCCATCCAGATCAGCGCGTAGAACGTATCGTCCTTCAGATCGGAAACTACCACGCGTTGCACGTGCACGTTGAGCCCGGTGAGAACATTTTTCAGCAGGTCGTGCGTCATCGGCCGCGGCGTCTGTACTTTTTCGATTTCGAGCGCGATGGCGTTGGCTTCATACACGCCCACCCATATAGGCAGTACTCCGCTTCCGGAAGTTTCTTTCAGGACCACTACAGGCATGTTCGTTACGGGGTCCATCATTAAGCCTCGAATCTTTACTTCGAGTTCCATGGTGGCCTCCGCGGGGCTTTAGGTGACGTGCTCGCCGGCAAAACTATTCGGACCCGCGCGCGTGATCCTCACCTGCACGTATTCTCCCAGAAGATTCACGCGAGGCGAAGTGAAATTTATCAATCGGTTGCAAGAGGTTCTGCCGCCCCATTGCGTGCGCGCGGGATGAGAGCCGTCCACCAGCACTTCATAGGACTTGCCGACCAGCTTTTCGTTAGCCGCGATCTGAATCGCGCGCTGGCGTTCGTTCAAAACGGCGAGGCGGCGCGACTTTTCCTCCTCGGGAATTGCGTCGGCCATGTGCATGGCGGAGGTGTTCGGTCGCGGCGAGTATTTGAACGAGAAAATCGCGTCGTATTGGGCCGCGTCCAGCAGCGAAAGCGTCTGCGCGAAGTCCGCTTCGGTCTCGCCAGGAAAGCCGACGATGACGTCCGAGGTAATGCTGATGGGGCGGCGCGCCGCGCGTATCCAGGCGATTTTCTCGAGATACTCTTCTCGGGTGTAAGTGCGCAGCATTTCGCGCAGCACGCGCGTGGAACCGGACTGCACGGGCAAATGCACGTGCTCGCAGAGCTCGGGAACCTCGTCAATCGCTTCGACAATCGCTCGGTGAAAGTCGTTGGGATGCGAAGTGGTGAAACGCACACGGCGAATGCCCGGCACGGCGGCTACGGCGCGCAGCAGTTCGACGAATTTCCAGCCGCGCGGTGACGGGTCGCGATAGGAATTTACGGTTTGGCCGAGCAATTGTATTTCGGTGTAGCCGGCATCGGCCAGGCGGCGCGCTTCGCTCAGCACGGCATCGCTCGAACGACTGCGCTCGGGCCCACGCGTAAGCGGCACCACGCAGTAGGAACACGCGTAGTCGCAACCTTCTATAATGGTGATGTAAGCGCGCAGAAGATTGTCGCGGCGCGTGATTTCGGTCTCAAACGTTTCGTCGGTGTCGAGGTCCAGGCCTGTGACGCGCCGGCCGCCCGATTCCAGCTGCGCGATAAGCGCAGGCAGCTTGCGATAGCTTGCCGAACCGCATACCAGGCTGACCCACGGCGCGCGCTCGAAAATTTCTTCGCCTTCCTGCTGCGCCAGGCAGCCGAGCACGCCGATAATTTTTCCATCCGCCAGAGTCTTCCAGTCGCCCAGGCGCGCGAAAACTTTTTGCGCTGCTTTTTCGCGGATGCTGCAGGTGTTGTAGAGGACCAGGTCGGCCTGCGCAGGGCTATCCACGGCGCGATACCCCCGGCCTTGCAACACGCCAGCCACTTTCTCGCTGTCGTGATCGTTCATCTGACAGCCAAAGGTTTCGAGGAAGAATGACTTTCCCGCTACCACGCCGGCAACGGTGGCATCGCCGCCCAACGCTTCGTCGCGCGACCCAGCGCCTGCACTACGCGCGCCACGCAGCGGCAACGGGAGCAATCCGACGGAACCAGACCGCGGCGGGTCCACTGGTTGACGCGCAGCTGAGACGCGCGCGCCGTCGCTCGCCAGCGATTCGATTCCCACGTCGAAGGATTTAGCCATGGCTCAACTCAAAGTCTAGCACGGTGTGCGATAGGCGGCGTCTCGCGATTCAAGCGGCCCAAGGCGATGGGCCGCGCGTTCGACTGGCCTCAAACTGTCCGGATGGCCAGTTGTGACCTCGTGGCGCGCGGCGGATGATGGCATCAGCTGGCAAGCAGCGGGCCAGCGCGCCCTTCACCGGCCCCCAGACCACGTTGAACCGCGCAGTTGAATTCCAATATTGAGGAGCTTATTTATATGAACCTGAAGAACATTGTCTTGGTAGGGGTGTGCCTGCTCGTCCCATCCGCCGCGCCGTCGTTGCGCGCGCAGAGCTGCTCTTCAGGACAGGACGCTGCCGTGCAGTGCTTCGTCGGCAATGCCGTGCGCACGAATCTGGTGACGCTGCAGTACGGCATGAGCATGTCGCAATTTAAAGCCTATGGCGTATCGGTTTCGAAGATCGTGCAGCAACAGCCGACAGCATTGGCCGTGGTGGGCCTCGCCAGCGCAGTGGCCGATGCCTTGCCGCCGACAAACGCCGACGGCTCCGCTAACGTGGCCGCGCAAACGGCCGCGATCAATTCCATTGTGGACGCAGGCATCGCCAATAATTTTCTGACGCTGCCGGCAGCGACGACTTCGCAGGACTTGAAATGGTTTTCGCTCGATTTGGTGAACGTGATGAACACCAACAACGGGATACTGCTTTCTCCCGGCACGATGATGCGCGTGATTGATTCCTACGTCGTCACCTCGACCGCGAGCGGCACGGTGAATTGGACGCAGGCGAACTCCGGCATCGCGACGATGATCACCAACTTTGCCAGCGCCGGCCTGCTGAAGCTGCCAGCCACGATCACCACGACGCAAGCCATCCAGTTCGCGCAGTCCCTCGCGCAGATCACCTACACGTACAAGACGACGACAGGGCGTACAACGCTGTAAGCGGGTGCGTTCGGTGGTGGCTCACGGCGATTGGTAAGCAGTAGAGATCGAAAGCGTCGGCCTGCGTGTCGCCCTAGCGGCCGCATCATACTCCGTCGACGACCCAACCGCAGGATTGTCGAGAACGCGTCTGAAATCCTCCCGAATCGCTGTGTCGTTAAGAGCATCGGGTAATTCCTGTAGGTTGTTGATTCGTTTGACCCTCCTCTGGGCGTGTGCTACGGTGTTTGCGGGCGGTTTTTCAAAACTTTTTACTGGGGGAGAACAATTTCTGTTCTGGCGCTGTTAGTTTTCTCCAGCCAGCTCGAAACGCTGATCACACAAACGGGTTGGGTGGCGCGAGTAGTACTGTGCATCCTATTAGTCCTCTCTGTTTTCTCGTGGGCTATCATTTTCCAAAAATCCCGGACTCTCGGGCAAATCGAATCACAAACCAAGAAATTTCTGGAGATGTTCCGCGCGGGACGCGGGCTTCCTGATCCGGCGACGCTGCGGATGGGCGCCGGTGGCACTCCGCTCGCGCACGTGTATCAAGCGGGATATCGCGAACTGGAAGCGCAACTGGGCTCGCGCGAGCGGCGCCCGGTCGCGCCAGGCGTTGCGGAAGGCGGCACGGCGGTAGCCAGCGCGCCGCGCGTGAAGAATGCGAACGCTGTCGGCGTGCAGATGCAAGTCGCGGCGGGCGACGAAGTGCGCAAGCTGGAAAAATGGATGCCGTGGCTCGCGACCACTGGCTCCGTTTCGCCGTTCATCGGATTGTTTGGCACGGTGTGGGGCGTGATGGACGCGTTCGCCGGCCTGGGCGATGCGGGTTCGGCAAGTTTGCGCGCGGTAGCGCCGGGAATTGCCGAGGCGTTGATCACCACGGCGGCGGGATTGTTTGCAGCCATACCCGCGGTGATCGCCTACAACTATTACGTGGGCGGAATTCGCGGGATCGGTGCGCGCATGGATAGTTTTGCGGCGGAGTTCGTCGCGAAGATTGAAACGATTTACAGCGCGTAGAGGCACGGCTGAAGAAAAATCGAAAAGCAGATCCCTCACACGCTTCGCGGGCTCGGGATGACATGCTTTTAGTTTTGATCGTTGGACGAAAAGAGAACCATGCCGCAGATACAACGCGAAACCGGGTCGACACTTTCGGAAATCAACATGGTTCCGTTTATTGACGTCGTTCTGGTGCTGCTGATCATTTTCATGATCACGGCGCCGATTCTGCAGTCCGGAATCGAAGTGGACGTGCCGAAAACGAAGACCGTGAAAGAGCTCACACAGGTGCGCATGGTCGTCACCATTGACCGCGCGCAACGCGTGTACCTGAACGACAAGCCGGTGAACATCCACGAACTCGGCGCGCAATTGCTTTCGCAGATGAAGGACCCGCAGCATCAGGCGGTATACGTGCGCTGCGATGAAACGGTGCCCTTCGGCAGCTGGGCCACGGTGGTGGACGCGCTGCGGCAATCGGGCATACAGAATATCAGCGTGGTCACCCAGCCGCTCACGGAGCGCGCGGAAAGTCAGTGACATGGCTACTCTCGCCGCCAACCCGCCTTCAGACAAATTAGCAGGGCCACTGTCGGCTTCGTTGGTTTTGCACGCCGGCCTGGTGGTACTCTTCATCGGATCGGCAATTTACAGCCATCAGGGCGATTCGTGGGGCGGGCCGGGCGGCGCGGTTACCGTGGGCGTGGTGGGAAGTTTGCCGGCTGTTCCCATGCCGCGACCGGAAGTGGAGACACCAAGCCGCGTGGTTGACGAATCCAAAGGCTTGTACAAAGCCGAACCGCAGCCGAAGGCCGTGCCCCCACCGGATGCCACGCCGATTCCGAAGTTCGACAAGAAAAAACCGCCGAAGTATGTGACGCGCCCTTCGAAGGTGCTGGAAAATCCCGCGCCTCCGCCGCCGAATGCAGTTCCTTACGGTGGCGGCGGCACGCCGACGGTGCCTTACAGTTCGTTCGCGATGGGCGCGGGCTCGAGCACCCAAGCCGGAATGGGATTCGAAGGGCCCGGCGCGGGAAATTTCGGCGCGCGGTTTTCCTGGTACGTGGAAGCCGTGCAACGCAAGGTCAGCAGCACCTGGCTGCAATCCACAGTGGATCCGAGGGTGCAATTCGCGCCGCGCGTCGTGGCCACGTTTGATATTTTGCGCGACGGCAGCGTCACCAATATTCAGGTGACTAAATCGAGCGGGAACGCTTCGGTGGATTCTTCGGCGGTGCGCGCCATTCGTGATGCCAGCCCGATGCAGCAGTTGCCTCCTGCGTATTCCGGCTCGAGAGTAAGCGTGGAGTTTTGGTTTGATTTCAAGAGGTGAGGGAGCGTAAGCGAGCCGCGGGCAATGCAATAAACGCGGCCCCGAGCTGGCGCACTACAAAACTTATGACAAGAAAAATCGCAATTATCGCAACACTATTTACGGCGGCGCTGCTGCTCTGCGCCGGCAACGTTTCCGCACAGGATTGGTTCAAGACCGGCACGGGCCTCGGGGTCAGCAAAGCGCGCGTCGCAGTTCCGGAGTTCGCGGTGCGGCAGCCCATTCCGCCAGCGCTCGAGAAAACCTTTCATGACGTGCTGTGGTCTGACCTGGAATTCTGCGGCGTGCTGGAGCTGGTCAGCCCCAGCTTTTATCCTGCGCAGCTTCCGAGCCAGCCCAGCGAAGTGAAATTCGCAGACTGGTCCGGCGCGCCGGCCAATGCTTACATGCTGGCGTACGGCAATTTGTCCGGCGACGCTACGAATCTGGCAGCCGCCGGATACTTGTCCGACGTGCGCAATCCGCAGGCGCCGATCGCGCTGCAGAAGATTTATCGCGGCCCGGCCACCGATGCCGGCGCACGCAAGCTCGCGCACCAATTCGCGGACGATATCGTCGCGTTGCTCAGCGGCGGCTCAGCCGGAATCGCGCAGACCACGATCGCCTACGTGAGCACGCGCAGCGGCAACAAGGAAATTTGGGCCATGGATTACGACGGCCAGAATCAGCACCAGCTTACGCACCTGAAGTCCATTTCGCTGACGCCGCGTTGGGCGCCTAGCGCGGATCGCATCGCGTTCACTTGCTACGTTCCGTTTCGCGGAATCACTTCACCGCAGATTTGTCTCTATTCCACGATTTCCGACCGGTTGATTTCGTTTCCGCGCTACCGCGGCTCGAATAGCTCGCCGGCGTGGTCGCCAGACGGCTCGCAAATCGCGTTCATGTCCAGCCAGGGCGGCGATCCGGAAATTTATCTGGCGGATTCGAACGGCGGCGGCTTGAAACGCGTCACCTTTGCCGCGGGAGTGAGCACTTCCCCGGCGTGGAATCCGAAAACCGGAAAGCAAATAGTCTTCGTCAGCGACCGCGGCGGCGAACCGGTGCTGTACCTCGCGAACTCGGACGGCACGGACGTGCAAAAACTGGACATGCCGGACATGGGCTACGTCGTGGACCCCTCATGGTCACCAAATGGACAATTGCTTGCATTTAGCTGGCGACGGCCGAGCGGTAACTTCGATATCTATATCATGGACATTGTGACGCGGCAGCTCGTGGAATTGACGCGCGACGAAGGACGCAACGAGCGGCCCAGTTGGGCGCCGGACGGACGCCACATTGTTTTCGAATCCACGCGCACGGGCACGCGGCACATTTGGTCCATGCTGGCGGATGGGAGCATACCGCGGCAATTGACGTTCCAAGGCCAGAACGAATCGCCCAACTGGTCGCCGAAATAGTTGCGTTGCGGATCGCGCCAGGCTTTGTCCCCGCCTCGTCACCATGCGGCGGCGCAACAAATGTTTTTAGGCCCCTGTAAAATTAAGAAAAGGACACGGCACTAAATATCCCGGCAGTTTCCTCAGGGAAACCCGGAAAACGCAGAAGGAGGCAACTCATGCAGGCGGGTACTATTCGGAAATTCACGCTGTTGTTGGGAATCGCTGCGGTTTTTGCGTTTGTCGGCGGTTGTAAGAAACAGGTGGCCACCGCGCCGCCGACTCACGCAGCACCCGCGCCCACTGCGCAGCCCACGGTGACGCTGTCGGCGTCTCCGGCGCAGATTAATAACGGCGACACCTCCACGCTCTCGTGGAACTCGACCGATGCCACCGACGCGGACATCGAACCGGGCGTCGGCAAAGTCGCGGTACAGGGCTCGACGCCCGTGAACCCCACCAGCTCGACAACCTACACGATCACCGCAACCGGAGCAGGCGGGACCGCCACGGCCACGACGCGCGTTACGGTGAATGCGGCGGCACCGGGCGTGGCACCCGCGAATAATCAAAGCATGAGCGAACTCTTCGAGCAGAACGTGAAGGACGCTTACTTTGATTTCAACAAGGCCGATATTCGCGCCGACGCCCGCGACGCGCTCGCGAAGACGGCGGAGTTTTTGCGCTCGTATCCGCAAGTACGCGTGACCATCGAAGGCCATTGCGACGAGCGTGGTTCCACCGAATACAACATCGGGCTGGGCGAACGGCGCGCGCAGGCGGCGAAGAATTACCTGATCTCGCTGGGCATCGGCGCCAATCGCATGGACACCGTCAGCTGGGGCAAGGAACGTCCTTTCTGCACGGAGCACACCGAACAGTGCTGGCAGCAAAATCGCCGCGGGCACTTCGTGGCGGCGCAGTAATCGGCAGATGTAAGCTTTGAGATCATGCAGGGGCGGTCCTCGCGGCATAATGCGGAGCCGCTCCTGCTGATCAGGACGCCCCATGGAGATGGATTTTTGTTGGCGTCGCGCCCAGTCCTATTCACTCGATCGAATTCAGTCCAGGAGGAAAACATGCGCGCACGATCGGCAGTGCTCGCGGTGGCGGCGGTAATGGTTGGCATGGTCATGGGATCGATGTTGAATCCCCGGCCTACCGGCGCCGTTTCGAAAGAAATCATTCAGCTGCAGGAAGACGTTTCGCAGCTGCTGCAGGGACAGCAGGCCATGCGCAGCACGCTTGAGGCGAACAACGCCTCGATGCGCACGCTGGTGCAGCAATCGCTGGAATCCGTGAACGCTCTGAACCAGCAGATGGGCACGCTGCAGAAAAATGTGCAGGAAGCCACGGCGAACAGCTCTTCCAAGATTGACACCATGTCCACGCAGACGCAGGGGCTTTCCGACAATCTGCAGGACGTGCAGGCTCGCGTGGGAAAAGTCGCGGCGCAGATCAACGACATGCAAAGCACGCTGCAAAGTATTGACGGGCGGCTGGCCGGCGGCATCGCGCCCAACGGCGCTGCTGCTGGCGGCGCGCCGAGCGGAGGTGCGAATGGATCCGGTGCGCCTCCCTCCGCGGACAACCCAAGCGGCGCGGCCGGAAGTCCGTCTGGTCGCGGCGGCCTGTCTTCCCTGCCCGGGGTTGCTACCGACACGCTGTATCAGAATGCCCTGCGGGACTTCACGACCGGGAAATACGATTTGGCGCGTCAGGAATTCGGCGACTACGTGCTGCACTACCCTTCCACCGATCTCGCCTCGAACGCGCAGTTCTATCTGGGCGAAATTTCCTACGCGCAAGCGGACTACAAGGATGCCATCGCGCAGTACAACCTGGTCCTGGCGAATTATCCGCAGAGTTACAAACTCGCCGCGGCCCTGCTCAAGAAAGGCTTCGCCGAGCTGGAAATGGGGATGAAGGCCACCGGCACGAAGGACCTGCGCGAAGTAGTGCGCCGCTTTCCTGGCGCAGACGAAGCGCGCCGCGCGCAAGCGAAGCTGAAAGAAATCGGTGCGACCACCGCTGCGCCGCACTCTTCCGCGCCACACTAAGAGAGAATCGCGGCGCAAGAAATCGACGCTCGAAGCCTTTCTAGCGACGTCTTCTAATCTTAGTCGCGCGCCGCCTGACGAAGTCGGGCTTACGCCCGCAAATTATCAGCCTGCCAATTCTGAATCATGCGCTTGATCGCCTTGCGGTCGTTCAGGTTCTCGCCGAGAACTCTCCCAGCCAGCGCCGGCAGCTCCGCATCACTAGCAAATCGCAGCGCGACCAACTGGTTCACGGTGAACTCCGGGATGCGCGGCCGCAGATTCACCGGCAACACGCCCTGCATCCGCGATTGCATTTCCAGACGAATCACCCGATCCTGCACAGCCAGCGCGAACATCCGCGCATAAAGCGCCAACAGCACCAGCGCGAGCGCCAGCAACAGAGACTCCACCGATCCCGCAGAAGGCGCGCGCACCACGCGAACAATCGTCCACGCAAAATTGAACAGCAGCACCGGCAATACAAACAGATGAAACACCGGCACATACTTGGCATGATTCTGAAAATTTTGGGCCATGTGATCTCCTCGGAAAGCGAGCTGCCTGCGCACGCGGCTCGATTTTAGCAAAATCTGGCACGCACAGGGCCGCGCGACGCGAAATCTCGACGCAAGAGCGCAAATCGCTGAGCCGCCGTCCGCCGCACAGTTTTTCCCGCTGCGCCGCGCCAGTTCAGCTATACTCGGTTCTTCAGGGAAATCCTCTAAAAACAGGCAGGAAACCAAATGTCAGTCAATAAAGTGATTCTCGTGGGGCGCCTTGGGCGCGATCCGGAAACGCGCTTTACCGGAGGCGGACAAGCCGTCGCCAATTTTTCGCTGGCGACGGATGAAACCTACAAAGACAAGAACGGCGAGCGCCAGAAGCGCACCGAATGGCACAAGATCACGGTCTGGGGCAAACAAGCGGAAATTGCCCAGCAGTATCTGAAGAAGGGCTCGCTGGTGTACGTCGAAGGCCGCATTCAAACGCGTGAATGGCAAGATAAAGAAGGCCAGAAGCGCACCAGCTATGACATTGTTTGCAACAATTTCCGCATGCTCGGTGGCCGCGCCGACGGCGCCGCAGCCGGAGCCGGTGCGGGCGCATCAGCGCACAGCGGAGGATTCGGCGGCGGAGGACGTTCCGCTGATCCGGATATGGAAGGCGCGCCCGCAGGCGATGAATCCGCGGGCCACGGTCCGGAAATTTCTGACGAAGATATTCCGTTCTAGATTGGCTCAGGACGGAACAGCGCAGCGAACCAGCAAACACACGAAACGCGACACGCTCGCACTAAGGTCGAAGTTTACTTGTTCGAGCGCGAATTGGCGTACGCTGAAATCGAAATCAGGTACTGCGCCTCGTCCGAATCCACTGCCGCAAAATCCGAATAACTAGCGCCGCGGTCCGCCCCGTAAATCGCGTGTACCCTGAAGTAGTAAGTTTTCCCCACTTCCGCCGTAAAACTCAGCAGAGCGATCGGCTTCGTGGAGATGCCAAGCTCCGGCTGCCGGTTTGCGCACAAATGATGCTCGCCCGGTCCCACGGAAAAGAAAAAATAGGAATCCCCGTTGTTGGCTCCGATCCAAGAGCCATCCAGCCCCACCCGCGTCGTCACGTCACACTTCAGGCAGTCGGGATGATCTTCATCCTGAATGATGTACACGAGGGCCTTGCCCGCTTCCGCCTGCGCCAAATGCTCGCCGGAGTCTTTTTTGATGTCGAAATGAACGTCGCTCTGCCCACAGGCAGATTGCGGGTTAGCCAGCGCCGCCGGACTCGGCGCAAATACAGAAAAAATGAAAATGAAGACTGCGAGGAAGGATCTCATCTTGCCTCCCGGGCGGGAGAACAGCCGCGCAACAGACGCTCGCGGCCAGAAAATGGCGCGCGAACCGCTCAGTGCTTGGGGTGCTCCGCCTCGTCTCTTTTGCGCTGCTCGTCAACGCGGTGCATGAAGGCTTCGAATTTGGGCAGTTGCTCGGGCGTCAGGATCGCGCGAACACGCGCGCGGCCCTGCTGTCGGAGTTCCTCACGCTGCGCATCTGCCGGCGCATAAGCCGCGTGGATTTTCGCTCGCGTATCGTCCACAATCGCGCCCAGTTGTTGCTGCTGGTCGGGAGTCAGCTGTAGTTCACGCGTGAGACCGTTGACGAGTTGATCGCGCGTCGGCGCGTCGGGTGGATTCTGCCGGCCCCACACGCGCTCGCCCCACAGGTGATTTCCCAGTCCGCCGAGCAGCACGCCCAGCAGGAAAACGACGAATACCAGAAGAGCCGCTTCGCGCCGTGTTTTACTGTTTTCCATGGCTCGTATCCGCCATCATTAATATCACTTCGTCGCGATTCGCCGGCAGCGACGGCCGGTCCGGAGCAATCTCGGGCACGCGATTTTCCGCGACAATGGATTGATCCGATTGCAACTGGCTCTGACGGCCCAGGTCGAACGAAACCAGCATCAACAGCGCGAAAGCTGCCGTAGCCGCAAAGCGCCACGCCACGGACACCACCGGGCGCCAAAGCGATCGACCTTCGTTGGTCTGCAGTTCCTGGCGAATTCGCGCCATCACAATCCGGCTGAAACCCGCACCCGGATCGGGCGCGGGCTCCGCAATAGCCAGCAAACGCGCGCTGGCCGCAGCGTCTTCGAGGGCCGCGCGGCATCCCGCGCAACTCTGGAGATGCTCCGCCAGAGCGACTGCTTCCGGCCCGCGCAGCACGCCTTGGAGATGATCTTCCAATTTCGCTTCGTACTGGGTACAAGCTGCATAATTATTTTCCATGTTCCTGTTTTCTGCATTCATGCTCATTTTCCTTTTCCTTCCTTATCTTCCGCCGGCCCAGCTGCCCCAGCCGGCTTGGAATGGAGGCGACGCCGATACACGTCCATCAAACGAGCACGAGCCCTGAACAGTCGCACCTTCACCGTATTCACGTTGAGTTCGAGAATTTCCGCCAACTCCTGCACCGAAAATCCTTCTACTTCTTTCAGCACCAGCAACTCCCGGTCCTGCTCCGGCAATTTTTCCATCATGCGCTCGAGAAGATCGCGCGCCTCTGCCCGGTCGCTGGAACTCGCCGGCGGCTGGTCGGCCGAAACCACTCCATCCAGCCGCGAGACTTGTTCCTCCGAAAGATCCGCCTCATACACCAGCGGGCGGACTTTTTTCTTGCGCAGATAATCCCAGCACTCGTTCACCGATATCTTATACAGCCAGGTGGAAAAAGCGGCGCGCTGATCGAATCGTTTTAGCGAAACGAATACCTTCAGAAACACCTGCTGCACCACGTCTTCCACGTCTTCGCGACGGCGCAGAATGCCGCTCACCAGCCCGAACACGCGTTGCTGGTGCCGCCGGATCAGCTCCTCGAATGCGGCCTCTTCGCCGCTCTGGGCCAACCGGACCAATTGCCTTTCTTCTTCGCCCTTCTCCCGCCGGCTCACCGGGAGCGATAGCGCCGAAGCAGTGGCTGCCATATTCTTTGGGACGTTGGGCACGCGATTCTGGTTACACCTGGAATTTTAGGGCTCCCCCAAAATAGCTTGTTGCGGGAGATAGCTTATCATGTGACAATACCGCCCATGATAATTGGAGAACGCATCCGTCTGCTCCGTGAAACAAAGAAACTTTCC
>Ga0210407_10002564_pt1 | contig 15514 bp, 13 predicted proteins | sample IncBWC27MmetaG_FD_150860 | JGI IMG/M metagenome (GOLD analysis project Ga0210407, IMG submission 150860) | Forest soil microbial communities from Barre Woods Harvard Forest LTER site, Petersham, Massachusetts, United States - Inc-BW-C-27-M | ecosystem: Environmental > Terrestrial > Soil >...
GCGCGGTGGTACCCACGAGGTTACTTGTTATTGAAAAAAAAGAGATGATTCGCGTGCTTCACGCTGAACATGGTTTCTCCGACCGCTTCGTGGCTTATATGCTTTCACGGAACATACGAATCGAGGAGGACTTGATCGATCAGCTATTCAACTCCAGCGAGAAACGCCTCGCCCGCACTCTTCTATTGCTTGCCCGTTACGGCAAGGAAGACCAGCCCGAGGGGTTGATCCCCAAAGTATCGCAAGAAACGCTGGCGGAGATGATCGGCACAACACGCTCCCGAGTCAACTTTTTCATGAATAAATTCAGGAAGCTGGGCTTCATTCATTACAACGGCGGACTTCAGGTCCACAAATCCCTCCTGAGTGTTGTCCTGCACGAGTAAGCACCAACTTTCTCGCTTATAGGAGAACGGCATACTTCCAGATCACTGTTGGGAGTAGGGTTTACGACCACATATCTCGGATTGTTGGTCGGAAGGGGATTTATTGGCGTCCAGGGCCACGGGGAATTTTTTTCGTCTCAATCGCCTCAGCCGCGGAAAGCTTCCGTTCTACGTGTGGTTCTCGGCGCGGGCCACCTGAATGCAGCACACAACGCCTCCTGGCAGGGACACCACACGTAGGACAGGGAACGGAGGATAACTGTTTGGGCGTCAGGTCCCTCATTCGCATTGAGAGAGGATACGGCGAGACAGTTCGTAGAACTACCCAATTTGGAACACTCCTCAAAATTGTCTTCGGAAACGACCAACCCCACCGAACGACTGTCAACAAGAGGATTTCCCAGGCGGGTGGACCATCTTCGACGAAGTCGAAGGGTGGGGACTTTCAGAATGCTTCAGTCCGCCGAAATCTATACTGTTTGACATTTACTGAATAACAGTATATTCTCTGATGGTGATCCGGACTTTCCGCTGTGCGGATACGGAGCGCCTTTTCCACCGGGAAGCCGTGCGCCGGTTCAAGGCCATTGAGCGTCAAGCCCTGCGGAAACTCGACATGATCGACGCGGCGCCGGATTTGCGCACGCTCTCGTTGCTGCCGGGGAACCGATTGGAGCGCCTCAAGGCCGATCGCGAGGGCCAGTACAGCATCCGCATCAATGACCAGTGGCGCCTTTGCTTTACGTGGCGCGACGGCAACGCCTATGAAGTCGAGATCGTGGATTACCACTAAGGGAAGGACACCATGGCAAGGAAAATAAAGCCAGTGCATCCGGGCGAAATTCTCCGCGAGGAGTTCATGACCCCATTGGGATTGAGCATGAACAAGATGGCCATGGCCTTGCGCGTCCCGGTGACGCGGATTGCGGACATCGTGAACGAGCGCCGCGGCATCACCGCCGACACGGCCTTGCGCTTTGCCCGCTATTTCAAAAACTCCCCTACATTCTGGATGAATCTCCAGACACGTTACGACCTCGAAGTGGCTGAGGACGAGATCGCCGCCAAGGTTGCTCGGGATGTGCAGCCCTTGGAAATGGTCACGGCACCCGAAGCCTGACAGGCGGATGGCCGCACCTTAAGTCTTAAGAGCATCTTGGGTGGCCCAGCCCTTTGCGCCTTGTTTTTGCAAAGGGTGGGGGTCTGTCCCTTCTTCGCTTCCTCTGTTTTTCCTCACCCGTTCCGCCTTCTAAAATCGCCATCCAACGCCCAATTTCGACCGTTCCATGGACGCTCGTGGTAACATGCCGCGTGTCACCTCGACCCATCGCGGGTGGTGCAGGCTTCACGCGCCAGCGCGATTTTTCGGTCCGGGCGCCCCATTCATACGCGCAGGAGTGGGGCTTTTTCCTTCTAACTCTTCCGGATTGACTTTTCCTTTCGAATGTTTTTCTACAGCTTATTCGAACGATTTTCCTCTTTTTTCCACGGTCCATTCGAATAACATGTAAGTACACACTTGACACGTCGTAATCGATATGCTAACATGCCTCGTGACTCTCGGCCCCCAATCGATTAACCGCGCCCCGGCAACGCCAGACTGCCTCTGCGCTCTTATTCGCTCTTCTGCCTTTTTCTCGCCGCTCGTTTATCCCGAGCGCATTCAGCGAGGGGGCACTCGATTGTCCCGAGCGGAGTCGAGGGGCCACTCGTTTACCCCGAGCGCTTTCAGCGAGAGGCCACTAAGTCTTTCATTTGCCACACATCCGAGAATTGCGCCCGTAAGTCTTTTCCTTGCCACACTTCCAAAAACACACGGCTTAAAGTCCTGCATTTGCCACACATCCAAAAATTGGCGGGGGTGGGGGGATCACTTTCCTTACTTCGTTATTTCGTTACCTCATTACTTCTTTTCCGGAGATCACCATGAAAACTACAAAGCAGTCTCGCTCTCGCGCCGCTTCCGACGAATCCACCCTCTGTCAATTTCCTTTCGTCGACGGCCGCCAATGTCGCATGCTTCGTCACGCTTCGCATCCCTCTCTCTGTCTCTTCCACGCCCGCGAGGAGCAGCAACTGCTCGAACTGGACAACATCGGCGATGAACTCGCCTCGCTCACCGGCGACTTCAAGACTGCCACTGACATCCAGCACGTCGTCGGCAAGCTCTTCAAGCTTGTCGCCGCCAACCGCATTCCCGTTCGCAACGCCCGGCTCTTGGCCTATCTGGCCCAGCTTCTTTTCTATGGCCAAGGCGGAGTCAAGCAGGAAACGATTCGCGCGCAGAACTATCAGGGCTGGGAGCAGGTCCTTCGCAAGATCTATCCGCCGATGCCCCGCACCGCTCCCCCGCCGCTGCCTAAAACGCTTCACCGTCCAACCGCCCCGCCCGATGCGCCGCCGGCCGGCGCAAGCACGCCTGCTTAGGGTAGAGATCGCCGACATGCTTGCGATGACCCAAGAGGAACGAGTGGCGCTCACCGGGCTCGGGATCTACCGTCTAACCCGACAAAGTTTCCACCAAAAGGGATGATGACGATGATACGGACTGCGTTCCAGATTCTTATACTAACTGCTTTCATTGCGTTGAGTTGCGAAGGCGCTCGGGCGGAAACGGCTTCGCCGGATGCCGCGGCGGCAAACGCTGCGTACGCGGCGAAAGACTGGGGAAAGGCCGCCGAGCTGTACGGCCACATCACCGCAGCCGAACCGAAAAATGGCCGAGCGTGGTACCGGCTTGGCGTATCGCTGCACGGCAAGGGGGAACAGGAGCAGGCAATCAAGGCATTGGAAAAATCCATCGAGAACGGGGCTCCTAATTTTCAGGCCGAATATCAAATCGCCCTTTGCCACGCTTCGTTGAAGAGCAACGACAATGCGAAGCAGTACCTTGCGCGAGCCGTGCAAGACGGATTTGGCCAGCCCGAGCTGATGATGTCCGATGCGGAGCTGGTGGGAATGAGGAGCGAGGCTTCGTTTCAAAAGCTTGTCGAACAGGCCACGCGGAACCAGAAGCCATGCGCCTACGCCGCGGAAAATCGCCAGTTTGATTTTTGGGTGGGAGAGTGGAACGTGGTGACAACGCAGGGGGGCGTATCCGCGGGAACGAGCAAGATCGAGCGAATCCTGAACGATTGCGTGATTCTGGAGAACTGGACGAGCCTGAATAATCCCTACCAGGGCAAAAGCTACAACACCTACAACACGAGCTTGAAGCGTTGGGAGCAATTCTGGGTAGACAATTCCCAAGGGATGATCCACTTTTACGGCGAGCTCAAAGACGGAATCATGGATTATTGGACAGATGAAATCCCGCAAGGCGACGGCCAAAAATTGAAGCGGCACCTGCAATTCATCCCGCAAGGACCCGACCGGGTGAGGCAGTTCAGCCAAGGCTCAACGGATGGCGGGAAAACCTGGATGGTCGAATATGACTTCACGTACAACCGGGTGAAATGAATGGGGTAAGTCCGGCGAACTCGCGGGGGCGAGCTACCCTTGCCGCCGCTTCCCTTCGTGGTGATTTACCGAGTGAAGAAAGATCGGGAGACCCGTACCTTCCACTCCGTAGGAGGTCGGAGCGACCGGGTCGGGATAAGTTCCGACCCGCCACTACAACGAGAGAGACAGAGAGGAAAAAGAACGGGTCTGAAGACCCGCCACTACAATGAGCAGAGTAAAGGCCAGGCCGCGCCGGGGAATTGTTGTTTATCCTTTGACTTTGTTTTTGATCTGTTTCGCCAGCTTCTCGATTTCCTGCGCCTTCTTGTACATTTTCGCGGGCAGCACATCCGTCGTCGGGGTCTTGTCCACTTCTTCTTTCAGCTCGTTCACAAGCACGGACAGTTGTGCGAGGCCCTCACGGAATTGCTTTTCGTTCTGCAGCAGCATAGCGGCCTTCGCAGCCTTTGGATCGAGCGGCTGATTCTGGTTTATCCCATTGACCGGTGGGTGATATGGCTGTTGTTGGAGATTCGGCTGGCGGGCGTGCCGTTGCGCGAACAACGGCTGCGGTCCTGTCGCAAGAAGAATTCCTGCCGCAAGTACGAACACAAACCTTCTCCTCATCTCGTGCATGGGAACCTCCCTAAACTGTCGTCAACGCCCCAAATTGTCCTCCGCAAATCCTTAAGCGCTTCTTTGGCGGCCGATGCCGGTGAGAACGCGAAGTTCGCCGAGGATCAACATCTCCATGTTGACGGGCTGTTCGTTGCGCACCAGGCGAGCATCGCGATTATCCCGGTCAGGACCGGTACGGTAGCCTTCGATATGAAGGATCACGTCTTTTTCGTGTTCGAGGCGCCCGGCGTTCTTCACGGTGATCAAGTGCTTCCTGGAATCGTAATGCACAGTCATCGCTTTCGATCTGCCAGCGCACCAAATCCTGAGATCTCCAACGGGAGTCTCCCTGATGGTAAGAGTCTCTTCTTGCGTCACCGAATTCCACTCGCGGCACTGTGCGAGAAGGGCGTCTTGAAATCTCTTCCAAACCACGAGAGAGAGAGCGATAGCGGTTGCCCTATTGTGCTCGTTCTCGTATCTCTGCTCGTCTTCCGTGAGTTTTGTAGCGAGGTATTCCTCTGCTGCCTGCCTGGTGGTCTCATCCCTCATTGGCCCGGGCCCCCCGTTGGAATAGATTACACGATATCGAATAACAAACCCCTGGTGATTTGGCAAGGAGGATGGGAAAAGTTCAAGGGATGCAGAGTGAGAAGTGGGTAGTGGGGAAAAGACAAAAAACAAAATCCCCACCCTTCGATCCAGCAAAACCGTCCGGGACGCAAAATGCGCGCTGCATCGAAGGATGGGGCACCGCAGCGAAAAGAAAAGTTACTCGTGGCGGAGGGCGTCGACGGGATCGAGCCGGGTGGCGCGAAACGCGGGAATGTAGCTGGCCACAAAGGCCACGGCGAAGAGCAACGCGGAAACGAGCAAGAGCGTCACGTAGTCGGTTGAAGTCACTCCATAAAGCACCACGCGAATGGCGCGCGCGAGAGCCAGCGCCAGCGCAAGGCCGATGGAGACTCCCACGAGGGCGAGGCCAAGGCCCTGTCGAAGCACGAGCTTGAGCACGTCGGAACGCTGCGCGCCGAGGGCGGTGCGGAGACCAAGCTCCTGGGTGCGCTGGCTGACCGAAAAGGAAACCACGCCGTAGACACCGACGGCGGCAAGCGCCAGACCCAGAATGCCGAAGGCCCCGACGAGGATCGCTCCCAGGCGCGCGGGGAGCAGCGGTTTGCCGAAGCGGACGTGCCCCTCCATGGAGGTTACGCCGAAGACGGGCAAAGTGGAGTCGAGCCGGCGAACCTGTTCGCGAACGGGTTCGATCTGGCGAAGAGGATCGCCGTCGGTGTAAACGAAGAGCGTCGCGGTCGAATTGTAGTTTTGCTCGTAAGGAAAGTAGACGTAGGACTGTGGCTTTTCGTAGAGAAAAAGATATTTCCCCGTGCTCGCCATGCCGACGACCTGGATGACGGGCCCGTTCTTTTCCTTCTGAAACGTTTTGCCGATGGGATTTTGGCCGGGCCAGATTTTCTTGGCGAAGGCTTCGTTGATGATGGCGACGGATGGCGCAGTGGAAGTGTCGGCGGCGGTGAATTCCCTGCCCTGAATCACCGGAACGCCAGCGGCGCCGAAGTAGCCGGGCTGCACGGAATCAGACAATGAGGATTCCACCTGCGATTTATCGGATGCGGCGTGCTCCGGCAAGTAGATGCTGATGAAGTTAGCGTCGTAGCCCATGGGGATCATGGAGGAAATGGCCGCGGAACGAACGCCCGGCAAGGCCTTCACGCGCTCGGTAAGCTGCTGGTAAAACTGCTGGCCGCGCTGCGCGGTATAGCCTTGCAGCCCCACGTCCATGGACAAGAGAAGGACGTTTTCAACACGGAAGCCCATGTCGACGCGCGCGGAATTCTGGAAGCTGCGGATGAAAAAGCCCGCGCAGGCTAGCAGCAGGAGGGACACGCTGACCTGCGCAACGACGAGAACATTGCGCATGCGATGACGCCCGGCGCCGCCGCCCGTCCGGCCGCCTTCCTTAAGCGTTTCCGCGAGGTCGGTGCGGGAAGTTTGCAGCGCGGGGATGATCCCGGCGATCAGACCGGTGAACACTGCGGCGACAAAACTGAAGGTGAAAATGCGCCAGTCCATCCGCAGATCGAAGAGGCGGATCGGAATGTCCGTCGGAAGACGAATGGACAAGAGCCCGATGGCGACCCAGCGCGCAAGCAGCAACCCGGCAAGGCCGCCGAGGAAGGCGAGAAGAACGCTTTCCGTGAGGAGTTGACGGACCATGCGCCAGCGCGTTGCGCCGAGTGCGATGCGCGTGGCGATTTCCCTGCGGCGTCCATTGGCGCGAGCGAGAATGAGATTGGCAACGTTTGCGCAGGCGATCAGGAGGACGAGTCCCACAAGCGCCATGAACACCGCGCTGAGGGTGACCATGAAGCCGCCGAGGCCCGGCTCGGGCCGGGCGTGCAGCTCAGGCTCAACCAGGAGAGACAGGTCTTTGTGCGAGTCGGGATAAAGCTCCGCGAGGCGGCGGTCGACGGATTCGGCGGCGGCTTGGGCCTGCGCTGGTGTAACACCCGGTTGCAGACGCCCCACTATGCGAAAATCCGAAGCGTTCCTGCGCGTAAGGATGTCGGGGTTGCTGGGGTCGATGGTGGCAATCATGGTGAGGGGCATGTAAAAGTCCGGGTCAATAAAGTAATAGGTGCCGTGGAAGCTTTGCGGCAGGACACCGATGATGCTGAAGGCGTGTTGATTAATCTGAACGGTCTGCCCGATGATGCTGGGATCGCTCCCGAAACGTTGCTGCCAGAATTTGTAGTTGAGAACGATCAGCGGGTCCTTACCGGGAACCCAGCCTTCGTCCTTTGAAAAAGTGCGGCCGCGGATGGCTTCCACACCGAGCATCGAGAAGTAATTTCCGCTGACAAAACCCGTCCACGCGCGATCCGGGCGCCCTCCGGCGTCGAAATTGAGGGGGCTGGGGCCAAAAGCGGCGAGGTCGGAAAAGACGGATTTAAGCTCCCGGTAGTCCAGAAAATCCGGATAGGAGAGAGCACCAGGGAATTCTTGCCCGTGCTTCTTTTGAGTGACGACCACAAGCTGCTGAGGGTTTTTGACGGGCAAGGGACGCCAGAGCATGCCGTTGAAGATGCTGAAGATAGCGGTGTTCGCGCCAATACCGAAACCCAGCGCGAGCACGGCCACCAGAGTAAAGGACGGGCTTTTAGCCAACATGCGAACGGCATAGCGGAGATCTTTGCGCAGAGTTTCCATGGGGGTAGCCGCCTTTCTTTCAGGCGAAGGACACCTGAGTGGATATACGGATTAGGGGTGAAAATGTTTCCGGCAGGGAGAGGGTCCCACACGGGAGACTTGCACCCGAACCCACGGACGATGCGCAATAGGGCACCGAGACACCTCAGAGCCTTGCGGGCAGGTTATTCTGAACGCAAGGAATTATCATCGAAAGTCAAGAAAGAGAACGGCGCCGCCAGACCCGCTACAATACGCCAAAGGAATTTCGCGTGGCCTGGCAAGGCGGCGGGAAGCGCGACGTCTCATGCGTGGGGACGCTCAGCATGGGCGGGGTGTTTCTCCGCGTTGCCGAACCCCCTCCTCCCGGGACGAACCTAGAATTGCTCTTCGACGTGCCGAGCGGCGAAGTGCGCGCCCGCGGCGCGGTGCGGCACGCAAAACCCGGCCAAGGCATGGGCGTGAAATTTCTGCACATGCTGGCAGACCACCGAGCGCGGCTGAACCGGTATATCCAGCACTTGGAGGCAGAGAAAAGAAAAATCGCCGCGGCGGGACCACGAACCTGGTTTGCGCCGGATGCGCGGCCACTCGATTCCGGAGAAATCGAAAGTCACCACGAACTGTTCGCACTGCTACACAGGATTTATTCGGCGCGGATGACCGGCAAGCTGCAGCTCGTCCTTGGGAAGGTGGAAAGGCAGCTCTTCTTCGACGCCGGGCAGCTGGTCTTCGCGACAAGCAGCGAACCGAGAGATAGTTTGGGCTTCATGATGCTTCGGGAGCGCGCGCTGACGCAGAGCGAGTTTGAAGAGGCTTCGGCGCTAATGGAAACGGGTCAGCGCTTCGGGTCCGCGGTTGCCGAGATGGGCCTGTACAGCGTCGAGGAAATAGCCAGTTGGGTACAGAGACAGCTCGTCCAGATTACTGCAACGCTGCTGGACTACCCCGCTTGCCGGTATTACTTCTTCAACGCGCTCGAAAAGAACGTGGTGCCGGAAATCGCGATTCCCGTGCCGCTGGGGAAATTGCTGCTCGAAGCGGTGCGCCGCGCAAAGGATTTGCCGCTGGGACCCCTCGCGGAGGACGGAGAGCTTTGCGTGCAGATCTCTCCGGACCCGATGCTGAGGTTTCAGGCGGCGGAACTAGATGAACAGGAGCGACAATTGCTCGCGGCAGTTTCAGGGACAGCCCGCGCCAAGGAGTTCCTTGCGCAAGGCGGTCAAGCGAAAGAGCAGGCCGCCCGCGCCCTCTACGCGCTCCTGGTCTTGGGAATTGTCGTACGCGTGCCGCCGGGGGCACAAACAACCGAGGAACCTGCGGCGTCTGCAGCACCCGCTGAGGCTGCGGCTACAGCTCCGCCGCTGGAGCCCGAAGCGCCGAGCGCCGCTGAAACCGACAGCCTGAAACAGTTCGAGGAGGAAATGCGGAAGCTGCTGGAGCTCACGGAGAAAGCAACTTACTACGAGATGCTGGGCGTGACGGCAACCTCATCGCCCGGAGAGGTTAAGCAAAGTTTCCACCGCCTGGCACGGAAGTTCCATCCAGACCGCCACATGGGACAGAGCGAATGGATTGGATTGCTGCAAGAGTTGATGAGCCGATTGTCGGCGGCATACAAGACACTTGTAGATGAAGAGAAACGAGCGCGCTACGACAAGCAGCTGGTGTCGGCGGGCGCGTTCACGCTTGGCCAGGACAAAACGGAAAGCCAGGAAACGGTGGATGAGTGCCTGGCGAGGGCCAAGGAAAGTTTGCGAGCTCACAATTTTGCGGGCTCCATTTTATGGCTGCGCAAGTGCGTGGAGATCGCTCCCGATGTGGCGAAATATCATGCGATGCTGGCGCGAAGCCTGGCGGCCTTGCCGCAATACCGGCAAGAAGCGATTGGCTGTTTTGAAAAAGCCATCGAGCTGGACCCGTGGAACACTTCCACGTACTTTCAGTTCGCAGAACTATACGAGCTGATGCGGTTGCCGTGGCGCGCGGTTCCTTTGTATCGAAAGATTCTGGAGATCGATCCGGCACACAGCAAAGCCAGCGGGCGATTGCGGGAGCTCGAGGAGAAACCCAAAGAACGGGAGGAAGGTTCTTTCCAATTCGTTTCACGGTTGTTCCAGCGTAAGTCCTGACGGAGTTCGAAGCCCACCCTGGTCGACGGGTGATGCGAGAGAAGCGGACTCTTCCTGGTGGGTGAGGGGAGAATCAACAACATTTTTGGATGGGTGGCGCGCGGCGACGCGTTTGTAGTTGCCATTCTTGGCCTTGCACTGTTTCGCCCGCAAGCGAATTTCTTTGCCGATGGATTTGGGGTTAACGAGCCATTGGGCTTTGCCCGGGCGGCCGGGCTGTTTTTGTTTGGAGCCTGAAAGACGACCGATACTGAGCAAGCGGCAGATTTCAGCGCTGGTGGAGTCCAGTTCCAACGCAGTTTGCTGGGCGGTGAGCCAGCGTTTGTGGTTTGAGGGCATGAAGTTTCCTCCCCCAGAGCGTGACGCGTGCGTGCTATATTCACTATACAGGTATTTATTCTTATCTGCAATATTGTTGGAGAGGAAACAAGCGCGGCATTAAAAAGTGCTCTCGAAGACACCGCCATTGCGGGCAAAAAGCTAAGATTGAAAATTTGCAGAGGTCTCTGAGCGTCCCTATTTCTTGAACAAATCCTCGAAGGCCTGGCGCGCGTCGTTGGGGCGTGAAGGCGGAGCGGTGGCTGCGGCCGGCGCCTGTTGCGCGTAGGATGTGGGCGCGGTGTCCTTCTCGATGGTCATACGGAATTCGTAGAACTTGCAATCATTCTTTGCGTCCTTGGGAGTGATGCGCTCAGGGATGGGCTGGGTGCATTCGAACTGCGCGCCGGAGTCGAAGAAGCGGCATTGCTTGCAGCTGTGCAATTCGAACTGGCACTTGGGACACTTGCCGGCGGCGTCGAAGCCGGGCGCAAGCACCGCGCCGCAGTTGGCGCAGCGGCCGCGGGTCACCGTTCCGACCATGCGCGGCGTGCGCGGACCAAACTGATCCTGCCGCGGACCGCCCGACGGGGGCCTGCGATCGTGTGACTTTTCCTTTTTTTCTTTTTTTTCGGCGTCCTTATACCCGCGGTGACCATACTTTGGGCTCACAAAGGCCTCCGTCCATCAGTCCTGACGGACTCCAACCAAAAAAACCCGAAATGGAGCGCTGATGCGCACTCTTCCTTGGTTTGTATCCAATCGGATTGCTACACTCGGCCCGGCGGAATGATCTACCCCAGAGTTTAGATCAGGATTGCCGGCTTCCGCTGCAGGAGATGGGACAACCATGTTTGTAATCCTATGGGAGTTCGAAGTCAAGCCGGGATGTGAAAAACGATTCGAGAACAGCTACGGCCCGGATGGCGAGTGGGCGCGGCTTTTCCGGCGCGATCCGCACTATCGGGAGACCCACCTACTGCGCGATCCCTTTCATTCGAATAGATACTTGACTTTAGATGCGTGGGATTCACGAGAGGTTTACGAAAAGTTCCAGCGGGAAAACCGCGAGGAATATAGCGCGCTGGATGCTTCTTTCGAGTCGCTAACCGTAAGAGAAGCGCACGTGGGATCATTTGTTCGAATTTCCTAGGCAACGAGGATAGCGAAGTGTTTCCACCGAGCGTGCTGGTGATTAAGTCTAGCCACGATCCCTCCACTGCGCGGCCAGCGCTCAAAAACCGAGCGCAAGAAAAAACTGGCCGCTCCGGTCGGCATGACAATGTTGGGTTTTTGTACAGCCTGTGAAGCCTGCCGTGACAAGACACATTGGAAGAGGACTTCAAAACAAAACGCGCTATGCGAGATTGTTTTACGAAAACAAGCCGACGAGGCCGTCGGGGGGCAGATCGGGTTGCAAAAACTGCTTCGGAGTTCCCGCAGCACGCAGGAGAGCTTCGGCAGCGAGATAGCCGCTGCGAACGGCGCCTTCCATGGTTGCGGGCCATCCGGTGTCGGTCCAATCGCCGGCGAGAAAAAGTCTGAGCACGCTGGTCTCCTGCCTGGGCCGCCAGCGGTCGCAGCCTGGCTCGGGCGAAAAGGTTGCGGCGGCTTCTTTGATCACCGTGGCCTTGACGAGTTGCGCGTCGCGCGCGGCGGGCAGCGCATGCCGGACTTCTTTCAAACAGAGATCGATGATTTCCTGGCGCGGCTTCTGCAACAAGTCATGCGAGGCGCTGATTACGAGCTGGAGATACTGACCACCGTCCGCAGCGGCACCGTTCGCCGCCCCGTAGAGCGCCGTCTTGTTGAAAACCCATTGGGTGGTGGTGTCGAGCAGGGTGAGGAAAGGTTCCGTCATCACGATGCGATCGAACCACAGGTGAACGCCGGTGATGGAGGAATCTTTCAAGTTGCTTACCTTCGAAAGCACCGTGTCGCTGCGCTTCACCTCTTCCGGCAAGAGCTCATCGAAAACACTGTGCGGCAGGGCAATGACATATGCGTCCGCAGTTGCTTCGCGGCCGCCGTCGAAGATAATTCCGTTGAGAGCGCCCTTTTCGATGCGCAGACCCCGCACGGGCGCACGCAGGGTTACTTCCCCGCCCTTGCTTTTAATGGCTGCGTGGCAACCTTCATAAAGTTCCGCGAGCTGAATCGTCGGAACGCCCATCCGGTAGCCAGTCCGGTTCGATAAAACTGTCTTCCAAAAAACATCGACGCCATATCGGGCATCGATATTGTCGAGCTCCTCGCTGAGAGCGCTGACGAGAACCGGGCGATAGAAACGATCTATCGCGCCCTTCGTTTGGCGCCGGCGTTTTAGCCATTCCAGCATGGAAATATCCGCGCCTTGCCGGAGATCGCTGGGTTTTCCCTTGTGCAAGAGGATGTCAAACATCGCGCGCGCGATAGAAAACTTGTCAGCGAACGACAATGGGCTGAACGAAAGGAAAGAACCGAGAATGTGCAGCGGCGCGGGGAGAAATCCGGCTTGAAAGTGGCCGGTCCGGCCCTGGGGATCCAGCAAAAGCAGCCGATCGAAAAACTTGATTTTATCGGCGCAGCCGACGCGGCGATAGAAATCCTCGAGATTGGTGCAGCAACGGAAAGTTACGTGCTGGCAATTGTCGACGTGCTCGCCGTCCGGCAACACGTAGGACGTTGCGCGGCCGCCGAGAAACGGGCGCTGTTCAAAGAGCCGGACGTGCCAGCCAGCTTCAGCCAGCGCGACGCCGGCCGCCAGCCCCGCCAGCCCGCCGCCGATCACGATCACGTTTTTCGAGGACATTCTCTTCCGTCAGGCGGCCGAGGCGCGCCTTGGCTGTAAAGATCATTTTCTCCGCGCGCGAGAGGCGTATGCGTTCGCCGAACACAGCAAAATCGAGCGCTTCGATTCGCGCCAGCAGCGCGCTGTAGGTATGCGCCAAAAGCCAAAGCGCACCGCGGCTATCCGGATCGATCAATCCGAAGAGCGCCGCGCCGTCTTCGTACGATTGCCAGGCGCGGTCGGCTTCGAAGCGCAGCAACTCGCGCATGCCAAGGGTCGCTTCGGTGCGGCCAAAGTCTTCCGATGAGACGCCGTAGCGGGCGAGATCTTCTTCGGGCAGGTATACACGGCCAGCAGCGTAATCTTCGCGCACGTCGCGAATAATGTTTGTGAGCTGAAAAGCGAGACCGAGCTTTTCGGCGAGGTCGAGGGCGCGGAGATCGCGAAATCCGAAGACGTGGGTGCAGGTGAGACCGACGGTGCCCGCGACGCGATAGCAATATTCCTTAAGGCGATCGAACGTAGGGTAAGAATGCACGGTCAAATCCATCTCGGCGCCGGAGATAAGGTCGTGGAGGTACCGAGCCGGAATCTTGTAACGCCGAATTGTGTCCTCCAGAGCATGCAGGACCTCTACTGCACCATCCGGCAACGCTTCAGGTAGGGGCAACGCTGCTGTGCCATCAAAACATTGGTCTTGACCAGTAATGACTTCGTCGAGCTCGGCGCGCCATTTTGCAAGCCCGCGCTGCTTAGCGGCAAAATCCCCGCCTTCATCCGCGACATCGTCCACGAGACGCATGAAAGCGTACAAAGCGGCGAGCGCATCGCGCTTGGGCTTTGGCAGCAGGAAGAAGGCGTAGTAGAAATTGCTTCGTGCCGCGCGGGCGATGCCGTGGCATTCCTCATAGGAAGCCGCAATTGCTCGGGGAGTAACAGCAGAGTCTCTTCGAACTTCTTTCGGCTTCAGCCGCGTTCGTGTCACTGCGGATGGGCCGGCCTGCTTCGAATTCTTACCTACCCAGTGAGACGCCAGGGCGCGTCCGAGCAAACGGACCTGCTTGCCCTTGCTGACAGCCGGGCGATGGTGGAGCGTGTCATAACCCATCGCTTCGATGGCGTCAAGAACCGCCAAACCGCCGCGGCTAAACATTTCCACGTCAATGCGCAAGCGGCCGTCAACGATGTTTGCGAGCGGCGCGCCCTCGGCAAATAAGATTCGCGTACGGGCGATCAGATCTTTCATCAATTTTATATAGCGTTCGTCAAAGCGGCGGTCAACGATATCGTATTCGGTGAGGCCCTGAGAGGCAGCCGCATCGAGTGGAATATAGATGCGGCCCTTTTCCAGGTCGCGGTCAACATCCTGCCAGAAATTCGCGAGCTGCAGCGCGGTACACGTAGCGTCGGAGAGGCGCTGCAGTGCTTCGTCGCGATAGCCGCAGAGATACAGCACGAGGCGGCCGACCGGGTTGGCAGAGTAAAGGCAGTAGCCGAGCACCGCGTCCCATGTCGGGTAGCGCTTTACAGTTTGATCCTGACGAAACGCCTTTAACAAATCGGCGAAGGGCTGCCTGGGAATATTTTTCTCGACCACCGTTTCACGCAAGGCGATGAAAACAGGATGCGAAGGCCGGCCATCGTAGCAATCGTCCAACTCGCGCTCCCACCAGTCGAGCAGCTCGAGCGCGCGAGACGCTTCGGGCACTTCATCCCCGAGATCGTCGGCCCAGCGGCAGTAGGCGTAAACATTGTAGAAGTGCTGATGGAGTTCCCTGGGAAGCAGCCAGGAAACCACGTTAAAGTTTTCGTAGTGATGCGTGGCCAGCCAGCGCGTGTATTGTTGCGCGGCCTCCGGCGCGCATCCCGGCGGAGGCACGTGGCTAGCGAGTTCGAGTTCACCGGGGCGCAACATCGGGGAAAGGGTTCCTCGTTTCTCAAACAGGATGGGGATAAAAATCAGAGCGTTCGCGGGTCAAGGCCGCACGGCAAGCTTGATTTCACCGCTGCGCGTTTTCATTTTCTCGAAAGCTTGCGGGAGGTCCGCCAAGCGAATCTCTTGCGTCACGTAATCATGGGCGGAGATGTCGCCGCGCCGGATGGCCTCGAGCGCTTCCCGGATGAATCGTGGGGTGTGATGGAACGGCGAGATCAGCTTGATTTCGGCGTAATGAATCGCTGCGGGCTCAATCTCCACATGCGTGCCGGACGGCAAACCGCTGAAGAAATTCACAACGCCGCCGCGCCGCACCATTTCGAGAGCCTGCTTCCACGTGGCGGGATTCCCGGCAGCCTCAACGACGGAATCGGCGCCGCGCCCGTCTTCGGTCAGGGCCTTCACGGCGGAAACGAGATCCGGAGTTTCCGCCACGTTGATGGTGGACACAGCGCCCAAACGTTTGGCAATTTCCAGCGGAGCCGGACGCCGAGCAAGAGCGATAACGCGCACGCCGCGCCGCGAAAGCATGCGGACGTATTTTAATCCGATCGGCCCGCAGCCGATCACCACCGCGGTGTCGCCGGTGCGGACTTCCATTTCGTGGATACCGCGCAGGACGCACGCAAGAGGTTCGACCAGCGCGGCGCTGCGGTCGTCGACGGAGTGCGGCACCTCGAGCATGTTTTCCATGACGATGCGC
>Ga0210407_10002565_pt1 | contig 15506 bp, 11 predicted proteins | sample IncBWC27MmetaG_FD_150860 | JGI IMG/M metagenome (GOLD analysis project Ga0210407, IMG submission 150860) | Forest soil microbial communities from Barre Woods Harvard Forest LTER site, Petersham, Massachusetts, United States - Inc-BW-C-27-M | ecosystem: Environmental > Terrestrial > Soil >...
TTCATCCTGACGGAATGCTGTATGGCAAGGTAGTGCGCAGCGCGCACGCGCATTGCAAGATTACGAGCATTGACACTTCCGCCGCGGAAGCCATGCCGGGCGTGAAGGGCGTCCACGTTGTGCAGGGGCCGGGAAGCGAAATCCGCTGGGCCGGTGATGACCTGGTGGTCGTGGCGGCGGTGGATGAACCAACCGCCGAGGACGCTGCCCGCGCCGTCAAAATCGTCTACGAACCGCTGCCGCATTGGGTCAACGATTTTGACCAGCCCCATGACGTTGCGGAAGACACCAGCCCGCTCATGCAGCGGGACATTGTGGACATGCTTTCCAACCAGGTGCCGGAACCGCAGATGATTGCCCGCATAGGACAACGCGGAATCGGTTTTGACGTCAGCCAGGCCCTGGTTGACACCATGCATCAGAGAGGCGTCAGCGAGAACATCATCAAGGCCTTGCAGGCCGCGCCGAAGAAGGAGCCCCAGGAAAACGAGTCGCCTTTCAAAAAGGATGCCGAGCAGATCAAGGGCGATCCTGACGCGGCCTTCCAGCAGGCGGAAGTGGTGTCGGAGGGAATCTATGGCTGTCCGGTGATCACCCACTGTTGCCTGGAGACGCACGGTTCCATCGCCGAATGGACGGATGACGATCATCTGTTTGTTCACATCTCGACCCAGAATGTTTCCGGCGTGGGCGGAGAGTACGCGGGAGCGCTCAAGATTCCGCAGGCCAACGTGCATGTACATCAGGACCACATCGGCGGCGGGTTCGGCAGCAAGTTTGGCGCCGACCGCTGGGGAATCTCCACCGCGCAGGTGTCGAAGAAAGCGGGAGGGAAACCGGTCCGCGTGATGCTGGAACGAGACGCCGAACTGGAAGTGGCCGGCGCGCGGCCTTCCATATTCGCGAAAGTAAAAGTAGCCGCGAAAAAAGACGGAACCATAACCGGTTGGCAGTCGGATTCCTGGGGTACCGGCGGGCCCGGGACTTCGGGCGCTCCGCCGATGCCGTATGTCGTCAACATTCCTAACCAGCGCAAACAGCACGTGAACATTCGGACGAATATTGGTCCTGCCCGTGCCTGGCGTGCGCCGAACCATCCGCAAGGCTGTCTGGTGACCATGAGCGCGCTGGAAGACCTGGCGGCCAAGCTCAATATGGACCCGCTGGATATGTTGCTCAAAAACATCGAGCTTACGGCGCCGCCGAACGACCAGTTCCACCGAGCGGAGACGTATCGCGACGAACTGATGATCACGGCGGACATGATCGGCTGGAAGAAAAACTGGCATCCGCGCGGACAAGGTCGGGATGGTCTAGTGAAGCGCGGCCTGGGGCTTTCCATACACACCTGGGGTGGACGCGGGCATACCAGCAACTGCGGCCTGACCATCCAGCCGGATGGCTCCGTCAGCATTCAGATGGGAACGCAGGACCTGGGAGTCGGCACGCGCACGGTGATCGTGATCATTGCCGGAGACACGCTGGGTCTGCCGATAGAGAAAATCAAGCTGGATATCGGCGACAGCCAGTATCCGTTTTCCGGCGGTTCCGGCGGCAGCACGACGATTGGCGGTATCAGCGCCGCAACGCGCCGCGCGGCCGTGGACGCAGTGAACCAGCTCTTCGAAAAAGTTGCACCGGTATTGAACGCCCAGCCCGGCGATCTGGTAGCGGTTGGCGGGGTGGTCCGCGTAAAGTCCGATCCTTCACGCAGCTTGAGCTGGACGCAGGCCTGTTCGAAGCTGGGAATGCAACCCATCCAGGTGGTGGGAAAGAACCCCGGCCCGGGCGACCTGATTTCCAGCGGCGTCGGCGGGGCCATGATGGCGGACGTTTCCGTGGACATGGAAACCGGCGTGGTCAAGATGAACAAGATGGTCTGCGCGCAGGACTGCGGCCTGGTCATGAGCCTGAAGACGGCGGAAAGCCAGGTCTACGGCGCCATGATCATGGGCGTCGCCAACTCGCTGTACGAAGAGAAAGTCATGGACCAGAAGACCGGCCGCATGCTCAATCCCAACATGGATTTCTACCGTCTTGCCGGTATCGGCGACGTCGGCGATCTGGGCGTCCACATGATGACCGGCAAAGGCTATGACGAGCGCGGGCCCATCGGCCTGGGCGAGCCGCCCACGGTTTCTCCGATGGCGGCAATCGCCAACGCCGTGGCCAACGCCATCGGCGTCCGCGTACCGTTCCTGCCGATCACGCCGGACCGCGTGCTCGCCGCGCTGCATGGGTCTTCAAACAAAGACCCAAACACCAGGACCGCAATGGACACGATGCACGAGGGAGGCAGCCATGAGACCGTTTGAATACGCCAGTCCGCAGAAAATAGCCCAGGTCGCCCCACTGCTGGGACAGACCTGGGGCGAGGTTGAAGTCCTGGCCGGCGGGACTGATCTCCTTTCATTAATGAAAGATGAGATCACCGCGCCGAAGCGGCTGGTCAATATCAAAGATGTCGCAGAGCTGCGCGGCGTCATGCCCATGCATACGCCCGGTCTGCGCATCGGTGCGCTGACCACTCTGGCTGAAATCGCGGACAATGCCGATGTGCGCCAGCATTATCCCGCGCTGGCTGCGGCAGCCGGAGATGCGGCCAGTCCGCAGATTCGCAACCTGGCGACTTTGGGCGGCAATTTGTGCCAGCGTCCGCGTTGCTGGTATTTCCGCTCGGGACACGGATTGCTTGCGCAAGGCAAAGACGGCAAATCGCTTGTCCTGGACGGCGACAACCGCTATCACGCGATTCTCGGCAACGCCGGGCCGGCGTATTTCGTCAGCCCGTCCACCGTCGCGCCGGTGTTGATCGCGTACCACGCGACAGTCGAAGTTCTTGGACCGAAGGGGGTACGTTCGGTGGCGGCGGAGAAGTTCTTCGTCATCCCGAAGAACGAGCAGGAACGGGAACACGATCTCAAACCGAATGAGATCGTCACCGCCGTAGTGCTTCCTCCATCTGCCGCTACGCATGTGGCCGCGTACGAAGTACGTCAGAAAGAAGCTTTCGACTGGCCTTACGCCACCGCCGCGGTTGCGCTCACGATGAACAGCGCGACGGTACAAAGCGCGCGTGTGGTCCTGGGACACGTTGCGCCGGTTCCGTGGGTCTCACCCGAGGCAGCGCAAATGCTGGTCGGTAAGAATCTTTCTCCGGAACTGGCGGACAAGGCGGGACAAGCCGCCGTCGCCAAAGCCCGGAGCCTGGGCCACAACGAACAAAAAATCCAGCTTGCGCGGGTGGCCGTGAAGCGCGCCATTCTGAAAGCAGGAGGTTTGGCATGAAAGCCGATGATCCTTTGATGACCGCGGGACTGTGCTCGGCCCTGCACTCGAAGAGCCAGTACATTTTGTCCGAGTCCGACCCCAGCGTGCCACCGAGCAATCATGGACTGTACTGGTGCGTGATGACGCAGACCTGCGTTGGTCCCGACGGAAAAATTGCCGAACCGGCCAACTGCTGCTCCGCCGACCGGGAGTGCCATTGCGACCACGAGACGTAGAGTCGGTCACTCGCCGGAAAGACTGTGTCGCCGGTCGCGGCCGCCGACGCGGCGAAAAAGCCTTAACGGGCCAAGCAGTCTCGGCTGCAGCCAGCGGCCTGCCGCCGATATTCCAAGCCACATATGAATCGCCAGCAGAAGCTCCTTCGCGGTAGGAGATCCGTTACGAATCGCGTCGGCGAGAATCGGCGCCAGCGCCAGCCATTTTTTCTGGCGAAGCGCCGCGTACGTGCAACGTGAGAGGACGAACCCCGCATAGCCGCGTCGCGTCATCAGATGTTTATGGGAGCGGGCAAAGTGCAGAGAATAGCGCCAGTCCCGGGACGTGCTGTTGCGCTCACGGCCATCCTCATCACAATTCCAGATTGCTAGAGGTTCAGCCACGAACTCCCAGCCAACCGTGGGTTCCAGGCTGGCCCGCATGGCCCATTCACAATCATCATGTCTGAGTTCAATGAAGGGAACGCGCAACAGGAGAGAACGCGGAGCCAGAGTCGTGGACGGCAATACGGAGCCCGTTCCTCCATTGCGCCCGCTACGGACGAACAGGTATTCACTCATGGGTAGAGAAGGCGGCGGAATCCGCTGGACTTGCTCCACGCCCGCAGCCCGCGTGTAAAACTGGCATGTCACCACCGGCTCCGCATAGCGCGATGCCAGAGCCAGAGCCAGTTGCTTCTCAAGCTTACCGGGAAGCCAGGTGTCGTCATCGTCCAGATGAGCGATCCACTTGCCGCGTGCCGCTGCAATTCCCCGGTTGCGGGCCACCGGCGGCCCGCTCTGCTCGATGTTTTCCAGAATGCGAAGGCGCGCTTCCCCCGGAAATGCGCCGCGCAAAACTTCGGCGCTGCCGGCTGTGTCGCCGTCCAGGACAACAATGATCTCAAGATCATCGCGCTCCTGCGCTATCACGCTGTGCACCGCGCGCACCACCAGAGCCGGGCGTTGCCGCGACGGGATTACAACCGAGATGAGCGGAGTCGTTTCGTCTATGGAAGTATTCATGCTGCCATCCCATGGGTTGCCAAGGTGATTGTAGTCGAGACAAAGTGGTCGCAGCTTCGATCCAGATAACGGGAGGCATGTTATACTGGGCTTCGAAATGACAACGACGACCAAATCCATGATGAGACGGCGCATGAATCGCGCTAGGCCTTCGGGATTGGTCTGTCCATGAGTTCTTAGACACAGATTCAATTGTCTCGAAGGCCTCGACAAAAGTTGGGGCCTTTTGATTTTCGGCCGGTAGCCAGGCTGAAAAGGCACGTGATTGTTAATCACGCCATGCGCAGGTTCGAATCCTGCCCGGCCAGCCAAACCCTCTGTAGCTCAATGGCAGAGCAAGCGGCTCATATCCGCGCGACGGATGTTCGATTCATCCCAGAGGGACCAGAGTTTTAGATTTGATCTTGCGGGATTGGCAGATGTGGCTATGCACTCGCCTTTTAAGCGAGACGAAGCAGGTTCGATTCCTGCATCCCGCACCAAACTTCCTGCCGCGGATTACACGGATGAAGCGGACCAGGAGGGATCTGGAGGCGGAGACGTGGCACTGCGACGGTTGGAGGTGTATAAATCATAGCGGTCTCAGTCGAAATTCGCTTCGTAATCGGGGCTACACAATTCATGAGACGGGTTTTGCGGGCGCTTCATCCAACAGGACAGGACAGAGTCTTCTAAGCTCTGAATGCCGGTTCGAGTCCGGCAGCGCCTTCCACAACTTTACGGGGATGTGGTCCAACGGATCAGGGCACGCGGCTTCGAACCGTGAGATCAGAGTTCGATTCTCTGCATCCCCGCCAAATGTCCGGCATTCGTTGTAAAATTACAGGTAAGGAGTTCGCCATGCGCAAAGCTTTGTTTCTGATTGCAACCGTTCTCATGGGTTCGCTATTTTCATTCGCCCAGCCGAACACGCCGACCAAAATCAGCGGCCAATACGTTGAGACGCGCAGCGCCGACGTCTATGTTGGGCAATGCTTCGCCAACGGCGAAGTCAACACCAGCGGGCAGGAGGCCATTCTCGCGTGGCATATCACTGACGGAAGCTGGGACGGCGTTTCCCTTGCCGGGCTCAACGTTGTTGGCGCGGTGAAGGCCAACGCCACGCTTGGCGATCCGTACGGCAAACCGTATCCGGCAAAGTCCGTACTGTTTGTTGACCAGCAAGCGACTCCGCAGCAGCGCCAGGCGCTCGTAAACTTTGCCCAGGAAATGGGCGGCGAACTGTTGCGCCACGTCGTCCGCGTTGTGGATACGCCTATCGACATGGAAGTTACGCAACAGCACCATGCACGCGCCATCGTGCACGCCGGTGACTATGTCACGGTCGAGACGCGCGGCATCAACGACAACGACCATCTTTGCGGCAACGAATCAACGTTTTATCCGCCATTGACCGATACCACCCACGCCATGCCCGCCGTTGCGATGACTGACGAGTATCGCGGCAAAGACCTCAGCACTTCATGGACGCTGCATGACAAGCGCAGCGCGTTCGTCGGGACGTTTACCCGTTGAGCGTCGATATTGGGCCGTCATCCGAAATCATCGGGACGGCCCAGCCGTTCTGCGTTTCTTTCCCGGACCTGCCAAGTTCTGACACCTCGATTCATTGCAGATGAAGATACAGATTCGCCCCGCCGTTGGCGAAGATATACCGATTCTCAGGTCGCTGATCGATGTGTCCGTCCGGGGACTGCAAGCCGGAGACTACAGCCCTGCTCAGCTAGAAGGCGCATTGCAACGCGTCTATGGCGTGGACAGCCAGTTAATTACGGACAAAACGTATCTGGTCGCCGAAGCTGCGGACGCCGGAGTTCCCGCAAACATTGTCGGTTGCGGCGGATGGAGCAAGCGCAAGACGCTGTTCGGCGGAGACGTGTGGGCGGAACGGCAGGACACTCTCCTCGACCCCGAACACGATGCCGCCAAGATACGCGCATTTTTTATTCATCCAGCCTGGGCGCGCCGCGGCGTCGGCAGCATGATTCTCGAGGCATGTGAATCGGCGGCCCGGGCCGCCGGATTCACACGGCTGGAAATGGGTGCGACATTAACTGGTGTGCCGTTCTATCAAGCCAGAGGTTATGTCGTACTGGAAGAGATACAGATACCGCTTGGCAACGGCGAGCTGTTCCCCGTAGTGCGCATGGCCAAGCGGGCATAGGGTTCCCTTCTCCGCAGAACTTGCGCGTCAGTGCTCCGACCGTTGCAGCAGTTCGGCCAGATATTCTCCCCAGATTGCCGGCCAGGTATGGGTGCCGTGTCCGCGCGTCTGGTCGGTGATCGGCAGCAGGACGTACCTGCCTTTTTTCACGCGCTGGATGTCCTTGTCGATGATCTTGAGTTCCGGCGGATTGATCTGGTCGTCGGCGGAATTGACGGCGGTCAGCGGCGCTACGATCTTTTCCAGGTTTGGCTCGGGGTTGTAATTCCGCGATCCGTCAAAATAGTAGAGCATGTCATTTGCGTCTGTGGTTTTCATCTGCTTGGCAACATAGTCTTCCAGGTAGGCGTCGGCCGTTTCACGGGTTGGATAGAGCTTCTGCATTTGCAGCGGGCTGCTGCCCATCATCAGCAGGATGTGCAGCGCATCCGCCAGGCCTCTTGGTTGGTGCTGATACTCGCCGTTGTTCCAGTCGGGATCATTGCGGATCGCATCCATGACCATGCGCCGCGTCATGCGGTTGCGTCCGGCGATTTCGATCGGATTGCTGGCCAGCGGCATCAACGCGTCCATAAAATCCGGATGCTGTTCACCCCATAGCCATGTGTGCATTCCACCTTGTGAAGTCCCAAGGACCAGACGGACGTGGTTCACGCCGAGACCCTGCGTCAGGAGACGGTATTGGAGCTCAATCAGATCGTCATATTCATAATGGGGAAAGCGCATGTGCAGGCCGTCACTCGGCTTGCTCGACTGGCCCTGGCCCAGACAATCCGGCAGGATGATGAAGTATTTCGTCGCGTCCAGAAGCTGGCCCGGCCCAAAGAGGACGCCGGCAAAGTGGTCGTTCAAAAACTGCTTTCCCGATCCCCCGGTGCCGTGAATGATGAGCACGGCGTTGCGGACCTTGCCGCCATCGGTTTTCGGCGTGCCCAGCGTGTAATAGTGCAGCCTGAGTTCCGGCAACCGCTCGCCGGACTTGAACTGATAATCCTTCACGACGTAGTTGCCTTCTTGCGGTGTGGGATAAAGAGAATCGGCGGCGCGGGCCGTCACGCAGCCAACCGCTACAAGTAACACAAGACATGCACAGCGGGTCTTCATTTCCGGGGTCTCCTCTGTAGATTGACAATATGCATCGAAGAAATCAGCTCAAAAGCTTATCGCATCCGGGCGCAAAACGTATAGACCAACGCCGGTCCTAAGCTATAATAACCAGCCATCTTAGGAATCAAGGAGCTTCCTTCATGCTCGATCGCCGCCGTTTTCTTACTGTCTGTTCCAGTTTAGGACTTACCAGCACCCTACTGCCCGGCGTCCTATGGGCCATGGCGGACGAAAAAGGCAAGATCACGCGCGACATGATTGACCATGCCGCCCTCATCGCCGACGTCCCAATTGCCGACGAATACAAAGACATGATGCTCGAGTCCCTGAACGGCTTTAAAGAAAGTTTTGACGCCATCTACAATCTGCATATTCCCAACAGTGTTGCCCCGGCGCTGATTTTCGATCCGGTGCTTCCTGGAATGAAGTTTGAGACTGTGCGGAGGCCACTCAAGCTTTCTGCCGCGCCCAACGTTCATTCGAGTGGCGCGCCCAAGAGTATTGAAGACGTTGCATTCTACTCCGTGCGTCAGCTCGCGGAACTGGTGCGAACCCGGAAGGTCTCTTCCGTCGATCTCACGGGCATGTATCTGGAACGGCTGAAGCGCTACGATCCCACGCTGAAGTTCGTCATTACGCTCACGGATGACCGGGCCATGGGCCAGGCGAAAGACGCTGACCGTGAAATCATCGCCGGCAAATACCGCGGTCCACTGCACGGCCTGCCGTGGGGCGCAAAAGACCTGCTGGCGGTGAAGGGATATCGCACCACCTGGGGCGCCGGTGGGTTCGAGCAGCAAAAGTTCGATGAAGACGCGACCGTGGTACAGCGACTGGACGCAGCGGGCGCCGTGCTCGTGGCCAAACTCACGCTGGGTGCGCTGGCCCAGGGCGACAAATGGTTCGGCGGCATGACGCGCAATCCATGGAACCCGCGGCAAGGCTCGAGCGGTTCGTCCGCGGGCTCGGCGTCCGCTACGGCCGCAGGTTGCGTAGCCTTTGCCATTGGCTCGGAGACGCTTGGTTCCATCTCTTCGCCTTCCACGCGCTGCGGCGTAACCGGGCTGCGTCCGACATTTGGTCTGGTGCCGCGCACCGGCGCTATGGCCCTTTCCTGGACCATGGACAAGCTGGGCCCGCTCTGCCGCGCCGTGGAAGACTGCGGAATCGTGCTGAGCGCCATCTACGGCCCTGACGGCCATGACCGGACCGTCCATGACTTCGCCTTCAACTGGGACGCGAACCTGGATTGGCGCAAATTGCGCATCGGCTATCTGAAAAAAGATTTTGATTCCCAGCCTCCTGCTCCTCCCGAACCGCCGAAGGAAGAAAAAGAGCTCTCGCCCGAAGAGAAACAAAAGCGCGAGAAAGAACAGGCGGACCGCGCGCTAGGCCGGGCGCGCCAGCTTTACGACAAGAAATTCAATGACGCCGCTCTCGACAAGCTGCGAGCGATGGGCGTCGACCTGAAGCAGGTAGAGATGCCCGCGCTGCCTTACGGCGCCATGCGGTCCATGCTGGTGGCCGAGGCTGCGGCCGCGTTTGACGATCTTACGCGCAGCGGCAAAGACAAGCTGCTGACCCAGCAATCCAGAAACGACTGGCCCAACACGTTCCGCGCGTCCCGTTTCATTCCGGCGGTCGAATACATCCAGGCCAGCCGAGCCCGCACCATGGCCATGGAGCAGGTGGCCAAAGTCTTCGAGAGCGTGGACGTCATTGTGGCGCCCACATTTTCCACGCAGTTGCTGATCACCAACCTCACCGGACATCCGGCGCTGATTCTGCCGAACGGCGTGCGCGGTGACGACGCGCCGCAGCCCCACGTAATGGAAAGCGGAGAACTGGAACCTGGAGGCCCGGGAACAACCGTCAGCCTGACTTTCCTGGGCGGGCTCTACGGCGAAGGCACGCTCCTGGCTTTTGCCAAGGCCTACCAGGATGCCACTGAATTCCATGTCCAACATCCCAAATTGGAACGCTAAGGCAACCAGGCATCGCGCGCCGGCCTCACCTCGGCCGGCACGCGTGTTATTATCAGCAGTTCCAAAGGCCCATTCCAGTAACACAGGTCCCATCGCTCGACCAGCAAGGGTCTCACGACCAGGGTTTCCCTTTTGTTCGTCGTAAGCTGTTCTCATCCCTAGTATCCTGTTGAGAAGCAAGATCCCACACCAAGGAGCTGATATGAAAGCCATTGTGCGTTTGACCGTCGTTGTCTTGGCGCTAGGGGCGATTGGCGCCATTGCCCAACCCAAGTTCGATGGCCCCGGCCCGATTCCGCCTCCGGTATGCTGTGCTGTTCAACTGCGGTAAAAACAGTTGTGCTGACCGCGCGGCTGGTTTAGGCTGGCCGCGTAGTCATGCAAATTAATTGGCTCTCGGAAGCTTTTAATTGGTTCTCCATGCCGGCGCTTGCCGTGCTGGCGGTTGTGTTTGTTCGCCGAGGTTTGCAACGCGAATTTCCGTTTTTCTTTTCCTTCGTTATTGCGACTGAAGTCATCGGCATCATCCGTCTGATTGCGTACGCGATCTGCGGGTCGCGAACTTACTTTTATGTGTATTGGGGATCGGATGCAGTTGCTACATTGTTGGCATGTCTAGCGATTTATGAGATGTTTGTCCGCCGACTCTTTGTCGGCTTCTACAAAATCCGTTTCTATCGTTATCTGTTTCCCGTGGCAGCCTCCATCGTAATGATGGGGGCATTTCTGATTACCGTCGCAAGCCATGCTAAACCGGACTTCAGCATAGAAAGCCGCCTCTTTGAATTCATGCGGGCCGCGATGCTTATTTTCTTCACTGCACTCATGCTGTTGATGGGACGCGAATGGAGCCGATATGAACTGGGTATTAGTCTTGGGTTCGGCGTTTATATCATTCCCTCCTTCGTCCGTTTCGCTGAATGGTCGCAGTCGCACCATAGCAGCCTGATCAGGGAGATTGGCTTGATTGGGTGGGATGTCGCTTGTTGCATCTGGCTTGTGTGTTTCTGGAAACCGCCAAGCCAGGCCCACAAACTGTCATCAGACCATGTCGACGTTGCAACTGTGCAGGAAGCCAGAGAGTGGCAGGACGCGTTAAAAACATGGTTTACACGCGGAAAGCGTCTGCCGTAGATTCGTAATCCCTGTCTTACAAACCCTGGTTCAGAGCTTCATTCAATCCTGAGTACTTGAGGGCGGTAAGGTTCCCTGCCTTTAGCTTCAGGACGTCATAAGCAGGCAGAAGACCAGTGGAAAGTAGGCTTTGCAGGTCGGGCGAAGTAACCAAAAACGGCATGCCTAGTCTGAATATCATCCAAAGACGAAGCCTCACCAGACCAACGAAAGCATACATTCGGACGGAAACTCCGGCATCAACCATTTCTTGCGCGAGCGAAGCGATCAACTGGTTTTCACTCTGCAAATGGCTGTAGCCAATCCGTTGCAGCAGCGCTGCGTTGCTGGCCATGCGGCGGAGACATTCGCGGGTGCTGCGGGCGCGTTCGCGCTGGATCTCTGAAAGTGCGGTGCGGGAAGACGGATGTTCCCGCTGCTGGTCCAGAAGGCCGGAAAGGGCATCCGTGTCAACCGGGAGGAGCAAGGAAATCACGACGTCAGGCCCCATCTGTGGCGCGCATCTTCTTCGTAGATTGACAATGGCGGCGGAAACCAGCAGCAAAAGCAGGGCTGCGGCCATCGCAATCCAGAGCACAAAAAGGTAGTTCGACATACTCGACCAGATGTTCCCTATAGCTCCATGAACGTTCAGAATGTACCCTGCTGAGGGCAGCGCGTCAATAGAAAAAAAATGTCCCAGACGCCTAGTTCCAAAAAAGGAATCTATATTCACCTTCCCAATATGCAACTTCCATCTTTTCCGTCAGTATCCTTTAATCGTTCTCATTGTCAAGGACTGTCCCTATCTCTCCTCTATCTCACGGTTTGGCCAGGATGATCGCCGGAACAGCCTGCTGATGGACTACTTCATTATAAGCAGGTACATCTGTAGCGAGCACTGCTTTCCACTTGGCCATCTGCTCATCAAGTTGTTTGCTGAGCATGTCAAATACCTGATACGAAACTTCCGTCGGCGCCGAGTCGGAACTGGCAACCACTCCACCCAGGGCCGTCAGGTAGTTGTTCAGACGGATGGGATAGTTCAGTACATCCTGGCTGCTTTTGGCCTTGGTCTGGATCAGCACTTCCTCGATCTCCGTCATCTTCTTGTCGAGTTGTTTGCCGGCGTCGGCCACGGCTTTGGCCTGCGGCTGGCCTTCCAGACGCTTGTTGAGAGCGGTGATTTGCGTCCGGATATCGCGAATCTGGTTCACCGTATCATGCGTCTGGGTGACGCGGTCGCGGACTTTGATCAGCAAGTCGAACTGCTTTTCCAGTTCCTGTTGCGTGACCTGAAGCCGGGGATCGGGCTTGATCTCCAGCGGAGCCGTGTAGGACTTGCCGTCTACCGTGAGCCGCACCTGATAGTTGCCCGGCAAGGCCACGGGACCGTCTGTGTTTCCCGCCCATAGCGGCGAGTGCGGAACGCGCGTGGCGCCTTCATAACGCAGGTCCCAGACGTAGCGGTTCAAACCAGCTTCCGCCGGGAGGGCGCGCGCTGCCGGACGGCCGAATCCTTCCTCGTCGCCACCTCCTTCTTCGCCCTGCGGCTTGGGCGGAAGCTTGCGGATGACCTGACCTTTCTGGTCGAGTATCTCCAGCGTGACGCCAGCGTTCTTGCCGGATTCCGCGGTTTCCGCGGCTGCCGCTTCCGGTCCTTTTTTGCCTTCCGGCTTCCTGGGCGCCGTTTTCAAGAAGTAGTAAATGACCGCGCCAGCCGGAGGATTCTGCCCGACCGCTCCGCCACCGCCTCCGCCGAAGCCGCCGCCAAACTGCGTATGATTCGCGGGGCTGGGCGCGTACAGATGCACGTCTTCATTGGCAACGTCGGATTTATATTGCTGCAAGGGCGCGAGATCATCCAGAATCCAGAATGAGCGGCCATGCGTTGCGGCGACCAGGTCATTGCCATGCACGTAAATGTCCCACACCGGAACCACCGGCAGGTTGGTTTGCATTGACTGCCAATTAGCGCCATCGTCAAACGACATGTAAATGCCTTTTTCCGTTGCGGCATAGAGCAGGCCCTGACGCTTCCGGTCTTCGCGGACGGCGTGCGCGTAGGCTCCCGCAGGAATGCCGTTGGCGATGCTGGTCCAGGTCTTGCCGAAATCTGTGGTCTTAAAGACATAAGGAGCAAAATCGTCCAGACGGTGCCGTTCGGCCGTGGCATACGCCGTTCCGGCGCTGTAGGAAGATGCTTCAATCATGGTGACCGTGCCCCACTCCGGCATGTTTTTCGGTGTGACGTTCGACCAGTTCTTGCCGCCATCGGTTGTGACCTGGACCAGGCCGTCGTCGGTGCCCACCCAGATCAGGTCTTTCTGCAGGGACGATTCCACCACGGAGAAAATCGTGTCGTAGACTTCAATCCCGGTGTTGTCCTTGGTGATGGGACCGCCGGACGCCTGTTGCCTGCTCTTGTCATTGCGCGTTAAATCCGGACTGATGATCTGCCAGTTCATTCCGGCGTCCGTGGTCTTGAACAGCACTTGCGCCGCGAAGTAAAGCGTGTTCGCGGCGTTCGGTGAAAAGACGATCGGCTCGGTCCACTGGAAACGGTATTTCTGGTCCACGGCGGCCGCGCCAATCGGATTGATGGGCCACGGCGTCACGTTCTTTTCCTGGCCGGTATGGTGGTCGTACCGGGTGATCTCTCCGCCGTACGATCCGGCATAGACGATTTCCGGGTCCCGCGGATCAGGAGCAATATATCCGCTTTCACCGCCGCCCACCGGATACCAATCCGGACGGTCAATGCCGCCGCGTTCCGTGGCGCTCGAAATGCCCACGGAACTGTTGTCCTGCTGCGATCCGTAGACGTGGTAAGGGAAACGGTTGTCGGTGATCACGTGATAGAACTGCGCCGTGGGCTGGTTGCCTTGCGTGGTCCAGCTCGCTCCGCCGTTGGTGCTTACGTTGGCGCCTCCGTCATTCGATTCAATCATGCGGTCGGCATCCGCGGGATCAACCCAGAATCCGTGGTTGTCGCCATGCGGAGTGCGGATGGGACGGAACGTCTTGCCCCCGTCAATCGAGCGGTACATCCCGGTGTTGAGAATGTAGACGGCGTCCGGCGAACGCGGGTCGGCAAACACGTGCGTGTAATAAAAAGCCCTCTGGCGATACTGGCGGTCGCTGTTGACCAGTGTCCAGGTGTCGCCGCCATCGTCGGAGCGGAAAAGGCCGCCTTTGTCTGCTTCAACCAGCGCCCAGACGCGATTGCCGTTGGCATATGCCACGGCGACGCCGATGCGGCCGATGGTCGTTTCGGGCAGGCCGTGTTTTTCCAGATGCTTCCAGGTTGTTCCGCCATCGGTCGAGCGATACAGCCCGCTGCCCGGACCGCCGCTGTCCATGCTCCAGGGCGACCGGCTGGCCTGCCACAACCCGGCAAAAAGAACGCTGGGGTTCGTCGGATCAAACGCGATATCAATGCCTCCGGTGTTGTCGTCCTTATAGAGCACCCTGGTCCAGTTTTTGCCGCCATCGGTCGTGCGGAATATACCGCGTTCCGCGTTAGGACCAAACGGATGACCGAGCGCCGCAACAAACGCGATGTCCGGGTTCCTGGGATGGACGATCAACCTGCCGATGGCGTCGGTATCGCGCAGCCCGGAATAGGCCCACGTTTTGCCGGCGTCCATCGATTTGTAAACGCCATTGCCGGAAATGATGTTTCCGCGAATGCACGCTTCACCCGTCCCGGCGTATATGACGTTGGGGTCCGATGGCGCCACGGCGATCGCGCCAATGGAAGCCGACATGTCTTTTGCTTTATCGGTGACCGGACGCCAGGTCAGGCCGCCGTCGGTGGTCTTCCAGACTCCGCCGCCAACGCCGCCAAAGTAGTACGTGTGCGTGTCGCCCACCACACCGGAGACGGCCAGCACGCGCCCGCCGCGATACGGCCCAATCAACCGCCACGTCAGCCCGTGCCAGGGACCCTTGGCTTCCGAATCACTTTCGTCCGCGGCAGCGTCCGCTTGCGCCGTTCCCGCAGTGGGCTTGGCCGTTGGCTGTTGTGATTCTTTGCCCGTTTCAGCTTTACGTTTCTGGTCCTTCCTGTTCTCTTTGTTTTGCTGGGCCCTGTTATCTTGCCCGACGCTATCTTGCCCGACGACACAGGCGCCAAGCGCCAGGACCGCGAAAAACACCATCAGGAAACGCTGCAGGACTGAAAACGAGTGCGACATTGTAATGGCCTCCGGGGAAATCGTCACTTTTTGGACTGCACATCGTAAGTGAAGCGATCGCCAAATGGCAAGATCGGTAGCAAGTTGTCAGGCATGCGCCCGGTTCGCTCCGCCCCAACCGCTCGGCCGCTTCCCTGCTAACAGGGGAAAAAACAGGGGAGAACGCGAGCGCTTGGATACTCCAGACATTCAAAACCTCGATTCCACGGGCCTTTCGTGAACCTTTTTCCCGGACGGAGTCACTTCGTAACAGGGGAGTAACAGGGGAGGAACAGGTGAGGAACAGGGGGGCATTGCACGTGATCGCCGTCATCGCACGTCATCCCACCCCAACACGCGAAAACCGCGCGTGTCGGGGACCCCGGTGATCGCCGCGATCGGAAAACCATACCACTGATAACACTGATAACGCTTATGTTCTTGATCA
>Ga0210407_10002566_pt1 | contig 15505 bp, 11 predicted proteins | sample IncBWC27MmetaG_FD_150860 | JGI IMG/M metagenome (GOLD analysis project Ga0210407, IMG submission 150860) | Forest soil microbial communities from Barre Woods Harvard Forest LTER site, Petersham, Massachusetts, United States - Inc-BW-C-27-M | ecosystem: Environmental > Terrestrial > Soil >...
GCGAGCGCAAATACTATCTTTCCAACCTGCCTCCCGACGCCAACCTCAAGACGCTCGCCGCCGCGATCAAGGCGCGATGGGTCTGCGAGCAAGCCCACCAGCAGCTCAAGGAAGAACTCGGCCTCGATCACTTCGAAGGCCGATCCTGGCATGGCCTGCACCGCCACACGCTCATGACGATGATCGCCTACGCCTACCTGCAAAGCCGCCGCCTCGCCGAGGCGAGCGGGGGAAAAAAGAATCCGCCACGGGCCGCCCAAGCCGACACTGCCCGCGATCCGGCGCGCCGTGCTCGCCATTCTCGCTCGCGCGCCGCCCTATCGATGTCCCCATTGCAGGCGAACCCTCCGACGACACCTCGAATAAATCTGCCAAAGTAGTGCTAGGCTCAAAACCCAATCGCGCTTGGCAGCTATCGACGCTTTTCTGCCCTTCAAGATCGGCCCTATGAACGGGTGGGAAGCGCGAGAGCGGTCTTCGGCTGACGGCGTGGATCGCGCCAAAACTGGCCCTTTCGCCGTGCGGGACAGGAACGAGAAAAGCCTACGCAGCTTCTTCGGACACTGACGAAATCAAGCAGCGCGGGACGCCGCGCCGATTGCTCCACGCGAAATCGGGGCCCTTGCGGCTTCACGGTCGCGCAAGCCTATTGCAGCCGGCCGGGCGGCTCCAGTCGATCGCCCCTCGTCGGTCGGGGCGTTGGTGGAGGATTGGCCGCAACCCGCTCGTCGGGGTCGCGCAGCAAAGCCTCGAATCTGTGCGGTAGCGACGTAAAGCGAACGGACAACAGACCGTCGCTTCCAGGCAGCGCACCTTCCACCTTGCAATAGGCCGGCTCTGGGACTTCCAGGCCGGCGTCGCCAACGATCTGTATCTTGAGATCGGCCAGAACAGGGACCGCCTTGTCCAGACGAAGCTCGGCGCGCTTCGAAGACAATTTCGTCAGGACGCCGTTGATCACCTCATCGCCGATGCGGCCGCCTTCGACGATCGAGCAACGAACAGAAATTGGGGACTTCAAGGGCGCAAGCGCGTCGTGCGAGTGCAGAAGCGAAAGCTTGTGCGAGCCACCGATGCCGTGGACCTCGGCAAGCGCAATCGCCTGCTCGACGCCCTTCACTTTCACTTCCATGTGCCTTCCGAGTCGGAGGATGCCGCCGACCTCACGCCGCGTCGTCTCGGAAATCAGAATCTGCCCCCCCGACGTGCAGGCCTGTATGCGCTGCGTGAGATTGACGTGGCTTCCGATCACCCCGTACTGCATGCGCTCAGGCGCGCCGATATTGCCCGCGACGACCTGTCCTGTGTGCAGCCCGATCCCCATCTCCAGTTCCGGAAGCCCATCGCGCGCGTTTGCTTCGTTGATCGAAGCCATGGCTAGTTGCATCTCGACGGCGCAGGCGACCGCGCGTTGCGCGTCATCCTCCTTCCACACTGGGGCGCCGAAAAGTACGAAGGTCGCATCGCCGATATATTGCTCGATCGTCCCGCCGTATTTCTTGACGATGGTGACCATGTTCGAAAGGTAGCGGTTGAGAAGGGCGACGACCTCCCTCGGGTCGAGGCGCTCGGACAGCGACGTGAAGCCACGCAAATCGGCCATCAGCATGGTTACCTTGCGCTTCTCGCCGCCAATCTTCAGTCCCGCGGGCGACTCCAACAGGGAGTCGACGACCTCGTCGGTGAGATAGCGCCCGAACGTCTCGCGAATGAAACGATTTCGCAGCTCAACCTCGGCGGCAAGCCGCGTCAATTCGGCCTCGATCTTCTTGCGATCGGAAATGTCCGCCCAGGAGCCGACCAACTCCTTCGGTTGTCCGTCCTTGTCGCATTTGACGGAGAACGTGTCCTGGACCCAAATGTAGTGGCCGCGGCGATGGCGGAAGCGATATTCGATCACGCCGCCGCCCTTGCCGACTAGGGTGTCCATGCTCGAGAAGATCGCCGAGGCGTCATCCGGATGGACACGCTTTGACCAGAATTTTGGATCGTCCCGCATTTCCCATGGCGCGTAGCCCATGGTCGTTACCAGATTCTCACTGACGAACGTGCATGCGAAATCGTCGGTGGCCTTGGTCGTGTAAATCACCGCCGGGCTCGCGGCGACGAGGTTTTGCAAGTCGTTCATCAGCGCCATGCGCTCGCCCAGTGCCTGCTCCACCTGCTTGCGGTCGGTGATGTCGGCCCACGAGCCGACGATCTCGTAAGGTTGGCCCGTCTCGTCCGGCACCACCTTGAACGTGTCCTGAATCCAAACGTAGTGGCCGTCGCGATGCCGGAAACGGTATTCGATCGCGCCGCCTCCCGCGTCGATAAGCGGCGCCATTCGGTCAAAGAGGGTCTTAACGTCGTTCGGATGTAGCCGTTTCAGCCAGAATTCCGGATCTTCGGTCATCTCCCAGCCGGAAAAGCCCATGATTGTTTCGACGTTCTGGCTCACGAACGTGCAGGCGAAATTGCCGGACGCCTGGTTCGTGTACATGATGCCCGGGGTGACGGTCAGCAGGTATTGCAGGCGTCCTCGGGCCTCCCTCAATTCTAGCGTGCGCTCCTCGACCCGCTTCTCCAGGTCGTCATAGGCCTTCTGAACCGCTTCTTCGCCGCGTTTGCGTTCGCGCAGATCGGTGGCGAACCCGACCGTTCCGATCTGTTGGCCGTCGTCATCAAAAAGCAGCGACGCGGAGATAAGGACAGGGATGGCGCTCCCATCCTTGGCCCACGCGACGCCTTCGAAACCCGAAACGGTTCCGCCGCGCTTGTGCATCTCGCGCAGCACTTCGTTCACGCCCGCTTCGCCGCCGTAGAGCAGAGCGACGCTGCGGCCGATCACTTCTTCGGCGCGGTAGCCGAGCAATGTCTCGGCCCCCTCGCTGAAAAGAGTCACGTTTCCGTTCTTGTCCGTGGCGATAATGCCGTCGGGCGAGCTCTCGATCAGGCGGCTCAGCGAGCGTTTCGTTTCCTGCAGTTCGGCGTTGGCCTCGAGCGCCTGTTGCTCCACACGCCGGCGCTCGGAAACATCGGCCCAGGCGCCGACCAGTTCCATCGGCTGTCCATGTTCGTCATTGATGGCCTTGAACGTGTCCTGAATCCATATGTAGCTGCCGTCTGCATGACGGAAGCGATAAACCAGCGTGCCTCCCCCGCGTTCAATCAGGGGAGGCATCTCCTCAAATACGCGCGGGCCGTCCTCGGGGTGAAGACGGTCGGGCCAGCACTTGGGATCGGTAAGCATATCCTCCGGCGCGAAGCCCATGATCGTCCGGATGTTCTCGCTCACGAACGTGCAGGCGAAATCGCCCGAGGCTTGGGTCGAGTAGATGATGGCTGGACTGACGGCGAGCAGGTGCTGCAGGCGCAGCCGCACCCCGCTCAATTCTTCGAGCGTGCGCCTGCGCTCGCGCAGATCGGTGGCGAACCTGACCGTTCCGATCTGCTGGCCGTCGTCGTCAAAAAGCAGCGATGCGGAGATGAGAACGGGGATGGAACTATTGTCCTTCGCCCATAGCAAACTGTCGATCCCGGAAACCGTGCCGCCGCGCTTCTCCAGTTCGCGCAGGACTTCGTTGATGCCCGCCTCGCCGCCGTAGAGCAAAGCGACGCTGCGGCCGATCACCTCTTGGGCGGTGTAGCCCAGCAAGGCCTCGGCGCCCTCGTTGAACAGGGTGACGGCGCCGTCCTTGTCCGTGGCGATAATGGCGTTGGGCGAGCTCTCGATCAGGCGGCTGAGCGAGCGTTTCGTCTCGTGCAGTTCGGCGTTGGCCTTGAGCGCCTGTTGCTCCACACGCCGGCGCTCGGAAATGTCGGCCCAGGCGCCAACCAACTCAAGCGGCTCTCCGTTCTCGCCATAGACAACCTTGAACGTATCCTGGATCCAGATGTAGTTGCCGTCGCTGTGGCGGAACCGGTAAACTACGGCGCCCCCGCCGCCTTCGATCAGAGGAGGGAGTTCGGCGAAAACACGTGGGCCATCCTCCGGATGCAGACGTGCTGGCCAGCACTTAGGATCGGTGATCATGTCTTCCGGCGCGAAGCCCATGATCGTCCGGATGTTCTCGCTGACGAACGTGCAGGCGAAATCGCCAGAGGCTTTTGTCGAGTAGATGATGGCTGGACTGACGGCGAGCAGGTGTTGTAGACGCTGCCGCTCCATGCTGAGCCCAGTTTGCGGCGCCTCGGGTCCGGCCTCGCGCGCAACGAGACTGCCTTGCTGGCGTCTCAGTTCGGCGACGCCGGCGACGCGCGCGGCATTCGCAGACTGGCGGCGCTCCACGCTCACATCCCCACCTCCTCCGCCATTTCCCCAGCTCCTTCTTGCCTGGATTGTGCCAAATACAAGCCTAGGCGCTTACGAGTTCGTACAAGTTTATGTTAAAGCTTTTCGTGATCGTAAATTATTCAGAAGTTCCTTGAGTAGTTGTTGCGTTCGCTAACTGCGCTTTGAGGAGCGGCGATTGAGCCTTACCGAAATGGGCATGATTAAGTCACCAAATAAACTTGTCAATGCGTAGAACTACCTATGGTTTGCGCCGGCTATGCATCGTTTGTAATATCCAAGATCGCTCTCTCACCCCAATAGAATGCCCACCTTGAACCAACGTCCCGAGGAGGCGGTGAGGCCGGTCGTCCCGGCGCTCTTACGGTCCCCGCGGGACGGGCGCTTCCTGACCACTCCTTCCGTTGAGGATTAAAGACGAAGGTCCGCTACTGGCGGTGAAGCCTATTTCGCGCGCAATGGAATGGCGGCTATCGCGCGGACTCCGGTCCTTCCGGAGGCGACACCTGTAGGCGCACTTTCCGCCCGAAGCCGACAATCTGATTGAGCTTTGACCCTAGGCGCCCGGCGCGCTCCGGCGGAACCGCCTCACCGCGAATCTCGACGCCACATTTGTTTGCGAAAAACCTGACCCTATGCTATATTTTCTGCTGACCGGATCAAAGGGGCTGGCGAAGCATCGGAACGCAAGAACACAAGTGGCGGGGCCGGTCTGAGGCATTTCCAGGGGAGCACGAGGGGGGAAAAGATTTTTTTATTTGGATTCGTTGTAACCCATTGAAAAGTCCCGATTCGGCCAAAGGAATCCAAGGAAATCCAAGCCATTTTCCTTGGATTTATTTGGATTAGCTTGGTTTTACTTGCTTTTGTTTGGCGATCTCGCCGAACACGCGGTCGCGCGCGTGGGTCGCCTCGGCTCGGGCCGGGATAACGATGGGCTCTGCCGACCGAGCCGCGTCTGCGAGCATCCGCCACCAGTGCGCGTTGCTATCCCAATTCCAGCCCGCGGTCGGCGATGGCGAAGGCAGGACCCACAGGCGGGTGCGGCCGACACGCTCGGGCTGCTCGCCAAAGCCTGCGACACCGCCGAGATAGCGGCGCCCGGCGGTGAGGCTTGTGAACGCGAGCCATAATGGCGCGGCGGCTATGATCTTCGCCTCGAGCGCGGCGCAGGCCTCACGGCCAAGCGCGCCGGCCGGCAGCTCGCGATCCATGCCGCTCACGTGCTTGGCGATGTCGGTGAGGCCCAAGCCCCATTGCGAGAGCTCGGCATAGTCCTCCGGCCTGAGCTTTCGAGGCGTCAGCCCAAACGCATGGAGCGCCGACCAGAACCGGTTCTGCGGATGGGCGTAATAAGCGCCGCGCGCGGCCGAGACAGTTCCCGCCGCCGTGCCGCAGAAGACGATTCTGAGACCGGGCTTGATGAGGTCGGGCAGCACATGCTGAGGCGCGTCCATCGCCTCAGATCGTCTGGTTGTAGGCGCCGACTTCGGGGCTCTCGCGCAAGACGCGGTCGACCGCTTCGAACATCGCGCGCATACGCGCCTCCGATGCCGGGCTCTCGACCACGACCACGAGCTCCGGCTTGTTCGACGAGGCGCGGACCAGCCCCCACGTGCCGTCTTCGACCGTGACTCGGACGCCGTTGACCGTGACGAGGTCGCGTATCGGCTGCCCGGCGAACGGCTCGCCCCGCGCCTGCATCGCCTGGAGCCGCGCAAGGACGCGGTCGGCGACCTCGTATTTGATCTCGTCCGCGCAATGCGGCGACATGGTCGGCGAGCCCCAGGTTTTGGGCAACTCGCGATAAAGATCGGCCATCGACTTGTCCGGGTTGCGGTCCAGCATGTCGAGGACGGCGATCGCCGTGACGAAGCCGTCGTCATAGCCACGGCCGATCGGCGCATTGAAGAAGAAATGCCCCGACTTCTCGAAGCCGGCGAGCGCCTTCAGATCCCTGACCCGCCGCTTGATGTGCGAATGGCCGGTCTTCCAGAAGTCAACCTCAACGCCATTGGCGCGAAGCGCGGGATCGGTCGCGAACAGCCCGGTCGACTTGACGTCAACGACGAAGGTCGCGCCTTTGTGGAGCGTCGACAGGTCGCGCGCGAGCATGACCCCGATCTTGTCGGCGAAAATCTCCTGGCCCTCGTTGTCGACGATGCCGCAGCGGTCGCCGTCACCGTCGAAGCCGAGGGCGAGGTCGGCGCCGCTCTCCTTCACCGCGGCGGCCATCGCGTGCAGCATCCGCATATCCTCCGGATTCGGATTGTAGCGCGGGAAGGTGAAGTCGAGCTCGCAGTCGAGGGGAACGACCTCGACGCCGAGCGCGCTCAAGAGCTTGGGCGCGAATGCCCCAGCGGTCCCATTGCCGCACGCGGCGACGACCTTGAGAGGTCGGCGGAATTTTGGCCGGCTGGTCAGATCGGCGATGTAGCGGGCCGGGAAGTCGGGAACGAACTCATAGCCGCCCCCAGCCTCCGGACAATAGTCGCCCGCGATGACGATGTCGCGCAGACGCGCCATCTCCTCGGGCCCGAACGTCACCGGCCTCGCGGCGCCCATCTTGACCCCGGTCCAGCCATTGTCGTTGTGGGAGGCGGTCACCATCGCGACCGCGGGCGTATTGAGAGCGAACTGGGCGAAATAGGCCATCGGCGTGAGCGCGAGCCCGATGTCGCGCACGTGCGCGCCCCCCGCCATCAGTCCCGTGGTCAACGCCAGCTTGATCGAAGCCGAATAGAATCGGAAGTCGTGGCCGACGACCACCTCACGCGCGACGCCCAGTTCCTTGAGGAGGCGCGCGAGGCCGAGCCCCAGCGCTTGCGCGCCCATCAGGTTGATTTCCTTTTCGAACAGCCAACGCGCGTCGTATTCGCGAAAGCCGGTGGGTTTCACCATCGGTTGCGATTCAAATGCGTATGTATTGGGGGAAAGATTGGGCTCAGGCTTGGGGAACAAGACGGGCCTCTGCGAGTGGGAATGCACGGCTGGGTGACCGGGGCTTAGAGGACAGGGCGGCCTCAAGCAACCGCGGCGCGCGCTCACCGTCATGGGGCGCTTGACCCGAATGCGCGAACTGTTAAAACCTCGCGTGTAGTCCTGTTGAAGGCGGAGCGAGCGTTTTGGCTGCCCGTAAGGACAAGGTATCTCTCAATAGTTTTCGGGGCGAAACGAACGGGACGGTCACCGGGCGCCGAGCGAAAGCGAGGGGTTCGGCGCCCTTTTTGCTGATGGAGTTCGACCGTGATGTTATCCGACCTGCGCTCCACTGGCGTCCTGGCGGTCATACGCCGCGAGATCCGACCCTTCTCCGCGGAATTGCGCCGCCTCTATTTCGTCCATGTTTGGGGAATGGATATCGGCCCCGGGTGCGCGATCTCATTTTCCGCCAAATTGGACAAAAGCTACCCGCGCGGCATCCATATCGGCGAGGGCACGGCGATCAATTTCGGTGCCTGCATCCTCACCCACGACACCCCGCGCGGCGTTCACGCGGACACCTGGATCGGAAAAGATTGTAATATCGGCGCGAACAGCCTCATCATGCCGGGGATCCGGGTTGGCGACAATTGCGTGGTCGCGGCGGCAAGCGTGGTGATGAAGGACGTGCCGTCGAATAGCCTGGTCGCGGGCAATCCCGCGCGTATCATGGAAAAGGGGATTAAAACCCGCCGATTGGGCATTATCGATCGCACGGTCCGCCCGGACTTCGGAGCTGCTCCGCCTGTATCCGACGAAGCGGCTCCCGAAAAAGCGGCTTCGTGAAGCTGATCGCCGGTTGATTTGCAGGCCCAATCCATGACCGTCATCGATCTCAGCGGCCGCGTGGCCATCGTGACCGGCGCCTCGCGCGGTATCGGACGAGCCGCGGCCGAGACTTTGCTCAAGGCAGGGTGCACGGTCGTGCTTAACGCTCGCGCCTCTGACGAAGCATCCGCGAGCTTCGCAGAGTTGGAGAAAGCCTATCCCGATCGCGTCACGGCCGTTTATGGGTCCGTCGCGGACAGCGCCACCGCGACCGCGCTGATCCAAATCGCGATGAAACACAAGCGCCTCGACGTCCTCGTCAACAACGCTGGCATCCTTCGCGATAAGCTTATTGGCATGATCTCGGACGCCGAGATCAACGAACTGTTTGACGTCAACATCATCGGATTGATCAAGATCACTCAGCTCGCCGCGCGCCTGATGTCGAGACGCAAGAGCGGATCCATCATCAACATCTCGTCGATCGTCGGGAGACGAGGAAACAGTGGCCAGACCGTCTATTCCGCGACCAAGGCCGCCGTCATAGGCGCGACGTTTTCCGCCGCTAAGGAGCTGGGGCCGATGAACATTCGCGTAAACGCGGTTGCGCCGGGACTGATCCGAACCTCGATGATCGAGGCCATCCCCGGGGACAAACGCAAGAGCCTGGAATCGCAAATCGCTATGGGTCGGGTTGGCGCCGCGCAAGATGTCGCCGATACGATCCTGTTTCTCGCCTCTGATCTTTCGTCCTATGTGACTGGGCAGATCATCGGAGTTGATGGCGGCCTCATTGTATGAGGCGGGTTGAAAGCGCCAATTTGCTCAATCGCGGTCAACACTTGTAATGAAGGATTTAGACCTCTCCTGCGGCGGACTTCTTCCGCTGATCGCGCCCCGAGAGGCGTCGCCGGCGGTCTATGACGACCACAGCAACAGCTGGCTGACGCGGGAGGAGCTTCGTACAGCGAGCCTTGACCTCGCCAAGACGATCGCCTCCGAACAGAAGCGACTGATTTTTCTGCTCTGCGGCGCCAATTCCGAAACGATCATCGGTCTTCTTGCGGCGGCGGCGGCCGGCCACGCGACCGCGCTGATCGATCCGGCGTTGCCTGAACACCTGATGAAGGGTCTCGTCGAGTCTTATCAGCCTGAACTCATTCTGGGGCCGCGCGGCTCTGCTGAGAAATTGTCCCACGTAGAAGGCCAGGCAACCGTGGGCTCGGCGCAATCTGGCGCGGGCGTCGTTGAATGGATCGCAAGGGAGAGGGGTTCGTCTTTTCCGCCGATCCCCAGCTTTGCAGCTGCTTCTGTCCACGTCCGGGACGACCGGCAGCCAGAAATATGTGCGACTGTCACGTGACGCTGTCGTCGCCAACGCGCGTCAGATCGCTGAGGCGCTGGCCATCGACGAACGAAGCGTCGGCATCGCGCATTTGCCCCTGCATTATTCCTACGGGCTATCGGTCGCGACGTCGCATCTGACGTCCGGCGGACGAATGTGTCTCATTAACGATTCGATCACGTCGCCGAGCTTTTGGTCTAAGATCGGAACCGTCGGCGGATCGCACTTCCCAGGCGTCCCCTTTCATTATGTCGCGCTTGCCCGCCTGGGCGCGGGCCTCGTGCCGGACTCTGTCAAGACGTTCACGCAAGCTGGCGGAGCGCTCGATCTTCGCGTTCAGACCAAGATCCGGGAATGGGCGGCGCAGCGCGGCGGCCAGTTCTTCGTCATGTACGGACAGACCGAGGCCTCGCCGCGCATGGCGACGCTGCAGCACGCCGATCACGTTCGCAAAGCAGGCTCAGTGGGCGTCGCGCTGGCTGGCGGCCAGTTCTCGATCGTTGACGATAGCGGCGCGCCGTTGCCGGCCGACACGGTCGGGACGGTGGTCTATGAAGGCCCCAACGTCATGTTGGGTTATGCCATGTCCGGGGCCGACCTCCACAAGGGCGACGAGATGAACGGCCGCCTCAAGACCGGCGACCTTGGACGACTGGATGCGGAGGGGTTTCTTTACCTGACCGGACGCACCAAGCGTTTCGCCAAGATCGCCGGATATCGTCTCGGACTGGACGAGATCGAAAAGGAATTGTTCGCCGTCTGCCCGGTCGCCTGTCTGGACCTTGGAGAGAAAATCGCCGTCGCGCACGAGCAGGAGTCCGAGACGGCGCTCAAGGCTCGTGTCCGCGAGCTCGCCGACAACTACAAGGTGCCCTCCTCGAGCTTCGCGTTGCGGAGAATTACGCAAATCCCGCGCGCCTCGAGCGGCAAGATCGATTACGCGCGCCTGAAGGATCTCGTGAGTGTTTGAGCGCCTCCTCAACCAGCCGCCCTATTCGCTGAAGCAGGCCGACAAAGAGCCGCTTCTGCTTGAGGGGCTGAATGAGCTCACGCGCTATCATTACGAGAAGAGCCCCGAATATAAGCGGATCATCGATGCGGCATGGGGCGGCCTCAGAACCTATGGCTCGATCGCCGAGGTTCCCTATCTGCCAGTGAGCCTGTTCAAGGAAATGGAGCTGAAGAGCACGGCGCTTCCCGCGATGGTCATGCGCTCGAGCGGCACCACCGGCCAACGGACGAGCCGTATCATTATCGACAACGAGACGGCGCGACGCCAATCAGAAGCGCTGGTGGCGTCATTCCGCCCCATTCTCGGAGGCCGCCGGTTGCCGTTCCTTGCGATCGACACCAAGGACGTGATCAAGCCAACCGATCTCACGGCGCGAGGCGGCGGCGTGTTGGGCATGATGAAGTTCGGCGCTAAGACGGCCTTCGCCCTTGATGGGCAACTCAACATGGATAAAGAGCTTGTCGAGAATTTTGTCCGCGCGAACGGCGCCGAGCCGTTTCTCATTTTCGGCTTTACCTTTCTCGTCTGGGACAAGCTTTACCGGGCCTTTTCCGATGGGGAGATCGAACTTTCCGGCGGGATCCTCATTCACTCGGGCGGATGGAAAAAGCTCGAAGCACAAAGGGTCTCCAACGCCGAGTTTCGAGCGGCGCTCAAGCGCAGGTTCAATCTGACCAACATCTACAACTTCTATGGCTTCGTAGAGCAGATCGGGTCAGTCTTCATCGAAGGCCCGGACGGATTGCTCTATCCGCCAAACTTTACTGACATCATCATCAGGAGGCCGCACAGCTGGGAGCCCGCAGACATCGGAGAAGAAGGCGTCATCCAGGTCGTTTCACTGCTGCCCCGATCCTATCCGGGCCATAGCGTGCTGACCGAGGACATGGGCGTCGTCGCGACGATTGACGCCGGGGCTGGCGGCCGTTTCGGCAAAGCGATCCGTGTTGTCGGCCGGGCCCCGAAGACCGAGCTCAGGGGCTGCAGCGATGTGATCGCCGCGTGAGCGACAGAGTGAGGACAGATCCATGACTGACGTGCTCGCTTACAGCGCCAGCGCGCGCGACGCTGAGGTTCAAGAGAGCGCGCTCCCGGCGAAGCTCGACGCCGCCCGGCAACAGCTCGCGGCGCCGTTCGCGCCCGAGCGTGTCGATTTGGTCGCGGGCGTCGCTGAGACCCTTCTTGGGCCCCAGCGATCAACCGCCTCCGGCCCCGCCGCCCATTTCGCCTTCTGGACCCGTCGCGCCGCGCTCGCCAAAATCGCCGCGGATTTTGCGGCGCGCGTGCCGCAGCACGCCCTAGCTCGGCCCCGCGGCCTCGTCTTCCATCTGCCGCCGCAGAATGTGGAGACCGTCTTTCTCTACTCGTGGGCGCTTTCCTATCTTGCCGGCAACGCCAATATCGTGCGCCTGCCGCAGGCGATCAGCGCCCGTATGCGCGCCATCGTCGATCTCTTCCTCGAACGGCTGCAGGCATCAGGCGATGAGTCGCAATTGTTCGTTCACTACCCGTCACAGGGCGATCTTGGCGCAAAAATCTCCGCCCGGAGCGACGCGCGCGTTGTCTGGGGCGGTGACGCCAAGGTCGCCTTGTTCGCCCCCCTGCCCTTGCGCAGCGGCGGAAAGTCGATCTGGTTTGGCGATCGGTTTTCGTTTTCGACGATCAACGGCGCCGCGCTCGACAAGCTAGACGAGCCCGCCCTTCGCGCGCTCGCCAAGAAACTCCACAACGACGTATTTGTCTTCGACCAGATGGCCTGCTCGTCCCCGCACGCGCTTTACGTTGTCGGCGAAGCCGCGGAGCATTCCGCCGGGGTCCGGCGCCTCCTCGACGCCTCGGCGCTGGAGTGGACGATGGACGATCCCGCGGGCCGCATCGGGCACGCGATCGGCAAGATGACGGCCGCGTTCTATGCCGCGGGCACCGGACGCGCTTCGTCGGTCAACTGGCGAGATACGAACCTGACCAGTTTCGTGGCGAGCGCGTCGGAGCGTCAGGATCTGAGGGTGGGCGGAGGATTTCTCAGCGTCGTCTTCGTCCGTTCGCTCGACGAGGTCGCAAGCTTCATCCGGGAGAGCGACCAGACGATCACCTATTTCGGCTGGGAACGCGGCAAGATCGAAACGGTCGCGGCGTCCCGGGTGGGCCCTGGCGTGTCACGTTGGGCCCCGATCGGCACGGCGCTCGACTTCGATTTCATATGGGACGGCTACGATATCCCGTTCGAACTGACGCGGCTCATTCGCGTCTCATAGAGGCGAGAACGGGCGAATAGAGGCGAGAACGGGCGAACCACACCGCTTTGGAGAGCGTGGCCGCAAGGTCTGCCATTTCCTTCCGCGTTTCGGGCGATTTCAACAGGTTACGGCGCCATTTCCTTCCGGCTGACCGGCGCTCGGGCGAACGGAGTTCGGGGGAGACGAACCATAGCCCCCTACCTAGGCGCATCCCTGTAGTACGATCTGTTAGATTGATATCTGCTATCCATTGGAATCATAATTCTATTGTTGTTATCAAATATAAAACATCTACTGCTCATCGTTCAAATAGATTATGTATTTGTATTTTAGCTATACTACACTAATATTCAACGGCTAAGCTTTCTTTCTCTTTTTATCTTGACAAGACGCAAATCTTTGACGGCTATGATATCGCGTTCGAGCTGACCCTGATCATTACGTCTCGTGAGACGCCTACTGCCGCAGAACCAGCGTGCCGTTGCGTTGCTCGACGCTCACCAGGCGCTTGAGAAAGCTTTCTCCAAGCAGGTTCACTTCGCCCGCGTCGGGCATGAGAATGAGAGCCTCGACATCACTCACATAAAGGCCGCCAAGGCTGACACTTCTCAGAACGGTCGGCAAAGCGGTCGACTGGCCGTTCGCCGTCTGCATCACGCGCCTGCGTCCTCCCGAGGGGCTAAGTCCCAACCGCCTCGCCGTCGAAGCGGAGATGCAGACGTCGCTTGCGCCCGTGTCGATGAGCATCTGCACCGGAGCCCCGTTGACCAGGACCCCGGCCGCATATTGGCCGCGCTGGTCAGCCTCGAGCAGCGCTTCCCGATAACCGGACGATTCGCGCTGAGGCGGCTCTGGCGAGGGCGCCTCGTCGACCGCGCCCGTCGCGCCGGCGGCGGAAACAGGAGCAGGCGCCGGCAGACGGTTCAACAGGAAGGATGACCCCAGCAGCGCCAGCGCCACACAGACTGTCGCAAAAAAAATGACGCGCCCAACCATTGCGCCTCCGCCCGGCGCTATCCTCGCGCGGCGCCGGTCTCAGAACATCGCCGAGACACGCGAAAATCCGGTGAATCGATTCGCGCAATCTCGGAGCATTTCGCTCGGAGCTCGCTCGACGAAGGCGCAGCAACCGCCGGTGTTCATCACGGCGGCGCAACGATCGTCGCCCGGCTGCGGCCAATGAAGCGTATGTCCAGAACCTGACCGGCGATCGCCGAGCCAAGCTGAGCCGAGAAATGCAAAGGCGTGCAGTCGCGTATCGCCGTCACCATGGAGTGGACAAGCGCCGGGTCGTCGGCCCGGCCGCCGCTCGACTGCACGAACACGATTCTCGGGTCGCCGATGACGGCGCCGTCCCGCGTAAAGCTGACTCGAACCGTGACTTGATCGTCATCGTGCGGCGGGCGCCAGCAGGCCGCAATTCCAGTCGCGATGCCTTGGACGCGGGAGACCGCAGGCTGCGCCTCGGCGGCCTGTGCCCCCGTCGCGACGCTCAGCGCGACAAGTGCGATCGAGGTCAAGCTTCGAGCCATCTGATGTCCATGCATAAGGCCCTCGCCGCTACGGCGTGTTGCGCTAAGGGCGAACCGCACCCACCCGAGCTCGTCCTGAGGCGCCGCGAAGCGACCTCAAAGGGCGCTCCAGTGCATGCCAAGCGCCCGTTGCCCTTTTGAGCATCCTTCGAGACGCGCCTTCGGCGCTCCTCGAGGCATGAGGATGTGGATATACCAACGTGGAGTTCGCTGTAATCTCACAGATAGCGGTTAAGCAGGTTCTCGTAATATTCCTGCCGTCCCGACTTGGGCTTCGGCTCGATCTTCTCCTTGGCGACCCGCGAGGCGATCGATTCCAGCGTCGCGCCCTTCGCGAGCATGGCCTGCGCGCCCGGCTTCTCCCAGCCGGCGTAACGCTCGGTGCGCAGCGCATCGAACTTGCCGTCCTCGATCATGCGCGCTGCCGCGACCAGCGCCGCGGCGCAGACGTCGATGCCGCCGATCTGGCCGAGCAACAGATCGGCCGGGTCGATCGACTGCCGGCGCACCTTGGCGTCGAAATTGAAACCGCCCGGCGCAAGGCCGCCCGACTTCAGGATGAAATAGAGCGCTGGCACGAGCTCGGCCGCGTTGTTGGGGAACTGGTCGGTGTCCCAACCGGACTGATAATCGTTGCGGTTGGCGTCGATCGAGCCCAGCATTCCGAGCGCGGTCGCGAGCGCGATCTCATGCTCGAACGAATGGTGCGCAAGCACCGCGTGGCCAACTTCGATGTTGAGCTTGACCTCCCGCTCAAGCCCGAAGCGCTGCAGGAAACCGAATACGGTCGCGACGTCGAAATCGTATTGATGCTTGGTCGGCTCCTGCGGCTTGGGCTCAACCAAAATCACGCCCTTGAAACCGATCTTGTGCTTGTACTCGACAACCAGTGACAGAAAGCGCCCGAGCTGATCCTGCTCGCGACGCAGATCGGTGTTGAGCAGCGTTTCGTAACCCTCGCGGCCGCCCCAGAGCACGTAATTGGCGCCATCGAGCTTGTGCGTCGCGTCGAGCACATTCTTTACCTGGGCCGCAGCGTAAGCGAACACATCCGGGTCGGGGTTGGTGGCGGCGCCTGCCAGGTAGCGCGGATGGCTGAAGAGATTGGCGGTGCCCCAAAGGAGCTTTACCCCGGTCTTCTGCATCTTCTTGCCGAAAAGATCGGTCATCTCGGCGAGGTTGCGGCCAAACTCCTTCAGGCTGTCGCCCTCCGGAACGACGTCGCGATCGTGGAAGGTGAAGAACGGAAAACCGAGGGTCGAGAACATCTCGAACGCCACGTCGGCCTTCGCCCGCGCGCCCTTCATCGTCTCGCCATCCCATGGACGCTCGAAGGTCGGCGCGCCGAACATGTCG
>Ga0210407_10002569_pt1 | contig 15492 bp, 12 predicted proteins | sample IncBWC27MmetaG_FD_150860 | JGI IMG/M metagenome (GOLD analysis project Ga0210407, IMG submission 150860) | Forest soil microbial communities from Barre Woods Harvard Forest LTER site, Petersham, Massachusetts, United States - Inc-BW-C-27-M | ecosystem: Environmental > Terrestrial > Soil >...
CTTCGGAGGATTTGGTGGAGGCGGGAGCGGCGGCGGTGGAGCAGGCGGAGGTTGGTAGCAGAGATTCCCTAAGCGTGGGTGACAATGATGGAAGGTAAACTCACTGAACTGGTAAGCCGACTGAAGGAAGCCAGCGGCAAGAATCTGGAGTCGGTAATCCTGTACGGATCCGCGGCGCGGGGAGATTTCCGGCCGGGCGCATCGGACCTGAACATTCTTTGCGCCGTAACCGTGATCGACTTGAGCGAATTGCAGCGTCTCGCGCCGGTGGTCACGTGGTGGACCCACGAGATGCACGAACCTGCGCCGCTGTTTTTCCTCACGGAAGAGTTGCGGCGTTCCACGGATGTCTTCGCGATTGAAAGCCTGGACATCAAACGGTCGCATCGCGTGCTATTTGGCAAAGACGTTGTGGCCGACCTGGAAATTCCGATGAATCTTCACCGCGTGGAAGTGGAGCACGAGTTGCGGCAATTATTGCTGAAGCTGCGGCAGCACGTGCTTCACGCGGGACGCAACGAAATGGAATTCAACACGGTGATGAAGCGCACCATCTCCAGCGCGGTGACGCTGCTGCGCCACACTTTGCTGGCGTTCGGTGAAGAGCCGCCGCAAGACACGACAGAACTTTTCGCGCGCATTGCAGTCACAACGGAAGCGGATGCAGCGGCGCTCGCGGAGGTATACGCGTATCGCGACACGGGCGCGCAGCATGAAGATCCATTCAAAGCATATGACGGTTATATGCGGGCGCTGGAAAAAGTGATTATTGCGCTGGACGGTATGGTGCCAAAGCGGGAGTGGCAGCGAACGGGTCAGTAGGGTTTTGAAACTCAATCAATCGAGGTGGATATGAAAGCGGGAATCGCGATTCTGGTGGTTCTGTTGATTCTGGCATTTGTTCTGGGAAGCGCGTACGTGGGCCGGCGAAACGAGATGGCCATTAAGCGCGAAGCGGTCAACGCCGCTTGGGCCCAGGTGGACGTCGTTCTGCAACGCCGAGCCGACTTGATCCCCAACCTAGTGGAAACCGTGAAGGGCTACGCCTCTCAAGAGCAAAAGGTGTTCGGCGACATCGCCGCGGCGCGCGCTGCCTTGGTTGGCGCGAAGGCCCCGGCCGACAAAATCGCGGCGAACGGGCAGTTGGACTCGGCCTTAAGCCGATTGCTGGTGATCGTTGAGAATTATCCGCAATTGAAGTCCAACGAGAACTTCATGCGCTTGCAGGATGAATTGGCAGGAACGGAAAACCGTATCGCGGTGGAACGCCGCCGCTACAATGAAACGGTGCAGGACTACAACACGTATATTTCGCTGTTCCCGAATAGTTTGGTGGCAAGTTTTGGGGGATTCACGCGCAACGACGCGTACTTCAAGACCGAGGAGGGAGCGCGGCAAGCTCCCAAGGTGAACTTTGACGCGACCAAGCCTGCTACGACTACGCCGGCGCCAACTCCTGCACCCGCGCATCCGTAGAAACAGGTGGCGCTTCGCAATTCGCATCGGCAGGGCGCGCAGCGATGTTGCTTCTAGCGCAGAAATCCGCCGAGAAGCATGTGGAAATGGTGAACGCCGTTCTCTCGCTTCACAGAATAGCGGCCGCGATCGTATGTGGCGGATTGCAGGCCGCGCTGGACGGCTTCGCAAATGTGCATGTCTTCCTTTTGAACCGTGTCACTGAATCCGATGGCTTTGGCGGCGCGTTCGCGAGTTTTTTCTGAATGCGCGTGGTGAAAATACCACTCGAAGATCGTCAGCGTCTTTTCGTGGGAGAGCGGCACGATCAGATTGATCTGGATATTGTCCGGATAGAAATTCAACATCAGATTCGGAAATACCCAGAAATACAGCGCTTCTTTCAGGCCGACGCCCGGCGGATAGACGCGTTCTGCGGCGTCGTTTGGCTTCAGTTCCTTCACCGGCCCCAGCTGTTGTGAGTAGTAGCGGAAGGTTTCGGTGCGGTAGCGCGGATAGTCAATCTCGTTCATGAGCCCGGGATGAACCACGGGGATGTGGTAGGAGTCGAGATAATTGTCGACATAGACCTTCCAGTTGCAGTTGACGATGTAGTCGCGGCGCTCGGCAAGGGCCAGTCCCTCGAATTGGAATTCGCTCGCCTGCTGGGGAATGTTGCCGAGAAATTCGCAGAGTGTCGGGGCTTGCGGATCGAAGTTAACGAAGATGAACTGCTCCCAGGTTTCGCAGCGCAGCGGGACCATACCTATGGTGGAGCGATCGAAGAATTCCCCGCCGTCGATCTCGGGAGTACCGATCAGGCGGCCGTCGAGCGTGTAGGTCCAGCCGTGATACGCGCAGTTCAGAACGTGCTTGCAACCCGCGCCTTGGGCGATGGGTCCCGCGCGGTGACGGCAGACGTTGCTGAAGGCGCGCAGCGTGCCAGCCTTGTCGCGCGTGACGACCACGGGTTCGCCGGCTACATCGAATGTGAAATATGTTTCCGGGTCAGCAATCGTACGCTTCACACCTTGCGCTTCGCCGCAGCCTTGACGCAACGTGCCAACGAGCTGCCAGGTGCGCCGGAAGATGCGCTGCTTCTCAAGGGCGAGCATCGCGGGATCGGTGTAGTAGTGCGATGCCAGTGTTTCCGCGCATTCCAGCTGCGGATTGACGTCCAGACGGAAAGGTTTGCTCATCATGGCAGAAAATTATCAATTCAAGCAGAAAAGTTCAAAGCCGTCACGCATCAGGGCGATTAGAACTTGCGGGTTTCTTGGCGCGACCAGCGCTCGATCACGATCTTGGAGTCAGTGTAAAACTCCACGGCGTCCTTACCTTGCGCGTGCAATATGCCGAAGAAGCTCTCTTTCCATCCATTGAACGGAAAATAGGCCATGGGCGCCGCGACGCCGATGTTGATTCCGATATTTCCGGCGGGCGCTTCGTAGCGGAACTTGCGAGCGGCTGCGCCGCTGGTGGTGAAGAGCGAAGCCTGGTTGCCATAGGGGCTCTTGCGGATAAACTCGATGGCTTCGTCGATGGAATTGGCGTGAATGAGGCTCAACACCGGCCCAAAAATCTCTGTATTGGCGAGCGAACTGGAAGACGGAACGCCATCCAGAATTGTGGGCTTCACGAAATTGCCATTTTCGTAGCTCGCGACCTTTGTGTTGCGGCCGTCGACGATGGGCTTGGCTCCATCGCTGACCCCGGCGGCGATGAGAGATTCAATGCGCTGCTTGCTGTCTTTGCTGATCACTGGCCCCATCTGCACGCCAGAGTCGAGGCCGAAGCCGACTTTGATCGAGGAGGCCGCGTCGGCAATGGCGTCGCGAAAGGTCTTCTGCGCTTCGCCGATGGTGACGGCCACGGAGACGGCCAGGCAGCGCTGCCCCGCGCAACCGAAGGCGGAATCGCTGATGATCTGTTTGGCCAAGTCCATATCCGCATCGGGAAGGACAATCACGTGATTTTTTGCGCCGCCCTGGCACTGCATGCGCTTGCCGCTGGCCGCAGAGCGCTGGTAAACGTGCTTCGCCACTGGCGTGGAGCCCACGAAGCTCACAGCGCGAATGTCCGGATGGTCGCAAAGGGCGTCGACAACTTCCCTGCCTCCGTTGATGACGTTGACCACGCCCTTGGGGATGCCCGTCTGTTCGATGAGATCCATGGCGCGACGCATGCTTAGCGGCACGCGCTCGCTGGGCTTCAGCACGAAGGTGTTGCCGCATGCGACGGCATACGGCAGAAACCAGAACGGAATCATGGCGGGAAAATTGAATGGCGTGATGGCCGCAACTACGCCGAGTGGCTGGCGGATGAGCGTCTCGTCGACACCGGGGGTGATGTCTTCCAGGTTGTAGCCCTGCATCATCATGGGAATGCCGCAGGCGACTTCGACATTTTCGATGCCCCGCCGCAACTCGGCTTTGGCCTCGGCGAGCGTTTTGCCGTTTTCCAGCGTGATCACCTTGGCAAGTTCGTCGATGTGGTCTTCAAGGAGAACCTTCAACTTGAAGAGATACTGGATACGTTCGCCAGCCGGCGTGCGACGCCACGAGGGAAACGCAGCGGCGGCAGCTTGGACGACCGCGTCAACGTCGGCTTTCGTCGAGATGGGCGTGCGCGCGATAAGCTCGCCGGAAGCGGGGTTGATCACGTTCACGAATTCCGTGGCGGTGGATTTGCGCCAGGCGCCGTTGACGTAATTCAGGATGTCAACGGCCGGTGTGGTGGCTGTACTACTCATGGGTATTGCTCCGTGCCTCTGCCCGCAAAGCGCCGGGCAGCAGGACTTGCGATATGAAGGATAGCGGTCAGAACGACCGGGGCGCCAAGCCGATAGTTTACCAAATATGTGTAAAGTTGGGGGAGAGCGAAGAAATGCTGCCGCCACCAGCCTAAGATCTGCCAGCAGCCATGGACATTGCGGCGAGCGCTTCGTGGGCTGCGCCGATCAGCGGGGCGTCTTCATTCAGGACCACGTATACGGGTATATCCATCAGCAAACTCGCGAACAGCCATTTGTCCTTGAACGAGTCCACGAACGAGCCGTCTTTCATCTTCGGCAATATCTTGATGGCGATTCCACCAGCGACATACATGCCGCCAAGCGAAAGAACTTTCAGCGCCAGGTTGCCAGCCTCCGAGCCATACAGCACCGTCCAGAGATCCAGAGTTTGCACACAAGTGGGGCAGGTCTTCTCCAGTCCGCTTTTGGTGATGAACGGAGCGGGATCGGCGTCGGGATCCTCGAATACAGGATGCCTCACGGTCGGCGCGAGAAATTCATGGATCGTGCGGAAGCCGCGACCCGACAAAATCAATTCCCAACTCACCTGCGGGTAGCGCCGGCTCATGAACTTCAGAAGTTCAATCTGCTGAGGCGTGCGGGGCGCGAAATCAGAATGACCGCCTTCCGATGGCACGACGCGATAACGCGCGTCGTCCCAAAACAAAATGGATTGGCCGAGGCCCGTGCCGGCCGCGATCAGGGCACGAGTGCCGCCGGGATACGGTTTGCCGACATTCAGGACAGCCATCTCGTCTGGAGCCAGATGATCGATGCTGTGCCCCCACGCGCCCAGGTCATTCATCAGCACGATGGGCTTGACCTTCACTTCCTCCGCCAACGAGTCCGCGTCAATGACCCAGGGAAGATTCGTAGCATGGATGCGATTGCCGACCACCGGTCCGGCAATCCCGAAGCCGGCCGCTTCTACTTTCTCATTTCCCAGGTGCGGCTTGGCCTGGCGCGAGAACTCCTTGACGATCAAGTCGAACTTGGAAAAATCCTTACTGGCAAATCGCTGCTTGTAGACCATCTCGAGGTTGCCATTTTTTCGCGAGAACAGCGCAAGGTTGCACTTGGTCCCGCCAACATCACCAGCCAGAATCACAGGCCCTCCGAACGAATAGTCCTCGTTAAACCGATTTAATAGCATAGCAGGGAAAAGAGCAAGGGGTTACCTTGACGCAGGAAACCGCGTGTGTCAACCGGAGTTCGAACCTGCGCGGACCTCAGGGGTTATACCACAGCCGCGCGTCGCGTTCGAGTAGCTGGTCGGAGTCCTTGGGTCCCCAACTTCCCGACGGGTAAGTGGGAACCGTGGCGGTCTTTGCAGCGCTCCACACATCCAGGACCGGCTCGATCAGCGACCATGCAGCTTCCACTGAGTCGCCGCGATCAAACAGCGTAGCGTCGCCGCGCACGCAATCATTCAGCAGCGTAGCGTACGCGCTGCGGGTAACACCGCCAAAAGCCTCGCAATAACTGAAATTCATTTCCACGTTGCCGATGTTCATTTCCGTTCCGGGCTTCTTTGCGCCAAACGAGACAGAAATTCCTTCGTCGGGTTGAATATTGAGGATCAGGCGGTTTGGCTGCACGTCCCTTTCGCGAAAGACGATGTGCGGCGCGCGCTTGAACTGGATCATGATCTCGGTGGTGCGCTTGGCGAGGCGCTTGCCGGTTCGCAGATAGAAGGGCACACCGGCCCAGCGCCAATTGTCGATCAGCAAGCGCATGGCGACGAACGTTTCCGTACGTGAGTTGGGACTTACTCCGTGCTCCTCGCGATAGCCCGGCAGCGGCTTATCTGCGAGCTTGCCGGGGGAATATTGCCCGCGCACCACCCACTGCGCCACCATTTCCAGATTGAATGGGCGAATCGACTGCAATACTTTCAGCTTCTCATTGCGCACGGCGGTGGCGTCAAACGATGCCGGCGGTTCCACAGCCACGAGCGAGGTGAGCTGCAAGACGTGGCTCTGAATCATGTCGCGCAGCGCACCCGCCGTTTCGTAGAAGCCACCGCGACGCTCCACGCCCAACGTTTCCGATGCGGTGATCTGCACGTGGTCCACGTAATTGCGATTCCAAAGGGGCTCGAAAATGCCGTTCCCAAAGCGAAGAACCAACAGATTTTGCACCGTATCTTTGCCGAGATAGTGATCGATGCGGTAAACCTGCTTTTCCTCGAAGACGTTTAGAACGATTTTGTTCAGTTCTTTCGCGGTGGCAAGGTCGCGTCCAAAGGGCTTCTCAATGATGATCCGTACCCACGAATTGGGATTCGACGGGCGCGCCAGGCCAGCGCGGCCCAGTTGCTCCACGATGCTTGGATAGACTTCCGGCGGGGTCGACAAATAGTACAGCCTGTTGCCGCCCAGTTGCTTTTGCTGTTCGAGTTCCGCCAGACGCTTGGCCAGTTGCGAGTAAGCATTCTGGTCGTTGTAGTCTCCCGAGATGTAAAAGAGGTGCGCTGCGAAGTCGTCCCACTTCGTCGGATCCGGCGGGCCACCCTCGCCGATGGTCTTCGCCGCCTCGCCGGCCATCGACCGGAAAGAGTCCTCGGTCATGGGGGTACGCGCGAAGCCGACAATCGCATAGCGTTCTCCGAGCGCCTTGTATTGCGCCAGATCGAACATCGCGGGGATCACCTTGCGTTTGGCCAGGTCACCCGAAGCCCCAAACAAGACCACGGTAACAGGATCAGCGACGCCGCCATAGATGGAGCCTGAGCGATTGTTTTCTTCCGGCATGGACCCCTCCTAGGGGAATACGGCACAAAATTGGATGCCAAACAGCTGAAAAACTATACCGCAATCCCGAGAGATTCCAGGTCGGCAAGGAGCTGGGGCGCATTCTGATGGTGAACCACGTTCATGCCCAGCCGGCGAGGGTTCTCCAGGTTCAAGGGGCGGTCGTCAATGAACACGCATTCTTCGGCCGGCCGCTGGGTGACTTCCAGAGCGATGCGGAATATGGCTTCTTCCGGTTTGCGGGAGTGCAGGTAACAGGAGCTGAAAAAGGCGGTGAAGTCCTTTCGCAGGTTGAATGCCTCGATGCGGTAATTGTTAAGTTCCAAAGGTTCGTTGTTAATGGAGGCTATGAAGTACTTGCCCGTGCGCGCGGCTGCCGAAAGGACAGCGCGGGTCTCGGGATACTCCCTGGACTGCGCAAACATGAAGGCGGTGAACTCTTCGCGAGTGAAGGTGCGCGAGCGGTAAAAGAGGGTGCGATCGAGATACTGGTCCAGAGTGATTTGCCCCGAATCAAAGGCAGGAAAAGAAAGGTCGTGGCGATCTTGAAAATCCTCCGAGTCCAGTTGAAAGGCCTGCGCGGCTGCCCGCCGGGACTCGCGATCCCAACCGTTGGTCAAGACGACGCCGCCGATGTCCCAGAACAACGTGGTGATACCCGGCAAGTACAGCCTCCAGGAGAAGCCATAGAGAAATACCAGAAGTGTTCACGGGACGGAAGAGAAAAGATGAAAGCCGGGCGTTTGCGCGGGCGTGGAACGTGTCACAATAGCGGCTCGCGGACTAGCCCCGAACCGGCTTGCAACGAACGGATGCGCTGGCGGAGAATGAAGCTTGGTGGGAGGAATGCATGGCAAACGATAGCTGCGAGCCGACGCCCGCACCCAGCGAACCGGTGAAGCCCGGTACGCGCATGGTGCATTGTGTGAAATTCGGGAAAGAGATGCCGGGACTGGATCGCGTGCCCTGGAAAGGCGAAATCGGAAAGCGTGTATTTGAGAACGTCTCCAAGGATGCATGGAAGCTCTGGCTGGAATATTCCAAGATGGTGATGAACGAATATCGCTTGAACCCGCTCGATGCCAATTCGCAGAAGATCATGGAAGAGCAGATGGAACAATTCTTCTTTGGCGAAGGCGCGAAGCTACCGGAAGGATACGTCCCGCCGAAAGCCAAGGGATAGCCTCGGTTCCTTTCAGAAGACGCCCGCCTCACAAGGTGGCCGCTACAAAAGAAACTCCCAAGACAAAAGCACATCCCTCGCCTAGCTCGGGATGACAACGGATCATTCGCGACGTTCTATTCGCTTCGCGTTCCCGGCTCGTCCCGCGAGAGGATGCTCTACGGGAAGGCGTGGCGTCAGAGTGAAATGCAGGGTGGCATGGGCTTGGCGTAACGATGCTTCGACGCTTGCTGGATCATCGGCGCGGGCGAACAGAAAGCCAAGGTAGCTCGAACCTTCCGGCCACGCCGCGATGTAATCGTGGAGTCGCGCGGTAATTTCCAGTTTCGCGATACCTGGCACACGGCTGGCTTCTTCTTCCCCGTCTACCTTTTCCAGAATTCCGCTATGAGGAACCGGGATCATCATGACGCCCGATGCGGCACCCTCGCGCTCCGCGCTGGCGCCTTGCAGGTTGAGGGCATGCCGTAATAGGAGTTCTTCCAGGCCGATCACTTCCGCTGTGCCGGAAATCTTAAACCGCAAAGCTTGCGCGCAAAGCCCGCCGATCGGGCGAGGTGCCAGTTCAATCGGCCACACGCCGTCGTCATTCAAGCGGAATTCTGCATGCACCGGTCCGTGGGTCAACCCGAGGGCGCGCACGGAATCCAGAAAAGATTTTTCGATGGCTTGTTGCTCGCGGACGGGGAAACGCGATGGGGTGACGTAAATCGTTTCCTCGAAATACGGACCTTCGAGAGGATCGGGCTTGTCAAAAATCGCCAGGATGCGCGGCTCAGCCTCTGTGATCAGCCCCTCGACGGCTACTTCCCTGCCCGGAAGATAGCTTTCCACCAGCATGCGATCCAGACCAGGTTCGTGGGTGGCGCGAAGTTCGGGTGAGTCGAGCAGATGCTTCAGGCGAATTGCCCCGGCAAGAAATTCTTCGCGATTGTTCGCCCGCACAACCCCCTGGCTGGCGGAAAGAGAAAGCGGCTTCAGCACGCAGGGAAACGAAATGCCCAGCAGGGCAGGTTCCGCAGGCGGGTGCAGCGCGACGCTGCGAAACGCAGGTATGGGAAGGCCGGCGTCGCGCAGAACCTCGCGCATGCGGAGTTTGTTGCGGCAGGCTTCAACACTGGCGGGATGATTGTGGATGATTCCCAAGGCACGCGCGACGTAAGCAGCGGTGGGCCCGGGACGATCGCCGATGGCGAGGACGCCGTCGACGGGTGATTGGCGTTGCGCTTGCAGCACCGCATGAGCCGCCGCCTCGGCGTTCTCGAAGTGAACGCCAATCGCTCGATCGTTCCAGGGATCGGCGAGACGATTGCAGCGATCGGTTACGAAAACCAGATCGACGCCGAGCTTTTCCGCGGCAGCATTGAACATGCGCGTCTGGTAGCCGAGTTTTGTGGCGAAGAGTAGGAGGCGTTTGCGCGAATTCATAGGCTTAGTGTGCTTCCGACTTCATTCTCGCACGAATCCATCAGACAAACGTTTCGGCTTGGCGCACGGCTTCTTTGGCTTTTGCAATGGGGACCAACTGGTCCCGCGTTGGCTCTGCTCAACAGTACCAGGGCTCGTTGAGATACGGCACCGTGGCGCGCGAAGCGAGTAGCGGCAGTGCGGATTGTTCCACGGACCTGCCGGCAGCGAGGCTTGCGGCGCGCCAGATTTGTTCGAAGGTTGCTGCGCGGCCGCGCTTCAGTTTTTCGCTGGCGAAAACAATGTCCTGCACTTCTTCGGCGAGAGCATCGACATGCGAATTTGCATGCTTCCAAGGATACACCAGCGTCTGCAGATCAAAAGCACCAACGAGTTTCCGAATATCCTCTAGCACGAGCAGCTTGGACGCCGGTGGAATCAACAAGCGGATTCCCAGCTGAATCGGGGCCACCGCCTCAACCAATTCAAGATCCTGCAATTGCTCCAAGAGGTCGAGGTATTGAGCGAAGGTTGTCCACGGCGTAAAAGGGATAAATGTAGGTTGCAGGGTGATGCCGGCGCGCCGACATTCATCGACGACGCGAAAGAAGGCCGTTCGCGTGTGATTCTTCTGGAGCTTTTGGAGCGTGGCATCGTCGAGCGATTCCACGGCGGAAACGATGAACAGGCATCCCGTTGCTCGCAGTGTGGGCAACAAGTCCACATGTTTCAGGAGATGCTCGACCTTGATCGTTACGTCGTAAGTGAGCTGCGGGAATTCGCGATGCAACGCTTCGGCCAATGGAATCGCATGGCCCACGCCATTGAAAAAATCAGGGTCGCCAAAGGTGATGTGCTGCGCTCCGGCAGCAACCTGTTGGCGGATATCCGCGAGCACGACTTCGCGATCGACGATACGAAAGACGCCGTTGTATACCGGCACGATCGGGCAATGACGGCAAAGATGCTTGCAGCCGCGACTCGCTTCGGTATAACCCGCGACGCGATGCTCCCCGTCTGGTAAAACCAAATGCGCGTAGGAACGGAGTGGCGGTAGGCCGTCGCGGTCGGGAGTCTGGAAACGCAAACGGGCAAGAGAGACGTTGGAATCGAGCGAATCGAGCGAGGGACGCGCGGGAGTCGCGGATAGGCGCTCCGCCAGATCCACCAGGGCCTGTTCGAATTCGCCGCCAAACAGGCTTTTCACGCCATGCGCGGCAAAGCTTTCCGCGGCGAGCGTGGCATACAAACCGTATGCGCAGAAATGCGCCTGGGGATTCATGCGGCGCTGCGGTTCCAGCAATTGCAGGATCAGCCGCGTGGCCGTGTGCATTGGCGCATAGAAAGCGATCAGGCCGGCTTCGCGCAACACTCCTTCATTCAGTGGATCGCGCGAAAGATCCAGGCACGTGACCTGGTGCCCGCGCTGGCGCAACCACGCCGCCGGTGACGCCAGGCCAAAGGGCTGCCGACCCATCTCGTACGTTGAGATCAGGACAATCTTCACAATGCTCCATTATAGCGGCTCCGCGAGGCGCCACGATTTCGGTTATCATAGAAGCGCTATCATCGCTCTGAAAGGATGGATGGAATGCCCATCTCCGCAGCAAATTCCTTCGGTACGCGCGACAAACTGAACGTCGGCGCGCAAGAATTCGAGATTCAGCGCTTGGAAAAACTGGAAGAGCAAGGCCTGAGCCACATCGAGAAACTTCCCTTTTCCCTGCGCATCCTGCTGGAAAATCTCCTGCGATTTGAAGACGGGCGATTTGTGCACGCAAATGACATCAAATCGCTGGCAAAGTGGACGCCGAACGGCCCGGAAAAAGAAATTGCGTTTATGCCCGCGCGCATTCTGCTGCAGGACTTTACCGGAGTGCCCGCGATTGTGGATCTGGCGACGATGCGCGAAGCGATGCACAAGATGGGCGGAAATCCGAAGCGCATCAACCCGCTGTTTCCCGCGGAACTGGTGATCGATCACTCCGTGCAGGTGGACAGCTTTGGCGGCGCGAATTCGTTTGGACTGAATGCGGAACTGGAATTTCAGCGTAACGTGGAGCGTTATGCGTTTTTGCGTTGGGGGCAGACAGCGTTTCGTAATTTCAAGGTTGTGCCTCCGGACACGGGCATCTGCCACCAGGTGAACATCGAATTTCTGGCGCGCGTGGTTTGCTCTATGCCGAACGGCAACCGGCTAGAAGCGTTTCCTGATTCACTGGTGGGCACGGACTCGCACACCACGATGGTGAATTCGCTCGGCGTGTTTGGTTGGGGCGTTGGCGGCATTGAAGCAGAGGCAGCGATGCTGGGGCAACCGCTCTCGATGCTGGTGCCGCAAGTGGTCGGATTCAAGTTGCACGGGCGCTTGAAAGAGGGCGCGACGGCCACGGACCTGGTGCTGACGGTGACAGAAATCCTGCGTAAGAAGGGCGTTGTCGGAAAGTTTGTGGAATTCTTCGGCTCGGGCTTGACGAGCTTGAGCGTGCCCGACCGCGCCACTATTGCCAACATGGCGCCGGAATATGGCGCAACGATGGGCTTCTTCCCGGTTGACGACGAAACGCTGGCGTATTTGCGTTTCACGGCGCGCTCGCACGAACAAGTTGCTTTGGTAGAAGCGTACTGCAAAGAACAGATGCTGTTCCGCACGGATAAGACGCCAGATCCGTCGTACAGCGATGTTCTGGAACTCGATTTGGGCAGTGTGGAGGCGACGGTGGCGGGACCGAAGCGGCCGCAGGATCGCGTAGCGCTGAAGAATGCGAAGTCGTCCTTCACGAAGGTAGTGGAAGGACAGCCCGCGAAGCACGTTGCGGTGAAAAACAACGGCGATGCGTTTGATTTGTCGAGCGGCGCCGTAGTGATTGCGGCAATTACCAGCTGCACGAATACATCGAATCCGTCACTCATGCTGGGCGCGGGCTTGCTGGCGAAAAAAGCGGTTGAACGCGGCTTGCAGGTGAAGCCGTGGGTGAAAACGAGTCTTGCGCCAGGCTCGAAAGTTGTTACCGATTATTTGAATGCATCGGGATTGATGAGCTATTTGGAAAAGTTGAAATTCCATCTGGTTGGCTATGGCTGCACAACCTGCATCGGAAACAGTGGACCGCTGCCGGAGCCGATTGGCGCCGCGATCAAAGAAAACAACATGGTGGCGGTGGCGGTGCTCAGCGGAAACCGCAACTTTGAAGGGCGGGTACACCCTCTGGTGCGCGCGAATTATCTGGCCTCGCCGCCACTGGTGGTTGCGTATGCGCTTGCGGGCCGCATGGACATGGACTTGACTACCGAAGCGCTGGGAAACGATACGGCCGGAAAACCCGTTTACCTGCGGGACATCTGGCCGACAGCGCAGGAAGTGGAGAACACAGTGCGCGCGGCGGTTACCAAGGAGCAATACCGCAAGACGTACAGCGAGGTGTTTGAGGGCGACGCGCACTGGAAGGCGATGCCGGTTCCTGAGGGCGACCTGTACCAGTGGGATGCGAATTCGACGTACATCAAACTGCCGCCGTATTTCGAGAATATGCCCAAGAAGCCGGCAGCGCTGACAGACATCCATGGGGCGCGCGCGCTGGCGGTGCTGGGTGACAGCGTGACCACCGATCACATTTCGCCGGCGGGCTCGATTGCAGTGGATTCCCCGGCCGGAAAATATCTGATCGCGCACGACGTGAAACCGCACGAATTCAATTCGTACGGGGCGCGGCGCGGAAACCACGAAGTGATGATGCGAGGCACGTTCGCGAATATCCGGTTGCGCAATCAGCTGGCGCCGGGCACGGAAGGAAGCTGGACGTTGCACCTGCCCGACGGCGAGAAGATGTTCATCTACGACGCTGCGGTGAAGTATCGCGAAGACGGCGTGCCACTGGTGGTGCTGGCGGGGAAAGAATATGGATCGGGATCGTCGCGCGACTGGGCCGCGAAAGGCACGCGATTGCTGGGTGTGCGCGCGGTGATTGCGGAAAGCTTCGAGCGCATTCACAGGAGCAATCTGGTGGGTATGGGTGTGTTACCGCTGGAGTTCAAACCAGGGGAGACTCGCGAATCGCTGGGGCTGACGGGTCACGAGGTGTTTGAGATCGAAGGAGTGGCTTCGATGGCGCCGCGAGGCGATGTGACGGTACGCGCGAAATCGTCGGATGGAAAAGAGAGGAAGTTCGCGGCTACGGTTCGCGTGGATACGCCAGAGGAACTTTCCTACTACCAGCACGGCGGGATCCTGCAGTATGTGCTGCGGAATTTGCTGGAGTAGTGAGTTGTGGCCAGCGACCCGTGCCCAGCGAGCAGTGAATACGCAGTCTTTCGAAGGATCGCTTTCCGGTTAGAAGAGCGACCCAAGACCCACCCTGGCATAAACCAACACCGCAGGGATGGGGCACGCAAAATCGTCATCGCGGTTTGTGTCCAGGCCCACACACCAAGAGGAGGAGAGATCCCTCGCTGCGCTCGGGATGATTGGCGTTTGTCTTCATGGAATCGGTTGTTGGGGCGTCAGGTGCGGGATTTGGATTTTGCGGGCTCGGGCTGCTGCGATCTGCTTCGGAGCCAGAAGAATAGGACGATGCCTGCCAGGACGGAGAGGACGCTGGCGGTTTGGGCGTTGGACATACCGAAGAAGGAGCGGGGATTGATGCGGACGATTTCGACGAGGAAGCGAGCAATGCCGGTAAAAATGAGGTAGAGAGCGAAGAGTTGGCCGGCCGATTTTGGATTGCGAAGCCAGCGTGAGCCGAGATACCAGAGCAAAGCGCCGATGGCGGACCAAATGAGGAATTCGTAGAGCGGCGCGGGGTGAACCTTGCAATTCGCGGGGGAGCCCCATTCGACGCACGTTTGCGTGGTGGGAACGACGCCGTTGGGAAAGCTCATGCCCCAGGGAAGATTGCTGGGCCTGCCGTAGTCGCCATCGCCCGAAAGAAAACAGCCGATGCGGCCGATGGCGTAACCGAAAGAGGCGGCGGGAGTGCAGGCGTCGAGAAATTGCCAGAAGGGGAGCTTGGCCCGCTGGCCAAGGTAAATCATGGCGCCGAAGCCGCCGAGGAATCCACCGAACCAGGCGAAGCCGTAGCGGGTGAAGATGAGTGCGATGGGATGGGCGAAGAATTCGGCGGGAGATTCAAGGAGATGGTAGAGCTTGGCGCCAGCGATGCCCGCAAGGCCGGCGACAGTGATCATGCTGAAGGCGTCGGCCTTCAGGCCGCGGCGGACGAAATCGGCGTGAAGAATGTAGGCGGCGAGGATGAGGGCGAGCGCGACCATCAGACCGAAGGTGGGAATTTGGAAAGGGCCCAGGTGTAGGTAAGGAATCATGGAATGAGCGAGAGAGAGTGCATAGGAAAGTATACATGATGGAGGAGATGCGGGAAGGAACGCGCGATTGCGTTGATGGAGGTCGGGCAAAGATTTTGCTGCGATCCCTCCACGGAGTCCTCGGGGGCTGAAGGCCCATTTTTTCAGATTGCGCGATGTCGGAGCTAAAGGTCCGACTGCTAAAGAAAAAGCAAAACCAAGACCGGACCGCCTGAGAAGGCAGTCCTTTCCAAAACAGGAGAAACTCGGAGACGGACCTGGAGGTCGGCCACTACAAAACGTGTGCGCGGATGTTACTTGGGCTTGGAGCGGCGATGGATGAGCAGGCCGATTGCTAGCCACGAGGAGAGGGCGATCCATTCGGCGACGGAGAAGTGGCCGGGGAAGATGGGGAGAAGCTTCATCAACATGAAGAGGAGAGAGATGAGGATGCCGAAGGTGGCGATGAGGCGCAGGCGCGGAGTTGGTTCGACAAGAAAGAAGGATAGACACGTGGCGAACCAGCCGAAGGCCGAGGCCATGGAGCCGACCTCGGTAACGGGAACGAGGATGGCGTCGCCGAGAAGCAGGCCGACGAACGT
>Ga0210407_10002571_pt1 | contig 15489 bp, 24 predicted proteins | sample IncBWC27MmetaG_FD_150860 | JGI IMG/M metagenome (GOLD analysis project Ga0210407, IMG submission 150860) | Forest soil microbial communities from Barre Woods Harvard Forest LTER site, Petersham, Massachusetts, United States - Inc-BW-C-27-M | ecosystem: Environmental > Terrestrial > Soil >...
TGGCTATTAATATCTCTGAGAATGTTGAACCTGTTGCAAAAACAGTTGTAGAACATTCAGTTCAAATTCCAGGACTTAAACCATATGTGAACGAGTTACCAGATGATGAAAAATAAACTATATTTGTAATATGGAAAAGAAAATAGGAGTATATGTAATTAAAAATATAGTTAATGGAAAATACTATGTAGGTAGTGCATCTAATTTAAAAACAAGATGGACTATTCATAAAAATTCTTTAATTAAAAATGAACATCATTCTATTAAATTACAAAGGTCTTTTAATAAACACGGAATAAATTCATTTATATTTGAACCAATACAATATTGTTCAAAAGAATCACTTATAATTAATGAACAATACTGGATAGATCATTTTGATTCATATAATAAAGGATATAATTGTGTTCCTAAGGCTGGTTCTACAATTGGATATAAGCACACTGAAGACACCAAAAAAAGAATGTCTCTAAGTAAAATTGGCATTAAATTAAATAGACCATCAGCAAATAAAGGGAAAAAAATGTCTGAGGAACAGAAATTAAAAATAAGTATTTCAAATAAAGGAAATAAAAGCTGTGTTGGAAGAAAATTATCAAAAGATCATATTGAAAAAATAATGAAATCAAATATAGGAAGACAGATTTCTAAAGAAACAAGAAATAAAATGAGTATTTCTCAAATGGGTAATACAAATAAAAAAAATAAATTTAAAAATAAATAACAATGTCGTTCAACGCACTTACACCCCGACCATCTAAAGTTTTAATGATAGACGAGTCTTATTTAAAAAACACAACTGAATTAGACCAGTCAGTTGATGGACGACTTATTCGCACAAGCATTCAGTACATGCAAGATAGATATATTCTTCCTATATTAGGAAATAACATGTTCGAAACTTGGAAAACGTGGATATATAGTGGAGTTACGTTTCAAAACAACGCAGGTTTTTACTTTGATGCAAATAATCTTTATGTGCTAGAAACATTTGTTCAGCCAACATTAGCATGTGCAACTATGATTAGTTTGGTTTACAAAATAAACCTTCAATTAAAAAATGCAGGTGTTGAACAATCTCACGAAGGTTATTCAACAAACGCTACTGATAAACAAGTTGCTTGGTTATCTGAAAATTATAGGGAGCAAGCTGCTTTCTATGCTCAAAGATGTACACAGTTTTTAAGCGCCAATCCTGATATATTTTTGAACTGGTTGAATCCTCAGTTAGGAACAAGTGGCAATGGAGCTGATTTATTTTATCCTGAACGTACTCAATACAACTGTGGAATACATTTACCCGGAATCAGTTCAAACTCTGCTTCAGCAACTGCTGGTCAGGGCGTAGGTTGGGGTTTATCTGTTAATCAAAGATTAGCAATGTTCGGAAATTGTGAATAAAATTAACTTTTAACCAAAAATAAACGTGAAACATATATTACAAGTACTAGGAGTGAACACTACAGCATTAACATTAACAATTGCCAATATAAATGGCATATTAACAACTATATCTTTAATTCTAGCGATTGGATATACCTTGTATAAAATAAGAAAAGAGATTAAAAACAAAAAAGGAACTGAATAATTAAATTCAATTCCTTTTAAGGATAATCAACAGAACGTGGTCTCAATGTTATACTAAATATGTATAAAAATATAGTATAAATCACTTTTTATACGAAAAACGTATGTTATTTTATGGTATCAGTTAAAACTAATCGTTGACCACTAGTATATGCAGAATTTGTATATGTAAAATCCTGAATTAATACACCATCAAGTTTTATTTGTGCATTAAATCCATATCCGCAATAGTAAATTGAATTTATTATATCTCCCTTTTTAACAAGTATGGTTGTATCGCCAGTAGTCATAAAATTAGTGTAATAAGCAGGAGGAGTTTTAATTGCATAAAAATCAATTGTATCTTTATTTATAATCAATCCATTTACCATTCCGCTTTTATTATTATTAATCAAATGATATTTGTGAACAGTTCCACTTGTATTGTTTGACTGATTATTTACAATACTTGGTTGTGTTACTGCTTCTTTTTTACAAGACATCAAACAAAGTACTGCAATAATTGATAGGATTAAGTTTTTCATAAGTTTTGTTTTGGTTTATATAGTATTAAACGGTAAAGTTAGTAAAAAGTTGCATTAATCTTCATCTTCCTCTGATATTTCAACATCTTCTTCTCCGAATAGGTTAAACCATTCGTGTTCGTCGTCATAATCATCTGATTGATCGTCGAAATTAAATACATCTTCGTTTATTGGTCTATTCATTTTGTTTTGTATTATAAAAAGGAAACACCAAGGAGAAGTATGAGCAAACTCCCTGGTGTTATTAACGCTGGTGACTAATCAGCGCTAAGATGAAGCCTATTTCAGCTCCAATAACAAATATAGTTACTTTTCTGTCATCAATTGACAAATAAATTTTATTTATTAAGTTTTTCATTAGAAATTTAGTTTTAGAGATTCGATGATCCTTTTCTTCAAACCCAAATAAGTATACTGTCGGAACATGCTATCACTTTTTGTATTGAATACTCCTTCAAAACTGTTTTCCTGTTTGATTGTTACGTCTTGTTTCGGTAACATAGCATCGTTTTCAGGAATTTCAATTTGAAAGTGCGTTTGAATTAATAAATCAATTAGTTTTTCTGTTTCTGGTTTCATTTTTTTGTTTTGTATATGTTTTTTTCTGTTAATACTTGGTACGTCCACATTATATCTCTTACATTATGTATTACTTTTTTTGTCGTAAAAAGAGTCATACCATCTCTTTTTAAATAAAAACCTTTTTGATAACTATTTTTATACGAATCTATAATAAAAGAAATTGAATCTCCTGGTAAAACTGGATTAGGCATTCCTAAATGATAAAAAGTTCCCATTATTCGTCTTCAGGTTTAATGTTTGTTACTGATCTATATTTTTTAATGAAAGTTAAGTAATCATTTATTTTATAGTCTGCATATTTCATCCAATACTTAATAGGATTTCCAGATGCATCTTTCCATTCTTTCTCTGTATAATGGTCAAACCAATCATCTGCAGTTATATCTGTTTGTACTCCTCGTAACTTGAAATATGACCTTACATCTTCTCTTGAAGGTATAACTTGTGGTTCTATTTTATTTGTTTTCATTTGACTTATTTAGTTTTCTTAAAATTTGTTTGAACAGTCTACTGTCATCTTTATCAGAGAAAAATTCCATTGTTAAGTTCTGGTCTAAATACTTAATTGATTCAATCAACTTGAAGTATTGTTTTTCTGATAGGGTTATTGTTCTCATTTTGTATTTGTTTATATTTCAAATATACATTAATAAATAGTAAAAGAAAATTATTTATCAAGTTTTTTCCAATATTTTCTTATAGTATTTTCACTTATACCCAATTTTAAAGATATAGTCTTTTGTGTCATCTTCTCTGATTTATCCCATTCATCAATTGCCTTCTGAAGTTTTGCATGTGTTCTTTGTTTTCTTATATGACCCATCTCTTGAGCTGCAATACTTTGCTTTTCTTCTTTGCTTAGCTTACATCCTTTTTTAAATATAACTGTACGTTTCGAGTTGGATTTTACATTATATACTCCACGTTTATTCCAGTTAGAATTGAATATAGATGTTATTTCTTTGTCTTTAAGTGGGATTTTACATATAGATTGGTTTACATCACAAATCCATTTATAAGCATTAATTTTAGGTACATCTGGATTAATTCTTAACATCGAGCTTAAAATTGAACTTAGTATCGAGTTTCTTTTATTAATTAATGAATAAGGTTTTGGTAAAGTTATACGAATAACATCCTTTTTATCTATAAAAGTCTGATAATCCTCCCCATTTGTTACAAAATCAGTTGCATTTGTTAATCTAATCGTATGAAACAAGGTTAATTCTTTCTTCCATTCCTCATCTTTATTTTTAGTAATTGACCCATCGTTTACTAGGTATACTCTAGAGGAAGAAGGAAGAGGTAAGGTATATAGAGTAAACGAGGGGTAAAAAACTTTTGATTCATTATTAATAAAAATGTTTTTGTCATATGTGATTACTGTGAATTGTGTCTTTTTTATTGCATTTAAGTCCATTAGAGATACTATTCCAAGTTCTGTGGCTATTTCCTTGTATGATTCATTAAAGTTGTTCTGAGTGATCCCTGAGCATTTTACAACTATAACTGATCCTACTCCTCCAAAGCTTTTTGCACAAAGAAATACTTTTGATTCAATTTCAACTGGTAATTCGAAATATGAATCAATATCAAAGAACATATAACCAGTACTATTAGTTATGTTTTGATCGTTTTTATAAACATTAAACATAAAGTTCCAGGTAATACAGGGAAGACTTAGTTTAATAGAATCATACATAGAAGATTCTTTACCCCAAACTCTGGCATCTTTGATTAGTTCTCCAAACTGATTTCCAGTCTTTATTTCTTCAATCCATTCATTAACTGTAATGTTTTTTACAACTGTTGGTTGTTTAACAGATTTGTAATAGTTTAGTTCTTGTATCATTTTAAAAAAGAAAGGTATGACTACTTAGTGTGGGAGCACCGTTCATCATACCTTATTTGTATTCAATTTTTTTGATTTAATTATTAAACTCCCACTTAATAATTAACCGTATACAAATAAATAGGGTAAAAAAATATAAACGAATGCTTATCTGAAAAATAATTTATATAAATACTGATATACTAGAAAAAAGAAGAAGAAAAGGTATATAGAGTAAACGATGGGTAAAATAATATTAATTATTCCTTTTAAAATACTATTTATGTATAATTACATCAAACACATAAATTCTATGAAAAAGAATAAAAGATTAACGAAAGGTCAAATTGAAGCTAAAAAGAGAAGGAATATCAAACTTTGTCTTAGGAACTATTATGCAAATAAAGAAGAAAGAATTGCATATCAGAGGAAATACTATCAGGAACATAAAGAAGAACATAAAGAATGGTGCAAGGAGTATTATGAAAAGAATAGAGAAAAGATAGAAGCAAAGTATCAAGCTAATATTGAATATAACAGAAAAAAGTCACGAGATTATTATCACAAGAACAAAAATAAAAAGAAATAGAATGGAAAAGGAATGCAACATGAGTATACAAGTAACAGATAACATATATACTAATGATGTGTTCTTTATTCCATTTATGCTGGATGATAGAGTTCAAACCAGAACTGTTTTGTTTGAAAAGAAAGATAAATTAGATTTTATGTTTGATTTGATGGTGAAAACTCAAATATCTATTATGAATGAGTGAGTCTTTATTAAAATACCTTACTTGCAAGAAAATATATAAGCGTGGAGTATTTTCAACTCATTTTATTAAAGAATTCGAAGAAAATAATATGACTAGATACGTTCTTGTAGAAAAAATTTTATTGAAGTAGTGTTTAATTTATTTTTCTCTATTTATTATAAATTAATAATAAATGACCCACGCAGAGAAAGAAAAAATTAATTTAGAGAAACAACAAATAGAAGAAGGTAAGTTTAGATTCTTACGTTCAACAAAAAAAGAAATCAAACAACATAAGTTTACTCCTCTATATCACGGTTTTGATGTTGTTTTTATTTCAGGAGATACTTTTTGCATAGGAGAAACCAAATGCAGAATTGATTTTACTAACAAGTTCTTTTCTTTTTATGGTCCGTTCTTAGAAAAAAATAAATTAGATGCTATGATTGAACATAGAAATAGAATGATAATTGAAAACCCAGATAGATGTTTTGACACAGACCAATTTCAATTGATTTATTTCAATTTCACTAAAGATGGTTGTTTGATTTATAAATTAAAAACAACAAATAAAGACTATGTATGGGTACAAAGATTTCTTCCTAAAGACAACATAGAACCAGACATAAAAATATGGAAAACCGTAACCGAATTATCAAATCCAATCGAGGTAATAAAATACAAATAGTAATTATGGACAAAAAACTAGAACAAATCGTAAAATCCTTAGAAAAAATCAATTTAACTCTTGAAAAGATACTATTTGAATTAAAACCAAAGAATGATTATTCTCTTAAAACAACAATAACTGCAGAACCAATTCAAGAAATACAAACAGAATTTGATATACAACCAGATAAAGAAGGATTATATGATATTCACAGAATAATTTTAAAAGGATAATGGTTATGTCAGACGAAAAAAACATTAATACTATCCTGGATTCAACTCCGATTGAAACTTGGGATGAAATAAGTCATAGAGCACATTGGTTTTTATTTCAACAAGAACTAATGAAGAATGATTGGTTCGGAAAGATGATAGAGCTGCCAAATGATAAGCTTTCTTTGTTTGAAAGGTATAAAGATGAACTAGGGTTCTGGTATTACTATCTAATTAAGGCTACAATCGCTGAAAAATATGAAGTAAGCGCTTTATTAAGAGATGTAATCAAAGGAATGGAATTAGAACTGATCTTTATTATAAATTACTTGTATTCTGAGGAGGAATTTACCGCTAAAGACAAAAGACAAATCAAATTTGTTGAAAAGTCATTTAAAACACTTCTTCAAGACTGTTTAAACAAATCAAAATAACAAATAATGGAAATTATAAACCTAAGAGTTACCCAAAACAGTAAAGACGACGTCACAATTGAATATAGTCCTAATACTATGAGTAAAAACGAATTCACATGTAAATTATGGGAACTTAAGAAGTTTTATCTTATTGAAACCATTTCAGACTTAAGTCCAAACCTTATTAGACGCATTATAAGAGATAATTACTTTGAGGTAGTAAAAACCACTTCATTTGATTCAAAAGTCGTTTCAATTAAGAATAAACGTGGAGATTACTCATTTCAAATAGAAGATAGTCTGGTATGTATAACTCAAATTAAAGATAGACAAGAACTTTTTGTTTCAAAGGATCAAATATCAAATTACTGGACATTCAAACCAAAAAACTGGGATAAACTAAAAGAATCAAAGAAAAAATTAACACCATTAACAAATAATATGGTTACATCAGATTCAGATTTTAATTTTATACCAACAAATGAGTAAAATACTGTCATATACTGGTATAACAGGTATAACTCAGTTGGTAACTCAGTTTTATGGAGATAAGTATCTTCAAACTGAAATAAAACGAATACTTAACTATAAAGAATATACTCAAGACGTAGTTCAAGACATTATTCTTCAACTTTTAACTTCAGATAAACAAGAAGAGTTGGTTTTTACCTGTAAAGAAGGAAGATTTCATTTTTGGGTCTATAATGTTATAAAAAGCCAAAGAAACAACAAACAAAGTAAAACAAACAAACAATACAATTCAATAAACAATACAGAACTAACGGATAATAATGTTACACAGGTAGAAAATACCTATACAAATAAAATAGACCAAGAACATAAGAAACTTCTTGTTTCAATCATCAAAGAAGAATTAATCAATATAGATAAGAAGAATTGGTATAATGCTCGAATGTTTAATGACTATGCCAACCTAAAAGAAGAATACAGACTTCAAAATAAGAAACTTTCATTTCAAGAATTCGGTAAAATCCAAAATATAAACAAAAACAGTCTCTGGGAAGTAATTAATAAAGTAAAAAACAAACTTAAATCAAAACTAAATGAACATTTATAATACAATCTTTGAAATATGTGGTATAAGTTGTTTATGTCTCACTTTTACTCGCTTTGAACCAATTCAGAATCAATTGAAGAGGATTTTACAACTTCCTGGAAAGATATATCTATTAATATATAAAGTATTGAGCTGTCCTACATGTTTAGGTCTATGGGTAGGTCTAATCATTACCCAGAATCTTTATGAAGCATCAATCATATCTGTTTTTTCTTCCTATTTATCTTATATAACAAACAAAATATAAATGACTACAGATAAAACAATCCAACAACAAGTTCTTGCACATTGTCTCTACCTAAAAGGAATAAGTTACATGTCAGAGGAAAATTCTGTTGTTTTTTGGAATAATTACAAGTTACTTTACGAAATGGAGTATCCAGGTAATAAAAATTGTGGAGAATGTAAAAGAAATACTCTTAAACAAATGATTATAGAAATTTCTAATGAAAATGAAAAAGAATCAAAAGATTAATTCAGGAATTTATGTAATTAAGAATATAGTTAACGGAAAATACTACGTAGGTTCTTCTGTTAATATAAATCATAGAATTAATTGTCATAAAAGTGATTTAAGTTTAAATAAACATCATTCAATTAAATTACAAAGTTCTGTTAATAAACACGGAATAAACTCATTTTTATTTGAAATAATACAATATTGTTCCATAAAAACTTTAATAATTAATGAACAGTACTGGATAAATCACTTTAATTCTTATAACAAAGGATATGACTGTAATCCAATTGCTGAAAATTGTTTAGGTAGAATACCATCATAAAAAACAAGAGCAATATGGAGAGAACAAAGAAAAAATCAAAATTTAAATCAAGGAAGAATACAATCTGATGAAACTAAACTTAAAATAAGTAAATCAAAATTAGGTAAAAAACATTCTAAAAAAAGAAAATTTATACCTTGGACTGATGAAAGAAGAATTAAACATAATTTAAAATATAAAAAATGAAAAATAAAAGTGAATTGACTATATGTGTATATGATTTACGAGGTGGTTCATATCTTAATGTAGCTATGTTACTTTATCCTTATTTTCGTGAGACATATTACTATTCAGAATCTCGTGATGCATTTCCTCAATTAGCTTTAGCAAGTATAGGCACAGGATTTGACGAGGATTTTACACGAGTAACTGATTTTTGGAAAGAACTATCAAACTTTGATATTATTATATTTCCTGATGGTAATTGTGCTGACTTAGGTCAACATTTACGTAGTATGGGTAAAATGGTGTTCGGTGGTTCAAATATGGAGAATATTGAGTCTTCTCGCTCACAATTTAATGAATTATTAGATAGAGTTGGACTACCAGTACCTAAAAGTATTGTTGTAAAAGGATTAAAGAACTTAATTAAGTATATTAAAGGTAAAAAACAGAAATATATTAAAGTATCTAAATGGCGTAACTTAATTGAAACTTATTTTTGGGTTGATTACACTTCATCTAAGTTTTGGCTTGATGAACTGACTCATAAGCTTGGTCCACTGTCTGAATCTGACCAGTTAGAATTTATTATACAAGACCCTATTGATGCTATCGCAGAACTTGGTTCTGATGGATATACTTTAAATGGACAAACTCCTGAGACTTTAATCTGGGGACTTGAATGTAAAGATGTCGGTTATATCGGTAAAATATCTCAAAAAACTGAAATACCTGAACCTATTTCTTATGTTAATGATAAATTCCGTCCTATCCTTAAAGCTTTTGGTGCTAATGGATTTTACTCAACTGAAATTAGATATACAGAGAATAAAACCCCTTACTACACAGATATTGCTGCTAGAGCAGGTATGCCACCATCTTCTTCTTATCTGAAGAACATAAATAATTGGAATGAGATAATTCCTGGCATTTGTAAAGGTGTTTGGGTAGAACCTACATATGATTCGATCTACATGATAGAGATTATCCTTAAATCTAACTATTGTAAAGAGGGATACCTTCCTGTTACTTTTCCGAATGAATTTAAAGACAATATAACTTTTAAAGGAGCTATGAAAGCTGCAGATAAGATATTTATTATACCATTTAGTTTTGCTAACATAGATATGGTTGAGTTTGGCTCTGTTGTCGTTAATGGAGATAATTTAGAACAAATAATTGCTCAAGCTATGGAAATTTGTGCATCTATACAAGCTTATGAACTTCGTTATGAAATAAGTGCTCCAGACTTGATTAAAGAAGATATTTTCAGACTTGAAACTGCTTTAAACCTTAAATTTTAATATGAAAACTAAAATAGGATTTGATTTTGATGGAACTTTAGGTAAATATCTTCTTTTGCAGACTTATGCTAAAGAATTGGTTAAAAATGAAACATATGTCTGTGTAATTACTAAAAGAAATCCAAATTTGAGTCAAGAAGTATTTGATTTATGTTTGCCACTTGGGATTTTACAAGAGAACATAATCTTTACTAATAACCTTACAAAAGTACCAATTGTTAACGAATTAGAACTAACAAAGTTCTATGACGATGAGGAATTAAATATAAACGAGATTAATAAATATACCAATGCGATAGGCATTTTGGTTAAGTAAAATGGCTGAAAAAGATAAAAAAGAAACTGTAAAGAGGATTTTACCAGATAAATTAGATAAGATTACTGATAAACAGAAAGCTTTCGTTGATGAGTACCTTATTAATGGACTAAATGCTACTAAAGCGTATTTCTCTGTATATAAGGGAGTTAAGTATTCTACTGCACATTCTGAAGCTGCAGTTTGTCTGGCGAGACCTGGCGTTCAGGCATATTTTAAATCCCAGCAATTAGAAATCTCTAAAAAGGGTGAAATCTCTCGTGAATACATAGTTGGACACCTAAAAAAATTGATAGCTGACTGTACAAATGATGGAGACCGATTATCTCTGGTAAAATCCTTGGACATGTTATGTAAAATAGGAGGTATCTATCAAACAGCTCCACTAGTTAACGTACAATCAACAGGCACAGTGAAAGTAGACTTTGGAGGCTTTAGTTTTGACAATTCAGTAAAATCCATCGAAGAACCAATTAAAGATATTGAATATACAGATGTTGATGACGTTAATGAAGATGAAGAATCTTTAGAAGATTTAAAAGATGACTCATCCGAATCTAATTTAGATGATAATGACTATAGTTTACCATTTTAATAGGATTTTACTGTAAAATCCATCATATAACCAAATAAAGTTATCAACAGGACTCGTCCTAATAATGTTTGAAATGCGGTCATAGGATTTTACGTGACACTTCAAATTAAAGTTATTAACAGGTATTAGGATAGGTGTTCATAACTTTATTACATTCTTAAAGATCAGAACGTTAGTAGTTAACATAATGTCAATTATATGACTTTTTAACTAAAATATTACAATAATAGAAGGATTTTACAGTAAAATCCTATTAAATAACCAATAAATGAATATAAGTCTTTATCCAGAACCACACGACAAACAGAAAGAAGTACTTCGTTCTTGTTCTTTAGAATCTCCGAACATGTACACAATTGTTGTTGCTGGTCGTCAGGGAGGAAAATCCACTTCAGCTAAGCATCAAACTATATATTGGTCTCTAACTTACCCTGGAAGTCGCATATGGTATGTTATGCCATCAGAAGGACAGTGTCGTAGTGTGTGGAGAGACATTGTAGTTGCATTACAACCTACTGGAGTAATCAAATCTAAGAAGGCTTCTTCTGGTTCAATTGAGATAATCTTTCACAACGGAACTATACTAGAGTTCAAATCTGGTTCATCCTCTTCACTTAGGGGAACACCAATCAACTTCCTTATATTAGATGAAGCAGCGTTCCTCAAAGCATCAGTTGTTGAGTCTGATATACTACCATCGCTTAACGTAGCTGGGCGTAAAGTCCTAATATGTTCTACACCTAAGGGAAAGAACTGGCTATGGAACTTCTACCAGATGGGTCAAGACAAACATAATAAAGATTATAAATCTTTTAAATTTGTAAGTACAGATAACCCTCAAGCTGATATTAAGAAAATTCAGATAGCTAAAGATAGAGCTCCAGAAGGTATATTCAGACAAGAATACTTGGCAGAGTTTGTAGATGGAGCTGAAGTATTCAAGAACATAGATGAACTATGTTGTTTAAAGCCTGAGGATTTTACACCTATCAATGGTATTAAAACCTTTTGTGGTATAGATATAGGGCTTAAGACAGATGAAACAGTTATAACCATCATAGACCAGAGTGGTCATATGGTCTTAATTGACAGATTCACTGGGCTGTCCACCCCGGCAACGGTAAACCGAATTCTCGAAATTCTGAAAAAATGGAAACCAACTAAAACATCTATTGAAACAAACAATCAAGGTCTAACTATTTTTGACTATTTATTTAAAGAATACAAAAACATAGAAGAGTTTACTACTACAAATCAATCAAAAGAGGAAATAGTAAACAGACTAATTGCAGCATTCTCAGGAAAAGAAATAAAGTTATTTAACGATTCAGAAATAAAGAAACAACTTGAGGCTTTCATATTTGAAATGACTGAAACAGGTAAGGTAAGATACAAAGCTGGTTACGGACACGATGATATAGTTATAAGCGTTTGTTTAGCCTGGAATCAATATTTAGATTCAAAATTAACAGGAGGATATTTTGTAACAGGATCAAATGGACAAGGACTAGTAAAATCCACATCCAATAAAAACCTAAGAAAACTATTACCAGATAACGACATTAGATGGAATAGAGGAAGTGAAGACGACGAGACAGGACAAGAGTTTATATTTTTCTCTTAACCGTTTGAAAAATGAAAAAAATAGACATTTATAATTAATAGAACACATTAAGATATGGCAGTTAATCAACTTTCGTTAAATCAATTAATTCAATATTTTGCTCAATTAGCAGCAAAAGATGATAGAATCAACACATTTGGTTATGGTCCAATCTATGATGTAACAAATGGTCCATATTTCAATATAGCAAATGAAAATGCCAATTCATTCAATATAGATACAAAGGTACGTCCTACATATCCTATGTTATGGGTTGAACCAAGTAACTCAAAGCTAAGAAGAGACAGTATAGTCATCAGTCACAAGTTACACTTTTTGGACTTAGTTGAGAAGGACGGAAGTAACCGCATAGATATAATGAGCGATACTTTAAGATCAGCTCAAGAAGTAAAAGCCTTCATATTTAAAGACTTTTTTTATGATATATTTCCAACTGATGAGAGTACATTAACTCCAATTTGGGAAACATATGATGATTCATTAGGTGGTTATGTATTAGATTTAGATTTACAGGTTGATTGGTTGGCTGATGTATGTAGTATTCCAGGACTTTACCCAAGTGGTAATACATTTATAGGTGGTCCAGGCTATTTTAATGTAAGTACAACAGGTTATTTACCATTAACTGGAGGACAACTAAGTGGCAATCTTTCAGGAACAAATGCATTTTTCAATACAATAAGTGGTGTATCAATTTCAGCTACAACATTTTATTCAGGTTCTACTGATTTATCTTTGCTATTAGGTCAAATCCTACAAGCAGGAGAGACATTCGTTCAGCCAGGGCTTAATACATATACAGGAGGAACCAATTTCAGACCAACTATTAATGTATCTGCGTTAACAATATCAAGTTTAATAGTAACAGGAGCTACGATTTTACAAACTGTATCAGCCACAGCATTTAGTGGAGGCAGTTTCTTTTCAGGTGGAACAGATTTAGGAAGTTTATTTCTAAGTTCAGGTGCAACATTTCCACAAACACATGTACAACCTGGAACAAACATTTCAACAGGTGGAACAAGTTTAAATCCAGTAGTTAATGTTGTTTCTAATCCGGTTTTTACTTCAATATCTGCAGTGACAATTTCAGGTAGTTCAATATTTTCAGGCTCAACTGATTTAAGTTCATTATTTTTAAGTTCAGGAGCTACTTTCCCACAGACTCACGTTCAAAATGGATTGAATACTTATACAGGTGGTACAAGTTTAAATCCTAGTGTTAACGTATCAGCAGCAACATTATCAAGTTTAACAGTAAGTGGATTGACTACATTAGGAATAGTGGCAGTTACAACAATAAGTGGAACAACATTTTACAGTGGTTCAACTGATGTTTCTTTATTATTTCCTTCTTTACAATCGGTTTCATTAATAAATTCACAGTTAACAACTAAAGCAAATTTAAGTGGTGCAACATTTACAGGAAACATTAATACTCCAAGTTTAAGTGCAACTACATTGAGTGGTGGAACTATATATTCAGGTTCAACAGACGTAAGTTTATTGTTTGCTACACCACAAAACATAAGTTTAATTAACTCACAGCTTGCAACCAAGGCAAATTTGAGTGGTGCGACGTTTACTGGAACTATTAATACTCCTGTTTTGAGTGCGACGACATTAAGTGGTGGTACAATTTTAAGTGGAAGCACAAATTTATATTCAATTTTCTCTCAATTAGGAAATAGTGTACAATCAATTGGTCAAGGATCGAATATTTCTACAGGTGGAACAGCAACAAATCCAATAATAAACGTTGTTGGCTCTCCTCAATTTAATAATTTAGGTTTTTCGGGTACTGCAACAGGAAATATTCTAACTGCACAAACAATTTCTGCAACTACTTCAGTAGTCTCAACTGCATTTAATTATGCAAACAATCCTGTAGCAGGTTATGTACTCACAACAGATATAAATGGAAATGCCACTTGGCAAATACCCCCAACTGCTGGCGTTCAAGCATTTTTCTTTTATGGAAACGAATCACCTAGCGACATAGGTGGTTATGACAATATGAAATCTTTGGCTAGTGTTGGTTCTGCACAAACAATAACAAATGCTGGAGTAACAAACAATCAAACACTTGCAAGTTGGGCAACTGTATCTGGTGGAACAAATTTAACTTTTTTACCAGCAGGTGTAATTACTGTTTATATTTCTGCAACACAATCTTCAGGAACAAAAACAACTTTTGTATATGCTGAAATTTTTAAAAGATCAAGTGGTGGTTCAGAAACACTATTAGCTACAACTGCAAATTCTATTCCTCTTGTAAGTGTTAGTGCGGCATTTGTTTTACAAGCTGCTATAACAGGTCAAACTACTTTATTAACTTCAGATAGAATAGTAACAAAAGTATTAGCAGGAGTTTCAGGTGGTGGTTCTGCACCAACTGTTGTGTTAACTGTTGAGGATTCAACAGCAGGTCGTACTGAATTACCTGCAACAGTAGTTGACTCAACTTTATTTGTACCATATACAGGTGCAACAGGAAACGTTAATCTTGCAACACGTTCTATGTCTGCTTCATCTGTTATTTTATCAACAGGATTTCAATTGATTCCTAGTGGACAGACAGGTTATATATTAACAAGTGATTCTTTAGGTAATGGATTCTGGGAGCCAGGTGCATCAGTTCCAAGTGGTGCTGAGTTACCTCCAGTAATAAGTGTATTAAATACTCCTCCTTCAGCAAATACTGTTGGAGACACATATCTTATTGGTACAGGTGGTACTGCAGCTTGGTCTGCAAGTTCAAACGACGAATCAGTTTATGTTTCAGGAACTACTTGGACATTTACTGCTCCAGTAAAAAACAATACAGTATTTGTTACAAATACATTAACTACTTTACTTTGGAATGGAACTGCTTGGGTTGCATTTAATGGTGTTGCTATACTTCAAAATGGAAATACATTAGGTAGTACTATGAACATAGGCACTAATGATAACAATAAAATAAATTTTAAGATAAGCGGAAATACAAAATGGACAATAACTACTGGTGGAACATTAACCAATGGAACTCAAAGTGTAACAAGTTTTGGA
>Ga0210407_10002572_pt1 | contig 15480 bp, 9 predicted proteins | sample IncBWC27MmetaG_FD_150860 | JGI IMG/M metagenome (GOLD analysis project Ga0210407, IMG submission 150860) | Forest soil microbial communities from Barre Woods Harvard Forest LTER site, Petersham, Massachusetts, United States - Inc-BW-C-27-M | ecosystem: Environmental > Terrestrial > Soil >...
GCTCCGCCTTCGATTTCGGCGAGTGCTTCTGTACACCGCTCGCACACGGTCGGGTAGCGCGGGTTCTCGCCCACGTGGGTGGAATAGTTCCAGCAGCGCTCGCACTTTTTGCCGTCGGCTTTGTCGATTCTCACGGCCACACCAGAGGACACCCCACCGTCGACGGTTACGGGCGCAGCTTCCAGCACCTCCACCTGAGACACGATAAAAAGCGCGGGTAGCTGCATAGCGTATGACTTTAGGATGCTTTGCAGCTTTGGCAGGCTGGAATACAACGACACCTTGGCCTCCAGAGAACCGCCGATGGATTTCGCGTTGCGGGCTTCCTCCAACTTCACAAGCACGGCAGACCGTACCTTGGCTAGCTCCTCCCAAGCCTCCTTTTTCTGAGGGTCGATCTTGGCGATCAGACTTTCGGCATCCGGAAATTCGGCCATGTGCACACTGGGTTGGTCGCCTTTGGCCTTCGGCAGATATCTCCAGATTTCTTCGGAGGTGAAGACGAGCACGGGAGCGATGAGTCGCACCAACGCGCTCGTAATTTTCCAGACCGCCGTTTGCGCGGAGCGCCGCGATTTGTTTCTGGCCGCTTTGGTATAGAGGCGGTCTTTCAGCACATCGTAGTAGAAGGCGCTTAGATCGACGACGCAGAAATCGTGGATGGCGTGATAGACGCGATGGAAATCGTACGCGGTGTACCACTCGCGGCACTTGGTGACCAGGTCGGCGGTGCGTTCGAGCATCCAGCGATCCATTTCCTCGAGTTGCTCGTTGGGCAGTGCGTCGCGCGAGGCATCAAAATCGGCCAGGTTGCCGAGCGCGAAGCGGAATGTGTTGCGGATTTTGCGGTAGGCCTCGCTGAGCTGGGTCATCACCCGCTCGCTCATTTTCACGTCGGCTTGGTATTCGACGGAGGCGACCCAGAGGCGCAGCAGGTCGGCGCCCCAGCGTTCGACGATTTCATTGGGGTATAACGCGTTGCCGAGGGACTTAGACATTGGCTGGCCTTTTTCGTCGAGGGTCCAGCCGTGTGTGACAACGCTGCGGAACGGGGCTTCGTGCTTGATGCCGGTGGCGACGAGCAGCGAGCTGTGGAACCAACCGCGATACTGGTCGGGCCCTTCAAGATAGACGTCGGCGGGACGCCAGTCTTGTCCCGGTTCGACCAAATCATTTTTCGGCGTGAGAACTGCTAAGTTGGAAGAGCCGGAATCGAACCAGACATCGAGAATGTCGTTTTCTTTTCGCCACTTTGTCGCTCCGCAGGAGCACGTTGTTCCGGCAGGCAAAAGCTCCTCGGCGGTGTGCTGGTACCAGGCGTCCGCGCCTTCTTTCTCAAACCAACGCACGACGTTGCGCAGGGCTTTGAAATCTTCGAGCCGGGTGCCGCAGGCGTCACAATAGAAAACGATGATCGGGACGCCCCAGAAGCGCTGGCGCGAAACGGTCCAGTCCGGACGCTCCGCGATCATGTCGTACATGCGGTCTTCGCCCCAGGCGGGAATCCACTTCACGTGGCGAATTTCGTCGAGGGCCTCCTGGCGCAAGCTCGCGCTGCGGCCGTGGGCAGCGGCATCGATTTTGATGAACCACTGTTCGGTGGCACGGAAAATCAAAGGATTGTGGCAGCGCCAGCAATGCGGATAGCTGTGTTTGTACTCGTGATTGCCGAGCAGCGCGCCACGCTCCGCGAGTAGCTTCACAATAATGGGGTTTGCGGTGAAGACGTCCTTGCCTTTGTATTCCGGCAAGCCCTCCAGATAAACGCCGCGATCGTCGAGAGGCGCGTAGATTTCCAGGCCGTATTTCTGGCCCGTGAGAAAGTCGTCGGCGCCGTGACCGGGCGCAGTGTGAACGATTCCCGTGCCCTGGTCGAGCTCGACGTAATCCGCAAGCACCGCCGGCACGATTCTGTCCAGGAATGGATGCTGGAAACGCAGACCAGCTTCCTTCGCGAGATACTGGCCGGAATACGTCTTTAGAGTTGTTCCAGGCGTCCTGGGGCCTATCGCCTCCCAAACGCTGCGTTGAAGTTGGTGCGCAAGGATCTCCACCTCACCATTGGTTTCGACAGCCGCATATTCATAGGCCGGATTAAACGCGAGCGCCATGCTGGCGGGAATCGTCCATGGCGTCGTTGTCCAAATGATGGCGTAAACATTCTTGCCTTTAAGCTCGGACGGAATCTTGTCAGCGTTCGCATCGTCCTGTACGAGTTTGTATCGCACGTAAATCGAAGGGCTGGTGTGGTCTTCGTACTCGACTTCGGCTTCCGCTAGCGCAGTCGAATCGAAAATGCACCAATACACCGGCTTGCGCCCGCGATAGACGTAGCCGCTCTCCATGAAGTCGAGAAATGCACCGGCGATGGTGGCTTCGTAGTCGAAGCTCATCGTCAAGTACGGGTCGTTCCAACGGCCGAAGATGCCGAGGCGTTTGAAGTCGCGCTTGTGTTGCTCGACGTAGCGCGTGGCAAACTCACGGCACAGCTTGCGAAACTCCGCCGGCGGCACTTTGCCTTTGCCACCTAATTCCTTTTCGACCTGGGTCTCGATAGGCAGTCCGTGACAGTCCCAGCCCGGCACGTAAGGCGCGTAATGTCCGGCCATGCTCCTGGTCTTCACCACCAGGTCCTTCAGGATTTTGTTCAACCCGGTCCCCAGATGGATTTCCCCGGTGGGATACGGAGGGCCGTCGTGCAGGACAAACAGCGGCTTGCCCTTGCGGACTTCCAAAATGCGCTCGTAAAGTTTGGACTCCTGCCAGGCGGCAAGCTGTTTGGGTTCGTTCTGAGGCAAGCTGGCCTTCATAGGAAAGTCCGTCTTCGGCAGATTCAGTGTCTTCTTGAGTTCGAGCGGCTCGGACATGGGTCGATGTAGGGCAATTCCCTTCTATGCCGTTATTTCCCTCATTTCCCTAGGTGTTTGGCGGGAAACATCGGAAAGCAGCGTGAATAGCGTATGTTACAATGAATAGCAATGGGTGTCAGCCGCCAGGCGCGTGCAACCAATGCGAGCCTGCCGGAATCGTATTTTCGGGGACACCTAGTCGAGCCTTTCTTACGTCTAAACCTTATGCCGCCTTGGCGGCCGATTTAGGGGATACAGGTGCCAGATTCGTCTTTTATAAGTCTTTTGCCCACGAACATAAAACGAAGCACGCCTACCGGCTCGAGCTCGCAGCAGAAGGCCGTGCCTGTACCGGCCAATGCGGTGCCCCGCTTCGGGGCTCCCCCAAATCTCGTATCCGATAATTTCTGGTCGAACCTAAAGGAGTTTCTGACCGAGCGCCCGGTGAAAGTCGTGGAGCGTCCCGGTGCGCCGTTCACGCGCAATACGTTTGGCGGCGGAGTCGGCGAGAACCTGAAAGAGTTTTTGAGCTCCCGCCCTGTGCCCAAGGGGCCGCTCAACAGCAAGCTGGCAGTCAATTGGGGCTCGAACTTTGGAGGTTTCTTCTATCGCATCAAGGAAGCGTTCGCGCCAACCAAGCTTCCTCCGCTGCGAGTGACTAGCAAACCTGTAAAGGTGAAAGAGATTTGGTCGAAAGACGAAAACTTCGGCTGGACACAAATCATTTCCATGGGGCTCCACGCGGCTATCTTCGCACTGGTCATTTTTGTTCCACTTTTCTGGCACTTTTCGACGCCCATTCAGGCGAAGAGCAATGTGGACGTTATGCCACTCGACATTTCGCCCTATGTCGCGAAGCTGCCCGCCGGCGCGGACAAAGCCGGGGGCGGTGGCGGCGCAAATGATCACACCCTGACTCCGGTGAACAAAGGGAAATTGCCGAAGTTCAAGTGGACGCAATTTACTCCCCCGCAGGTGAAGATTCAGAATCTGAATCCGAAATTGGCCATGGATCCCTCGCTGCTGGGTCCGCCAGACTTGAAAGTTCCGAGTCCGAATATGTCGACATTCGGTGACCCGCTCGCTTCGGCGTACTCTGATTCGCTCGGTCACGGCAATGGCACCGGCATCGGCAGCGGCACCGGCGGGGGTCTCGGCCCCGGCGAGGGCGGCGGCACGGGCGGCGGCGCGTTTCGCGCGGGCGTGAACGGCGTTGGGATACCAATTTGCTTGTATTGCCCGATCCCGCAGTATTCCGACGAGGCGCGCAAAGCCAAGTATCAAGGCACGGTGGTGTTGCAAGTGACGATCACCACAGATGGCCGCGCGACCAACATCTCCGTTGTGAAAGGCCCCGGTCTCGGCTTGGAAGAGAAAGCCATCGAAGCCGTCAGGGGCTGGAAGTTCAAACCCGCCGTGGGGCCGAACGGCAAGGTTGTGCCGACCATCGTACCCATCGAAGTCACATTCCGGCTGTACTAACGGATTTTCTACTGAAATTTTGAACGCGCCCCTTTGGCGCGGGCAACCAATCTAGAACCGAGCACTTCACACCTGCCAAATTGCCGCTTCTCCTTTGTCTAGGACAACATTTTGGGGGCGGCGCGGAGGCACCTGTGCGTGAAACTCGCCTGCGTGGGCTCTTCTCTTTTCGTGCTTCATCCGATTCCTGGCTCAGCCGCGTTCGGGAAAACTTCTGGCAACTTTTCGTTTCCGCGAGGCTAGCGCCTACGTCCGCGAATGGCGCGCCCATTCACTTATTGAAGTTCGAGCGATCGACTCGCAGCCGGCGCGCACAGACGCTATCGTTCCTGACGCACGGCGCGGTAATTGCGGCGATTTCGATTGTCGCTTCACAAACCGTATACCAGAAACCAGAACCAAAACCTCAGGTTTCCGTGTCGATTGGACCCTTGGTCTACTCGCCGGACACGGATCACTTTGCGAGCAAGCCCTCTTCCGGTCCGAAAGCCGGCGGTGGCGAAGAAGCCGCTTCACCCGCCAATCGCGGATTCCTCGCACCACGATCGTCGGTCCAACTTGCACCACCAAGGTTGCCAGACAACGCCAATCACATTCTCCCCATCACGGCGACGATTCTGGATGCTCAGGCGCCTCCGATCGTCGCACCGCCAAACGATCTGGGCCTGCCTTGGATGCGCGACAAAACCAATTCCGCCGGGCCGGGGTCCAATGGGGGTATCGGCGCGGGGAAAGACGGAGGCATGGGAGACCGCGAAGGACCGGGCGGCGGCGAGGGAGGGAGCAACCTGGCATATTCCCGGGGAGTTGCGCCGCCTACATGTGTCGTTTGCCCGAACCCGATTTACACGGACGAAGCTAGGCACGCAAAGATGCAAGGCACCGTGACCCTGCGCGTGCTTGTCGGATCCGACGGAAAGGGTGCGGAGATTCGAGTGATTCGGGGCGTTGGCTTCGGATTGGACGAGCGGGCGGCGCAGACTGTCCGCGGCTGGAAATTCAATCCGGCGCGCGATGCAAATCAACGTGCGATTGCGGCGTGGGTTACGATTGAGGCAGTCTTTCGGCTCTTTTGATCGCGTAACGCAACTCTTCTCCTGACTGCTGGTGCATCCATTGCGTCTTTGTTGTGGCTCATCTCAGCAACGGGCAATTCCTTCTCCCCCTTCCGCCGCGGGCAATCTGCTACGATGAAGCCCATGCGAAGAGCGTTAACGCGTTTCATTTCCGTTCTGAGTTGTGCCTGTTTATTCACGGGCGTGGCACGGACACAAAGCACCAGCGGCTCGCTCGACTTTGGTGCGCGCATCACGCCGACAGGGGCGCGCCCGGAGCCGGTGCGGCAGTTCACGTTTTACGTTCTGACCAAGAGCTATGCCGAAATTGTGAAAGAGGTAGAAGGGGAAAACGTAGTTCCGCCGCGAGAGAAATTTATCGAAGGCCTAAAGGTCTCCCCTGAACTGAAGGAGTGGCTCAAAGCGCACGAGATTCTTGATTTGACCATGCCCGAGTTGGACCGCCTGGTCACGCCCGACGACATCATTCATGTGCCTGAATTTCTTCTGGCCTACCAGCATTCCAACAGCGGCGGCGTGACCACTGGAATTCCCAAGCCGAGATATGCCGACGCCGACAAAACGGCGCACCCGGATCGCTACAACAAGCAACTGCAGGAATACTACGTGGCGCTGAAGAAATTTATACAAAACAATCCAAGCACGGTCAGTGGAATCGAACTCGAACTAATGGGTGTGAATCCGCAGCAACAGTGGTCGCAAATGCAAGCCGATCACAGAAGGCGCATACATCGGATGGCGCCGGAATTCGCGCAAACGAAGTATCTTGCCGCTAAGGCAGACACCGATCTGGACGGCCGCGCCTCGGTTTCCGGCCTCGCTTCCGGAAACTACTGGGTCAGTACGCTGAATCTGGATGCCAATGCCGGCGACACAAGGCTCAGTTGGGACGTGCCGGTAACCATCCACGCGGGGCAGACCACGCGCGTCGAGCTCACCAATCTGAATGCCCTCGATAGGCCCGACTCGGCTCCCTAGCGCACCGCGCGCTTCACTATGGGTACTCCGCTGCTGTGGATTGGATTCAACCTTTTTGTCCTGGCGTGTATCGCGTTGGACCTGGGTGTGTTCAACCGGCGCTTGCACAAGGTCGGCTTGCGCGAAGCGGCGCTGTTCAGCTTGCTGTGGGTCGCGCTCGCGATTCTGTTTGGCTTGGGCATAGTGCACTATTCCGGGAAGCAAGCGGGCCTGGAATTCTTCACCGGCTACCTGATTGAAAAGGCTCTTAGCGTCGACAACCTGTTTCTTTTTCTGGTGATCTTCCGCACGTTTGCGGTCGATGCACGCCTTCAGCACCGCATGCTGGAATGGGGCATTTTGGGCGCGCTGGTGATGCGCGGGGGAATGATTCTGGCCGGCGCGGAGCTAATTCAGCGCTTTTCCTGGGTGTTGTATGTATTTGGCGCGTTTATTGTGTACGCCGGAATTCATATGCTCTTTGTGAAGAAGGAGAAGGTTCGGCCGGAGCAAAGCGCCATTTTTCGCTTTGCAAGCAAGCATCTCCGGGTGACACGGGACTATGGGGGAGAACATTTTTTCGCACGCAGCGGCGGGAAGCTCTACGCGACGCCGCTTTTTCTGGTGCTGCTGGTCGTCGAAATCACGGATATCACGCTGGCTATCGATTCCATTCCCGCGATCTTCGGTATCACGCAGGATCCCTTCATCGTTTACACCTCCAACGTTTTCGCGATTCTGGGTCTGCGTGCCATGTACTTCCTGCTGGCGGGGGTGCTGTCGCGTCTGCGCTACCTGACCGTGGGGCTGTCATTCGTGCTGACCTTCGTCGGCGCAAAAATGATCGCCCACAAGTGGTTGGACATTCCCGAGCATATTTCCTTGCTAGTCGTTGCGGGGATTTTGCTGATGGCGCTTGCGGCTTCGCTGCTTTTCCCCATCAGGCCGCGCGCATAGCGCAAGAGGTCACGCTTCATCCTTCTTCAAACATTACTTCATCGATGTAGCACCAATACCAGTCTTCGCCCGGCTCGATGGACTGCACGATGGGGTGCTTGGTCGCGCGAAAATGCTTGGTGGCGTGTTTGTTCTTCGAGGAATCACAACAGCCCACATGGCCGCAGATCTCGCAAAGCCGCAGGTGCACCCAGGTGTCGCCCATCTTGACGCACTCCGCGCAAACATGGGTCTTGGGTTTGAGGTGGCGAATTTGGTCCGTGTGCGTGCAAGTCTCGGCCATGGTTTCTCCTCACGGTTCTATTCGGGAACTTGAATCGGGATGCGCACTGCAAAGCGCGTGTCGCCAGGCACGGAATCCACGGAAACTTGCCCGTGCATGCCGGTGACGATGCGATAGACGAAGTCGAGCCCCAAACCCGTGCCTTGGCCCACGCCTTTTGTGGTGAAGAATGGCTCAAAGATGCGCGACTTGACGTCGGGAGGGATGCCGGGACCATTGTCAGCAATCTCCACGAGGATGAAATCGTTTTCGCGGGCGGTGCGGATGCGCAGCTTGCCGTTGTCGCCCATGGCGTCGGCGGCGTTGTCGATCAGGTTGGTCCATACCTGGTTGAGCTCGCTGCCGTAGGCCATGATTTTCGGCAGGTCTGGCGCGTAGTTGCGAGTTACGGCGATGCCGCGTTTCAGTTTGTGATGCATGATGGTCAGGGTGGTCTCCAGGCTCTTGGTGACGTCCACTTCCTGCAGTTTGGCCTGGTCCATATAGGAATATTCCTTGATGGCCCTGATGAGGTCGGAGATGCGCGTGGTGCTGTGTTCGAGCTCGTCGGCGATGCGATCCATCTCGAGGAGTGTGGCAAACCGTGTCAGCTCCGGTCCGAGCGATGTACCCGCCGCGGAGGCGAAGCTTTCGAGCTGGGCATCGGTCAAGTTTGCTTCGGCCAGAAGAGGCGCCAGTTTCCATGCGTCCGGGACTTTGCGGTTCTCCAACCAGCCCTGAATGGCTTCTTCGCGTTCCACGCGCTCGAATTCATCCTTGAATTGCGCCGGCTTCAGCGCGACGCGAATTTCCTCTTCGCGCTTCGCCAACATCGCACAATCTTCCGGGCCGATGGTGGAGGAACGGCCCACCTGACGCAGGCGAGCAAGACAATCGCGAAGCGCTGCCGCGGAGCGTCGGGCGGCAGCGGATGGATTGTTCAATTCGTGCGCCAGACCTGCCGAGAGCTTGCCGAGCGCCGCGAGCTTTTCTCGCTCCTGGCTGACCAGCGTGAAACTCCTCACGCGGTCGGTCAGCACGCCCACCAGCCTTTGCGCCAGTACCGGCATGCGATGCAACATTTCGGGAAAGTGCGATGAGTGCAGGGTAAGGGCGTGCAGCGGCGTGACCGCTCGCACGGTCAGGGGCACTGTTTTCATTCGCGAAAATGGCAGGTATCCGGTGACAGCGGGTGCTTGCACCGTATAGGTCTGGCTGTCGGGTCCATCCGCCTCACGCCGGCCGCGAATTTCGCCCTCCAGCAGGACCAGCATGAGCTCAGCCGGCGAATCTTCTACTGTCACGGCCTCGCCCGGCTTTGCGCGTCGCTCCTCGGCATGGCCGATGAACCATTCGAGGTCTTCCGCAGACAGGTCCGCGAAGGCCGGCACTTTGCGCAAGTTAGCGATTAGCGATTCCGTGCGGGCCTTGTCCGGCATATCTGTCATGCGTTTCGCCGCCTTTCCGTGTTCGGGATGAAAGCTTGACTTGAGCGGTTCACTGTACCTTAGCCAGATATTGATGCATGAACTGCACGACCACGGCGCCTTCGCCGACACCAGATGCGACCCGCTTCACCGAACCGTGCCGCACATCGCCCACTACAAAAACGCCGGGAACGTTCGTTTCAAGCAGCCCGGGATCGCGATCGAGGGTCCACCCCTCGGGTCTTTTTCCATCTTTAAGCAAATCCGGGCCGGACAAAATGAAGCCGCGCTCGTCGCGCTTGATCAAGCCATCGAGCCATTCGGTGCGCGGCTGCGCGCCGATGAAAATGAACAAGCTGCTAGCCGGCAGCTTCTCGACTTCCGCGGTCACCGCGCGCTGAATCGTAATATCCGAAAGGTGCGTATCGCCATGAACCTCAACCACGCTGGTGTGTGTCCACACTTCAATGTTCGGCGTCTTCTCGATCTGCTCGATCAGATAGTGCGACATAGTACTCGCAAGCGAACCGCCGCGCACTAGCATGATCACCTTTTGTGCGAATTTCGAAAAATGCATTGCCGCCTGGCCCGCCGAATTTGCGCCGCCCACGATGTAAACCGTTTCGCCTTTGCAGGCAATGGCTTCCGAGGCTCCGCCGCCATAATAGACACCCGCGCCTTGAAGTCGCTCTATTCCCGGCACGTCTAGCGCACGCCACTGTACTCCCATGGCTAGCAGCAACGCATGGCAGGAGATTTCCGAGCCATCGGAAAGTTTAATGTGCCGGTAAGGGCCGTCTATGCGGAGGTTTTGCGCCTCTTGCGGTGAAAGAATTTCCACGTCGAAGCGCCGAGCTTGCGCCACCGCGCGACGCGCCAAGTCGCCGCCGCTCAGTCCGGAAGGAAATCCCAGATAATTTTCAATGCGCGAGCTGAGTCCTGCTTGGCCGCCAGGAGCTTCGCGCTCAACAATCACCGTGCGCAATCCTTCCGATGCGCCATAGACGGCCGCGGCCAAACCTGCGGGTCCGCCGCCGATGATGGCGAGGTCGTAAAAATTAGTCTGTGCTTTGGTGTGCAGGCCCAACTTACTGGCGACTGCGGGAAAGGGCGGCTCGGCCAGGCGCTCACCGTCCGGGAAAAGTATGAGCGGCAAAGTCTCTGCTTCCGGGCCCAGTGAGTCGAGGAGCCGGCGCACCTCGGGATCCGTGGACGCAACCTCGACGTCGATCCACTGGTACGGCACTTGATTGCGACCGAGAAAATCGCGCAGCTCGTAAGCGCGGGAAGACCAGCGCGTGCCCAGCACCCGGATGCCTTCATACAGCGGACGAAACTGAGCGGTCCAGTCATGCAACAGATCATCGAGCGCGGGGAACAGTTTCTCCTCTGGCGGGTCCCAAGGCTTCATCAGGTAGTAGTGCACGCGCGCTTCGTTGATGGCGTCGATCGCAGCGTTGGTATCGGCGTACGCGGTGAGCAGTGCGCGCTTGGCCTGCGGATGAATGTCCATCGCTTGCGTGAGAAAGCCTACGCCGTCCATCTGCGGCATGCGCTGGTCGGCCAGGAGAAGAGCCACGGGATTATTGCGGGCTTTGAGCTCACGCAGAGTAGTAAGCGCGGCGCTCCCGGAATTGGCCCGCATCACCCGGTAGCGCTCGGCATAATGCCCGCGCAGGTCGCGCTCGATGGCGCGCAACACTTCCGGATCGTCATCCACCGTCAACATTACTGGCTTTGGCATAGCACTTGGGATGAAAAACGCGCCGCTTTGGTTACTTGCGCCGGCGACCTTCGTCCTGGCTCCGTCTTCACGCTACAATTTCACATTACCCATGTCCAGTCCGCTTGCCTCGGCTATCGCTGATCTTTCCTCGGGCGACCCCGTGATACGCTCCGCGGCCGCGACGGAGATTTATCGTCGCGGGCGGACCCCGGCGGATCGCGCCGTCTATGCATGGTGGAACAATGCGGAGTTCGCCCAGCTCTGCGGCACGAGCCCTGCCGTTACCGTGGGTTTGGCAGTAAGGCGCGAAACGTTCGCGCGCATTCGCGAAGCCAGCGGCTTGCCGCCCCTGGCGCTCGTACCGCCGGATCAAGACGCCGAGGAATTCGAGCTGCAGTTCCCGAACGATATTTCTCTGGATGTGCTAACCACGCGCGACTCTAGCGGGCAAGGGGCCATTGCGCGCTATCTGGCGAAATTTGGAGAAGGTGTGCAACAGGTGGAGTTTCGCTGCAAGAATGTGGATCGTGCCACGCAAATCCTGAAGGAAAACTTCGGCGTGCAACCGATCTACCCGCAAACCCGCGCAGGCGCCGGCGACACGCGCGTTAATTTTTTCCTGGTCAGCTCACCCAATTCTGGCAAGGTCCTGATCGAGCTGTACGAAACGTAGCGGCCGCCTTCAGGCCGGTGCAGCGCTTTTCTGTGGCGCCCTCTTGGGGCGGTCGCCCGCTAAGTTGGGTTCGCGCGCTAGCTCGACCCAAGCGCGCAGGACTTCGCCAACGCTCCAAGCCTGCGCGATACATCCCTTCGGAGCAAACGGCGCGTCACCGTCGAAAATCTCGCCGAGCGTTCCGAGCCCATAGCGCTGAATCGAAACTCCCAACGACTCGAGAAAGCGCAGCGCCGCCACGCGATCTCCGTAAACACGATGATGTGCTAGCGCAAAGGGTCCGAGCAGCCAGGCCCAAACCGTTCCCTGGTGATACGCGGCGTCGCGTTCGCGAGGCCCGCCGGCATAATGCCCGTGGTAACCGGCTTCGGTGGGCGCGAGACTGCGAAGCCCATACGGGGTCAAGAGTTGGGCCGCGCAGATGTCAACAACGGCTTTCTGCTGCTCCTGCGGCAGTGGGCTGACCGGCAGCGACACCGCAAGGATTTGGTTCGGCCGAAGCGAAGCATCGTTGCCGAGGCCCGGCGCGTCGATCACGTCGTAACAGCACTGTCGCTGGGCGTTCCAAAATTTTTGGAAGCCCTCCTTGGCTTTGCTGGACAGAGCCTGATAGCCGTCGCTTGAGATCTCCAACACTCGCGCGAGCTTCGTCATCGTCTCGAGCGCGTTGATCCACAACGCGTTGATTTCAACGGCTTTGCCGGTGCGCGGCGTCACCACCCAATCGCCAGTCTTTGCGTCCATCCAGGTGAGCTGCACATCAGGTTCGCCTGCATAGAGCAATCCATCCGCCGCATCCACATGAATCTGGTAGCGTGTGCCCTTCACGTGCGCGTCGATCATTCCCGCGAGAATGGGGAAGAGTTTTTGCAGCGCCTGCATGTCGCGAGTCGCGGCGAAATATTGTCTCACCGCTTCGAAATACCAGAGCGCCGCATCCACGGTGTTGTATTCGGGCCTGCCGCCGGCATCCGGAAAATTATTCGGAAGCATCCCGGCATCGACGCATTTGGCAAACGCCCGCAGAATCTGCCGGGCCACTTCCGGACGTCCGGTTGCCAGGGTTAATCCCGGCAGCGCGATCATCGTGTCGCGGCCCCAATCCCCAAACCAGTGATACCCTGCGATGACGCTGCGCCCGTCCGGGTCATCGGGTAAGGCACGTTTCACTATGAATTGATCCGCCGCAAGCACAAGCTGCTGCAGCCACTCGGGCGACGCAGCAGAAGTCGCCTTGTTTTGCGTTCTCCATGCGGCAGCAATTTCTGCTTCACGAGCGGCGCGCTGTGCCCGCGCCATTTCGGCATCCAGAACTGCGGTCTCCTCGGTCGTCGAAACAATCGTGCAGCTCTCGCCAGCGCGCAGCTTCGTCCGGAAAAGCGCCGCAAACAAATGGTCTTCATGATCGTCCAGCCCGCGCTCTCGTTCCACCGCAAGAAAACAATCGCGATACCACTCATGCCGCGCCTCGCAAGCTGCTTCCGCGCTCTTCAGATAAAAAGGCACTGCTCCGTCGAACGCCACCACTCTCACGCCATGCTCCACCGGATCAACGCGCATTCTCCAGTCACCGGCATGGGTCGACGCGTGAAAATCACGATAATTCACCAGCGCCTTCAGCTCCATCTCGACCGTCGCGCTTCCCTCCAACAACGTGTATTGCACGTACGAGGTGTTCACGCCCTGCTGCATCCAGACGCGCTTCTCCAACCGAGCGTCGCCGGGCGCGTAAGTCCAAACGGGAGTGGTGCCGTCCAGACGGAATCCTTCAATATGCTGAAATCCCTTGGGCTCGACCGCGCCGCTCGCCCAAAGATGCGTCGCTAGCGCAAATTCCGCGCCGTCGCATCGCACAATCTCATGGAGAGCCGCCACCAGATGCATCCGCCCAACTGGCGGCTGCAGCGCGGCGATCAGCAGTCCGTGATACCGCCGGGTCATGCCGCCGGCGATCGTGCCCGAAGCGTACCCTCCAATTCCGTTGCTAACCAGCCACTCGCGCGACTCCGCGGCCTCCAGATTGCCGCAAATCTCGCGCCCAAACTGAATTACCGCGCCCATTTTCCTCAACGCAACCACTTGGCCATCATTCTCATCATGCGCAACAGCGCCAGCGAATCTCGAGTGCCTGCCTCTCTGATTTCTACCGCCGTACTGCTATTCACCACTCTGCTCGATCAATTTCGCAACCAGCCCCGTCCATCCCGTCTGGTGACTCGCGCCAATTCCCGCACCGTTGTCGCCGTGAAAATATTCGTTAAATAGAACCAAATCCTTCCAATGCGGATTGTCGTTGAAAATCTCCTCGCCACCCGCCACCGGCCTCCGGCCGTCTTTGCCACGCAAGAAAATCCGAATCAGCCGCCGTGAGATCTCTCCCGCCACCTGCCATAAATCGGATTCGCTCCCCGAGCGCGTGGGAAACTCCACTTTGAAATCCTCGCCGTAGTAGTGATGAAACTTCTGCAGTGATTCAATGAGCAGGTAATTCACCGGAAACCAGATGGGGCCACGCCAATTCGAATTGCCTCCAAACACTCCGGTACTCGACTCCGCGGGCTCGTAAGTCACGCGGCTCACATGGCCATTCACTACAACTTCATAGGGGAAATCCGCGTGAAACCGCGATAATGCACGCACTCCGTATGCGGACAGAAACTCCGACTCATCCAGCATGCGCTCCAACACACGCTTCAACCGTCCCCGGCTCACCAGCGAGAGCAACCGGCGCACGCCGCGCGCCGAACGCTGCGTCGTCTCGATGTGTTCCGGCATATCCGGATGGTTGTCGATAAACCACTGCATCCGCCGCTTGAAGCCCGGCAAGCGGTCCACGATTTCCGGCTCCAGCGTTTCCACAGCAAACAGCGGAATCAAGCCGACCATCGAACGAATCTTCAGAAAGTGTTCTTCACCGTTCGGCAGTTGCAGTACGTCATAATAAAAACCGTCCTCCTCGTCCCACAACGAACGCCCATCTGTGCCCATATCGTTCATTGCATGCGCGATGTGCACGAAATGTTCGAAGAATTTGCTGGCTACGTCCTCGTACGCCGGATCTTCCTTCGCAAGTTCTAACGCGATGGCTAACATATTCAGACAATACATGCCCATCCAACTTGTGGCGTCGGATTGCTCCAGATGCCCTCCGGTGGGAAGCGGTGCGGAGCGGTCAAATACTCCGATATTGTCGAGCCCCAGAAATCCGCCCTCGAAAATATTCATGCCCTCCGGATCTTTGCGGTTCACCCACCAGGTGAAATTTAGCAGCAGCTTGTGAAACACTTTTTCCAGGAATCCGCGATCCGCCACTCCACGCAAGCGCCTCTCGATTTTGTAAACCCGAAAGGCCGCCCACGCATGCACTGGCGGATTCACGTCCCCAAACGCCCACTCGTACGCGGGTAATTGTCCGTTCGGATGCATGTACCACTCGCGCAGCAACAGAATGAGCTGGTCCTTCGCAAAATCCGGATCGATCAGCGCGATGGGAATGGTGTGAAACGCCAAGTCCCACGCCGCGAACCACGGATATTCCCACTTGTCTGGCATCGAAAGCACATCGTCGGTGTACAAGTGCGTCCAATCATGGTTGCGCCCCTGCAGCCGTTCTTTCGGAGGGGGCGGGCCGGCGGGGTCGCCATCGAGCCACGTGCGCACGTCGTAGTGATAAAACTGCTTGTTCCACATCATTCCGGCGAAGGCTTGCCGCATCACCAGCTTGGCATCCTCCGACAATTCCTTGGGAACGCGTGAAGCGTAGAACGCGTCAGCCTCTTTTTGGCGCCGGGCAAATAGATCGTCGAAGCCTGCGCCAAAATCGTTCGTGCCCGGAACGCCTTCCGCGCGCTCGGCATGCCCTGGCGCGTTGATCGCTCCTACCATCGGCGAATTGCTGTCCATCGCACCGAGGGGCTCCATATCCGTCAGCCGTAGCTTCAGCGTCATAGATTCGCCGGCGGCCAGCCCAAGCCGGTACAGCGCCGCCATCTTGGTCCCCACTCGCTGTGGATTCACGGCGCCTTTGTCGCCCTGAATCACATAAGTGTGAAAAGCGTCCTTCACGTACGA
>Ga0210407_10002575_pt1 | contig 15471 bp, 16 predicted proteins | sample IncBWC27MmetaG_FD_150860 | JGI IMG/M metagenome (GOLD analysis project Ga0210407, IMG submission 150860) | Forest soil microbial communities from Barre Woods Harvard Forest LTER site, Petersham, Massachusetts, United States - Inc-BW-C-27-M | ecosystem: Environmental > Terrestrial > Soil >...
CAGCGAAACCAAAGCGGCGCTCGAATCAACTGGATGTTCTCCACCGACAAGGCCAGAACCAAAATGGCGCGTGCCTATCCCGATCCCTCGCTCAAAGAGTCATAATCTCTGTGCAGGGGAACTAGGCGGCGACAGGGCCTCCGGCCCTCATTCCTGCCCTAGCGCGCCAAGGCAGGCGCCGTATATTTACGTTCGATCGCCTCTCGCACCGCGCTTCGGCTCGCTTTCGGATCTGGCGCTGGCCCGCCTTCGATCTGCTCGAGCTCATCCGCCAGTTGGTCGTCCTTGATCGCTTCGCGAACCCAGCGCGAATAGTCATTCGCCTGGAGGTGGTGAAGCCAGGTGTCGTCGTCGACTCCGTCCGCCATCAGCATGAATATGGTCAGGTTCTGCGCCCGCAGGTTGAGGGCGTTCGTGGGACCGCGGAAATAGAAGCTCTTGTCCTCTCCAAGCGCCCCCTCGGCATATTTCCGGATGTGACGCTCGGCTTTCTCGGCCGGCGCGTGAGACTTCACGATTTGCGCTCGCCCGCCAGCGCTTCGCCGCCAAAAGAGAGCCTCTCCCTTGTCCGGCGGCGCCCGCGGCAGTTCGGGCGCGGGAATCGATAGCGTCCGAGCAAAGTCGGCGATTGTCTCTGCCGCCTTGTCGCCAACGGCGAAGATATCATCGACTCGCCGCAGCGCGTCGACAGCCAAGGTCTTGGGCTCGACGGTCACGAGAATGACCGGGGGAAGCGAGTCGAGAGACGCGGTCGCGCTCACGTCACGCTCAGCAGGCAAGAGATGGTGCGCTTCATCGATCAAGACCCAGTGCGGGCGTCCGATCTTGGCGCGCAGGTTGGCGATCGCGGAGATGAAATCGGAGAGGAGCGCTGGCCGGTCCTCAAGCGGCACGGAGAGCATGTTGATCACGAAACTGTCGTCCGGCCGTTCCAGCAGTTTGACGACTTCGGCAAGCTTAGGCGGCGACTTCGCGTCGCCGAACACAATGCCGGAGCGAAACTCGGCATAGTCGCCCTCCGGATCGAAGACGCAGATCTGATAGCCGCCGTCGACGATCCGCTCCAGCAACGCTGTGGCGACCGTCGATTTGCCCCCGCCCGAAGAGCCGCAGATCAGCGCCGAGCCGCCATGGGGTCGAATGACGATCGGACGACCATCGGCGTCGACGCCGACCTCGACGCTGTTGTGGGCTTCGCTCGAGTGAAAAGCGTCGACGTCGTCCTTGAGCACCGCCTCGATCAGTTCGGCGACGCCTGCGCCGCGCGCGGCTTTGGTGACGAGATCGGCTTCATCCTTGATCGTCGGCAAAGCATTGGCGACCGCAACGGCGTATCCGCTCGCCTGCAGGAATGCGTGATCGTTCTCGGCGTCGCCGACAGAAACGACATTATGCGAGGAGAGGCCCAACTCCTCGAGCGCCGCATGCAAGCCGCTTGCCTTGTTGACGCCGGGAGGCAGCACCATCACCGCCCCCTTGTTGAATACAATCTGCAATTCCAGTCCGTGTTCACGAATCGCCTCGAGAACCAGCTTTTCGTTCGGCTCCCAGGTCGCGACGATGGAGCGCCCGACGGAAAGCGGAGTGACGCCCTTCTTGCGCAATGTGTCCACCAATTCGGTCGAGGGCTCGGGACCGAGCGGCGTCTCCTTTTTTGTAGCCGGGTCAAAGAGCAGCGCTCCGTTCTCCGCGACTATGCGATCGAAGAGATCGATCCGGGGAAAGACGCGGGTCAGATCAGGCAGCTCGCGCCCCGTGACGAGAAGAAGCCTCCTGCCGGATCGCCTGAAGGCCACGAGCGCGTCTGTGGTCGCGTTCTCGACAATTCCGCCGTGCGCGAGCGTGCCGTCGTAATCGGTGGCCAGACAGCTGATGTACATGAATCCCCGCCGCTTCCCCACGAAGTCTTGTCTGAACGCTGAAAAGACCGTCACAGTTCCTGATTTCGCGTTAGCGGAACGTGGCGGCGATCTCGAGAGGAAATCGCGGATGTTCGAGCGCCGACGTTATCGATGATTGGCAAGTTCAACGAGATATTCATTTAAAATCTCGTTGAACACGGTGGGTTTCTGAAGGAATGGCGTATGCCCGGCGCCATCGATTCTCCGACATTGTCCGCGCCAAAGATTCTGGAAGGAAAGGCTATCGAGATAATCGAGATTGAGGAATGGGTCCTCGGCGCCATCTACGACCGCGACCGGCATGGTCAGAGATTCGACCAACTTCCGCTGATCGGCGCCCGCACCGGCTCGACGGGCCTCGAACAGAGTGCTTCTGGCTATGCCATCGGCTCGAACGAGAGCCGTTTTCAGATCTAGCGAGAACGCCTCGTCAAATATTGCGTGTCCGAAGCGCTCGACGTCCGCATCGGACCATTTGGCTTCAGCCGCAAGTTCGAGATGCGGAGAAGGTCGAAATCCTTTTGAAAACGTGTCCGGACCAATCGGAGGAGTCCCGACCAAGACTAATCCTTTCACTCCGGAGAAGTCTTGCATCATCTCAAGCGCGATGTGGCCGCCGAGCGACCAACCGAGCACCACCGCCTCTTCGACAGCGAGCAGCGAAAGGACCTCTCGCGACACGTCGGCGAAACCCGGCAGGGTGTAAGTGCGAGCCGGATCGATGGCGTCGCTGGACCGACCGTGCCCCGGCAGGTCGAAGGCGATCAGCCGATTCTGGCGAGCGGGAGGACCGTCGATCTGATAGCGAAACACTTCAAGACATGAGGAGTTGCCGTGGATCAGGAGAACCGGAAGCTCTCCGTGACCGGATTGCTCGATCCAAATGAGCCCATGCGAGGTGTGAAGAGTGCGAGTTTCTCTCATCCCGACCTCTTGCGTGTGCTCAGCTAGCCACTCGTGCAATTCTTCGCCGAGTGGGAGCAATCGATGCGCCGCACATGTAATGAAACGGGAACGTCAGATTGGCTTGCCGTCGCTGCTACGCCACTCCCGCGCCATGAGCTGGTTGCTTGGCAGGCTTCGGTCCATGGCCCTTCGGGCGACTTCGACGCCGGCGACAGGAAGGCCGGCTGGATCGAGCTTGCCGATCTGCACCAGCACTGACGCCTGATCCCAATAGATGTGTTCGCTGGCCAGCTTTCCATCCCGGAATTGGGCCACCACGACAGCGGCGATCTCCACCTGCCGGCCCGTCGGCGGAATGCCGGCAGCACATAGTCGATCACGCGGTCATGAGTGAATTTGATGACCATCTCATCAACGATGGAGTCCGTTCCGACTGTGCGGCTGATCGGGGCGATCGCCATGTCGGACGGATTAGCGGGGACCATGTGATATTTATAGAAGCGTTTCACCTCGTCGAGGCCCACGCCGCCCGTCATTGTCGGCACATGGTTGACCTCCGGGTCGGCCCCCATAGTATGGGTCGGGGCGTCAGGGTTCCGTACCGCGAATTCCTGTCCGAGATGCTCCTCCCAGACAGCGACTAAGTCATGATCTGGCATCGATTTTCTCCCCATTTGTTGCATGAATCGGTTTCCTTCAGAGTGTCAAAAGCGACCGGGCGCCGGACAAAGCGGCGCGCGAATCCGCGCCGCGCGACCGAACTTAGAACCGCTGGGCCGGAAGCGTCGTGAAGATTCCTGCTCTCTTGGGCTCGGAGTCAGGGGACTAGTTGTGTCGGGGAAACGCCGTGAACCCGCCGCACCCATCGCGACAGGTGGCTCTGGTCGGCAAAGCCTGTGCTGGCCGCGATCTCCGCCAGCCCCAATCGGCCCTCACGGATCAGCTCAACGGCGCGGCGCAATCGCAGATAGACGATGTAACGATAGGGGCTCACGCCGACCGAACGGTGGAATACTCGTGAGAAATGGAACTGGCTGCGCCTGGTCATGTGCGCCAGGGTTGCGACGTCGATCGGTTCATCTAAATGCGCCATGAGGTAGTCCCGAAGACGTCCAAGCATCGCGGCGTCGAGAACGCCGTCCGAAGGCTTGGGCTCGCTGGTGTGGCGCCCCACCAGCGTGTTGACGAAGCGGCTCGCCGCCTCGTTCCAAAACAGAGCGCCCCGCGGGTAATCAGCTGCGCACTCCTCGATCAACAACAGCCCCAAATGCAGCAAGTTTGCATCGTAGCCCGTCATTCGGTCGAGGAGCTTGGCCGCGAACGCGCTGTCCTCCGCCGCCGCCAAGGCAAGCCGGGCTGGCTCCACGCAGATCAGCAAAGAAGTGGTATCCGCGCTACGATCACATGTCGCATCGACGCCTGCGGGCAACACCGCCAAAGAGCCCTCCGGGGCCTCATGCGAGAAGGCTTTTCCGGCGACACGACAATGGGTAGGCCCTTGCGACACGAACGTGATCACATGCTGATGCAGGGCGGCGGCAAAATGCGCCGCTCCATTGTATTTGAGCTTCGCCACCCGAACGCCGCTTTCGCCCGGCGCACCGCCCGCCGCCAAGACGGATGGCGCCGCGCCGTCAGCCTGGATCGCGGAAATGTCTCCGATGCCCGACAGCATGCGCGCACACTCTCGCCCGACGTCGTCCCTGCTATCCTGGCGCCCTGGCCGCCAATCCGGCAATTGTACGACCAGCAGCGCCCAAACCCAAATCCAACCCAGAGGACCGGGTCGACGCTGCGCCGCCTTCCCTCCGAATCGTTTAGCTCGCGCTCAACCCAGTCTCGCCGTCGCGCCGCGGATCAAATCCCCGCGTACCATTCGTAGCCGCGGTCTTCCCAGAAGCCGCCGCGGCCGCGCGAGATCTTGGCGAAATCGTCGATCGCCTCGATGCGCATGATGTATTTGGCCATCTTGTAGCCGAGCTGGCGCTCGACCCTCAGTCTTAAGGGGGCGCCGTGTCCGACCTTGAGCGGCGCGTAATTCATCTCGTAAGCCAGGATGGTCTGCGGATGAAACGCGTCGATGAGCCCGATTGTTTCGTAATAGCGACCGGTGTTGTCGAGCGTTTCCTCGAGGGTGTCGGCGCAGAAGAAGGCGATGTAGCGCGCCTGTGGCTTCAGACCCGCAGCGGTCAGCAGCGACGACAATTGCGCGCCCTTCCACTGGCCGATGCAGCTCCAGCCCTCGACGCAATCGTGGCGGGTGATCTGCGAGCGAGAGGGCAGGGTGCGCAGGTCTGCAAGCGAGAGCCTCATTCGCCGCTCGACAAGGCCGCCGATTTCCAGTTTCCAGTCTTTAAATCCGCCCTGGCGCAGCGCGACATATTCGGGATCCTCGGGATCGACCGAGCCATTCGGCTTGAAATAGGCGGAGATCGCGCCGGGCGGAAACTCCGGCGCCATGGCCGTTTCGGGCCCGAGGAACGCGCGCTGGGCGGCTTTCGTCAGCGCCTCGGCTTTCTCCAGAATATTGAGCGCGGCGGGCGAGCCGGTGTCGAAGCTGCAGGCCGAGAGCGGCGCGGCGGCAGCGCCGACCCCAAAGCCGATGAGAAGCTTGCGGCGGGTGAGCCGTGTTTGCGCCGGCCGGATCAGTCGCTCGCCGCTCATCGCTGAGCCTCCTTGATCCGATAACGGCCGGTGATCATGGAACGCATGTTGTTGATGGGACCGGAAAGCACCACCATCACCAGATGGACGATCAGGAACAGAACCAGGTAAGCCGCAAGCAGGAAATGCACGGCGCGCGCCGCCTGTCGCCCATGGAACAGGGTGAGGAGCCATGGGAAAGCCGCATCGACCGCCGGCGACATGGTCAGGCCCGCGAGGATAAGGATCGGAAAGGCGATCACGACGCTTAAGTAGGCGAGCTTCTGCAGCACGTTGTAATGCAGCGCCTCGTCGCCGGAGGGAAACCGGAGCCGCAGATGTTCAACGATCGCGTGCGGAAGCGCTCTCAAGTCGGCGAGGCTCGGCCAGAGGCCGCGAATGTGGCGGCGCAGGATCAGGTCCGCGAAATAGACGAGCCCGTTGAGCACGAGAATCCAGGCGAAGAAGAAATGCCAGCGCCGTCCCAGCGCTAGATCCTGATAAGGCGGCAGGGTCGCCCAGGAGGGAAAGCCGTGTTCTTCCAGTTGGCCGTCGTCCCCGCGCGAGGCGCCGAGCACGCCGGTCGTGTCGAAGGCGTGTCCGAAGATGGTCGTTAAGCCCGCGGTCGGATCTCCATTGTCGTTCTCGCGCGCCGAGAGCGAGAAGAAGGGGCGGGTGAAATTGGTCGTTTGTCCCCAGGTGAGCTGCGGGTCGGCGTTGAAGATCTGCATCCCGCTCATCAGCAGCACGACTAAGCAGACCGCATTGACCCAGTGGCAGACGCGGACCAGCGGGGAATGTCGGACGATGACCCGGGCCGCAGGCGCGGCGCGCGCGGGCAGAACGGAAGAAAGCGACGTCAATGCCAAGTCTCCAATACGCCGGTTAAGGCCTCAGCCTTCAATACGTTCCTATTTGGCCCGGCGTTTCGCGCCGGAATCGTGATTTTTGTTGGGCGCTTTTTTTGGGTGTCGCGGACAATCTCCTTCACCTCGCGCGCGAGGTTGCTATCGGGGATTCTCAAGGGGTGGGTCGCGATGTTAACGTGCGCATCCTTTCATGGCCTGGATCAGCCCATATTTCATGCCGTGACGGATGGCCGCCACGGAGCCCTTGTCACTTCCTTGCCCCGATCGCCGCCAGCGCCCAGTACCTCCAACACGCGTGACTAGCTTGTCGGTCGCTCCGAGCTCTCGAACCGAAAGCACAACCGCATTGGCCATCGTCGTTGCTTCATGACGTGGCTGTCGCTTGAGTTAGCGAACCCGCGCGACCCCAGCTATACTCCTTGGGTTGCTTCACGCAGCACGTTAGTCTGTTACAGTCAGCCTTGCGTTTGGACTTAACAGACCAAGGTTTATCAACGGGCCGTGAAACCCCGGGAGGGCCGCTCCGTAACCCATTCATGCCGATCGAGACGGACGACAAAACGATCGGTTCGAACGATCAACGGAGACAAACATGAACGCCAAAATCTTGTATTGCGCCGCGGCGCTCGCCGCCGGGATTGGCCTCGCCGCGCCCTCTTTCATCATGCCAGCCCTTGCCGAGATGACCAAGATGGTCGGCGGCGCGGCGATGTATCCATCGAAGAACATCATCGAAAATGCCGTCAACTCCAAGGATCACACGACGCTTGTCGCCGCGGTCAAGGCGGCTGGCCTGGTCGACACGCTGCAAGGCGCCGGCCCGTTTACCGTCTTTGCGCCGACCAATGAGGCGTTCGCCCGTCTGCCGGCGGGTACGGTGGACACCCTATTGAAGCCCGAAAACAAACAAATGCTGACCACGGTCCTGACCTATCACGTGGTCCCGGGCCGCCTAACCGAAGCCGACATCGACGCGATGATCAAGCAAGGCGGCGGCAAAGCGATGATGAAGACGGTCCAGGGCGAACAGCTCACGTTTGCGCGCGGCGCGGGCCACCTTTGGGTCATCGACGCCAAGGGCGACAAGGCCGAAGTCACGATCCCGAACGTCATGCAGTCGAACGGCGTCATTCAGGTGATCAACAAGGTGTTGCTCCCGAGCTGAGCCCTCCTCCTACGGCTCATGGGAGTGGCAGCGGGGCGGGCGCCATTAGCGCCCGCCCTTTCCGTTTCGCCGGCGGGGAGCGTTGGTTTGCGCCGGCGCGGGAGGCTCTTTAGGATGCGGCAATGACGATCCGGGGAGGAGCGCCAGGCGGTCGGGCGCCGACTGGGGCCAGCGACGATCTTAGCAATCTCTTAAGCCGTATCGCCACGCGCGACGCGGCCGCTTTTGCGGCGCTCTACAAGCAGACAAATGCGAAACTCTATGGGGTTGTCGCCCGTATACTTACGAGGGGCGACGCGGCCGCGGATGCGCTTCAGGAGGTCTATGTGCGCATCTGGGAAAAGGCTGGCGAATTCGATCCCCTTAAGGGTTCGCCACTTGCCTGGATGGCGACCATCGTCCGCAACCGTGCACTCGACGAGGTGCGGCGTGTGCGCCCAGTTTCGCTGGAGGATCAGCCGGAGGGCTTCGAACCCGCGGCGGAGGAAATCGATCCGCTTGCGGCGCGTGAACGGTCCGAAGGGCTCACGGCGCTGGTCGATTGTCTGAAGGCGTTGGATGAGGAGAAGCGCGCGATCGTTTTGCTGGCCTATTATCGAGGGTCGAGTCGAGAGGCGCTCGCCAAGCGCTTCGGTCGGCCCGTGTCGACGATCAAGACCTGGCTTCATCGCAGTCTTGCGCAGCTCAGGGACTGCCTGGCGTCATGACGATTTCGCCAGATGATGACTTTGCTGCGGCCGAGTATGCGCTCGGCACCTTGGACGCGAGCGAGCGGGCGACGCTGGCGGCGCGGCGGTTGCGCGAGCCCGACCTCGACGAGGCGATCCGTTCCTGGGAGGAGCGCCTGGCGCCGCTCACGGAGGCGGTGCCGGAGATCGAGCCGCCGCGCGGCCTTCTGCCCGCGATCGAGGCGCGCATTCGAGGTGCGTCGTCCGTCGCGCCGGGGAATGGGATGATTGTTGAGCTTGAGCGCAGCATCAGGCGCTGGCGCGCCACGGCGATCGCCGCATCGCTCTTCGCCGGCGCGCTGGCGATCGGATTTGTCGCCCGCGAGACGAGCAGGCAGCCCGCTCCGCGTGAGTATGTGGCGATCCTCCAGAAGGACGCGGCTTCACCCGCCTTTGCGGTGACGGTCAATCTCGACAAGCAAGAGCTCACGGTTCGTCCGGTCGCGGCGCAAGCCCCGCCGGGCAAGTCGTACGAGCTTTGGATCATTGACGCGAAACTCGGGGCGCCACGCTCGCTCTGCGTGATCGGGGATACGCCGCGCGGCGCGAGCCTGTCCGCATACGATCCCGCCGTCGTCGCAGGCGCCACCTATGCGGTCACAGTCGAACCGCCGGGCGGATCGCCCAACGGCAAGCCGTCCGGAACGCCGGTTTTTGTCGGCAAGCTCATTCCGGTGGCGCCTTAGGGGGAACGCGTATCCCCCGAACGCCTCGATCGTCGGGAGGGCCGCGTTTGGGCGGCCTTCCAGTTTTTCGTTCTCGGTTTGCTTTTGCGCGGTTTGGTTACGAACTCGCGGGAGTCGTAAACCAGCGGCGTCATCCGAAAACAGCCGGCCGCCGGAGCAGCCCGGCGGCCATGTTTGTCGCGCGCTCCTGTCCGGTGCGCAGTTTTGCGCCTGCGGCGCAGCGCCGCCGCCGCAAGTCCGGCAAAGCCCGTGACCATCATCACCCAGACGGAGGGTTCGGGGACCAGGGCCGCTGCATCGCCGTAGACAAGCGTGTCGACTGTGTACGTGCACGTTGGGAACGCACCACATTTGCCTGCGCCGGCGCCCGGATCGCTGACCGGGCTGATAATCACGCTGGTAAACGGGGAGCTATCCGTGAAGCCGATAAACTGCTCGGTTTCTTGATTTGGAAAGACGTCCAGGTGTCCTTCGACCCGTCGTCGGCCAGCGCCGGTCAACTCACCCGTTGGACCGTTGATGGCGTCCCGGCGCCATCAAGACCTCAGTCGGCCTCGGAGCCGGCGTCGTGCGTCACGACGGAGAGATCGTAAAAACCGACCAGCCGGACACGGCGTAGTTCGCCGGGCCCCTCGCAACGGCGCTGACGCGCCAAGCCAGATTCTGAGCCACTGGCGGGAGCGGCAAGCGCAGGCTGCTCACGTCAACGAATCCGGTCCAGGCCTCCCGAGAAGCGCTAGCATCGAGGATACGCAGTTCGACGAAGAAGCGCACCGTCTCGGGTTCGAGAGGCGACGTCCAGACAAGGTCGACTTGTTGCAAGCCAGGCTGAAGCGAGCTTTTCCCTGAAGGAAAGAGCGGCTTTGGCGCTTGTACAAGCGCTGGCCGATCGGCGGTCGTCTTAGTCTCCGACAGGCGTTCACGGGCCGCTGGCAGATCGGCGGCGGCGTACCAGGCGCGAGACAAATCGATATTGGCGGGCACGCCTTCACCGCTTTCATAGAGCTGCCCGAGGTTGAAGGCGGCCCGGCGGTTGCCGCCAGCTGCCGCCCGCGCATACCAGATAGAGGCTTGCGCCACGTCGCGCGCCGCGGCCGCTGTCGAGCATGGTCGCGACATTGAATTGCGCCTACGTGTGACCCAATTCCGCCGCGCGGCGCATGGCCGCAAAAGCCTGGACGGCGTCGGGCGCCCCTTCGGCGCCGATATCTAGCGACAGAGGCGCGGGCGTGACAGGCCTCAAGACTTCGGCGGCGCTCGCTGACAAATTGAGCGCCGCGACGGCCATAGCAACCACACGCAAACCCTCGTCGCGATTCTCATCGCGCTGTCACCTCCAGGTGATCTCGACCCGCCTGTTCTGAGGCTCCGCGACGCCCGGATTGGTTGGGACAGGCAGCTCCGTTTCACCCTTGGCCAACACCTGGAACTGGTCGGCCGGAATGCCGCGAGCGATGAGACCTCTGAGCACCGCCACCGGCCATCGATCGGCATGTCGATCTTCTCCAGGTCGAACTTTCCGAGTTCGATCGCGACATCGACGGCGCGATCCGAAAAAGCGCCGCCTGGCAGGCCGACGCCGACCTTTTGGCCAGCGTGCCGGGCGTGGGCAAGGCCACCCTGCGCACCCTCATCGCTGAGCTGCCGGAACTCGGGCGCCTCGACCGGCGCAAGGTCGCAGCCCTCGTCGGGGTTGCGCTCATCAATCGCGACAGCGGCGTCCAATGCGGCCGCCAGACCATCGCCGGGGGCCGGGCGCCGGTCAGGACCGCCCTCTACATGGCCGCGCTGGTCGCAAGCCGCTCCAACCCCGTCATCGCCGCGCACTATCAAAAACTCCGAGCCAACGGAAAAGCCGCCAAACAAGCCCTCACCGCCTGCATCTGCAAGCTCCTCGTCATCCTCAACGCCGTCCTGCGAGACCGAAAACCTTGGAGCCTCTCCGCTTGACCACCAAGACAGTCGCTCAGAACCGGGCAGTCGGCGGCGGCGTGTGGGCGACAAGTCGCCGCTCGAACTCCGCAAGCAACTTTCCAGCTCCCCATCCCTCGCCGCTGTGGCCGGTCTTCAGCGATTGCAGGATGCCGACGAGGTTTTCGTCGCGGATCCGCTCAAGCTCGCGGATGGACAGGCCGCCCGCCTGCTTGTCCGACTGAGCGGCGATCTTCTCGATCAGAGCCTCGTCGAGGTCAACGACGTTGGTGAGCTTGGTCCATGGCCATTTGAGGCAGGGGCCGAACTGGGCGAGGAAATGGCGCATGCCGGCTTCGCCGCCAGCGATGCGGTAGGTCTGAAACAGACCCATCTGCGCCCAACGCAGGCCAAAGGAATAGCGGATCACATTATCCAGCGTCTCGACGTCGCAGATATCGTCCTTGATCAGCCAGAGCGCCTCGCGCCATAAAGCTTCGAGCAACCGATCCCCGACGAAAGCCTCGATCTCCCGGGCGATGACCACGCCCTTCATGCCGATGGCGTCAAGAACCGCGCGGGCGCGGTCGATGGTCGCCGCGGTCGTCGCCTTGCCGCCGACGATCTCCGCCAGCGGGAGGAGATAAACCGGATTGTATGGATGGGCGACGAACAGCCGCTCCGGGTGGACGAGCCCCGCTTGAAGTTCCGAGGGCAGAAGGCCGGAAGTCGAGGAGCCAATCAGCGCATCCGGCGGGCATGCGGCATCGATTTCGGCGAGCACGCTGCGCTTGAGGTCGAGACGCTCGGGCACGCTCTCCTGCACCCACTCGGCGCCGGACACAGCGTGCATGAGGCTTGGACTGAAGGTCAGGCGCCCGCGGGCCGGTAGAGGACCATCGGTCAAGAGGCCGTAAGCGCGTTCGGCATTGGCGATGACTTCGCCGACGATGCGTTCCGCTTCCGGATGCGGATCGAACACTCGCACGTCGACGCCGGCCAGCAGGAAACGGGCGATCCAGCCGCCGCCGATGACGCCGCCGCCAATGCAGGCTGCGCTTGAAATGGGGGCGAGAGGTTTCGTGGGCGCGCCCGTCGAACTCATCGTGAGGCCTCCTTAGCGCTTCACCAGCTTGAGCCTCTCGCGGACCTCCGGCGGGCCCATGATCCGTGCGCCCATGCCTGTCACGACGCCCGCGGCTTTTTCCACGAGTTGCGCATTGGTCGCGAGTTGGCCCTTGCCAATGTACAGGTTGTCCTCAAGCCCGACGCGGACATTGCCGCCGGCAAGCACGGCCGCGGCTGGATAGGCGAGGGCGTTGCGACCGATCGAAAAGGCCGAGAACGTCCAACCTGCCGGCACGTTGTTCACCATCGCCAGGAAGGTGTTAAGGTCGTCCGGCGCCCCCCATCGTATGCCCATGCAAAGCTGGACCAGCACGGGGTCTTCGAGCAGTCCTTCGGCGGCAAGCTGCTGAGCGAACCAGAGATGACCGGTGTCGAACGCCTCGATCTCCGGGCGCACGCCGAGCGCCGTCATCTGCCGCGCCATCTCGCGCAGCATCGAGGGCGTGTTGGTCATGACGTAATCGCCCAGATTGAAGTTCATGGTTCCGCAGTCGACGGTGCAGATCTCGGGAAGGCACTCCGCGACATGGGCGACACGCTCGGTCGCCCCCGCCATGTCGGTGCCTGTCTTGTTGACCGGTAAGGGTGCCTCAACGCTGCCGAAGACGATGTCCCCGCCCATGCCTGCGGTCAGGTTCAGGACAACGTCGACGTCAGCCGAGCGGATCCGGTCCGTCACCTCTCGATAGAGATCCCGCCGGCGCGACGCGGCTCCCGTCTCCGGATCGCGGACGTGGCAATGAACGACGGCCGCCCCGGCCTTGGCCGCGTCGATAGCGGATTCGGCGATCTGTTTCGGCGTGATCGGCACGAGCCGCGAGACGCCCACGGTGTCGCCGGCGCCAGTGACGGCGCAGGTTATGAAGACATCGCGATTCATGGACAACGGCATGGCGGTCTCCGGATCGAGGCGCGAAACTTGACGGGGAGGGCGAAGCGTGGCGCAACTCATTGCGCAGTCCGTTTTCTCCTGTGCGAAGCGATGATCTTTGCTCATTCCGATGCGCCGCTGAACGTCACGCTGCTGCTGTTCCCCGGCCTTTCGCTCCTGTCGCTCGCGGCGACGCTTGACCCCATGCGCGGCGCCAATCGCGTGCTGGGTCGACCTGCCTATTGCTGGAAGCTCACGTCGATCGACGGCAAGACACCAGTCGCCAGTTGCGGGCTGCCGATACCGGTCGACGGCGCCTTCGATTCCACCGAGCGGCAGGACGCGCTCATCCTGATCGCGGCCTTCGAGGCGGTGCGGTATGGGACGCCGCCGGTCCTGAGATTGCTGCGCGCCGGGGCCAAGCGCTCGGCCATTGTCGGAGGCGTCGAGTCTGCCCCGTGGCTCATGGGGATGGCGGGGCTGCTCGACGGGCGCCGCGCGACAACCCATTGGGAGGACCTCGAGGACTTTGCCGCACGCTTTCCGAACGTGGATGTCCAGCCGGATCGTTTCGTGGTCGACGAGCCCGTGTTCACGACCGGCGGAGCCACGCCCGCACTCGATTGCCTGCTCTCGCTGATCCGCGCGCGCAACGGCTACTCGGCCGCCCTCGACGTCGCCAGCCTCTATATCTACGAAGAGGTGCGAACCGGCTCAGACGCGCAGCCGATCGTATCGCTCGGACGAATCCGGAAGCACGAGCCGCGCGTCGCCGAGGCGATCCGAATCATGGAGACGCATATCGACCGACCGTTGACGATCGCCGCCATCGCGCGCCGCGTCGGCGTCTCGACGCGGGCCCTTGAGACGCTGTTCCTGAAGATTGTCGACGCCTCGCCTGGGACATACTTTGTCGCGCTGCGCCTCAACGCGGCGAGACGCCTCGTGCTCGACACCAACCTTCCGATCGCGGAAGTCGCGGACCGAAGCGGCTTTTCCGCCATCGCTTCCCTGTCACGGGCATTCCGGCGTCAATTTGGCGCGCCGCCGTCCGCAGCGCGCCGTTCGAGAGTCTAGAGGCGGACTGCCGACTAGATCCCGAGCCCGCTCTTCACGGCCTCGAGCCCCGGCTTGCCGTCGATCGTCGTCACGCCGTCCAGCCATTTCGTGAGCGCGGCGGGATTTGCCTTCATCCAGGCGCGCACTGCGGCGTCGGGCTGCATGCCCTGGTCGAGGATATCGCTCATCAGGCGATTTTCAATTGCCGAGTCGAAGGTTAGGTTCGACAGCAAACGCTCGACATTGGGGCATTCCTTCGCGTACCCGGCTCGGGTTAGGGTCACAACAGTGGCGCCGCCATCGTTCGGCCCGAACACGTCGTTGCCCTTAGCCAGGTAGACCATCGGCAGGTTGACGTTCATCGGATGCGGCTGCCAGCCAAAGAAGACAACGGGCTTGCCTTCCTTGATCCGGTGCGAAGTTTCGGCGAGCATCGCCTGTTCGCTGGATTCGACCAGTTTGAAGCCGCTGAGGCCGAACGTGTTGTCCGAGATCATCTTCGAGATGGTGCCGTTGGCGCCGCTGCCGGGTTCGATGCCATAGAGCTTGCCATCGAGCTGGTCCTTGAACTTGGCGATGTCGCCATAGGTCTTGAGCCCGGCATCATAGGCGGCCTTTGAAGTCGCAAAACCGATGCGGGCGTCGCTGAGGTTGTTCGTCACGGCGTCGATCTTGCCGGCCTTGACGAGCGGCGCCTGGCTCGGCTCCTGAAGGGGCATCCAATTGCCGAGAAACACATCGATGTCGCCGTTTTCGAGCGACTGGAAGGTGACGGCCACCGAGAGAACCGTGATGTTCGGCTTGTAGCCGAGGCCGGACAGAATCTGGTTCGCGATCTGCGTGGTGGCGGTAATGTCGGTCCAGCCGACATCCGAAAAATGCGGTTTGGCGCAGGAGGCCGCATCGGCGGCATAGACGGCGGACGGGACAATCGTCGCCGATAGGCTCAGGCACGCAACGAGACTGCGTAAGATCATTGCCGTTCCCTCCTGTTGTCGGCGGGGTTTCCGCCACTAGCAAGTCTAAGCCCGGCTTTGCCGGCTGCTTGATCTCTTTTGAAGCGCCGATGACGAAATGCGAAGCTTACGCAGATGCGTGATGCGGCGCCGGCCAATCGAGGCGGCCAATCGGCCGTTCGCTCAAAGCTATGATACACCTGCTTTTTTATGAAGAAAGTTCTTGCAATTGTCGGGGTCAGCGACGATATTGCTGCGGTGCGGCATGACCTGCCGCATATGCCCTCCTTGGGCGTTTCCTCCCTAGACTCAAGGCCGCCGTGGCGACACGGCGGCCTCCTTTTTTGCCGCTCATCTGTCCTTGTAACTTGGTTTGCGCGTCTTCTGATAGGATTGAGGGCGCGGTAGCGGAGGGGACGCCGGCTCGTCCTCGGGCGTTGGAGCCCGTCCCTCAGCCTGGTCGCCCCTCCGTTTGTCCGTCGACCTCGAACAGTCGCTTGGGCCGCAAGAGCCCGGTTGCGCAAGGAAGGGAAAGATGGAGCTGAGATATATTGGAATCGACGTGTCGAAGGATCGGCTCGACGTCCATATTTTGCCCGAGGGGACGGCCTTTGCCGTCGCGCGCGACGGCAAAGGCCTGGCCGAGCT
>Ga0210407_10002576_pt1 | contig 15470 bp, 17 predicted proteins | sample IncBWC27MmetaG_FD_150860 | JGI IMG/M metagenome (GOLD analysis project Ga0210407, IMG submission 150860) | Forest soil microbial communities from Barre Woods Harvard Forest LTER site, Petersham, Massachusetts, United States - Inc-BW-C-27-M | ecosystem: Environmental > Terrestrial > Soil >...
CAGTCAGGATTTGCCGCTAGTTATTACCCTGTGCGTTGGCATCACTGGCTTCTACTGTGTGGTGTTTCTGTTTTCCCGACTAGTTCTTCATATGCAAGTGAGCAGTAGCGCGCTCTCCGCGCTGACGGCTTCCGCGCCAGCAGTGCCTTTCGTTGGCCCAGTCGTGCTTGGCGATCTATTCGGCGGGCTCAGCCCCATTCCGATCGCGATAGCCAGCCTGGTCATCAATCTCACGGTCGTGCCAATCACGATTCTGCTTCTCGCATTGGATTCAACAGGGAGAGGCTCACAGAACAAAAGTTCCGTTCTGCAGGCAGGAAGCGGTTCAGCATCGGCCCCTGAATCATACGTCTCGGTGTTCACTGGCAAACTTGTGGAAACCGTCAAAGAACCGATCGTTTGGGCACCGGTCCTCGCTTTCGTTATCGTGTTAAGCGGCCTCCGCATTCCTCAACTCATCGTCCACTCGCTTGCCCTGCTTGGCCACGCATCTGGAGGAGTCGCGCTCTTTGCCTGCGGGGTCGTGCTTGCATCCGGCAAGATCAAAATAAACCGGTATGTTTCCTTCTTCGTATTCCTGAAAAACATCATTGAGCCCGCCCTGGTTCTGGGTAGCTTGCGATGGATGGGCTATGGCAATCCTGTAGTCAGTGAGGCTGCATTGACTACGGCCATTCCAGCGATGCCGATTGTGCTCATGCTTGCTTTACAGTACCGCGTCGCACAGGAGGAGGCGGCATCCTCCGTGTTCCTCAGCGTAGTGGGCTCCATCGTCACGATGGGAGTCTTCATCGCCCTAACACATCGAATGCCCTTGCTGCAAAGCGTCGGCAGTTCCAATTGTGCCAGGCAAGCTGGGTAAAGAGGTATCTGAATGACAGCAACAATCAAGGCGGCAATTTCCCCTTTTGCGCAAGCCAAGACCGAAATCGATTCAAATCCGATGCTCTTCCTCAATGAAGACTTGGCGTCCGTGGCAGTTTCTGGCATCCCGGAAGATTTTCGCAAGCTATCGCGCTACTTGCCCGTGATCGTGCTTGTTCCAAAATCGGCTGTTCATGATAAGACGGCCCGGAAAAAGCCAGGATCCAATAAGTCCGTCACTGGCTTCATCGATACCAGCGATGTTTGCTTGCCGCTGGATGCAGTGAAGGCCTGGTTGCGAAATCCCGACGACACAGACACGTTTGAGTTTGGGGGAGTGAAAGGATGTTTTTCAACGATGGACATTCATCGCAATGGTCGACCCGTTATTCTCACATGTAAGGAATTCAAAATGCTCGCGTATATGATCAAAAACCCTCGGAAAGTGATCTCACGGGACGAACTACTCAATGAAGTGTGGGGATACAAGAACTATCCTTCTACAAGGACTGTCGATAACCACATTTTGAGGTTGCGCAAAAAACTGGAAACAGAACCTGCCCATCCCAAGCACTTTCATACCGTCCATAGCTCTGGTTACAAGTTCCTGCCCTAACTCTCTATATTCAATTTTGCACGAAGAGAAACTAAAGACATGGCCATGTCCAAACCCGTAGTGACCCTCATACTTTCGCTACAGCACGAACTCACCAGCAAAGGCATTCGCGTCCAAGTGGTGTTGCCCGGTAGGACCGCGACCGACGGCTGGGACGTCGCCGGCTTCCCATGGCAAAAGATGCCCCCCCGGAGATCGGCGCTCCATTGCTAATCACCCGGCTTGGTTTCTAGACCCCGTGGTTCCACTTTTGACCGGATTCAGCGTCAATCCAATTACGTTAATACCTTTAATAGCGATAGAGGGGACACTTCAAGAAACGGAACGCAGCGTACGCTATTCATCCCGCTGCGCTGACGTTTTCACCTTATATTTTCCTAACAAAACGCGCCGGATTTGCTCCGGGTCTGCTTCATACAATATAGATCCAGTGTTAGGGCCCGAGGGTGTCGCTCAAAAGATTCCTGGCGGTCGTGATGATTTTTCGAATCTCCTGTGGGGAATGCTCATCGCGATTCTCAAAACTTCGACTTGCTCTGGCTCTTGTTGGAATTCGTCGTGCAGTGAATTGATAACGAGGGCGTTCTTGCCTTCTGCGTCCCAGTGAATTTCCGCCCAACGATCGAGACAGTTCCTCTCGAACGGGCTGCGGATTCGTCGGCACGAGGCAAGGAGGGAAAGAAATGCGTATGTCGTCTAAACCAAACAGAAAACGAATTTCAGAGATCCAAGCAACCTCTACCCAGGTGGAGACGGGAGAGGTTTCCGTAGTGAACTCGACGCGTCACGAGGAAATCAGACGTCGCGCATACGAAATCTATCTCGAACGTGGCGAACAACCAGGGCGTGAGCTGGACGATTGGCTCCAAGCGGAACGCGAACTCAAACGGGGGATGTTCCTGAACCCTGAGTGGGGGTCAGCGACGGGTGATATTGACACACTCAGACTGCTGAACTGCCATGATCTGGGAGATTGTTGATCTTGACAGGCGAAACCTAGAACAGTTTCCTCTTGCCAACGATAGCCAAGTTAGCCTGCCGGGTTCCTTATGCGCGCGCCTCTCAGTTGCTCCGACGTTATCTACGTCCGCCGACGCATTCGTGATACTCCACGCTGTTTCGGCTCTGTGATCTGTAGAAAGGCCACGGGTGTATGAACGACACGACACTTCTTTTGGTCGACGACGAACCCCAGATACGCCGGGTGCTTCAAACAACTCTTTTCGAAGCGGGCTATGGCGTCATCTTGGCGAAGAATGGACAAGAGGGGATCGACACGGTTGTTCGAGAGCACCCCGACCTGGTTTTGTTGGACATAAACTTGCCGGACATGAGCGGATTTGACGCCTGCAGGTTGATTCGTTTGTCCTTTGCAGGGCCCATTCTTATACTGAGCGTCCGCAATTCGGTTCGTGACAAGATCGATGCTCTGGATGCCGGTGCGGACGATTACATCGTGAAGCCGTTTGCGATGGCAGAGTTGCTGGCGCATGTTCGAGCGGCTCTACGGCGTTCCAGTGCCGAACAACCGCTTCCCAAAATCGAGACTTCGGAGCTGACTGTCGATCTCGACATGCGAATGATTACGGTTCGTGGTGATAGTGTCCACCTGACGCCGAAAGAGTTTGATGTCTTGCGTTTGCTCGTCACTCAGCAGGGGAAACCGGTTACACACCGGAAAATCCTACAAATAGTCTGGGGGCCGGAGTATGCGGAAGAAACCGAACCTGTTCGCGTGGTGATCAGGCAGCTACGCAAGAAAATCGAGAAGAACCCTGCCCATCCCCGTTTCATACTGACCGAACCCTGGATCGGTTATATGTTTCAGTTACCAGCTGACACGCTTGAAAAACGGCGTCGCCACTAAGTTTGACCTTCTGCCCCCGTACTGCCCCGCCACCAATGGTCGCTTCTGGACGGTACGCAATCGCGAACTGCCTTTCGCCCTCGACGAGCTTAGTGTGTCCGCACTCTGAGCTTGGCTACACTGCGGCACATTTTCAGAGAGGTGATGCGAAGGTCGCCGATGCTAACGGAAAGCTTATAAATCGATCCGGCCTTCTACACAGAGATACCAATAGAGTCTGTCGACAAGAGGGGTTGAAGTCTAAGCAACCAGTAACCTTTCTCTTTCGGAGGAAAGACATGCGTAGGGCGTTGGTAGCCATTGTAGTTGCTTTGCTGTGCGTGACTTGGCCTGTTAGCGGCCAGTCGACCTTTGGCAGTATTGTCGGCGTGGTGCATGATGCGTCTCAGGGCTTTATCGCGGGCGCTTCGATCCAGATACGAAGTTTGGGAGACAACAGCATTCATTCCACAACAGCGGACGCAGACGGGTCCTTTGAATTTGTAAACCTTAAGCCCGGCAAGTACGCGCTTTCGACCCAAGCCGCCGGCTTTGCGGAGTTTCAGGTTCCATCGGCGGAGCTGAACGCCCGCCAGACGTTGCGTATCGACGTCAGCATGACGCTCGAGACGCAAGTCCAAAGCGTGGAAGTTTCAGATACGGTTGCTGTAATTAACACAGAGAACGGAATCATCGGCGATTCCAAGGGAACCCACGAAATCGGCCAATTGCCGATGAACTTCCGGGCAGTCTCGACGAGCCCGTTGGCCGCTCTGCAAAGTTCGCCGAACGTGGAACAAGATAGTCAGGGGAATATCGCGCTTGGCGGCGCCACAGCAAACATGGTGGGCTATTCGGTTGATGGTATCTCCACGGCGAACATATTCTTGAGTGCTGCAGGAGCGAATCCCTATCCGTCTTCCGAGGGCATTGCCGAGCTCAAGGTCACCGCATTCAACAACAATGCCGAATTCTCACAAGTGGGCGATGTCACATTTACCACCAAGGCGGGAACGAACAATTTTCACGGAAGCCTGTTTGAATATCTTCAGAACGACGCGCTCGATGCCAGAGTCCTCAACTTCAACGTAAAAGCGCCCAAGCGCTTCAATACCTTCGGGGGGAGTTTAGGCGGGCCAGTACGGATACCAAAGCTGTATAACGGCAAGGACAAAACATTTTTCTTTTTCGATTACGAAGGCAACAGAAAAGTGACCTCCCAGGCTGAGCAATACCTGGTGCCCACCCAGGCCGAACGAAACGGCAACCTTAGTGATATTGGGGGAGGCACGGTCACGAATCTGAATGCCTCTTCTCAGGCCTTGCTGAACAATTACTATCCGCTGCCGAACGTGAATTGTGTCACTCAATTGACTCCTAGCTGCAGTTTCAACTTTGAAAAACTACAGCCAATTCCTTCCAGCACGAATGGCTTGGACGTGAGAATCGATCAGGCTATCGGCAGTAAACAGCAGGTATACGCACGCTTCAACTGGAAGAACGTAACAGCGAATGTCGTGAACCCTCTCCTACCCAATGACTTGGACCATGAGCAGGATAGAAGCTTTTTGGTCTCCCACAACATTTCGATCCGACCAACCCTGCTGAACGAGTTTCGGTTTGGGTTTACACACACGCTGCTCACGCCGAATTTCCCCATCCAAGGTGCGGCGGCGATCGCCCAGCTTGGACTCTTAAACGTGGATGTTTCACACCACCCGACCGATGGGGGCTTTCCTAGCATTAACTTCTCCGATGGGACGGGCTTTACTCCGATAGGCAGGGATCACGTAGGCCCCACGCTGTCCAGCACCAACCAGATAGCCGACAACCTCACCTATATCAAAGGCAAGCACACCATTCGCACGGGGGTGGACATTCGATGGGTACGTTTTGCCGTGCCTGAAATTGAAACACCGTCCGATGACTATGGGCTCTTCACATTCAATCAAAACAAATTCACGGGCACCGCGTTTGGGGACCTGCTGCAGGGACTTCCGAACACCTCATACTTTGCGGTAACGGGTCCGAGAAACAACGCTGGGGGACCTGAAGCGGGTGTTTACGCACAAGATGAATGGCAGGTCAACAGCCGCCTGACCGTCACTGCCGGCCTTCGATGGGAGTGGCTGCCTCCCTTTGTGGACCAGCACGGAATTCAGGCCAACTTCGATCCGAGCAACAACACAATCATCGTCAATAACGTTCTGTACCGCACCTTAGGCGGCCCGGTGCCAGCTTTTTTGCAGTCCTTTAATGCCTGTAACGCGGCGCCTCCGGGATTCTCTGCTCCTGCAGATGCAGGATATGTAGTTTCGCCTTCGCTGCCCTGCACCCGCGTGGTGTCCAACGGGCAAGCTGGCTTGCCACCTGGCCTCCGGCAAACGTACCTTCGCAACTTCGATCCACGCGTCAGCCTGGCCTATCGGCCGTTCAACGACAACAAAACCGTGGTCCGTGCGGGTTTTGGTATCTTCACGGTGACCGATTTGGGACAGCTACAGAACAACAACGAGAGCAATCCACAATCCTCGGTTCACACTTACGTCAACGCCATGGGCACGAACGGCGCGCCTCTTTTCCAATTCCCCAATACCGTCGCCGCGAGCCAACTCGTACAGGTTGGCGGCGGCACGATTCAACAGGCCACCGATCCCCGTTTCCGCGATCCGCAATCGGCGCAATGGAATCTCACCATCGAGCGCCAGCTAACTGCTAACACGGTACTCCGCGCGAGCTACGTGGGAATGAACTCCTATCGGTTGGGCGTAACGGTGAACTTGAACCAGATTGCGCCCAGCGCTACTCCCTACGTTGCGAGTCCGTTTGTCGATCCACGGGCGCCATTTCAGAATTGGGGCGTCATCTACACAACGGAAAATGGCGGAAACCAGAACTATCAGGGGATGGTACTGGAAGCCACTCATCAGTCGTCTCACGGCCTATTCTTCACCGCAAATTACACTTGGGAGCATAACTTGAGCGATGCCCAAGGCGATGCACCCAATGGTTATCAGGGCGAGACTCGCTATGGACTCGCGGACTTGAACCGCTTCGGGATCAGCGACAATCGCGGCAATGTCGCGGGAGGCCGGCGCCAGCGATTTCTGCTATCCGGGAGTTATGATCTGCCCTTCGGCCACGGACACAGGTGGTCGAGTTCGTCGCGCTACATTGACCGCGCCCTCGGTGGCTGGGCTTTGAATACAATCACGCTCTTGCAAACGGGACCCTACCTTACCCCAACGATCAGTTGCAGCTTTGACCAGACCAATACCGCCCCGTTTCTCTCAGGGTCGGTTTGCCGGCCGGACAGGGTTGGCAACCCATCTTCGGGCAACCAGCCCGGGAAACAGTTCAACTTAAACGCATTTCAGCCCACACCTGCAGGTGCGGCACGCGTGGGAAATGCAGGCGTCGGCATTTTGGAGGGGCCCGGGACCATCGCGGTAAACGCGGGGTTGTCGAAGACTATGACCATCCGCGAAGGATTGCGCTTGCGCTTCGAAGCGACCTTCACGAACGTTCTCAACCACACCAACTTTGCGCCACCCGCGACAAACGTAAGCAACCCGAGCACGTTCGGCGTGCTGCAATCCGCGCAGACCGCGGAAAATGGCGGAAACCGCACTGGCCAAATAGCACTGCGGCTCGACTTCTAACCACCATCAACGGCAACAATGGGATCGCCACGGCATTTGTGGCGATCCCAATTCAATCGCCAATTCCTCGTTTTAACCAACAACCGTCAGACGCACGTCGCGGATAGCCGGACACCGGCGCCACTACCCAGAGGATTTTCCCGATCACGCCAAATGAGCTCTAAGTATGGGAGGCAATCATGTTGAACCGAACGAAGATCGCATTGGTCGTGATGGTCATCGCGATGTTGGTAACGACCTGCGGAACACTAGGGACTGCGGTCGCACAAAAGGCGGCATAATTGGATGGGGTCCCCGCTACACCCACCACGATGAGCTTGCCCTCGCGTTACGGTCTCAATCCTAAATGTCGTCGGTCAGGCCATTTGACCGACATCGCAGTCGCGGGTGTGCTGCACCGTATTCCTTCCATCCGTGTACCGATCTCGAATCATGCAACCGAGTGTCCAATTGGACTTCATTGAAAACAGGGCTCGAAAGAGAAATTGCAGTGACGCAATTTGGAGAAATGCCGAATTTTGCAAAGTTGAAAGAGGGACCGTCAGTCATCATCCCAACTCCGCAGATTGAGATCGGTCCAACATCCGTCTGCTGATATCGCAAAGCTCGGTTTGCAGATCTTCAGTAGAAACTCCTGCCAGCGTCGCGGAATCAATCTCGGTAGTCAGCACAATGATCGTTGCAAAGTCCGAGCTACAGCCCCAGCAGAATTTCTCAGTTGTTCCGGGAAGACGAAATGATGCCTCAATACGCCCACAAATACTGCACTTTGCAACCGATTCCTCCTCCGTGGCCTTGGGGCCAGATAACATAAAAGCTCCTTTCACTCACTGTTCTTGAGTTCCGCACAGCGGATTGACTCGACTATCATCCTTATATTTAGGACCGCTATCGGAGCAAGTCCCGTGGATTCTATTTGGAAACCATAAGGCCAAAAACGCCGTCGTACGAGCTTTCAGCCTTGGATCGAAAGCCAGTGCAGTTGATTTCCTGACAACCTATTCATGCCTTAACAGCACCGCCCTAGAGCAGGCACGCGGTGAACGGTATAGCAGACTAACAAAATCAGCTCGGCGTTCGCGTTGGCATCCTATGAGCTGAGCCACCCTTATGAACTCCTCACGAATCACCCCGGACTTCTCCAGGGGTGCTTCGGTAATGTGTGATTCCTCGGGCGAACCCTTTTGGAATGAGGTTCCGCCTGGAATTTATGCCATGACGCTGACCATCTTTATTGCGCTTTGTCTGCTGGGTTGCGGATTCATGCAGTACGTCTTGATCAGGTGGATTAGAGATGAGCAGCTTCAGGCTCAAACTAGGCGCGCTGAATGCAAAGTGACCTCTAAAGAAAACCAGTCCAACCAAAGTCAACGCGCCAACTGTTACAAGCAGTTGGTCGATTTGGAGCATGGGACGGGGCGGTTCGAGTCAAGCCTCGACTGTTCAGAACGAACTGCCTACGAGCGAATCGCTAGATCCCTGACGCCGCGAAAAAGGGCGTAGCAGCAAGTAATGGGTTTAATTGCTTGGCACAAGGAGCCAGGCGGTAAAGGAAATGTGAACGGCTTGCGGCGAGCGAGTTGGGCTATTCATGTGATTCAGCCAAATGGCGGAAGGACCGAACAATCATGCTTGATATCGTTTTCATCGGTGCAACTGCGCTGTTCTTTGTAATTGCAGTTCTCTACGTTCGCGCATGTGAACGCTTGGAACAGGAGAAACGGGCATGAGTCTGGGCAATGCAATCCTGCTGTTCATTTCGGTGCTCATGTGTGGATACCTGCTCTATGCCTTGCTGAAAGCAGAGGAATTTTAAACATGACGGCGAATGGTTGGTTTCAGATCGGACTCTTTTTTCTCGTGATTCTGCTAGTTACAAAGCCGATCGGCGTTTTCATGATGAGGGTTTTCAATCGCGAGAAGACATTTCTCGATCCGGTGCTTCGGCCAATCGAGAGGCTTGTTTACTGGTTGACGGGAGTCGACGAGAGCGGGGAAATGCGGTGGACGGAATACACCATTTCCATGCTTTTGTTCAGCGGAGTTTCGATGGCTCTTTTGTACTTTATCGAACGAACGCAACACTGGCTTCCATTCAACCCGCAGAACTTCGCAAATGTTGACCCATCTTTGGCTTGGGGCACAGCCGCTTCATTCACGACCAATACCAATTGGCAGGCGTATAGCGGCGAAGCAACGATGAGCTACTTCACGCAAATGATGGGGCTCGCGTATCACAACTTCGTTTCTGCGGCGGTCGGGATCGTCCTTGCTATCGTCGTTATTCGAGGTATTGCCCGTAAGGAAACGAACAAGCTCGGAAATTTCTGGGTGGATACAACTCGATGTCTCCTATGGGTTCTGCTACCGGTCTGTCTAGTCGGTTCTCTCGTTCTGGTCTCGCAGGGCGTCGTCCAAAATCTGAAGCCCTATACAACGGTCGACCTAGTTCAGCCGTATACCGCGCAAATGACCAGTCCGGATGGCAAGACCACTACACAGATCGTGACACAACAGGTGATTGCACAGGGGCCCGTGGCGTCGCAGGAAATTATCAAGCAACTCGGAACCAACGGCGGCGGATTTTTCGGCGCCAACAGCGCGCATCCATTTGAGAATCCGACACCATTCTCAAATCTCCTCGAGATGCTGGCCATTTTCGCGATTCCATCCGGACTCACCTACACGCTGGGCCGCATGACAGGCTCTCAACGCCACGGCTGGGCCGTATGGGCTGCTATGGCTTTTCTGTTTCTAATCGGCGTGACAGCGACTTACTGGGCCGAAGCCAAAGGCAATCCCCTCCTTGCCAACACGGACCAGCGTGTAACTGCGCTGCAGCCGGGCGGAAACATGGAAGGAAAGGAAGTGCGCTTTGGGATCGCCAACTCGGCGCTCTTCGCCACCGTCACCACGGACGCTAGCTGCGGGGCGGTGAACGGTGCGCACGACTCTTTCACACCCCTTGGCGGCATGGTTCCGCTCATTAACATGATGCTCGGGGAAGTGGTTTTCGGTGGCGTTGGCGCTGGGTTGTACGGAATGTTCGTCTTTATAGTCCTCGCGGTATTTATTGCCGGCTTGATGGTCGGCCGCACACCGGAGTATTTGGGCAAGAAAATCGAGTCGTACGACGTCAAGATGGCCATGCTGGCAGTACTCATCTTGACGTTTACAATTTTGGGCTTCTCGGCCGTAGCCGTCGTCAAACCGTATGGAACGTCGAGCATCTCTAATCCTGGCCCACACGGGTTGACACAAATCTTGTACGCCTACGTTTCCTCCGCGGCCAACAATGGTTCGGCTTTCGGGGGACTGAACCCAAATACACTCTGGTACAACACGACAACAGGCACTGCACAACTCCTCGGACGCTTTTTTATGATCATTCCGATCATGGCCATCGCAGGCAGTCTGGCTGGAAAAAAGACTGCCCCCGCATCGGCTGGCACCTTCCCGGTAACTGGCGGTTTGTTCTCCGGTTTGCTAGTTTCCACGATTGTGATTGTGGGTGCTCTTACGTTCTTCCCGGCTCTGAGTCTCGGGCCAATTCTCGAACACTTGCTTATGCAAGCGGGAAAGGTCTTTTGAGGTGGCTATGGACCAAGTCGCGCGAATCAGAAACAAATCACTCATCGACACGGCCATTCTTTCGCGAGCTGTGGCGGATTCCTTCCGTAAGTTGGCTCCGCGTACGATGATAAAGAACCCGGTGATGTTTGTGGTCGAGGTAGGTGCGGTACTGACGGCAATCCAATTGGTCTGGAATGCTGCCCATCATGCTGGACAGTTCGGCTTCGGCTTGCAGATTACGCTTTGGCTCTGGTTTACGGTTCTCTTTGCCAATTTCGCGGAAGCGATGGCCGAAGGCCGCGGCAAAGCACAGGCCGATACATTACGCAAAGCAAGGGCTGAGACGCAGGCAAATCGGTTGCGCGGTGACGGCTCGACAGAGGTGGTGCCCAGTTCGAACCTGCGTTCCGGGGACCTCGTCGTTGTGACCGCGGGAGAATTCATTCCTGGCGACGGCGAGGTCATCGAAGGTGTTGCGTCGGTGGACGAGTCCACCATCACAGGTGAATCTGCGCCCGTCATTCGCGAATCGGGAGGCGACCGTTCTGCGGTCACCGGTGGCACAAAGGTTCTCTCCGATGAAATCAAGGTGCGCATCACCTCCAACCCTGGCGAAACGTTTCTCGATCGCATGATTAAGCTGGTCGAAGGAGCTTCGCGGCAGAAAACACCGAATGAGATCGCACTGAACATTCTTTTGGCAGGTCTCACCATCATCTTCCTCGTGGCGGTCGTAACGCTTCAGCCCTTCGCGATCTATTCAGGGGCTTCGCAGAGCATTTTCGTATTGGTCTCGCTCCTCGTTTGTTTGATTCCCACCACCATCGGGGGACTTTTGTCAGCGATTGGGATTGCCGGCATGGATCGCATGATACAGAGAAACGTGATCGCGATGTCGGGACGGGCGGTGGAGGCTTCCGGGGACGTCGATGTGTTGTTGCTCGACAAGACTGGCACGATCACGCTCGGGAATCGAGCCGCTACGACTTTCATTGCTGCTCCAGGCGTGCACCTGAAGGATCTGGCGAATGCCGCGCAGCTCGCTTCACTGGCCGACGAGACTCCCGAAGGGCGCTCGATCGTTGTGCTGGCGAAACAGAAATACGGCATCCGAGGGCGCGACCTGAGCCAGTACGAGCCAACTTTCATCCCGTTCAGTGCGCAGACCCGCATGTCCGGAGCCAACCTTGACGGCATCGAGGTTCGGAAAGGTGCAAAAGACGCAATTGCGAAGTATTGCGAAGAACATGGGCATTCAGTTCCCGCTGAGGTGGAGCATGTGGTATCAGAGATTTCGAACGGGGGCGGCACTCCGCTTCTGGTTTGCGAGAATCGGAAAGTTCTTGGCGTCATCGCGCTCACCGACATCGTCAAGGGAGGAATGAAAGAGCGGTTCGATCATCTGCGGGCTATGGGCATTCGCACCATGATGATCACCGGCGATAACCCGCTGACGGCGGCAGCCATCGCCCGGCAGGCCGGGGTCGACGACTTTCTCGCCGAAGCCAAACCCGAAGATAAGATGGCGCTGATCAAACGCGAGCAGGCTAAGGGTAAGCTGGTCGCCATGACTGGCGATGGGACCAACGATGCCCCCGCGCTGGCGCAAGCGGATGTGGGAGTGGCTATGAACACCGGCACGCAGGCCGCCAAGGAAGCCGGCAACATGGTGGACCTCGACTCCAACCCGACAAAGCTCATCGAAATCGTCGAGATCGGCAAGCAACTGCTGATTACTCGCGGTGCGCTAACCACGTTCTCGGTCGCTAACGACGTGGCCAAGTACTTTGCGATTATTCCCGCGATGTTTGCTGGAGCCTTCCCCGTGTTAGGTGTCCTGAACGTGATGCACCTTCGCACGCCCGAATCGGCCATCCTCTCCGCGGTGATTTTCAACGCGCTGATTATCATCGCTCTGATACCCCTCGCGCTTCGTGGTGTTCGCTATCGCCCGTTGGGCGCAGCAGCACTGCTCCAACGCAATCTGCTGATTTACGGAGTAGGCGGAATTATTGCGCCATTTATCGGCATCAAGCTCATCGATGTTGTCTTGCCATATCTGGGTTTGGCCTAAGGAGTTCCACAATGAAAAGAAATTTCCTTATAGCTGTACGGTTTACGCTGGCGACCACCGTGATGTTTGGCTTGTTGTACCCGCTCGGTATCACAGGTTTGGCTCAGATCCTATTTCATGACCGGGCCAACGGTCAGTTAATCGAGAAGAATGGAAAACTAATTGGTTCGCGGATCATCGGACAGTCCTTCACCGGGCCAGGCTATTTTCATTCACGGCCGTCCAACGCTGGGACGGGTTACGATGCAACCGCAAGCAGCGGCTCCAATCTGGCTCCTACGAACAAGGTCCTAATTGACAGAGTAAAGGGTGACGTTCAAAAAGCCCAAGCGGAAGCTCCTTCGGCGCCTATTCCTGTGGACTTGGTCACATCTTCAGGATCGGGGTTGGATCCCGACATTTCGCCGGCCTCGGCCGAGTTTCAGATTCCACGCGTTGCGCGCGAAAGGCATATGACTCCAGACGCGCTTCGCTCTTTGGTACGGCAACACACGCTTGGACGGCAGTGGGGTTTCTTAGGCGAACCTCGCGTAAATGTTTTGGAATTGAATTTGGATCTGGACGGCTCTCATCCGCTTTGAGGAAATTTACGGCTTGCGAGGCCGCGATGGGCCTTTAGGGGATGCGGGGCTGGGACGTAGAAACCTGTACCCAAACCAGGGCTCGCTAAAGATGTAGCGAGGGTGCGCTGGATCCTTCTCGATTTTCTTCCGGAGTTGCATTATCAACACACGGAGGTTTTCTTTTTTTTCGGGATGACCCGATCCCCAAACGATCTTTGAAAGCGTTTCATGCGTCAGTGGTTTCCCTTCGTGTTGTACGAGAATGCGCAAGACCGCAAATTCTTTGGGACTGAGGTACACTCTCTTGCCGCGAACCGTAACCAGCCGCATTCCAAAGTCAACGCTCAATTCCGAGGTGTCAAGTTTCGACAGCGGTCCGTCTCCAGAACATCGCCTAAGTGCTGCTCGAATGCGGGCCAGCAGTTCGCTGACTCCAAATGGTTTTACAACGTAATCGTCTGCTCCTGAATCAAAAGCAACAACCTTGTCTTGTTCCTCATCTCGGACCGTTACCATGATGATCGGGCCACCGAACGACATTCGAATCTTGCTGCAGGCTTCGAAACCGGTCATGCCCGGCATATTCACGTCCAACAGAATCAGGTCTGGATGCTCTCGAACGACTGCGGTAATAGCCTCATCGCCGTTCTTGGCTTCGATGACATCGTAGCCGTTACTGGAAAGAGTGGCTTGCAGCACACGACGAATCTGCGGTTCGTCGTCAACCACGAGAATGCTAGCTTTGTTCATTGGCCTTCTGGTTTTTCTCTCCCCCTGTGGGCAACCTTCCGGTCAGTGTCGCGGAACCGATCTCACGACCTAGCAGGATCGATGCTGCCAACTCTGCACGGCGCTTCCAATAGGAGCCATATCAGGCTGACCTGTTGAGAGTGCAGAGTCTGTGGGGAATACTCATCGCGATTCGAAGAATCATCACGACAGAATGGTTTGAGCGACACCTTCACGCCCTAACAACAGACACCTATCGTAGGAAAAAGACTCTGAGGAAATCCGGCACGTTTTATTGGGAAAGTATAAGGCGAAAACCTCAGCACCACGGTTATGACTCCTTACCTGAGGCTAATTTTCTTAACAAATTCCTGATGAAATCCTCCGGACTTCTCAGGACCTTCACCCCTATCATCAGTGAAACTGCGGCGAAGGAATGCACTAGACACTATTATCGTGCTCCGCATCTGATCCGACTCTGGAGGAAACACCAATGAGAATGAGATCGATTACTCGGTTAGTCACAGCACTGGCAGTTATGTTCGCGGTCGCCACCCTGTGTCCCGCGCAGGACGTCAAGTCGGCCGACATGGGCAAGGGGGCGGCGTTCAGTGGCAAGAAGATCCAGATGAAGGACAAGGGAGAAGTCGCTTACCTCCTGTCTTTCACGGCGGGGAAAGAGTTCGAGGCCACCACGGACGGCGTGAAGAATACCGACGTGCACCTTTTCGTCTACGACTCCTCCGGCGCGGAAGTCGCTAAGGACGACTCGCCTGGACCGAAGTGTTCGGTTAAAGTCACGCCGGAGAAGGACGGGCAGTACAAGTTCGTCATCAAGAACGCCGGCGGGGCCAACACGGTGACCTTCAATGTAAAGGTCGCCAAATGATGACTCGCCGCTTGTCAAAAAGACACTAGGATTCGCGCCAAATGGCTTTCGAAAGCTGCGGACTATCGTCATAACGGCGATCCCTAAGCCGAGATCCGCAAGATTGCCGAAACCATCCCAACTTCCCGAAAACGCGCTTTGAGGACGCGATGCTTATCCCCTTCTTTTATCGAATTTATGCGGACAAGCGCAGCGCAGTTGCCCGCCAAGTAGCCGCCTTCAAAGAGCGACCGACCCGCGCCCGCGCATTGCACCTGTGTGAGGTCCGCGATAGTCGAAGGTCTCGAGAGCAGACAGCGTACAATTGGGTCTGCTTGGTCGTCAGACGAAAGCGCTCTTGAAAGCAGGTTAGGGTCATGCCCGATATAGTGGACTGGCAGCAACCGCCGCGAGGGTTTCTCCCTCGCGGTTTGTTTTTCCTCGTTCTGGCCATCCTTGCCGTCGTCATTTTCAGCAGCCGCACGGCATTATCGTATTACGTCGACGCCCTGTGGTTCGGTTCGCTCGGTTACGGGGGCGTGTTCCGGACGACTCTGACTCTTCAATGGACAGTCTTTGCGGCATTCTTTGCTGTCACATTTCTTTTTCTGTACGGATGGTTCCTGGCGCTGAGGAGGGCTTACCAATCCGATTTGCCGGACGATTACAGGATCG
>Ga0210407_10002577_pt1 | contig 15468 bp, 13 predicted proteins | sample IncBWC27MmetaG_FD_150860 | JGI IMG/M metagenome (GOLD analysis project Ga0210407, IMG submission 150860) | Forest soil microbial communities from Barre Woods Harvard Forest LTER site, Petersham, Massachusetts, United States - Inc-BW-C-27-M | ecosystem: Environmental > Terrestrial > Soil >...
CACGGTGCCACGGCGGCCGCTGCCAGCGGCGCATCTTGAGCGATGGCTCGCGATGGATCACGAATCACGTGGCGCGATATTGGCGCTAGCACGGAAGCTCGGGCTCAGAACCGGACAAATCGTGAGCGCGCTTGAATTGCTCGAGGAAATCGCAGTGCGCGAGCGAACAACAGTGGCCGAGGTTCTTGGCCACGACGAGATTCGCCGAATCGCCGACGCTCCCGGCTCCGCGCCGGCGCGTGCGAGCGCGTTTCTCGTAGCACTCAGACAACTTCGGTATCCCCGGCTCAAAAAAATGCAAGCGCGGCTCCGCGCTGAGATCGCGGCGCTCAAGCTGCCGGGCCGAATTTCGGTGGACTTGCCCAAGGAGCTTGGCTCTGATGAGCTTTTGGTTTCGCTCCGCGTGCGAACCGGTGACGAACTGCGCACGCTGGTGGCGGCACTGAATCGATCGTGTGCGGGACTGGAACGGATAATCGAGACGCTGGGCTGCGGCGGATCGCCCGGCGACGACGATGAAAATGAAATTTGAGCTTGACGCAGTATTCATCGAGCGTGGATGCGCCGACTCGGCGCTGGCGGCTCGTGTCCTGCGCGCGATTCCCGCGGGTGTGCCGGTGCATCAAATTGACGACGCGCGCGAAGCGGCCAGGCCCGTGCATGACGCGCGCGATCCGTTCGGCGCGGGCAAGCGCCGGATGATTGTCGCGCGGCGCAAGACTCCGTTCCTGATGGCGTGTCCGGCGGGTTCCGCAAAGTTCGCGTGCTGCGGATACCTGGTTCTGACGCTCGCCTCGAATTGCCCGATGGATTGCTCGTACTGCTTCCTGCAGGAATACCTGGCCGACAATCCGGCGTTCCAGGTCTATGCGAACTTCGCCGATTCATTCGAAGAGCTCGATCGTTTGATACATAGCGCGCCCGGGCACAGCTTCCGGGTGGGCACCGGTGAGCTTGCCGACTCGCTCGCGTTCGATTCGATCACCGGGATAAGCCGCGAGCTGGTCGAATTTTTCGCCGCGCGTGAGAGTCTGACGCTCGAACTCAAGACCAAGACCGACGAAATTGAAAATCTCATCGGGCTGGACCCGCGCGGCCGCGTGCTCGTCTCATGGACGCTGTCGCCGCACGCCGTGTATCGCAGCTCGGAGCATCGTACTGCGTCACCGGCGGCGCGAATCGCGGCGGCGCGCACTGTACTCGATGCCGGCTACCGGGTGGCGTTTCATTTCGATCCGCTGATTGCGTATCCCGGCGCAGAGCGCGACTACATTTCTTTGATCGACGAGTTGTTGGACAAGGTTCCTCCACAAAAGATCTCCTTCATCAGCATGGGCGGACTTCGGATGACCCCGACTCTGCGCAACATCGCGCGCCGGCGTTATCCAACGGATCCGATGCTCTGTGGCGAAGACACTCTCGCGAGCGACGGGCGATATCGCACCTTCACTCCGCTGCGACTGAAGCTTTATCGCACGCTCGCCGAGCGTTTTCGAAGAGCCGGCGCAGAAATTCCGGCATACCTGTGCATGGAACCGGCGAGTATTCATGAACGCGTCTTTGGCGAGAGGCCGCCACGACCGGCTACAATCGGCGAACGGCTGGCAAGCAGCGGCGAGCCGACTTCATCGAGATGAAGAAAAAACAGAAAGCCGGAGCGCGTGCCAAGACGATCGCGGCGTCCAATGGACGGATCAGGAAAGTCGCGGCGCCATCGGCAAACGACCGTCCGATCGGAGTCTTCGATTCGGGAATCGGCGGACTCACCGTGCTGAAGGCGCTGACCGACGCGCTCCCGGGAGAGGATTTTATTTACCTCGGCGACACGGCGCGGCTGCCCTACGGCACGAAATCCAACGAAGTGATAATCCGCTACTCGAAGGAGAACACCGAATTCCTGCTCGCCAAGGGAATCAAGATGCTGGTGGTTGCGTGCAACACGTCGAGTGCGGTTGCGCTCGATGCGATCGCGTCGGACACCATGGTGCCGGTGATCGGCGTGATCGAGCCGGGCGCGCGCGCCGCGGTGAAAGCCTCGCGCAACGGGAAGATCGGAGTGATCGGCACCGAGGCGACGATTGCGTCGGGCGCCTACACGCGAGCGATCCAGCGCCTCGGCGCGAAGTCTGAAATTTACACGCGCGCGTGTCCGCTGCTGGTGCCGCTCGCGGAGGAAGGATGGATCGACAACGAGGTCGCGGAGCGGACCGTGTCCTTCTACCTGGAGAGTCTGAAGCAGAGCGGAATCGACACGCTGCTGCTCGGATGCACGCACTACCCGTTGCTGCGCGCGATGTTCGCGCGAGTGCTCGGCGCGAGCGTGAAAATCGTGGACTCCGCGACGGCGACGGCGCTCGAGGTGCGCGACCGGTTGCGGACGCTCGCGCTTGCCAGGCGCGGGATTGCCGGCAGTCAGAGTTTTTTCGTCACCGAGACGCCCGACCGCTTCGTCAGAGTGGGCCGCAGGTTCCTCGGCCCGCAGGTCGAGTCGGCGGTCCGAATCGAGCGCTGAACAAATAGCCCCTCTCGTATCGCGGCGATTTCAGTATAAGATGATTCGCAGACTAACTTACGGAGTCGTACCACCGGTGGAGACCGCCTTGCTGCGGCTCGTCCCTCCAACTAATCAGAAACTTGCCGCGTAAATCACTCATCTAAGATGGCTTCATCTTTTTCCCTGATAGGACGAAAGATCTTCGGCTCGAGGGGTGACCGCGAGATCAAACGCCTCAAGCCCGACGTTGACGAGATCAACCGGCTCGAGCCGGAAATTTCGGCGCTGAGCGACGACGAACTGCGCGGCAAAATCGCCGAGTGGAAGGCGACCCTTAGTGCCATCGAAGATCGCGAGCAGCGTGACGAGGCGATGCTCGAAATCCTGCCCCAGGTTTTCGCGGTCGTGCGCGAGGCCTCCAAGCGGACGATCGGCCAGCGCCACTTCGACGTCCAGTTGATCGGCGGGATGATCCTCCATCAGGGGCGAATCGCCGAAATGAAAACCGGCGAGGGCAAGACTCTCGTCGCAACTCTGCCCGCTGTGCTGAACGCGCTCGCGGGCCGCGGCGTCCACGTCGTCACCGTCAACGATTACCTCGCCCGGCGCGATTCCGAATGGATGGGACAAATCTACACCTTCCTCGGGTTGACCGTCGGCTTGATCGTTCACGGGCTGACCGACGCGCAGCGCAAAGTGGCTTACGGAGCCGATATCACCCACGGACAGAATAACGAATTCGGCTTCGACTACCTGCGCGACAACATGAAGTTCAATATCGAGGAATACGTCCAGCGCGAGCACAACTACGCAATCGTCGACGAAGTTGACTCGATCCTGATCGACGAGGCGCGCACGCCGCTGATCATCTCCGGCGCCTCGGAAGAATCTACCGACACTTATTATGTCGTCGATCGCGTGATCCCGCGGCTCAAGGCCGAGGAGCACTACACGATCGACGAGAAGATGCGCACGGTGGCTCTCAGCGAGGACGGCGTGACACGTGTCGAGCAGTTGCTCGGAGTCGAGAACCTGTACGACCCGCGCAACATCTTGCTGTTGCATCACGCGAACCAGGCGCTTCGCGCGCATACGCTGTTCAAGCGCGACGTCGATTACGTCGTCAAAGACGGTGAAGTGCTGATCGTCGATGAATTCACCGGGCGTCTGATGCCGGGACGGCGCTGGAGCGACGGACTGCATCAGGCGGTCGAGGCGAAAGAAAACGTTAAGATCGAATCCGAGAACCAGACGCTGGCGACGATCACGTTTCAGAATTATTTCCGCATGTACAAGAAGCTCGCGGGGATGACCGGAACGGCGGATACCGAATCAGTCGAATTCAACGAAATTTATCGGCTCGAGGTGGTTGTGATCCCGACCAATCAGCCGATGATTCGAATCGACAACCACGACGTGGTTTACAAGACCGAGGACGAAAAGTTCGACGCCGTGATCGAAGAAATCCGCGACTGCAACGAACGCGGCCAGCCGGTGCTGGTCGGCACGGTCTCGATCGAAAAGTCCGAGCGCGTTGCCGAGAAGCTCAAGAAGACCGGCGTGAAGCATTACGTGCTGAACGCGAAGAACCATGAGCGCGAGGCGGAAATCGTCGCGCAGGCCGGACGCTTCAAAGCGGTGACGATCTCCACCAACATGGCCGGCCGCGGCACCGATATCGTGCTGGGCGGAAATCCCGAGTTCATGGCAGCGGCGGAAGTCGGTACCAAGGAACCCACCGATCCGAATTTCCAGGCCGCGCTCGCGAAGTACGTCGCGCAGTGCAAACTGGAGCGCGAGGAAGTGCTCAAGGCCGGCGGCCTGCACATCCTCGGCACCGAGCGGCACGAGTCGCGCCGAATCGACAACCAGCTGCGCGGCCGTTCGGGTCGCCAGGGCGATCCGGGCTCGTCGCGGTTTTTCATGTCGCTCGAAGACGACTTGCTGCGGATTTTCGGCGCCGATCGTCTCAAGGGCCTGATGGGCCGCATCGGGATGGAGGACAACGAACCGATCGAGCATCGATGGATCTCGCGCGCGATCGAGAACGCCCAGAAAAAAGTAGAGTCGCACAACTTCGATATCCGCAAGCATCTGCTGGAATACGACGACGTCATGAACAAGCAGCGCGAGGTGGTTTACCATCGCCGGCGCGAATTGCTCAGCGGCGCCTCGCTCAAGGACGACGTGCTCGACATGTGCGACGCGCTGATCGAAGAAATCGCGGCGGCGCACGCGAACGACGAACTCGACACTAAGGAATGGGACTGGAAGCATATCGACGACGCGTTCTTTAAGCAGTTCAAATTCCGGCCCGGCTTCAGCGCGGATACCGAGGTCGGCGGCAAGCCGATTCATTCGGTCGATGACTTGATCGAGATCGGTTCCGAGCGGGTACATCAACTCTACGATCAACGTGAAACCGAATTTACCGAACCGGTGATGCGCCAGATCGAAAAAATCGTGATGCTGCAAACGCTCGATGCGCTCTGGAAAGATCACCTGCTCGCGATGGACCATCTGAAGGAAGGAATCGGGCTGCGCGGTTACGCGCAGAAGAACCCGCTGGTCGAGTACCAGAAAGAAGGGTTCACGATGTTCGAGTCGCTGATGGCGGTGATGCAGCAGGATGTGGTTGAGAAAGTTTACTCCGTGCAGGTGCAGCGCCAGCAGGACGTCGAGCAGATTCAGCAGGCCAAGCCGCAGCGCGTGGTCATGAGCCACGGCGATCAGACCGAGACGCCGGCCGCGACGCCGGCCAAGCGCGAGGAAAACAAAGTCGGCCGCAACGATCCGTGTCCGTGCGGATCGGGCAAGAAGTACAAACGCTGCCACGGCAAGTGACGCGCGGGGCTCGCTGCTTCATGAAAATCGATCTCGAGCCAGCCGCGGTACGCGGATTTCGATTCGCCGGCGTCAGCGCAAGACTGAAAACCGCTGCCGGCGCTCTCGATCTCGGCCTGATCGTCGCCGATCGTCCCGCGTCCGCGGCGGCTGTGTTCAGCGCGAATCGTGTGAAGGCAGCGCCGGTTTATGTCACAGCAGATCGCGTGAAGTCGGGACACCTGCAAGCGATCGTCGCAAATTCGGGATGCGCCAACAGTTTTACGGGCAAGGCCGGGATGCGACTTGCGCGCGAGTCGTGCGCAGAAGTTGCGCGACTGCTCGGATGCGCGCCGCAACTCGTCGTGCCGTCATCGACCGGGGTCATCGGACATCTCTACGACTTTGCGAAGTTCAAAAGCGGCGCCGCCGACGCTGCGCGCTCATTGCGTGAAGATGGGCTCGGCGACTTCGCGCGCGCGATCATGACCACCGACACGCGCCCCAAGATCGCCTCGACGACGTTCAAAGCGGGCGGCGCGACGATCACGCTCGCGGGGGCTGTCAAAGGGGTCGGGATGATTTCGCCGAAGATGGCAACGATGCTCGGCTACCTGATGACCGACGCGGCGATCGCTCCCGCGGCGCTTCGACGATCGCTCAAGTCTGCACTACCCACGAGCTTCAACGCGATCACCGTTGACGGCGACATGTCCACCAATGACACCGTGATACTTATGGCAAGCGGCGCAGCTGGGAATCGCGCGTTCAGCGCTCGCGAGCAGATCGGGTTTGATCGAGCGGTCGAGGAAATTTCTTCAGCGCTCGCGCGCGAGCTGGTTCGCGACGGCGAGGGCGCAACCAAGCTGGTCACGGTGGAGGTTCGGGGAGCACGATCGTCGGCCGACGCGGAGCGCGCGGCGCGGCAAATAGCGAACTCGCCGCTGGTGAAGACGGCATTCTTCGGATGCGATCCCAACGTCGGACGAATCCTGATGGCGGCCGGATCCTCCGGCGCTTATGTCGAATCCGATCGGCTGATGTTGTGGATCGGCGGAGTCAAAGTCGCGGCAGGCGGAAGGCTGCTGACCGAGGCACTCGACGCGGCTGGAGCCAAAATGCGCGAGCGCGAATTTGCGGTGCGCCTGGATTTGCGTCTCGGCAAATCGAGCGCGACGATCCTCACCTGCGATCTCAGCTACGATTACGTTCGAATCAACGCTGAATACACAACCTGACGCGGAGGTAATGCGAAGGTGGCGAGCTTCATCAAAGTCGCGACGGTGACGGACGTTCCTGAAGGCAGCGGCAAGACCGTTGAGGCGGCGGGCAAGCAGATCGCGCTGTTCAACGCGGGCGGAAAGTTTTTTGCGATCGACAACACCTGCAAGCATCGCGGCGGCCCACTCGGAGAAGGCGAACTCGACGGCACAACGGTGACCTGTCCGTGGCATGGATGGGAGTACGACATCACGACGGGCGCGAACCTCGACGACGCGAGCGTCAAGCTCGGATGCTACCCCGTGAAGCTCGAGGGCGACGACATATTGATCGAAGCGTGAGCGCGACGTGCGATTATCGCGCTGCGAATAGACGGCCGGCTGCGTAGGTCACACCAGCCGCCGCGATTCCGGTCAGCATGCTCTCGAGTCCGCTGCGCCACCATGAGCGGCTGGTGATGATCGTTTTCACAGCCCCAACTCCGAACAGAACAACGACAGTTGAGATCGCGGAAACGAGCACTCCTTTGGTCGGATCGAAAAAGATGTAGGCCCACACCGGCACGAACGCGCCGAACAGATATGACGACCCGACTGCGAAAGCCGAGCGTAGGGGGCGATCGAAGGATTCCTCGTTGAAGCCGAGTTCCTCGCGCATCATCACGTTGCTCCATCGTTCGGGGTCCGACGTAATATGCGCGACGATCTGCTCCAGGAGCGGCCCGGCGAATCCTTTGTTTCGATAGATGGTGCTGATTTCTTCGCGCTCGCGTTCGGGCCATCGCTCGATCTCGTCGCGTTCGCGTTCGATCTCGCTCTGGTAGAACTCGACCTGCGAGCGCGCCGAAATAAACGCCGCGAGGCCCATCGCGACTGCGCCGCCGAGCATCTCGGATAGTCCGGCCATCACTGCCGCGTTGCCGGTGGTGAACGCGGCCGCGACACCCGAGGTGACCGCGAACGACGCAACCAGGCCGTCGTTCAGCCCGAGCATCACATCCCGTACCCACGGCCCGCCCGCGGCGTGCACCTGCTCGGTATGGTGATCGTATTCGCGTTTGCGGATGGAGAGAGCCATCAGGAGACTCCTCCGATCGCCGATACAGCCGCGTGCTCTCTGGAAGCCATCCCGCTAGTCTTCCGCCTATCGATTGTCGCGCGCGACGCGAGGATTTCGGCAACTATTTTTCGCGCCTCTGCGCGGGCCGGCCGTTTGCCGAGGTAGGCGTACAGGAAATCGAGCCGTGCGGCACGGCACAGAAATCTTCCGATGCTGCGATCGAGATGCACGAGGTTCATGACCCGGCGCTCCCACGAGACGGTCGCGGCGTGACGGAAATCCTCCAGGTCGATGAGGTACACCTTGAAGCCGCCGGCTCCGTCGTCTTCGACCATGATATTGGTCTCTTGCAAATCGAGTGTGTACAGCCCCGAGTCGTGGAGCCGCCGCACTTCCTTCGCGACCGTATCGGAAATGCGTTTGCGGCGGCGAACGTCGCGCCCTTTTATCTCGCCCGGCCCCAGCGCGAAGCGGCTCAGCGTATCCCCGCGGAGGATCGCGCGGCTCAAGATGTAGGACGCGCGAACTGCGCCGAAGCGACGCGAATCCATTGCCGCGAGCGCTTCCGGATGCGCGAATCCTCGCGCGCCGAGCATCGATGCGCCCGCGAGCGATCGTGCCGCGCGCGAACCGCGGATTCGCGCGTAGATTCCCCGGCTCCACGACGCGATCTCGACGCGTTTAAGAAAGACGGGATCGGCGTTTCGCAGCTCGACGAATCCGGCCAGAGTCCTCCCTTCCGATTTGACCGCGCGAAAATCTGACGAAGCCATCATCGCGTCCGAGCGCTCGATTACGGCGCGCCACTCTGCCGAGCGCGCATAGAGGACAACGCTACGCAATATGAGGCCTCGGCTACTTCTTCGGCACGACGATCAACTGCCCACCCACGTGCGCCGGATGCAACTGGCACGCGTACGGGAAAATCCCCACCTTGTCCGCGACGAACGTGATCGTTTTCGGCGTGCCTCGCGTCACGACCTCCGCGACGTTGTAGCCGGGAATCGTGAAGCCGTGCGTATTCGACGCGCCGGGAACCTGATTTTTCAGCGTGAGCTTTACTTTGTCGCCCTGCTCGACCGTCAGCGAGCTCGGCAGCCAGAACTTGACATCGTTGATTTCGACCGAAACCAGCGTCGCACTCACCGTACCGGGCTCTTCTGCCGCAGGCGCGGGCGCAGCCGCTGCGGACGGCGCCGCATTCTGTGCGTATGCATTTCGATTCGTACCTGGGAGCATGAACGCCGCCGCGGCCGCGATCACGGCCAAAGTCTTGAACATCATCTTGCTCATCGAAGTCTCTCCTTGTTCCGGTGGAAGTTTATCTGCGCGCGGCGAAACTCAGCCGTTAAATCGCTTGGCCAGTTTGCTCCACTCACTGTCGTCAGTTCCCGCGCGGTACGGAATATAAAATGCCACGCGATCGAGCAGGCCTTCGTACCGATGCATCACCTTGTCCGCGATATCGTCAAAGGTGCCCGACACCGTGTAAACGTCGAGCATCTCGTCCGTGATCTCTTTGCCCATCTCGGCCCACTGGCCCTTCGCCGCCTTCTCGTTGAGTCGCTGCGCCACGTCACCCCATCCATGCATGTCGAGCACGACCTTGTAGGTGCGTGTGGATGCATAAAAGGAAATCTGCTGGCGCACCGCCTCGCGAGTTTTTTTGATTTCATCCTGGGTGCGGCCCACGATCACGAACGCCGTCGATTGAATTTCGAAATCCTTGCGCGATCGACCCGCCTTCTTCAGCCCCTTCTCCACGTTGGGGATCACGAATTCGCGCAGATACTTGGGCGAATTGAACGGATGCGCGTGCAAGCCTTCGCAGGTCTCACCTGCGAGGCGAATGATGTGCTCGTTTACCCCGGCGATATGAATCGGAACATTCGGAAAATTATGCCGTGCCGGAGTGAAGAACGGAGTCATCAAAGAAAAATTGTAAAACTTGCCCTGGAACGAAAGCTTCGCACCGCCCTCCGACCAGCATTTGAAAATCGCGCGCAGCGCGCCGATATACTCGCGCAGACGCGGCACCGGCGCTTCCCACTTGGTGCTGTAACGTCGCTCGATGTGGCCTTTGACTTGCGTGCCGAGGCCTAGGATAAAGCGGCCCTCCGAAAGCCCGGCGAGATCCCACGCGACGCCGGCGGTGATCATCGGGCTGCGCGGAAACGCGATTGCGACCGACGTTCCCATCTTGATCCGTTTGGTATGCTCCGCGATCAGCGCCGCGGGGAGAAAGCCGTCATTGCCTGCCTCAGGAATCCAGACCGCGTCGAATCCGGCCTGCTCGGCCGCGCGCGCCGCGGCGGGCACATCGCGCAAGTTGCGAGTAGAGAGACCGGTATCGAGCTTCATGGTTGTTCCTTCCCGCTGACGGCCGCGCGGCCAGCCCTTAAATAACCGGGCGGATCGTAACAAAGCCCGCCGTTAACTGGAAACGGACACCGACCTGGGTTTTTATCGCGACGCGGGCGCGCGCCTGCGGATCAAGTCAAGGACGCGCTGCGGATAGTCGCTGATGATTCCATCGACTCCCATGTCGAGCAGTTCCGTCATCTCGGATTCCTCGTTCACCGTCCAGACGTGGATTTCGATTCCGATGCGATGCGCGAATGCGACGCTCTCGGGCGTGACCAGCGGCCAGGAATTATACTCGCGCGGGATCTGGAGTGCGGCGCCGGGTGGAGTGTAGTTCGCACCGCCCGCCACCATCGCCTGCATAAAGAGCCCCGATTCAAGATACGAAAAGTTGGTCGGGATCTCCGGCGCGAGCTTTCGTACTTCATCCAGCGGCTCCTGGTGCTCGCTGGCAACGAGAACATTCCGGCGCATCCCGGCGCGATCGATCACGTTCAGCATCGGCGCAACGAGGCTCGGCGCGATCTGCTTGACCTCGACGATAACCCGAAGCTTCGTAAATTCCGCAAGCACATCCGCGAGCCGCGGCACCTCGATACCTTTGCCGCGAAAAGAAAAGCTGGCGCCATCATCGAGGGTAAACATCCGCCCCGCATCAGCCGCCGCAACTTCGGCGTATGTCATCTCCGGTATCGTGCGCTCGAGCCCGCACATCCGCGCCAGATGATCGTCGTGAGCCACGACGATCTCCCCATCGCGGGTCGAGTGGATATCAAGTTCGATATACGGCGCCCCCATCGCAGCGGCAGCGCGAAAAGACTCAAGCGTATTTTCCGGATGAGTACCGCCACTACCGCGATGCCCAAAAACTCGCGGCCGCGGAAGTTTAAAGAAGTCGGTGTCGATGCGATTGGGCATGGTCTCGCCAGTCGGGAGGTTCCGATCGAGATTTCAGATCTATCTTGTGAAGAAGCTACTAGTAAATGAGGAGAAGCCGAAGCGCCAACGAAATTTTACTGAGTCGCGAAAAGTGAAAGGTTTAGAGCGCGCCGTCGTCGGCGCCAGCGGAGTGGAGGATGCTGGCGTCGGTGCTGCTCGAGATTCGCGGCCCGCGATGCGTAGCGCTCTTTGCGCGGGGGTGGCCAATCGTCACGTGGTACATGTCGCCGAACTTCGAGATCGCGGGCTTGCGCGCGTCGGTGGCGATGAAGTGGCTGCCCATGTCGGGGAGCTCGGAGAGCGCGACCTGGTAGCGGTCTTTGATATCGTCGAACAACGCGCGCATCCGCGGCGAAACCGGATGGTTTTCGCCGAGCTTTTCGGTCAGCGGATTAACGTAGGTCCCGGATTTTTCCATCGCAAAATGGAGATGAGGTCCGGTCGAGAGTCCGGTCGAGCCGACGTTTCCAATAACCTGCCCGATTCTGACGTAGCCGCCCGGTTTCAAGCTGGGCGTGATCTTCGACAGGTGACCGTAGATACTGACCATCCCGTTCTGATGCTCGAGGCGTACGCAATTGCCCAGCTCGCCCTGCCATCCGGCACTCTGCACCTTGCCGTCGGCAACCGCTTTGACCGGCTCGCCATATTGCGCAACGAGATCGACGCCGACGTGAGGACGGTACTCGTGAAGAATCGGATGATACCGATGGAACGTGAACCCTGAGGAAATGTATTTGAAATTTAGCGGGAAGCGCAGAAACTGCGGGCCGAGCGCGTGTCCCCCTTCGTCATACAGATGAGGACGGCCGTGCTCGTCGAGGAACGAAATCGCAGTCAGCGTGCGGGTTCCAAAGCGGATCTGCGCAGCCTGGACGTCGCCGACCAAAGTGTAGGTGCCGTCGCGACTGACTTTTTCCTGATAGATCAGTTTGACCGCGGAGCCGGGCGCAAGATGATTCAAATCGTGGCGATCGGAGAACGCATTTTGCAGCGACTCGACGATCGGCTTGGGTATCTTGTTCTCGGCGGCGGAGCGCTGGAAGCTGTCCTTGACCGCGAAAGTCAGCTTGATCGGACGGATGAAATACTCGATCGGCCGAAGCGACGTCTTGAGCACGCCGGCGCCGAGACTGGCCTCGATGACGGTGGTGTTCGCGTCCAGGTCATACCTGACCCCACGCATCTCGCCGGTCTCGGGATCTTTGAAGAGGGTGAGCGGATGACCGCTGTGAAAATACCGGTTGGCGGTGATGCGCTGAATATAAGAAGCCCAATTGCGCGCATCGTCGCGCTCCATGCCCGCATCGCGCAGGTAGCTCTCGATGGACGCAGTGCGGTCGAGCGTCGTGCTTATGGTTATAGAGGGTGGCGCGGGCTCAGCGTGTTCCGCCTCCTCGACCACGTCAGGGGCGTCTTTCCCGGCGTCCATTTGGGAGCCGACTTGGTCCAACGGCGACGAGAAAATCTCAGTATTTACGTGGAAAAAAAGGAAAAGAGCGGCCCCGGTCGCAATCAAAGCGACGGCCAACGCGGTGAACGCGCGAGGAGCGCTCACGAAGTTTCTCCCCCGAGAAAGCATCGTGTCGAAGTTAAGGGATTCAGCTATCCAGCGCAACCCTGACATGTCACTTCTTTACACTAACGGTTACGGACATGACCTGTCGTGACGCATTGGCGGTTATTTCGGTAACACTTGACTCTTTCGGAAATTCGCATGAATGAGCCGAATCGAAAAAATCGTGAACAGATTAGACGGACTACTGGATGGCAACCGCGGCGCTTGACCTTGGGCGGCGCCGAATCGGGGTCGCGGTGACCGACGCGGCTTCGATCGGAGCGCATCCGATCGGAGTCGTCGAGCGGCACTCGATCAAACGCGATCTCGAGGGTATTGCGGCGATGCTCCGCGACCGCGAGGTGACGACGATTGTGGTCGGGTTGCCACTCAACATGGACGGCAGCGAAGGCCCTGCCGCGCGCGCCGCGCGGACGTTCGCCGACAAGGTGGCGGACGGCCTGCGAGTGAAGGTCGAGATGTTCGATGAGCGGCTGACGAGTTTCGAAGCCGAGGAGCGGCTCAGGGGGATGCCGGTCCGGAAAGGGGCGCGCAAGCCGGCGATCGATTCGATCGCGGCGGCGGTGATCCTCGAAGGCTGGATGGAATCGCACAAAGGTTGATAGCGTCAGCGACGCCGGCCCCGCGATTGGGGGCCGGCGTCGCCGGTTAGGTCAGTTGGATTGCTGGGCGTGCTATTGCAGTACCACGCCCGCCGCGCCGTTGACCGGCGTGAAGCAGCTCGCGCTCGGGCTGCATGCGACACCGCCGGCTGGTGGAGGCCCGATCGTCCAGACCCGGGTCGTCTCGTTGTAGATCTCCGAGTAGTCGTTTTCCGCGCTACCCGCGCCACCCGTATTGTTACAGGTGCTCGCCGCCTTCGCGGTGCCGATCGCTAACGACTGCAGACTCGGCGTGGTCGTAGTGCACGCGCCGCCGGCTACCAGCAACTCGCCTACGTCGGTGCCCGATCCGATTATGCCCGTCACCTGTCCTTCTCGCGCCTGAGCGAGCGAGCCGGTCGGCGTGAACACACCCTGCGAGGCCGAGACCGGATCATACAAGTCGGTCTCCTGCAGCGCGGCCTGCTTGATCAGGGTCAGGCCAACGCAACTGTTCGGAGTCAGCGGGTTGGCAGTGAAGTTACCCGCTTCAACCTGGACGCCTCCGGGCAGAATCGTCTCTCCCGCCAGACCGCCGGTCAGGAAGAAGGCCGGAGTGGTCGTGCGCCGCTCGCCCATGGTGTTGGCAGTTGCAGTTCCACCAGTTCCCGCACCCAACCCTGAGAACCGATCGTTATAGGTAAAGTGGGTGCTGTCAGGAATCGAGGCCACCACGAAGCCACCGTTGTATCCGAAGTTTTCGAAGTGGAGTGCCACTCCCGAAGCCGCGACTACACCGGAGATCGTAACCCCGCTGCCAACCGCCAGGCCGGTGGGATTTGCGGTCGTCATCGTGACTGTCACCACGTTCCCCGATTCACTGGCCGACGAGATCACGGACGAAGGCTTGGAGACCGTGCTCCAAGTCTGCGAGCTCGGGTCGAAGACCTCGGCGTCGCTATTGGTCGTGATCACCACCGTCGATGAAAGCGGGCAGGCGCCTGAATTCGCGTTGACACCGCCCATCGCCACCAGCTTGCCTGCCAGCGTACCGGTGACCGGATCAACCATCGGGATCAGCGGGAACAGCTCGCGTGGCGCTGTCATGCTCCCCGTCGTCTGGGTGAAGGCCAGCGTAGACGGGTCGAAGATGTATGACGTCGTCGTCGCATCGCCAAGGAACTGGATCAAGTCGCCGCCAGCCAGCAGCACCTTGCCGCCGCTGTTCGGGATCAGCGCCGCACCCTGGTCCACCATGCCGCACTGCGCCGTGAGCGATGTCGCCTGCATGACGTGGCTGGCGTCGTTGTTAGCGCCCGAGCCCAATCCGGGGGTCGCGTCGGTGTAGGTAAAGTGCGTGCCGTCGGGAATCGTGGCCACCGTGAAGTTTCCGTTGAAGTCGAGCGTGTGGCCGCTCAGAGTGCTGAGGGCGTTCCTGACGTTAACCAGCTTACCCACGGTCAGCCCGGTCGGATTCGCCGTCGACATCGTAACCGTTACCGTGTTCGTGGTCTCACTGATCGCCGAAATCGTATTGGGTGCGCCCTGCGGGCATGTGGACGGCGTCGGGATCAGGTTATTGATCGCTGTGAAGGTATCGGTAGCCGGGTTATACAACTCCGCCGTGTTTTGCGCGGCCGCTACCGGCGGACTGGCCGGCGGCGTTACCGACAGGAACGACGAGCCGTTCGAGCCGCCAACGATCAGCACCTGACCGTCCAGCCCCGCTGCGCCAGTGTCCTCGAGCAGAGTCAAGCTCGGGCCGCTGCGGATCGAGGTCATCTTGTTCCCGCTGCCGCTGCCGGCCAGCGTGAACGTCTGGGTGTCCTGATGATAGAGCTCCGCCGTATTCACCGCCGTGCATAGGAACCCGCTCTGTCCGCCCACCGTGGCCGGCTCGCAGTCTTGTCCGCCTGCGAACAGGGCCAAATGGTTGGCCAGCATGATTACCGGCGCGCCTATCGCCTCGCGCGGCCCGCTCAGCGAGCCCACCCTCACGAAAGCGTTGGTCGCGGCATTGAAGATCTGCGCTAGCGAGCTTGACTGGGTCGAGGTCGACAGGTTGATGACTCCGCCCAGCGCCGCGCCTACGTCGCCGCCCGCCATCAAGACGCTGCCTGCCTCAACTCCCGGCGTCGACGTTGCCGTCGGCGTCGCTCCGCTGGTTCCAGTCGCAGTCGTGGTCGCGGTGGCCGTGTTGGTTGCGGTCGCCGTCGCCGTGTTCGTCGCCGTCGCGGTGGCCGTGCTCGTTGAAGTCGCAGTAGCTGTCGCGGTCTGAGTTGCCGTAGCCGTCGCTGTGTTCGTCGCCGTGGCGGTTGCGGTGTTGGTCGCCGTGGCCGTCGCGGTGGCGGTTGCAGTTCGCGTCGCAGTATTGGTCGCCGTGGCCGTGGCCGTATTGGTCGCCGTCG
>Ga0210407_10002579_pt1 | contig 15463 bp, 11 predicted proteins | sample IncBWC27MmetaG_FD_150860 | JGI IMG/M metagenome (GOLD analysis project Ga0210407, IMG submission 150860) | Forest soil microbial communities from Barre Woods Harvard Forest LTER site, Petersham, Massachusetts, United States - Inc-BW-C-27-M | ecosystem: Environmental > Terrestrial > Soil >...
GCGACGTCCGCGTCGACGTCTGCCTCGCCCTCCGCCTCCGGAGGGACTTCCGGGTCCAACATTCATAATTGTTTTCTCTTTGTTTTAGTCTTTTACTGTGTAGTCTTGCGTTTCAACCCCCAGAGGGGGATTCTGTTTCATTGCCCTGGTGCAACCGCTTTCCGGGTGGTGTCTCGGCTCGCGCACGTGCACCGAGCGTGCGTGGAAACCCAATGCGGTTGGAGTTCATCCGTGAATGATCTTTTTCCGTCTAGGCGCCTGGAGCTTATGGGCGCGGGAGGCCAGCTAGGGAGCATGGCCGCTTGGGAACACTCTGATGGTATCTCTCGCGGCCGATAGAGCGCAAGTGCTAACTCACTGTATTTTTGCACAGAAGTAACTGCAGACCAGTTTTGGGGATGGGAAAATGATCCACGACCTCAGGGGCTGGAGCACGATTTTTCAAAACTCGCGCGTTCGGCGCAGCTGAAGCTGGGCTCTTTCAAAGCCATTCACTTTATCGACGCCTTCTGGCTGAGGGCGCTTACCCTAAAAAAAAAATCGCTGCAAGGGGAACTCGTTGTTGGAGCGCAGCCTAAGCTCCAGTACTGACCTCTCGTGCCCATTGCATCGCCTGCCAGTAACACTCCGCGACCTCGTTCTCGGTTAGGTGCAACTGGGTAGTGAGTTCACCCGCCGTTTTCCACTCGCCGGATTCCTGCGCCAACATCAGTTGATAGAAGGGCCGGAGGCGGCTGGCTCCGCCCAGCAGCACCGACTTGGTTTCCTGGTCGATAGGAAGCTGGTCGAGCACCTGGGAGATGGGAATCTCAAGAATCGCATCCATCAAAGAGAGCAGGCCCATCAGGAACAGGTCGGAGTCCCCGTGCGGGATCTTAGGGGAGAGCAGTTCACAAAACCGGGCGCGGACCATGGCCGAGAGTACCAGTTCGCTGGTCTTGCCCTGACCCGCGCCCAAGGTGGCCACGAGTCGTATCCAGCGGCGAACTTCGCGTTCGCCCAAAATGGACAATGCGTGGCGCACCGAATGGATCTCATTGGCGAATCCGAACGCAGCAGAATTCAGGTAGCGCAGCAACCGGTAGCACAACGAGGCTTCGCCCTTGACCAGGTTTTCGATTTCGCGCACATCTAAATCAGTCTGCGAGACTGCAGTCAACATGCGCATGTAATTCAGCTGGTTGGCCGGAATTTCCTGGGTAGTGAGTATTTCCGGGCGGCGGAAGAAATATCCCTGGAAATAGACGAAGCCGGCTTTCTTGGCAGCCAGGAACTCTTCGCGGGTTTCCACTTTTTCCGCCAGCATGCGGCAGCGCCAGGGTCCGTAGCGTTTGACCATGGCGGCGGCATCCGCGGGTGAGGTATCCCGGATGTCCACTTTGATGATATCGGCAAAATCAGTCAAGGCTTCCCGTGGATCGTTTACCGCAAAGTCGTCCAGCGCGATGGTGTATCCGGCTGCCTTCAAGCGGTGGCAGGCCGCTACCACTAGATCATCGGGAGGAACGGTCTCGAGGATCTCGACCACGGCCTGCTCCGAAGGCAGCAACGTAATGTAATCCTTGAGCAGGATATCGCGAGTGCAGTTAACAAATGCTCGATGCCCGTCACACAGTACGTCGAGGCCTAGCAGCAGGGAGGTGTTCAAGGTGCTGCGCGAGGCGGCATCCGGATCCGTGTGCTGGAAAAAATCTTCGACGCCATTTCGAAACAACAGTTCGTAGCCGAAAACCTTCTCGTCCGCCGTGAGAATCGGCTGGCGAGCGACGAACTGGGTTCCGGGTTTGGGGGCCGGTTTGCCTCCGCCGGGGTTGAGAGCAGATGAAGGGGCAGTCACTCTTTATCTATCGGCGCAACCGCGAAACAGATTAGCCCGCTTCGACAGGGAACACTCGCGGCCAGCTAAGCACAAACCGGGGGCGAAGTTACACCCAGATCAGGGTTCCGACAACCTTCCCAGCGCTCACTATCAGATTGCGACCTGTGCCCTTCATTCCTCTACCCATTCGACGCCGCAGGTGTAACATTTCCAACTATTCTTGCGGACGGGGATGGGAAATGACAGAAGCAGCCAGAGGCCAAAGGTCCAAAAACGGTCGATCTTTTCAAAACCGATGTCGAGCGAATAGCAGCGCGGACAACGCGGCTGCTCATAGGATTCGCCCACTTCCTCCTCGCTGAACTCGGCCGGAATAGGCTCGTCCAAGAGAGCGCGAGCGGACTCAGCATCTTGCTCATGAACCTGCAATCGAATACCACCGACCGCGTTCGAGAGCAGCCAGTCCATGCGAACCAGATTGCCGTCGGCCAGCACGCAGGCAATCCCCGCCGACTCCAGTTTGCCCTTGGCGAGCAACGCTTCCGGAACGTCGCGGAACTGTTGCAGAGTGATGAGTTCGGCTGGCATTTTTAAAACCGCAGCGGCCTTCCTGAATGCAGTTGGCGGAGGCTGCCGCGCGTTATTGGCCAGAATACTCCGTCGCTCAGAATCCTGCTACCAGCGCAGTCCTTAGTCAGGAGGCGCTGGCGGGCAAGATGAGCGCAAGAAAATGCGCTCCGCTTTCACGGAGCGCATAGGGTATCGCAGGCACTTTCTTATTGTACGGTTAATGTGATTGCAACATTCTTGGGCTGAAGCGTACCTGCCGTTGCCGTCACTGTGACTGTGCTGGTGCCGGTCGGTGTTCCCGGATTGCTTGGAGTCTTGCTGCTGCCGCCGCCACAAGCTGGCATCCACAGGGTAGCGATCGCGAGGATGGCAATCAGTCCAAGCAGGCGGACGCCGCGCAAGCTGCGCTTGCGATTCCCCGCCGACAGCACAAGCCCGAGGAACCCAGGAAGCAGCAAAGCATAGAACAATCCGCGGCTGCGTCCCAAAGGAGCTTTGTCCATGCGTGCCGAGGGAGCCGTAGTCGTGATCGTCACCGTCTCAGTTGTGGCGGATGCAGCCGCGAAAGCACAAGTCGCTTCCGAAGGCAGCCCGGCGCAAGTGTAAGTGATGGTCTGGTTGAAGCCGCCCAGCGGCGTAATGGTCAGTGTCGAGGTTCCGCTTTGCCCGGGAGCGCTCACGGCGACCGTCGTGGGACTGGCCGCGATGGTGAAATCCTGCACGTTGTACGGGACAGCCGCTGAAGTGGAACCCAGGAAAGCGCCGGTCGGCGTGTAAGTCGCGATAATTGAATATGACGCGCCAACCAGCGTGGTGCTGGTGAACGTGGCCACGCCTAAGTTATTCAACGTCCCCGTTCCTAGATGACCGAGTACTGCGTCGCTGAAGGCAACTGTTCCGGTCGGCGCGGAAGTGCCGGAAGCCTGGGTCACGGTCGCCGTTAGGGTCACGCTGGTCCCGAACGTCACCGGCGACGGGGGCGCTATGGTTAGCACAGTAGTCGTGGCGACGCTGCTGGACGAACTCCAGTTCGCAAGCAGGTTCGCAATATTGATGGAACCAAGCCCGGTAGCCTCGTCGTAGCCCGTGCCGACCAGGTAGCCGCTGAGACCGCCGGTAAGGCTAGTAGGGCCGGGCGTACTGTTGTTGCACATGCTCGGCGTGGTGACGGCGCAACCGGTGACGCCGCTGGTGGCTACCGTGACATCGTTGAAGACGTTGTTCGAGGGCGTGGCTGCGAGCTGGTAAAGCTTCGGATTGAGCAGCCCTTGCGCCGAACCCTCCTTCTGATTCAGGAGAGCAGTGATGCCAGCCATATCCGGCGCGGCTGCGGAGGTGCCGTAGGAGATCGATAGGTTAGAGGTCCCTGAACACAGGTTATTGGCTGCAAGGCAAATGAAATAGGCGTCATGTCCCGAGGCGGTGAAAGAGACGTCTGGCGTGTAGCGGCCGGTTCGCCCCGCTGGCACTCCGGTGCCAGCCTGCCAGGAGGGCGTAGGGATGATAACGGTACTCACTCCGCCTCCGGTACCTGCTACCTGGAACTGCGAGCCACTCATAGGCTCGTTCCAAGCACCCTCCGGGATATAGCTGAGCGCCGACTCGAAGCCGGGGCCATTGGTTGGGCTCCAATACTGGCTTGGGTTAGCGGAATCGGCGAACTCAGTGCCGCCCACGCAGGTGGCGTAGCTTGAGGAACAGATGGCATTCGGACTCAGTACTTGGCTCACGGGTGGCACTTGGAAAGATGCATCACAGCCCGCCGCGCCGGAGTCTCCTGAGGAGACGAACACCGATATGCCCTCTCCCGCAGCTGTTTGGAACAGGCCGTCCCAGAACTGGACGTCGCTAGATCCCCCGGGTTGATTTTCGCACGAACCAAAGCTGATGCTCATGATCTTGGGGGCAGGGTTGGGAGGAGTCTCGACGACAAACGTTGCGGCCACACCAATGCCATCCACTGTCGCGCTGTCGGCGCTGACTACGAGGTCGAGCGCGGCACCCTGAGCGATGCTTCCCGAGCGGGTGACGTCGAGGGTAGCCTCGCTCTGGTCCCTGGAAGCATTCGCGTTACAACCTGGGGGAGGAGGAGTGATGCCGAGCGGAGGAACGATCACCACTGGAGTGTTCACGTTGACCGCCGCAGTAGTGGCAAAGTTTGTAATGTCGGTACTGCAGACGCCGGAACGGCCAATGATGGCGATCGTTTGGCCAGCCCCGTTAATGCCACCGCCAACCCCGTTGACGTTGTAGATCGTGGCGAAGTCAGCGGGAAAAACGATGTTGCAGGGGACGCCACCGCAAATGTACCCCGAACCTTCCGGCTGGATGCCACCAGAGTCGGAAGCCACATGGTGAGAGGGTTGGACAGTCTCGCTCTGATGTTGCGGATAATACTTAACCGTATAGAGACCGCTGATGGCCCTCACGACCTGCCCCAGGGCAGAGGGAATCTGCGGTTCTGCGTTGATGGAGATGCGCTTCTCCCCGCTCACCATGAAATAGTGCATCTCCGCTCCGAAGGCGCTGGCGATTGCCGATGCAGGGCCGCTGAATATAATCCTCTCTCGGCTGTTCGCGACAGAGTCGACGTGAAGATTCTGCGACTGAAGCCAAACTGTGACTGCATGGATGTCGTGCGTGGACGCCCCGAAGCGCTTGCCAATCTCCACGGGAGTGAGCCAATGATGGTAGTCGGGCGACGCGGGATTCTGCTGGTCTTGCAGGAATTTCGTGTATGCCTGTTCTCGCTGGGGTGAGCGGGCGAGGACCATCGTGAGCCTCTCAAGCGGAAGGTCGGCAGGAACTGCGCCGACGTCATTCTGCGGGTTTGCCCATGACGGATGATGACCTGTCAGTGACATACGATTTGCCGGGTTGACGGGTGTGCGTACCAGGTCGCCGATCTGCGCCGATGCGGAACCGGCCGTGAAAAGCAGTAACGCCGCAATCATGATTCGAACTGAAGGTCTCATACGCGCTCCTCGAAACGTACCCCTTGCTGCTGAAAGCAAAGTGGTGTCGTGAGAGAGATTACCAGAGTACGTCCATAGGAAAACATTACCAAGGTGTAGACATGTCTTTCCCATAGCACGCCTGGCATCGTTGGAATTGTCTCATCGGGACTTCCATTTGTCTGCGCGGGCCAGCATTGTTTTTGGGAAATGGAATCAGTCCTTCCCATTCCGATTCAACGAAATGCCCGCGCATACCTACGTGATCTGGGTGGCCTTTCTCGCGACGCTTAGATTGGGCCCATGGGGCTACGCGGAAAATCCTACCTTCTCATCATCGTTCTCTTGATTTCTGGCACAGTCAGCGCGCAAGATCTCCAGGAGGTCCCAACCAAGCACCCTTTTTGGGACGCAACTAACAAGGTGCTTTTTATCAGCCACGCCGGTTTGGAATCAGTGGACTTCGGCATTACCCATCACAACTTGAGCAATGGAGGAAGGGAACTGGATTCTATGGCGAAGGCGCTCTGCGAGAGCGGAACCCCTGGCCAACTGGTCTTTTTCGGAGGAAGAATGGCCGGAGTGATTGCGGTCAGCTATCTCTTGCACCGAACCGGACACCACAAACTGGAGCGTGCCTTCCCCATCTACGCTAGCGGCGATTCCGCGTACGGCGTGGCCTATAGCTTCGCCCACCGCTAGAGAAAGTCATTTTCCAAATCGCTCCCGCACGGGCGAGGATGCCCGCGCCTGCACACTATCTTGCCCGCGCCAGTACCAGGGTTACATCGTCGGGCTGTTCGTTGGCGCCGATCCAGTCATCGACGGCGGCGGTCACAATCTCGCTGATGCGCGGCAGCGGCAACTCACGATTCTCCCGCAACAAGTCGATCAACCGGCGTTCACCGAATTCGCCAAAATCATTTTCCGGTTCGGTTACGCCGTCGGTGTAAGCCAGGAATATCTCGCCGCGGCGGAGTTCGACCGAACCTTCTTCATAGCTTCTTTGATCGAACAGACCGACCACGGTTCCCCCGCACTCCAGGCGGCGAATCGATCCGTCTTCACTCATGATTATGGGCGGGAGATGCCCGCCATTGCTGTAGGTCAGCTTGCGCTCGATGCCGTTGTAAATCCCTAAAAACAATGTGGCATATTTTTCCGGCGGAGTGCTTTCGTAGAGCTGGTGATTCAGCAATGAGAGCAGTGCACCCGGAGACACGTCCAAGCCGCGGAATCCCGCAACCGGCATGACCGCAGATGCGAGCGCAGCGCCCACGACCGCCGGTTCCCTCAAGACGGGAACGTCGAGCATGCTGAGGGCGCGCACTGCGGAGTGGATGGTCGCCATCAGCAGCGCGGCCGAGATTCCTTTGCCGCTGATGTCGCCCACCGCGAGAATCAGGCGATCCGAGTCCAGGGTCAGAAAATCATAGTAGTCGCCACTGACGGTTCGCGCCGGCCGGAAGAACCCATGTACTTCGAGCGACGCCAGTTGAACACTTTCATGAGGAAACAATTGCGCCTGGACTTCCTGGGCGATTGCCAGTTCGTTTTCAAGGCGCTGCTTGTCCTTCTGCTCTTCGATCAACTTCTCGATCGAAGCGGTCATGGAGTTAAACGAGGTCGCAAGAGTAGCGATCTGGTCGTCGGACTTCACTGGAACGCGATGGCTGAAGTCGCCACGATTGATGTGCTTGGTGCCTTCGTAGAGTTGTGCCACCGCACCTGTCACGGTGCGCGTCAACCGAGTGCCAATCCATATCGCGAGTAGTTCGATAATTGCGAAAACAATGACCGCGAACAGCAAGAAAAATTCAACCGTAGGCGCAAAATCCCCCTGAGCAGCGAACAAACGCTCATAGAGCTTGGAAACGCGAGTGTGCACAAAGACGGCAACTGGACTGGAAGTGTCTCCGCTATCCCAGTTCACCACAAGGACGGTCGTAGGGAACGTGACTTCACGATCCACACCGGTCGCCAGGGGAGGAACGTTTCCCGAACTGAATGTCAGCTTCGCCTTGCTGGTGTCGAGCACGACCTTCTTATTGTCTCCGGCGAGGACTTGCGTGCCTCGGGCGGGTCCAGGCTCAGTTCGCTCCACTTTGTGCAGGCTGAGCCCTTCGTACAACGTGATTTCTCCCAAATTTGCGGCGAGAGTCTGCAGCAACTGGTCAACCGGTTCACTCGATATCACAGTCAGACTTCCTTCGCTGAGTGGCACGGTCTCGAGTACACGCAAGAAAAGTTTGTCGTGATCGCGCACCACGCCGCGAAAAGGAGTCTTCGCATATTGCGGAAACAAGGGCGCCGGGATCTCCGCCGGAGAACTGTTGAGAACCATCTTCTGGTTCAGCCAGACACAGACTTGGCGATTGGCCCAGTGCTTGTCGGTCTGGTGCAGGCTTCCGAGCGAAGCCGTCCAAGCAGCCGGTTCGCGTTGTATCTGGGCAGATAGGTGGCCGGCAATTGTGGAGTTGGCGGCGGACAAACTGCTCAACTCTGAATTGAGTCCCGTCGTAACAATAAATGTAGCGAACTGTCCGGCAAATAAATAGAACGATCCGAGCGCCAGCGCAATCAGCAACACAAGCGGGATAAAGCCGATGAAAACATAGGTGACGATTAACCGGTTGCGCAAGCGCCAGAGTACTTTCGCTTTTAGCCAGCGGAATGCCAGGATTGAGAACAGAACAATAACTAAGAAGCTCAGGAAACTGACCCATCCGCCGAGACTCTCGCCGTAGGAAAGCTTAACCAGCCCGAACGCTTTCTGCAGCGCAAACAGCAGCAGATCCAGGCCAAACAAGTACCAGGCGATCAGCGCGATTTTGCCGGTGGGCAGCAACCCCGCTTCGCTGAGCCGCAGACGGAGATAACGGTAGATGGCCATGAGGCAAAATCGAATTATAGAAGAGAAGCTGCGGACTTCAGCTTCCGGTATCGGGTTTCGAAGTCTGGTGCGTGGGCCCCTGAAGCCCTACCCTCTTAAATTTCTGGATAGAAATCGAAGAATGCCTCCAGGCTTGTCTTCAATTGCTTTTCAATCTCATCCTTGCTTCCTTCGAGCACGTGCATCGTGACGTGAGCCTCGCGGCCGTTTTTGAGCTTGAGAGTCGCATCCCCAATCTCGGCGACTTCCTCGGAAGGCAGCAGCCGCAATCCATATATAAGAGTTAAGTTCGCCATGAACTGATTCTACCTCTTGAAGAACCCAGAAGCCGGAAGCTGGCAACTGAAGGCCGAACCAAATGCCGCACTCTCCTCTGCGTCCTCAGCGATTTAAGTTTTTTCGCGGTCTTCATTTAGAATGCCCTCGTGCTCCGAAACATCCTGATCGTCCTGTTTGGCATTGGCCTGTTGCAACTGGCCAGCGCTCAACAACCCTCACCGCCGCAGGTCAAGCTGAATGTGCTGAATGTGTGTTCACCTTCGCCGGAGGAGCAACAGGAAATTGCCTCCGCGCTGGCTCGCATTCCCAAGGAACCGCTCTTCAGTCCGGATTTTGAGGTCGATCGCGGACGGTCGACGCTCGAGGAGCGTCCGGATTTCCTGAAGGTGGGCGGAAGCGCGCAAATCGCATCCGATTCCGGAACTGCCGAGTGGGTGCGGATTCGCCGTGAGTTTTCCGCCCAGGCCGTGTTTTCGACGGTGCAGTATTCGTTCAGCCATGACCCGAAGAATATGGTGGAGACGCTGATCTTCCACGTGCGCGATCCCAAGGACTTGATGCAGGTCGCTATCGAAGACAATGCATCGTCCGTCACCACCCCGGCGAGCATGTTAAGCACCAGTACTCCAGCCGGACGGATCAAGCTGGAGCGATTTGGGAAGTCGTCGGTTGTGCTCGCTCTCTGCCCCGGAACTGAGGGAAGTCCTCCGCCAGACCAAAGTGCTTACGAGCCGCTGTTTCAGAGTGCGACCGCGATTGTGACCAACTATCGCAATCTTCTGGCAGCCCGGAACACCGTCCCAGCAGAGTTGGCGCGGATTGGCTCCGTGGCGTCAACCAAATCAAAGGCGGCAACGAAACCCGTGCCCAGGAAGGCTACGCCGGAAACGTCCGCGCCAGACAAGAAATAGCAATGGCACGCCTGGCTTTAGCCTGAGCTCGATTTCGTGCAGCAGCAGTAGATTCGGCGGCATCAGTTTTGCTGCGCTGAACCCAAATCTGAAATTCGTAATCTATATCCTTACTTTATGGAAAATGTTCGCAACGTTGTCGTGATGGGTTCCGGTTGCGCCGGACACACTGCCGCGCTTTACACGGCGCGCGCCAACCTGAAGCCGCTGGTGCTTGAAGGTCACGAGCCCGGCGGCCAGCTTTCGCTTACCACGCTGGTAGAGAATTTTCCCGGCTTCCCTGAAGGCATTCAGGGGCCGGAGTTGATCGAGAACATGCGCAAGCAGGCGTCGCGTTTTGGCGCCGAATATAAGCACGGCCACGTGACTAGCGTCGACCTTAGCGACAGTCCGTTCAAGCTTCAGGTTGGCCACGAAGCCATCCATACTCGTACACTCATCATCGCCAGCGGCGCCTCGGCGCGCTGGCTCGGTTTGCCGCACGAGCAGCAACTGATCGGACACGGCGTTTCTTCCTGCGCTACCTGCGATGGTTTCTTTTTCTCGGGCAAGGAAATTGCTGTGATCGGGGGCGGCGATTCCGCGATGGAAGAAGCGACTTTCCTGACGCGCTTCGCCACCAAAGTCACCGTCATACACCGCAGCGCGAATTTCCGAGCCTCCAAGATCATGCTGGAGCGCGCCCAGAAAAACGAAAAGATTGCCTTCCTCACCGACACTGTGGTGGAAGATGTACTTGACATTGGCAAGAAAGAAGTCACTGGCCTGAAGTTACGGAATCTCAAGACGGGCAAAGTCTGGGATTTCCCCACCAGCGCACTGTTTCTGGGAATCGGCCACATCCCTAACGCGAAAATGTTCGAAGGCCAGCTCGATGCCGATCAGGACGGCTATCTGAAAACAACGAACAACGTCCTCACCCGCGTTCACGGAGTTTACGCCTGCGGGGACGTGCAGGACCGGCGCTATCGCCAGGCGATCACCGCGGCCGGCACCGGTTGCATGGCTGCATTGGAAGTGGAAAAGTACCTGGAAGAGCAGGGGCAGTAGTTGACCTTTGTGTACCTTCGTGCCCTTTGTGGTTTCAGCATTTGAACTTCATCAACCACAAAGGACACGAAGGTACACGAAGGAAAGATTCGGGAGGTAAGCAATGCCGGACGCACAAAGAACCTGCCCTCATGTAAAAGAAATTCGCCAAGTCAAGCCCAGCGGCAAAGGCTGCAAAGAATGTTTGGAAATGGGCGATACCTGGGTCCACTTGAGGGAATGCCTCATCTGCGGTCACGTCGGCTGCTGCGATTCATCCAAGAACAAACACGCGACCAAGCACTTTCACCAGACCAAGCATCCGATCATGCGATCTTTCGAGCCGGGGGAGAACTGGCGTTGGTGTTACGTGGACGAACTGTTTCTGACCTAATACCCTCCACGGTTAAATGATCGCGCTCTCACCGCAAAACCACTCACTTGTGATACAAATTCCTGTGATCTTCATGTACGTGCACGGTAGTCATAACTTCATCTTCTCTGCCTGCGCAGGCGAGCGGTGCTAAGGGCGCTCTTTATCTCTCTGTCGGAGAGCCACTGGCTTCGCGGCGTCGCCGAGCGTTCTTCCGTCGGGCAGAAGTTCTCCAGCCGTTTTGTTGCCGGCACGCAGGTCGAGGACGCGCTTCGATCTACGCGCGCGGTCAATCAGTCCGGCCTCAGCGTCTCCATCGACAACCTTGGCGAAAACGTCACCAACGCCGACGAGGCCCGGGCCAGCGCTCAGCTCTATCACCAATTGCTGGACGACATCGCCGAGCAAAAGCTAAACGCTAACGTCAGCCTGAAGCTCACCCACATGGGCCTCGACGTGGACGAACAACTCGCTCGCGACCTCGTGACCGGACTCGTGGCAAAGGCCGCTGCCATGAACCCGCGCAATTTTGTTCGCGTCGATATGGAAGGTTCGCCCTACACGCAGCGCACGCTTGATTTCGTCCACGAACTGCACCGCGTGCCCGGCAATCAGGGATGCGTGGGCGCGGTCATTCAGTCTTATATGCGCCGCTCGGAGAGCGACGTCGAGAAGTTGTTGGCCGAAGGCATCCGCATCCGCCTGTGCAAAGGCGCCTACAAAGAGCCCGCTGAGATCGCCTTCCAGCAAAAGTCGGAAGTGGACGCCAACTACGTCAAGCTGATGAAGATTCTGATGAAGAGCAAGGTCTATCACGGCCTGGCGACGCATGACGAAAACATCATCAATCAAGCTAAAGCCTTCGCCACCAAAGAAAGAATTTCGCGCGACGCATTCGAGTTCCAGATGCTCCACGGCATCCGCCGCGATCTCCAGCAAAGCCTCGCCCGCGACGGCTGGCGAATGCGCGTCTACATCCCGTTCGGAACCGAGTGGTATCCCTACTTCATGCGACGGCTGGCCGAGCGCCCGGCGAACGTGTTCTTCATCGCCAAGAACGTGCTCCGGCGATAAGTTGCGTGGATCCACTCCCTGACAGCATCACTTCCTCAACCCTTCTGCCCAGTTCGTGACCACGGTGATCGATTGGTTCACCTGCTGTGAGATTACGTTCAGAAGAATCTTCTTGCCGTCCGGCGCGACATCGTAGAAGAAAATCTGACTCGCCAGGTTCGACACCAGCGGCTGCGCAGCCCCAAATTGCAGAGTGTCTTTCAATTGCTGGACGGGCACCGCAAAAACCGTGAAGGTGAGATCGGCGTAATACAGAGTCTTACCATCCTTGCTCCACAATGGCCGATCACCCCCACTTTGCGAGACTTGCCATTTCCCTTGTCCGCCGCGGAAGGGGATGACGTACACCTCGGTTTGACCGGACTCATTGGAAGAGTATGCGAGCCAGCGCCCGTCGGGCGACAGCCCTCCGGTGCCAGCGTAAGAATGGGCGCTGTGGGGCACAATCAGGAAAGGTTTGCGATCGCCCTCCAAGGGCAACGCCCAGATTTCCGCGCCATTGCTGAAAAACGGTCCACGCGAATAAAGCAGGTATTTGCCGTCACGCGACCAATCGCCCGGCACCAGGACCAGATCATCATCGAGCAGAAGCTCCTCGGCGCCGCTGCCGTCGGAGAGCTTGCGATAAATATGATTCTTGCCGTTGCGTTCCGAACCGTAGGCAATCCACTTTCCGTCGGGCGACCAAACCGGAAAGTCGTTGCTAACCGGGCCGAACGTAAGTCGGGTGCGAATCCCGCGAGCAAGATCGAGTACCCACACGTCATTCGCACCGGTATCGACCACGAGGGCAAGCCTGTCCCCCTGCGGTGACAATCGAGCAAATTGGAGGTTCGAAAGTTTATCGGCCACCACGCCAATTCGTTTCCCGGTGCGATCCACCCAGACCAGTTGCCAATCGGGCGTTCCGCCACTGCCCATCACCAGCAATCCCGCGCCGGAAACGGATGCATCCATGTGCCACGTGCTAAGATCATTGGCAACCCCGTTGGCCAGCACCTGTGCGTCTCCACTGAGCTTTCCCGATGCCGGGTCGAGTTTCTGCGCCATCAATTGATTGCCGCGAGCGAACAACACAAAGCCGCCGGCGTAGATGGCGTTCGAAAGAGACCGAAACAAGGGACGGTTTTCTGTGCCATCGATTGAGGCAAAATACACGGCGTCCTTCTCGGCCTGAGCAGAATCGTGATTGATGGCGATATACAGAAAGTGCTTACCATCTGGAAGAAAGAAGGGCCAGCGGTGCGAGGTGTGCCGGGTCCGATCAAGCTTTGTAACCGCGACCGGAGCGCCGCCGTTGGTGCTGACTCGCACAATCGGCGCTTGGACATCGACGGTCATGAGGATCACGCCGTCCGGTCCCCAAGACCCTCCGCGCCCCTGCAGGGCCTCACAGATCACTTGCGGAGAGCCGCCATTGAGATCGATGGTTTTGAGTTTGCCATCAGCGAAGAACCCCAGCGACCGGCTGTCGGGCGACCAGAAAGGGAAGGTCACATTCTCAGTGCCGGGCAGAGCGTGCGCCTCAAGCTTGTCCATGGGACGAACCCACAGCACGACCTTGCCGTCTGCCGCAGCCGCGGAAAACGCGACATAGCTCCCATCCGGCGAAAGTTCCGGAGGACCAGCGAGGTCGCCGGTCAGCCGGAACGAAGTGCCCTCGGGCGGAGCAATGACAGTGCGGATGCCGCGAGCAGGTTGACCGGGGCGGGCAATGAAAATTCCGGCAACTGCGCCGGCGATTAGCGCGATCAGCACCGCCGCAGCCACGACCAGACCCGCGCGCGGATGGTGAACGGTTGCTGGCGGCAAAGCTGGAGTCGATGAGGACGATCGGTCTTCAGCAACCCATCGCAGCTGCAGCCTGACATCGTGCGCTGTTTGAAAACGATCTTCCGGATTCTTTTGGAGGCAGGTTCTCACCACATGCGCGAACGCCGCCGGAGTCATTGGCTTGGTTGTGCTCATCGGTTCTGGATCCTTCTCCAGAATCGACGATGCCACCGAAATCTGACTCTTGCCCTCAAACGCCCGCTTCCCTGTCGCCATTTCGTAAAGTACGCCGCCCAGCGCAAAGATATCGCTGCGCGCGTCAGCCTCTTTTCCTTCAATCTGCTCCGGCGACATGTACTGGATGGTCCCGACGATGCTTCCCGCCGTGGTCAGCGGGCTCGCCGGACTCAGGCCGGTCATAGTTGCCACAGCCGTGAACGCAGGCGCTGCGCCCGATGCTGGAGGAGTTATGCCGAACGGCTTTGCCAAACCAAAGTCCATCAGCTTCGCCCCGGTTTTCGTCAGCATGATGTTTGCCGGCTTCAAATCGCGATGGACAATGCCGGCGCGATGTGCGAATTCCAGGGCATCGGCTACTTCGGCGCCGATTTTCAACACGTCAGTGAGAGGCAGAGAGCCTCGGCGAAGCCTCTCCGCGACCGTCTCTCCTTCGAGCAACTCCATCACCAGGTAGTCGGTTCCATCCTGCGAACCAATGTCATAGAGCTGGCAGATGTGGGGATGATTCAAGGAAGATATCGCGCGTGCTTCCCGCTCCAGCCGCTGCTTCAGTTCAGGGGAAGAGGAAAGATGAGCCGCAAGAATCTTGATGGCGACCTGCCGGTCGAGGCGAGTGTCGCGGGCCCGATAGACTTCGCCCATGCCGCCCGCACCCAGTTCGGACTGGATTTCATACGGCCCGAGTTTTGCGCCAGAGGTAAGGGGCATCCGTTCGCGCAATTATAGTCCCTACGCGGCCAGTCGCAGCGGCGGCGGAACTTCTGGATGGATTCTCGGCAGCCTTCCAAAAATCGGAAGAGGGAACTTCCAGCAGCGAGCCGACCATGCAAGAAATCGAACCACGGTCGATTATTTCAGTGTGTCGCTGCCATAAAGCTGCCCCAGTTGAGTGCGGCTGTTATATGCCATCCATCGGCCATCGGGCGTAATGCCGATCGGGATCTTCATGGGGCTCAGGCCCACCACCTCTTTCGGGGTTATCCTCTGCCACAATTCCCGCTGGCCGGTGTCTACGTCGACCTTATAAATTTCTATGCCGGTGGCGACCACTGCCTGCACGTATACATGCTTTGAGTCCGACGCCCACGCAATCGGAAACTCCGCTGCCTGAAGAGCCGGAAGCGGCCGGGAGGTGCCGTCCAACAGGGAACGTATGATCTGTTGGTCATGCTGACGAATCAAGACTGATTTTTCGTCTGGGGAGACCGCCTTCCATGAAGGATTCCCGGGCGACAACTGTTTTGGCGTGGCGCCATCGGCATCCGTGACGAATACAGCCTCCGCACCGCCGGTCTGGTTAGCCAGCAACAGAATACGGCGTCCATCGGGAAACCATTGCGCCCACTGCGGCTGAATCCCGTCCCAGTGAAACCCGCGTGCCTGGCCCGGTCCTACCGGCACAATCTGGAGGCGCGCGGCCGGGTCGCCGGAGAACAGTACAAGAGCCCATTTTCCATCGGGACTGATGTCCGTGCCATAGCCGCCCCCAGCGAGGCGCACTGCCGGAGAGCCGTCGCTCTTGCGCATGTACACTGAATAATCGTTGCC
>Ga0210407_10002581_pt1 | contig 15453 bp, 9 predicted proteins | sample IncBWC27MmetaG_FD_150860 | JGI IMG/M metagenome (GOLD analysis project Ga0210407, IMG submission 150860) | Forest soil microbial communities from Barre Woods Harvard Forest LTER site, Petersham, Massachusetts, United States - Inc-BW-C-27-M | ecosystem: Environmental > Terrestrial > Soil >...
TCAATGGGTCGACGCAACACACAGGTAGAACCCGATTTGCATTGAAAACAAAGGCTAAATCGCTCGCTAGGGTTGGATCACCTGGAACACTACGCTGGCTAGGTTTTGACCGAGTACAGCCGAACAGATCGCTTCTCCCGGGGAAGCATTGTCGAATCAGCGCATTGGATGGTGTTGCATCGACCGGTTGAGCTGGCACGCCTTATCGGACAAGTGCATTTGGTCAATTCCGGTAAGTGCGTTTGATCAGGCGTGTAGATAGCTCCCCGGTGCATCGTGATCCGGGAACTGTCACGAAAGTGCCAGTGAGAACCACATATGAGGTATCCTGAGTTCGCAGCCAGATGAAGTCAGTTTTACATATCACGAAAAGGGCTGCGGCAGTGGTTCGCGGGTAGAGATTTCACCATCACGTTCCCACCCCATCCCGAAATTTGCATCATCTTTTTCAGCGAGCGCTGCAAGCCCAGCCATTTGGGCGCAGCGCGAGACCTTTCTTCAGTTTCGTCAATCGCCTAGCACCATCCAGAACTTCCATTGATTCAATCGAATGTTTGGTTTTGACAGCGCCGCGTGCGCCGTTCTTAATGTCACCACTAATGTTTCTCCGCGCTGGTCCTGATCTAAGGAGTAAGAATGATAAAGAAGATCTTACTGGTCCTTCTATTTGTATTCCATGGCACGTATAGTTCGTTCGCGCAGTCCACAACTTCGTTGCGAGGAGTGATCACCGACTCTTCGGGTGGAGTAATTGCGGAAGCTGCTGTGACCATGACCGGCACAGATAACGGCTCCATGCGCACAAGCGTTACGGATGCCAACGGAGTTTACAATTTCCCGCAGGCAGTTCCTGGAAGCTACAAGCTAACGGCGGAAAAAGCCGGGTTTGCCAAAATGTCGCGCAGTAATATCACCCTTCACGTAAATACGCCGAGCACGCTGGACTTGGTCATGGTCGTAGGAGGCACCGGAGAAGTGGTGACTGTGCAGGCGGATGTCTCGCTGATCAATACTACCGACGCAAGTCTCGGCAATGCCTTCAGCGAAATGCAAGTCAGACAAATCCCCTTACAGACTCGCAATGTGGTGGAGCTACTCAGTGTGCAGCCTGGCGTGACTTCGAACGGGGAGGTGCTTGGAGCCCGCCGTGACCAGAACAACGTTACCCTGGACGGCGCCGACGTAAATAACAACCAGAACTCTGGATTGATCGCGCAAAACACGACCACGGGCCTGGGGGGATATCAGGGATCAAATGCCAATGGGGCAAATATAAATTCCGGATTTAATGCGGTGCTTCCGATTCCTCTCGATTCCGTCGAGGAATTCCGGGTTACCGTGGCCGGGCAGGGCGCCAACATGGGACGCTCCTCCGGAGGGCAGGTCGCACTGGTAACGAAAAGCGGAACGAATAACCTCCACGGCTCGTTGTACGAATACAACCGGACTTCCGCTACCGCCGCGAATACCTGGTTCAACAATCAGGCTGGTGTTCCCAGGCAGCCGCTGGTGCGAAACCAGTTCGGTGCATCCACAGGCGGTAAAATAATCAAGGACCGGGCATTTTTCTTCTTCAACTACGAGCAACGCCAAGATGCCAGCGGCGTCGCACAGGTTCGTGCCGTGCCATCCGACTCACTGCGCCAGGGAATCTTTAAATACAGGATGTGCAATAACCCAACCGGCCCCGGAGGCACCTGTGATCCGGTAAGCGACAAGATTTTTGTCCAATCGATTACGGCGAGCGACATTCAAGCGGTGGACCCCCTCGGCCAGGGAGTCAATGCCAGCATGCTGCCTGTCTTGAACAAATATCCGAGTGGCAACGCGCCATCTTTCGGAGAAGATGGCGGATTAAATTTCAGTGGATTCCGATTTAACGCGCCGAGTCATCGCAGCGATCACGCCATTGTCGGAAAGATTGATCTTCACCTGGACCGTGCAGGCAAGCACACTGTCAGTTTTCGTGGCACACTCGCCGACAATACCGATGACCAGATTCTGGCCCAGTTCCCGGGGCAAGCGCCGGCCTCCACTCTTCGCGACAATAGCAAGGGCTTCGCGGCACAGTACACGACGATTTTGCGGCCCAACCTTGTCAGCGTGCTGAATCTTAGCTACACGCGATTTGGCCAAGCCTTGTCTGGTGTGACGGGTCCTGCTCTCTTCCAGACGAGTCTCGACCCACTGCAAAATCCTTACGCGCGCCCCCTTGCGCAGCGCCTGCCGACCCTGAATCCCAATGAGGACCTCGCCTGGACCAAAGGGCCGCACACCATCACTGCTGGATTCTCCGCCCGCATCATTCACAACAACACGCGCTCGTTTGCCAATTCGTTCGCCCGCTATGGGTACGGCGCCACGGAACTAATCGGTCTCGGTGCGGACATTGATAACGCGCTCACAAACTACATGTCGATAAATCCGGCGCGCTTCGGACCAAACACGGGGCTGGCAGATCCCGTTTCCGTTACCAATGGCATGGGCGCGATACTCGGTTTGGTGAACGACGACTTTCATACCGATCTGTTTTCGAAAGGTGGAACTCCCCTGCCACAAGGCACGGTGCAAGCGCGCCGGTTTATCGAGCATGATTTCGGCCTCTACGCCGGCGATACGTACCGCGTGACGCGCGAGTTGACCTTGAGCTACGGCTTGCGGTGGGAGAATTTCCGGCCGCCTTACGAAGCAAACGGATACCAGGTGATGCCCACCGTCCCGCTGAATCAGTATTTTGCGGAACGCAATGCAGGGCAAATGCAAGGTGTGCCGCAGAACGCATTGCCGAACGCCAGATTGAAGTGGGCCTTGGATGGCCCCGTCAATGGCAAACCGACGTGGTGGAAACCTTCGAATCTAGATTTTGCGCCTCGTTTTGGCCTTGCCTACTCTCCTTCGGGCCACGGCGGATGGCTTGGAAAGATGTTTGGAACGGGCGGAGCGCTCCGAGTCGGCGCCAGCATGGTCTATGATCGATTCGGTAGCGATCTCATCACGCAGTACGATCAATTCGGCTCGATCGGCCTCGCCTACAAAGCGAATTTCCCTGATTCATACAGCTTCAGCACCAGCCCGAGATACACCGGCTCCTCACCCACATTGCCCGCGCCTCCGCAGGAAACCTTCCCCTATCAACCTCCAGACATTGCTGCCATCATCGGCGATTTCGAAGGCATTTCACCGAACCTCAAACCCCCGTATGCCTACGTTTTCACCGCCAGCTTCGCCCGCGAAATCCCGGGTAAGATGACGCTCGAGATCGGTTATGCCGGGCGCCTCTCTCACCGTCTGCTCATGGAAGGCGATGTTTATACGCCGCTGGAGTACTTCAAGGATCCGAAATCGGGAGTCACTTGGGAACAAAATGCCAACATCGTGAGGAAACTATTTGATTCTGGCCTGACCCCAGCCCAAGTAAAAGCCAATCCAAGCTTGGTGCCAACGCTTCCATTCGTCGAGGACATGTGGCCCACGCTCGCGAATGTGGATGTTCCAGGAAGTGCCTCTGCCAACTATTTCATGTGCGTATACCAGGACTACGGGGGCAGCTATCTCGACTGTCTCCATGCCCTCGATCGAAACATGACAAGTTCTTACAATCCGGGGCAGTGCCTCACGGTCACTGGATGTTATACCTTCTTTCCCCTCCAGGGCAGCTCACTGCCCACGTGGATGAATTCCGGCACCGCGGCTTATCACGGTCTTACAGTTTCCCTGCGAAGGAGATTCAGCGGCGGCCTCTCCTTTGATTTCAACTACACCTGGTCACACTCGGTCGATGACGGCTCGGCCGCGGAATCAGGATCCGGGGAGCAAGGGGCCGCCATTCAAAACATCTACAACACTAAGGAATTCCGTGGCTCCTCGGATTTCGACATGCGCCACAACATCTCCGGCAATGCGCTGTTTGAGCTGCCGGTCGGTCGTGGCAAACCTCTTCTTCAGGATGCCCCGCGTTGGTTAGACATGATCGTTGGCGGCTGGCAGGCCTCCGGCTTGACCCGCTTCCGTACCGGTTTGCCAACGACCGTCGCGGGAGGACTAGAGTACAACGCTAACTATTGGCTAAGCTCTCTTGCGATCGTGACCGGGCCCGTCAAGGCGGGCGTGCACATCAATCAGAATGGCAACCCCAGCCTCTTCGCGAATACCAGCACTTCGAACTCCTTCGCCGACGAGCTGCCGGGTCATACAGGCAAGCGCGCCGCCGTTCGCCTTCCGTCGTTTTTCAACACCGATCTGGCGTTGACAAAACTGTTCAAGCTACCTAAGGAGAGCCAACGAATTCAATTTCGGGCCGAGGCCTTCAACGTTTTTAACAATGTCAATTTTACGAACCCGAGTCTGAGCCTGACCTCGCCGGGTACGTTCGGAGAATTCCAAGGCGCGATGGAGCCGCGGGTAATGCAGTTTGCGCTTCGGTACGAATTCTGAGCACATCCGGGCAACTTGCCCCGATTCGGCCGATCTGGCACGAGTGCTGGGGGGGCCAGCACTTTGCTTCAAAATCTAAACTACGTGCTCGCCGGAAAATCAGATTGTGGCTAGATCTCGTTGGGCAGTAGATTTCGAGCAGCACCCAGGTCGTGCGTGCCGGAATCCCCGATACCCGGCGTGAACTCCTCGGGTTCGCGCGCGCTTCCGGCAGCGCTGTCCAGCCGTGCCGCTAGGCGGGAGGCCTCATCCGCAGGGCAAGAACTGGGAATCGCAAGGTCCATGGCAAAACGCGAACCGTGATTCGGTGTTTCCCGAGCCAGTACAATAACTCTTGTTCCCATCTGAACAGCTTCGTGTGTATTGTGAGTTACAAACAGCAGTGTTACGCCAGTTCCGCGCCACAATTGGCGAATTAAAACTTGCATGTCCCTGCGCGTTCCGGGGTCAAGCGCGCTGAAGGCTTCATCTAAGAGCAAGATCCTCGGCCGATTGACCAGGGCCTGCGCAATGGCGACCCGCTGCTGCATGCCGCCCGAAAGTTGGTCGGGGTATTTGCGGGCATCCGCGTCTTGCAAACCGATCCGGCGGATATACTGCATGGCCTGCTGTCGGAACTCCCGTCGCTGGCGGAAATAGCGCGGGGTCAGGCGCGTGAACAGGTTGAATTCACTGACCTCCGGCCCAAAAGTGATGTTGCCCATCACGGTCTTGTCCGGAAAGAGAGAATATTTTTGTGGCACGTAGCCACAGATTGGGTCCGGCTGGTTGTGTTCGATGCCGGCAATCATGACGCGGCCCGCGACAGGTCGTTCCGAACCGAGCACGAGCCGCAGTAAGGTTGATTTTCCGCAACCCGTCTGGCCCAGCAGGCAAACAAACTCGCCCTCTTCGATTTTCAGATCGATGTTGCTCAAGACCGGGCGCGACGGCGCACCATAGTTCACGGAAACGTTTTCGAATTGAATCAGCGCCATTATTTGCTAGGCCTCTCGGAACCAGGGGTGAAGCTTGCGGTTGATGAGCCGCATCGCCACGTCCACCACGAAAAGCAACAATGCCACCCACAGCACGTAAGGGATAATCACGTCCATGCCCATGTGGCGGCGAAGCAGCGCGATGCGATAGGCCAGCCCGTCGGTGGAAGCGATCATTTCCCCCGCAAAGAGGAACAGCATGACGGCCTTCAGGTTGAGCCGGATACTATTCAGCACGCGCGGCGCAATCTGCCGGAGGATAACACGGTAGGCGACGTCGAAATCTCCCGCTCCCAGCGTGAAAGCCTTCACAACCTGTTCTCGCGGCACGCTGCGTGTCAGATTAAAGGTGTCCAGGATGATCGTCGGGGTCACGCCGATGACGATCAGCATGATTTTGGATAGCTCATCAATGCCGAACGCGATGAACAGGATCGGCAAAAGAGAAAGTGCGATGATCTTGTCGAAGAAGAGCACGAACCGGGAGAAAAACACTCCCACGTAAGGAAACAGGCCCATGTGCAGGCCGAGAAAGACGGCCGGAATCAGCAGCAGCAAACTGTACAAAAAGCGCCGCGCGCTGGCCTTGGTGTCCTTCCAAAGCATGCTCGCAAGAAAGCGCTGCGGCAGGTTTGCATTTTCCCCGATAGCCGATTCGTCGTCCTCAGCCGGTTTGAACGCCGCATCGTAGGTGCTGTGAAGCATGTGCGGAATGGTGGGCACCACGCGGTCCTCGGCATTTTCCTGATGCCGCTTCTGGGCGGCATGAACGTAGAGCCCAACCCCCAATACAAACAAGAACCACGAGAGCACCACCGTCGCCGTGCGGCTGGGCTTGGCATGGACGAGTTGGAATCCGCCGCGCATGTTTCTAGAGTTTGCCTTGTGCCGCCATCTCCATGTATTGGTTCTCGAATCGCAAGCGGACGCGATCTGCTCTTCCCTGTATCGAACCGTCCGGGTAGCGAATCGCTACGTCGTCCGCCGTGCCGGTCTTCTCGCCCAAGAGGCCGTGGTCAAAACAAAACTGCCTCACCAGCGCCATTTTCTGCTTGAGCACTGGGGAACTGCCGAAGTCCGCTGCGGACTGGGCCTCATAGAACATCCGCGTCGTGTTGAGTTGCTCTTTGTAGGAGGCCAGGGAATCCGCCGATCCTTCGGCGACGGCCGTCAGCACCTTGTCCGCCGCTGGAGCTTGTGGCGACATCAGTCCCATCATTTCGTACCAGGCGCCTGCAAGAGCTTTCGCGAATTTCTGTCCGGAGCCGTCTGCACGCTCCAACACGTCCGTGCGCACCACTGTGAGGTCCAGAATTTCGCCCGGTATTTGCGAGGAATTGAACAACGACGTCACGCCCTTCTGCTTCAACAACTGCGAAAGCATCGGTTTCCAGGTGACTACGGCTGAAGCACTGGAATCGCTGATGAATGCCGACTGAATGTCCGAATCCGAGGTGTTGATTTTCCGCAGCTGCTTGATCTCGCCGGTCTTCCCGCTCAAAGTAAAGGCGCGGTCCAACAAGTATTCCGAGACGGTTTTCTCCACCAGTAATAGTTTCTTTCCGGCGAGGTCTTTGATCTGCAGGCCATTCCTCACCAGCAGCGCGTCGTTCCCATTCGAATAATCTCCGATGATCAGCACCGTAGTGCGGACGCCCGAGGCGGCGGGCATGTCCAATGCCTCCATGTTGGTCATGGCGCAGGCATCGATGTTGCGAGAGACGAACGCGTCGAGAGACGGCGCATAATCGAACCGCTGCACTTTAATGGTAACGCCGTACTTGTCCGCCCATTTCTTCAGGATTCCGGACTTTACCAGGTAGTGGTACGGCGTCCATCCCGCATAGATGGACCACCCAACCGTGAACGTCGGTTTCTGAGCGGCTGCGGAAGTCGTAAGCAAAAAGAAGATACCAAGAAGACGCACTATCATCTAGTCGTCCACAGCATGTATTCCAGGCAGGGACTGGAGGTCGCCATATGCTGAGGAATTTTAGCCCCGCCGGGCGGCCACACGCTCAGTCATTATTTCTATATCCAGGATTCACTTTTTGGATGATGCCAGGTAGACGCGCCACCCTCCGAACTGGGTGATTTCGGTGGAGCTGGCTAGCGCGTAAGGCTCACAGACAAAGCCTTTGACAGACTCGCCGGAATCCAGCGTGACGTTGCCGATGCCCAGAGGCTCGGGGACTTCCGCCACGAAACTACCGAACTGGTCCTCCGGGATTGTCCAAACTTCCACTTCAATCCCCGGTCCCTGGAATTGCTCATCGCGCGCCAAGCCGGGTTTGGCAGGCTCGCTGCCCGCCAGCGCATAAAACCGGTACTCCGGTGCGGTTCGGCAGGTCTTTTTCAGGCGCGCTCCGCGCTGGGTTAGCTGCGAATTCAGCGCTTGGCCGCTCAAATGCGCTCCAACGACAGCCAGATTCACGCAACCCGGCGTTCTTTCAAGCAGCGGAGTCTCTCCGCCGAGATAGCGATGCGCGAGCGCGAGAAGAGCCTCGTCCGAAAAAGCCGGCCCGATGATAGAAATTCCAAAAGGCAGGCCGTTCGAACGAAATCTCGCTGGAGCGGCGACGGCCGCGAGGTCCATCAGGTTCACAAAATTCGTGTAGTAGCCGAGATTCGTATTCATCTTGACGGGGTCTGCGGCCACTTGCTCGTGGGTGTAAATGGTTCCCGTGGTGGGCAAGACGAGAACGTCCATCGTGCTCCATTGGCCGAGGGCGGCCCGGCACAAATCAAGGAGGCGATACTCAGCCTGGAACGCATCGACAGCAGTGAAACGATTCCCGCCGGCAATAATGCCGCGCACAACCGGGTTCATCTCAGTGGAATGATTCTGCACAAAAGATTGGATGGCGGCGAGACGTTCCGCCACCCACGGCCCTTCGTAAAGCAGTTCGGCAGCGGCGCGAAAGATTGAAAAATCAATTTCCACTTTTTGGCCGCCGATTTGCTCGATTCTGCTGACCGCTTTGGCATACAGCGCTTTTGCTTCTTCGTCGCCGAAGAACTCGAGTTGCTCAATTCGGGGCACGCCAAACCGGAGGGGGGTATTCAACCACGGCGCGGCGTCTTCACCAGCGCGAGGCTCGCGCGAAAATGCATCGCCTGGATCAAAACCTTTGGCGGCGCCCCAGACTTTGTGGGCGTCGAAGCAATTCGATGCCAGGATGGAAACGCAATCGAGCGTGCGGCAGGCTGGAACGACGCCCGCAGTGCTCAGCAGTCCTCGGGTAGGTTTTAGGCCAATCAAATTGTTGAAGGTCGCAGGCACGCGGCCCGAACCTGCCGTATCCGTGCCAAGCGCAAATGTGACCAAGCCTTTTGCCACGGCGACGGCCGAACCGGAGCTTGATCCGCCGGAAATATATCGTTCGTCGTATACGCTCGAGCAGGCTCCGAACGGCGAGCGCGTCCCCACCAATCCGGTGGCAAATTGGTCCATGTTGGTTTTGCCGATCAGAATCGCTCCCGCGTCCAACAGACGCTGCACCGCCGTCGCGCTGGAAGCTGGAGTGTAGGCATAGGCGGGACAGCCGGCGGTCGTCGGCATCCCTGCAACATCGATGTTGTCTTTCACCGCGAAAGTCATTCCGGCGAGAGCGGGCAGGGAAGAATTCTCTACTTCGTGCGCTCGCGCCATCGCCTTCTCTCGCGGTACCCGAGAAATCCAAACCGGGTTGAGTGGCTCTCCGTCCAAACGGTCATAAATTGCCGCGACCCTTTCCGAAATCTTCATGGGGCCGCCTCCGGACGAAACGCCAGTAATATCTGCCCTGAGGAAACCAGCGAACCCGGCGCACAATGCAATCTCTCAACCGTACCCGCGCTCGGCGCGACCACCGCGATCTCCGTTTTCATCGCTTCGAGCACAAGCAGCTTCTGCCCGGCTTCCACTCTTTGCCCCATTTCCACGCCGATCGTCCAGACGCTTGCACCAATCGGAGAGCGCACCGGCTTACAGCCGCTGGGAGTTTCCAGTTCGTTTCGAGCTGTACCGAGTGCTTCCGGAGGCTCGGCGAAGTCAGCCTGCCCAGCGACGCCCCAGCGTTCACGCTCGGCATCAAAGGCCTGCTGCTGCTTCGATTTGAATCCAGCCGCGTCGGCTTGGATCGATTTCAAAAATGCGCGATACTCGCGCAAGCGGAATTCCGATTGCTCGATGCGCAGCGAATAGCGTCCGCGCGGAAAAGCGTCGCGGATGTCCAGAAGTTCGTCCGCGCTTACTGGGAAAAACTGAATTTGGTCAAAGAACCGCAGCAACCATGGCGTCCCTGGCGCAAACTCGGCCGTGGATCGAAACGTGTTCCACATCTGAACGGTGCGGCCGACGAATTGATAGCCGCCTGGGCCTTCCATGCCATAAACGCAGAGATAAGCGCCGCCAATTCCCACGGCATTTTCGGGCGTCCAAGTCCTTGCCGGATTGTATTTCGTAGTAACCAGGCGATGGCGCGGATCAACAGGGGTGGCCACCGGCGCTCCCAAGTAGACGTCGCCCAGCCCCAGCACCAGGTAGCTGGCGTCATACACGATGCGGTGTACCTCATCGATGGAAGTAAGGCCGTTGATACGCCGAATGAACTCGATATTGCTGGGGCACCAGGGCGCATCCGGTCGCACGCCCTGCATGTATTTCCGGATGGCCAGCTGAGTTGCTGGATCGTCCCAGGACAGCGGCAGATGAACCACGCGCGAATTTACGGAAATGTCGTCCAGGTCCGGAATGCGGCCCTCGCAAGCCTCCAGAGCCTCGAGTAGACCCTCACGGTGCAGGCGGGAATCGTAGTGCACGTGTAGCGAGCGCACTCCCGGCGTAATATCGATGATTCCGGGAAGTTGTAGCTCGCGTAATTGTTGTTCTAAAGCGCTTACTCGAAAGCGCAGATTCAGATCGAGAACGTTCGGTCCGTATTCGACCAGCAAGTACCTATCGCCATCGGCGCGGCAGACCACCGCCGGTGCGCCGTCTGATTCAAATCGGCGCAGGACAGGATCTTCACGGAAAGTAGTGTCTGGCAGTGATGCCATTTCTCCGGAGGGCGTTTCGAGTTGGACTTCCTGTGCGCGGCTCAATTCCAACGCCTGCTCCAAGGACAATGCGCGAAACTTCACGATGTCGCCAGCCTTCAGTTGCCCGATCTTCCAAAGCTCGGCGTCAACGATAGTTGCCGGACACACGAAGCCGCCCAGGCTCGGGCCGTCAGGCCCCAGAATCACCGGCATATCGCCGGTGAAGTCGATGGTTCCGACCGCGTAAGCGTTGTCATGAATGTTGGAGGGATGCAGGCCGGCTTCTCCGCCGTCTTTGCGCGCCCATCGCGGCTTCGGACCAATGAGCCGCACGCCCGTGCGGTCGGAGTTGTAATGCACCTTCCAGGCCGTGGCAAAAAACGTTTCGATGTCTTCTGAAGTGAAGAAATCCGGCGCGCCGTGAGGGCCGTAAAGGACGCCAATCTCCCACACGTTTCCATATCGCGGGATCAGCAGTCCCGGCAATTTAGCGGCTTCTCGTGAACTTTTTCCAGAGTCGCCTATATGCAGAACGTCTCCCGCGCGAAGTGTGCGGCCAGATTGACCGCCGAATTTTCCGAGAATGAAGGTCGAACGGCTGCCAAGATACGGCGGAGCTTCAATCCCTCCAGCAACGGAAAGATAAGCGCGCGTCCCAGCTCCTTGTGCTGCTCCCAACTCAAGCACCGAACCTTGGCGAACAAAGACGGCCTGCCACAGGGGAACCGGTTGGCCATCTAGCCGCGAACCGAAATCCGCGCCCGTCAGCGCAATCGTTGCGTCGCTGGAAAAACGCAAAGTCGGTCCAGTCAGCGTGATCTCAAGTCCGGCGGCATCGCTGGCGTTGCCCACGAGTCGATTCGCCAAGCGAAACGCCAGCGAATCCATCGGGCCCGAAGGAGGCACTCCAACATGCCAGTATCCCAGGCGACCTGGGAAATCCTGAATGGTGGTTTGCGTGCCCGGCTCAAGCACATCAATATTTAGGGGGAGGAAAGCGAAATCGCGCAGGAATGAAGTGGTGACACCGCCTCGAGTCAGAGCCGGAGCTTCACAGATCTGCCGCAAGTACGATAAGTTCGTCTCCAACCCCGACAGCTCGGATTGACACAAGGCAACGCGCAGCTTGTGGAATGCGGCCTCCCGGCTTGGCGCATGCACAATTATTTTCGCCAGCATAGGATCGTAAAACGGCGTCACCTCAGTTCCGGCTTCCACCCAGGTTTCCACGCGCACTTTCTCAGGCCACTTCACGTGCGAAAGTTTCCCCGCGCTTGGTTGGAAACTTTTCGCGGCGTCTTCCGCATACACGCGCGCCTCGATGGAACATCCCTCGCGGCGAACGGTGAATTTCTCAAGCGCGAGATCTTTGCCCGCGGCCTGCCGAACCATCCACTCCACCAGGTCGATCCCAGTCACTTCCTCGGTGACGCCGTGCTCGACTTGCAGGCGAGTGTTGACCTCAAGGAAATAGAAATCGCCGATCGCGTTATCGTAGATAAACTCCACCGTTCCTGCGGACTGGTATTTCACGGCCTTGCCCAATCGGATTGCCGCGCCCATCAGTTGTTCCCTGACCGCCCTCCCCAAGCCGGGCGCCGGCGTTTCCTCGATGACCTTCTGGTTTCGTCGCTGCACGGAGCAATCGCGCTCCCCGAGCGCAGTCACCGAGCCGCGGCCGTCTCCGAAAATTTGCACCTCAATGTGTCGAGCTTGCGAGACAAATTTCTCCAGGTAGACTCCGCCGCTTCCAAAATTCGCTTGGCTCAACCGTGCAACCGCGTCAAACGCCTCGCGTAATTCTTCTGCTGACCCGCACAAGCGAATACCGATTCCGCCGCCTCCGACGGTGCTCTTCAACATCACTGGATAACCGATGCGTTCAGCGACTTTAATCGCGGCTAGCACGTCTTCGAGCAGTTCGCTACCCGGCAGGAGCGGCACACTATTCTCCAAGCCAATCCTGCGCGCCACATGTTTCAATCCAAAGTCCCTCATTTGCTGGGGAGTCGGCCCGATAAATACAACTCCATCCACCGCACACGCCTCCGCGAAGCCCGCATTTTCACTGAGGAAACCGTAACCCGGATGAATAGCCTCTGCTCGTGTTTTCCGCGCAGCCTCCAGCAAGGCGGGTACGGAGAGATAGCTGTGCGTAGGCGATGGCGGACCGATGCACACCGCTTCGTCCGCCTGCTCCACATGCAGCGAATGGCGGTCGGCTTCGGAATACACGGCAACCGAGCGCACGCCCATCTTGCGAAGTGTTCGAATAATGCGGCACGCAATCGCGCCGCGATTGGCAATCAGAACTTTCTCAAACATCACGCCTCGGCTCCATTCCAGATCAGGACCTGGACTGGCGTCGGGTTGTAAGCATTGCAAGGATTGTTCAACTGTGGACAATTGCTGATCAAAACGAGGACATCGGTTTCCGCACGCATCTCGACGTACTTGCCGGGCTCGGAAATGCCATCTTCAAACGTAAGCTTGCCCTCCTTCGTCACAGGCACATTCATGAAGAAATTGATGTTGTTAGCGATATCGCGCTTACTCATGCCGTGGTCCCACCCGATCACCGCCTTCATAAAGCTGTTGCGGCAAGCGTGCATGTGCCGTTTTTCGAGGGCGTATCGGACCATGTTGCTTTCGGTGGCACATGCCCCGCCCAGTGTGTCGTGCCGGCCGCACGTGTCAGCCACGATCGTCAACAGCACTGTGACGCCGGTGGAAATCAATTTCGTCCCAGTCGTCAGATAGATATTGCGTTGTTGCTGGATTGTGTCTTGCGCGCTGTAGCGGTCGGAATAATCATGTTCGTTGTAAAACAGAGTATCCACCGCTTGGTTGCCGTGCAGATCAACGATGCGGAAATACTGCCCCTTCTTGACTGGATGGATCCAAGGTTCTCCAGCCAGAATCTCATGGCTATAGACGGCCTTTGCCGGATCAAGCTTGCTTTCAATTAAATTGATTCCGCTCATAGTTCTTGATTCCTCATAGAAAATATCTCTCCGTCAGCGTGAAGCCTCGCCCATTTTCTGCCCGCGAGATCCTGCAAGGATCGTCCGTGCTCGGCGCTGGAACTCTCCCGATCGACGCTTTCACCGGTTTAGGCGCATATCGCGGATTTGGATCGAGTGGATGTTGGCAGGTGTTCAGAATCATCAGGACGTTCATCTCCGCGCGAAGCTCAACAAAATCGCCAGCTTTGGAGTTACCCGCGGCAAAGCTCATGCTGCCATCCGTTGCAACATCAACACGGCTGAAGAAATTCACGTTTGCCGTGAGGTCGCGCGGACCGAGCCCCCATTTGGCCATCTCAATCAGGAAATTGTCGCGCCCATTCTTGTGGTAATCATTGCGCTGTTCCTGATAGCGCGAAGGCCCGTACTTTTTTTCCACCAGCTTGCTATTGGAAGTTCCGCCGATCGGATCGTGCCACCCAACCTGGTCTTCAACAATGGAACAGAGAATGCGTCCCATGTCGGAATACAGCACGAATCCTTTGGTGAGCCGCGCGATATGCTGCGCCTTCAGCGTATCCGGCATGTTGTATCTTTCCACCGAACACTCGAAGTTATAGAAGATGGCGCCAACATTCGCTCCGCCTTCCACATCCACAAGGCGTAGCGCTGTTCCCCGCTTCAGTACGTGCGACCATGCCGCTCCCGGCTGAATGGTCTCCTCCCAGAAAACGGAATTCTCTTCCATTTACACTTCTCCTCTTTCTGATCCTTTGGTGCTGTGCTGATGGGATGAATTAAAGCGAGGGAGGCGGACCGCAACAGACATCCATTCTCGTCAGGCGCAGGTACACTGCTATCGAAATGAGGGCTCGAGGATCACGGCCTGAGTAACTGGATATCATTGCGGGTAGTCTCGCACAATCGACACAACCACACAAGGACAGAATCACACGCCGTCGCGCTTCCACTACACATCAACCCGAGTGACTTTGGGCAGATTTGGTGGCTAACCTTGCCACATGATTTCAATCAGTTATTTGAATGTTGTTGCCCTATCGCGGCTTTGGGCGGCCGTTTATACCACCGATAGGAACGCGAAGGGACAGCAAGAAAAAGGAAGCAGCACATAGCTCATACGGTTAAGTCCTGATAAGTCAGATTACCGGGCATTTGGTTTTGCGCGATGTCCGGTAAGCGCTGCCAGCTCAACCGGTCGATGCAACACCATCCAATGCGTTGATTCGACAATGCTTCCCCGGGAGAAGCGATCTGTTTGGCTGTACTCGGTCAAAACCTAGCCAGGGTAGTGTTCCAAGTGATCTAACCCTAGCGAGCGATTTAGCCTTTGTTTTCAATGCAAATCGGGTTCTACCTGTGTCTTGCATCGACCGGTTGAGCTCGCAGTGTTTATCAAGCATGGGCATGGTACCGGCCTTTACCTCTGACTTCTCTTCGTGGTCAGGCAGGCGAAGAGGTTTGTTGCTAGAGAGGCTGCGTGGCATCACCGCGCGGCGCCAGCTTTGCGGATGTAGATGCCGCCATTGAAGTTTGTAAATTGCAATTCGGGGCCGCCGCCGTTGATTGTGGCGTGGACGGCCTTGTCGATCTTGACGAGGTATTTGCCGCCGTGGCCGCGCCCATCCTCGACGATTTGCTGCGGCGCGGAAGCCTGGACCTGGACGTCGAAATCACTAAAAATCTCACCGCGATCGGACTTAAGGCTGAGGTTGGCTTTCAAATCGGCGGGAAACGTAACGTCAATGTCGCCGTTCAAAGAACTGAAGGCCATGGCCTTCTGCGGATTCACGCGCGAAAAAGTTGCCAAAAGGCGCCCGTTCAAGGCATGCGCGACGGCGCTGCCAGAGACGTTGTTCAGGGTGACGGAGCCATTCACGTCGTTGACGTCCAATTCGCCGTCCACGCCAGTGACCACGATGTCTCCGCTGTTCACGGAGCTCAGTTTGAGCGAAGCGTGAACGGGAACGGAAATGGTGAGGTCGATGGTGCGCATGACCGAATCGGACGAGATGCGGACTTCGTTGTTTTCCTCC
>Ga0210407_10002582_pt1 | contig 15452 bp, 13 predicted proteins | sample IncBWC27MmetaG_FD_150860 | JGI IMG/M metagenome (GOLD analysis project Ga0210407, IMG submission 150860) | Forest soil microbial communities from Barre Woods Harvard Forest LTER site, Petersham, Massachusetts, United States - Inc-BW-C-27-M | ecosystem: Environmental > Terrestrial > Soil >...
ATGGAGATCGCTGCCGCGATCCCCACAACCCCACAGGCCCATCAACCGCAACACCCTTGATGCTCAATGAAGCAAGATGTCACCCATCCAGCCGGTTCAATCTGTCACCCCTCAATCCGCTTGCACACCCGCGCAGCGGGAGGGTGAGGGGCAGCAAACACCGAACCTCGTATGATAGAGTGGTCACACGAGTTCTCGGGAGCACCATAATGATCGATCTGATACCCATCGACGGCGCGAGCGCTTGGATCGAGCACGATATCCAGCCTGAGGATTTCCTGGTCGAGCTTTCGGCCGCGTGCCATGACGAGATCCGCCGCACGGTCGACGAGATCAGGGCATTTCCGCTGCCGACAATCGTGCTCCGCCCCGATGATTTCGCGATGCCGGCCTGCCGCGAGCAGATGGCTCGGGTGCGGCATATTCTCGATCGCGGCGTACGCTTTGCGATCGTCGACCGCCTGCCCATTGCCGAGATGGATACCAGCGAGGCGACGGCGATCTATTGGCTTCTGTCGAGCATGATCTCGCGCCCGGTCGCGCAAAAGCTCGATGGCACCCTGATCTACGATGTGCTCGACACCGGGCAAGAGGCGCTCCCGGGATCGGGGGTACGGCCGGACAAGACCAACATCGAGATCCGCTTTCACAACGACAACGCGTATAACGACACCCCGCCCGACTATGTCGGGCTGCTCTGCCTGCGCCGGGCGATGAGCGGCGGCCACAGCCGCGTCCTCAGCTTTCATTCAGCCCACAATGCCCTGCTCGCACGCTATCCGGGCCGGTTGCCGCGGCTCTACCAGCCCTTCTGGTTCGACCGGCAGCGCGAGTATCACGCGGGCGACAGCCCGATCTTCGCCGCCCCGGCCTTCGAGAACTCGGGAGAGCTGAAGGCGCGGTTCAGCGTGCACCAGATCAACAGCGGCTATGCGATGAAGGGCGAGGCGCTCGACCGGGAAGGTGAGGCCGCGATCGCCGCGATGCTCGAAGTCTTTGAGGATGACGGGCTCGCGGTCGATTTCGACCTAGAGCCGGGACAGCTGCAGTTTGTCGACAATCGGGCCTTGGGACACAGCCGCACCGCGTTTGTCGATCACCCCGAGCCCGACCGCAAGCGCCACCTTGTGCGATTGTGGATGCGCGATCACGGCCGCCGCGCCTACCCGGGCTGAACCCGGCCCCGTTGGCGTGCGCCTGTCCCAGAGGCCTCGCGATGCGTTGGAGAGCCGCCGCGGTAGCCTCCTTGCTGCTGGTTGCCACGAGCACCCGGGTCGATGCGGAGTTGTCTTCGAAGCTGCAGACGCTGACACCCAGGGTGCTGCGCATCGGGACCTACTTCGTCAACCCGCCCTTCGAGTTCGTTGCCAAGGGCAAGCGCGTCGGGTTCGAGGTCGATCTGATGAACGAAGTCGCTCGCCGACTGCGCCTGCGGCCGGTGTTCGTCGATACCCAATGGGACGTCATCCTGCGGCAGATGGAGGATCACCGCTACGACTGCATTGTCGGCGGTATCACGATTACGGCTGCTCGTCAGGAGAAGCTGGCCTGGTCCGATCCCTACACGACGACCACTCTGAGCCTGGTGGTCAACATGGCAAAAACGCCGCAAATCCGCGGCCTCGCCGATATGAAAGAAGCTTCCGTCGGAGTGCAGGCGGCCACCACTGACTATGACGCGGCGCTTGCGATGCAGAAGCGAGGGGAGATCAGGAAGGTCGAGGTCTACCCGTTCGACCGGATCGGAATCGCGATGAGCGACCTTGTCGCCGGGCGCATTACCGCAGTGATGAAAGTGTATCCGGTGGCTGCTTGGCTGGCCCGTCGTAATCCCGATTTGCACATCGTGGCCCAGCTTCCGCACGACCCGCAACCACTGGGAATCGGCTTGGAAAAGAGCAACCCCGTTCTTCTGGGCGCTGTCAACGCCGCCCTCGCGGACATCAAGAAGAATGGGGACTATGCACGGCTCGCACGCAAATGGGACCTGCCTTAAGCGCGGGTCCTATCGTGACCGCCAGGCGGCAAAGGAGGGGTAATTGACGACAACCCGCCCGCCCAATATCGACGTCGCCGCGGCGCTCGGGGAGGCCGAGGAGCAATACCGTGCGCGCAACTCCAAGAGCCTCGCCCAGCATCGCACCGCGTGTAAGGCGATGCCGGGCGGCAATACCCGCTCGGCGATCCATGTCGACCCGTTTCCGTTGACGATGGTGCGTGGTGAAGGAGCGCGGCTGTGGGATCTCGACGGGCACGAATACGTCGATTTCCTCAGCGAGTTCACCGCCGGGATCTGTGGCCATTCGCACCCCATCATCCGCCAGGCGATCACGGCGGCGCTCGAAGGCGGGCTTAATTTCGGGGCGCACAACGCGACCGAGGTGCGGTTCGCCGCGGCGATCTGCGCGCGCTTTCCGTCGATTGACCTCGTGCGCTTCACCAATTCCGGCACCGAGGCCAATCTGATGGCGGTCAGTGCGGCGCGGGCGATCACCGGCCGGCCGAAGATCCTGGTGTTCGAGGGCGGCTATCACGGCGGTGTCTTCTACTTCCGCGGCCATGGCAGCCCACTCAATGCGCCGTTCGAGTATCTGCTCGGCCGCTACAACAATCTCGCGGCGGTCGAGGCGCTCGTCAGGCCATATCGCACCGAACTCGCCGCGATCCTTATCGAGCCGATGCAGGGCACCACCGGCTGTATCCTGGCCGAGCGCTCGTTTCTCGCGGGATTGCGCGCCTTGGCAGACGAGACCGGGGCATTGCTGATCTTCGACGAGGTGATGACCTCGCGGCTCGCGCCGGGCGGATTGCAGGAGGCACACGAGATCCTCCCGGACCTGACGACATTAGGCAAATACATCGGCGGCGGCATGAGCTTTGGCGCCTTCGGTGGGCGCGCCGACATTATGGAGCGCTTCGACCCGCGCCGGCCCGACGCCTTCCAGCATGCCGGCACCTTCAACAACAATGTGCTGACGATGAATGCCGGGCTTGTCGGCCTGACCGAGATCTACACCCCCGAGCGCGCCCGCATCCTCAACGCCTGGGGTGACCGCCTGCGCGACCGGCTCAACGCGGTGGTGCAGAAGCACGGACTGGCGATGCAATTCACCGGATTGGGCTCGATGTTCTCGGTTCATATGACCGACGCACCGATCCGCTCCCAGGAAGACGCCGAGCAGGGCAACGCAGCACTGCGCGACCTCTTTTATTTCGACTTGGTCGCCCGCGGCATCTGGTTCGCCAAGCGGGGCATGTTCGCCCTGTCGATCGCCCTCGACGAGGGTGACGGCGACAGGCTCGTCGACGCCGTCGAGGAATTCGCCCAGACCCACACCCCGCTGTTCGCCGCGATCGGCAGCAATCATTAAATTGCCTTAATAGCACTATATCTATATGGGCATCGGCACCCTGAAGCGGGTGCAGGAGTGTCTTGTAGGAGTTGGCGATGCCTGATCTCGACCTGATAAAACAGGGCGAACAGGACCGGTGCGGGCGGTTCGCCAGATCCGGCACGTATGCGGAATGGTTGTTGACGATAGCCTACAATGAGTGCAAGGCAGGGCTGTAGGGAGGAGATGTATGCGCGTGATTCGCGAGACCCACCTGACACGTCGAGAGGTCATAGCACTTGCCGCCCTCGGCCTCGTGGGCGGCGCGCCCGGTTCCGCCCGCGCCGACGGCCCACACGGGCAGCTGACCTGGGGCATTCACGTTTCGCTGGCGCCAATCTGGTTCGACCCGGCCGACGCCTCCGGGATCATCACCCCCTTCATGGTGCTCTACGCGCTACACGACGCGATGGTGAAGCCGATGCCGGGCCAGGCGCTGGCCCCGAGCCTCGCCGAATCGTGGTCCGCCTCCGAGGATGGCCTCAGCTATGAGTTCACCCTGCGCCAGGGAGCGGCGTTTCACAACGGCGACCCGGTGACGGCCGAGGACGTCAAGTACTCCTTCGAACGCTACCGGGGCACCTCGCATGATCTGTTGAAGAACCGGGTGGCGGCGCTCGAGACTCCCGATCCCCGGCATGTCCGTTTCATGCTCAAAGAGCCGTGGCCCGACTTCCTGACCTTCTACGGGAGCGCGACAGGCGCGGGCTGGATCGTGCCGAAGAAGTACGTCGAGAAGGTTGGCGAGGAAGGGTTCAAGAAGTCTCCCGTCGGGGCCGGGCCTTATAAGTTTGCGTCGTTCACCCCGGGTATCGAGCTGGTCTTCGAGGCCTTCGACCAGTACTGGCGCAAGCCGCCGACCGTCAAACGCCTAGTCTTCAAGGTCATCCCCGAGGAGTCTACCCGCCTGGCGGCGCTCAAGCGCGGCGAGGTCGACATCGTATATTCGATCCGCGGCGAACTCGCCGAAGAGCTGCAGCGCACACCTGGGCTGACCTTGAAGCCGGCGGTCGTTCAGGGCGTGTTCAACATCTATTTCCCCGATCAGTGGGACCCGAAATCGCCGTGGCATGACGAGCGGGTGCGCCGGGCCGCCAGCCTCGCCATCGATCGCGAAGGCATCAATCAGGCGGTGACCCTTGGTTATTCTCTGGTGACCGGCAACCCGATTGTTGCGGATCATAACGAGTTCTTCTGGCAGCCCCCACCGCCGCTCTACGACCCGGATAAGGCCAAGCAAGTCCTCGCCGAGGCGGGCTTCCCGAGGGGTCTCGACGCCGGCGAATATTATTGCGACTCGTCCTACGCCAATGTCGGCGAGGCCGTGCTCGACAACCTTCAGGCGGTCGGCATTCGTCTGAAGCTCCGGCCGATCGAGCGCGCCGCCTTCATCAAGGGATATGCCGAGAAAACCTTTAAAAATGTGATCCAGTCCGGTCCCGCCCCGTTCGGCAACGCAGCCACCCGCTTCGAAGCATACGTCGTCAAGGGAGGCCCTTTCGTCTACGGCAGCTACCCCGACATCGACGCGCTCTACCAGCAGCAAACGGTTGAATTGGACTACAAAAAGCGCGAGGCGATATTGCACAAGATGCAGCAGCTGGTTTACGAGCGGACGATCTTCGCGCCAATCTGGCAGCTCGCCTTCATCAATGGCGTCGGTCCGCGGGTCGGCGAGTCGGCTTTCGGCAAGATCGCCCGCTTTCCGTACACGGCGCCATACGAGGACATCACACTTAAGGGCGCCTAACCGCCCTTAAGAAGGATTGTGAACCCGTCACTCCCACGCTAGGATTCCAGCTGTACGGGGATGGAGTTCCCCGATAACCGCCGCAAGGCTAATGACTCCTACGAAGCGTCACTCGGCGCGCAGTAGGAGCATTTGGTTCCGATGCGCCCGAACGGCAGGCGAAAGGAACCGGTCCATGCAAGTCCTTTTTGGTTACATCACGGTCTTTTTCGGCGCTGGCATCGGCGGGCTGCTGCGTCTCGCCGCGAACCGTGCCGGAATTTATCTGAGTCTGTCATTTCCATGGAGCACGCTGTTCGTCAACGTCTCCGGATCCTTGGCCATCGGCTTGATCGCCGGATGGTTCGCCCTCCGAGGTCAGGGAGGACAGACGTTACGGTTGTTTCTGACCACCGGCATTCTCGGCGGTTACACCACCTTCTCGGCATTTGCTCTCGACACCGCCTTGCTGTGGGAAAGGGGGCAGGTGTGGGGCACCGCGTTCTACGTTGCGAGCTCGGTGTTGCTCTCTATTGCGGGCGTTTTCCTGGGGCTTGCCATTATTCGCCAACTCCCGAGTTAGGCAGAAGTCGTCCACCAATGCCCGGATCCGGGGAACTCCCGCAGGTTGGAAGCCGCGAGCGGCGAGATCCTCTCGTAATCGTGAGAGACTTTTTTGCACGGCTGGGTTACGGTGAGCGCAAGGCTCCGATGCGGGAGCCATTCGGAGGAGGGTCCATGGGCTCAGGCGTTGGCCAGCGTGTAGAACGGCGGTCCGGGATCCGCGAGACGCACCTGACGCGCCGCGACCTGCTTGCTCTCTCCGCGCTCGGCTTGGTCGCCGGCGTGCCTCGCTCCACCTTCGCTGCAGGCCCGCAAGGGCAGCTGACTTGGGGCGTGCATATTTCGCTGGCGCCTACTTGGTTTGATCCGGCGGAGACGCCCGGGCTCATCACCCCCTTTATGGTGCTCTACGCGCTGCATGACGCAATGGTTAAGCCAATGCCGAGCGGGCCGCTGACGCCGAGCCTTGCCGAGTCTGTGAGCGCAGCTGAGGACGGTCTAAGCTACGATTTTGTCCTGCGCAATGGTGCGGTGTTTCATAACGGCGAGCCGGTGACGGCCGAGGACGTGAAGTTCTCGTTCGAGCGCTATCGCGGCGTTTCACAATCCGCCATGAAGGAGCGGATAGCCGCGATCGAGACTCCCGATCCGCGGCGCGTCAGCTTCAAGCTCAAGGAGCCGTGGCCTGACTTCTTGACCTTTTATGGGAGTGCCACCGGCGCCGGTTGGATCGTGCCGAAGAAATATGTCGAGAAAGTCGGCGACGACGGCTTCAAGAAGGCCCCCATCGGGGCAGGGCCCTATAAATTCGTGTCATTCAATCCGGGTGTAGAGCTGGTCTTCGAGGCCTTCGATCAATATTGGCGCAAGACCCCAAGCGTCAAACGCCTCGTTTTCCGGGTGATACAGGAAGAGGCGACGCGGCTCGCGGCGCTGATGAGGGGAGAGGTCGACATCGTCTATTCGATCCGCGGGGAGCTCGCCGAAGAGCTCCAGCGCACCCTGCAGCTGACCCTCAAGCCGGTCGACTCGCCCGCCACCTTCTGGCTCTACTTCCCCGAGCAGTGGGACGAAAAGTCGCCGTGGCACGATCGGCGCGTGCGGCTGGCTGCCAGCCTCGCCGTCGATCGCCCGGGCATTAATCAAGCGCTGACGCTGGGCCTTTCCAAGCTCACCGGCAACGCCAACGTGCCAGACTTTTTCGACTTCTACTGGTCGGCTCCGGCGCCGCCCCATGATCCGGGGAAAGCGCGGCAGCTCCTGGCCGAGGCGGGTCACCCGAAGGGTTTCGACGCCGGCGACTATTACTGCGACTCGTCCTACTCTAACCTCGGCGAGGCGGTGCTCGACAACCTTCAGGCAGTCGGCATCCGCGCCAAGCTGCGGCCGCTGGAGCGGGCGGCATTCCTGGAAGCATATAGCAAGAAGTCGTTGAAGAACATCATTCAGGGTGGCACCGGCGCCTTCGGCAACGCGGCGACCCGTCTCGAGGCGACCGCCGTCAAGGGCGGCGTTTACGCCTACGGCAGCTATCCCGATATCGACCAGATGTTTCAGGAACAAGGGGCGCAGATGGACCACAAGCGGCGCGAAGCGATACTGCAAAGGATGCAGCAGCTGATCTCGGAGCGGACGATATTCGCGCCAATCTGGCAGCTGGCCTTTATCAACGGCGCCGGGCCGCGGGTCGGAGAATCCGGGTTCGGGTTGATCCCCGGCTTTGCGTATACCGGGCCCTACGAGGACATCACTTTGAAGACCGGCTAGTCTCAGCCGCAAAAAGGGAGGAATGCCGAGGACGTCATGAAGCAGTACATCGGAAAGCGGGTGGGCTATTGCCTGTTGTCACTGTTCCTGTTGTCGGTGACGATCTTTCTCTTTGTCCGCGTGACCGGGGATCCGGCGACATTGCTCGTGGAGCCCGGCGCCAGCCAGGCTGACATGGATGCCATCCGCCATCAGTTCGGCCTCGACCAGCCGCTCTGGGTGCAATACGGGATCTTCATGGCGAGCCTAGCCCACGGTGACCTCGGCCAGTCCTTCTACTATCGCACACCGGTCCTCGAGCTGTACCTCTCGCGGCTGCCGAACTCGCTCTATCTGGCGGCGGTCGCCATGGCCTTTTCGCTGGCGATAGGCATCCCGAGCGGTGTCCTCGCCTCGGTGCGGGTCGGCCGCTTCTGGGACAACGCCGGAAAGATGTTCACCCTGCTCGGTCTGTCGCTGCCGTCGTTCTGGGTCGGGTTGGTGCTGATCCTGGTCTTCTCGGTCTATCTGGGGTGGCTGCCGTCGTCCGGTGCGGGCACCCCGCTCCATCTGATCATGCCGGCCTTTGCGCTCGGCTGGTACTTCGCCGCCGCCCATATGCGCTTGACCCGGTCCTCGATGCTCGAGGTATTGGGCTCGGAATACGTCAAGCTCGCGCGGCTGAAGGGCTTGCCCCAGTCGCTCGTGATCGCCAAGCACGCGTTCAAGAACGCCCTGATCCCGGTGCTGACCTTGGCCGGGATCAACCTCGTCATCATGGTCAATGCGACAGTCGTCGTGGAATACGTCTTCGCCTGGCCCGGCATCGGCAGGCTGCTTTTCGAGGGCGTCACGTTCCGTGATTTTCCGGTGGTTCAGGGGGTGGTGCTGATGGGTGGTGCAATGATCGTCATCGTCAACATGGTGGTCGACATCCTCTACGCGGTGATCGATCCGCGCATTCGACTGGAGAGCTGACGGCCATGACTATTCAAACCGAAGCCATTGCCCTTCCGCCGCGCTCGCCGTCGCGCTATGCCTCTCTCCGGCTCGGGGACTTCCCGCTGATCCCGGCGCTGATTCTCGGCGGCGTTGCCTTTGTTGCGATCTTCGCCAACCTTCTGGCACCCCATAATCCCGAGATCGGCAGTCTCGCAGCGCGCTTCCGCCCGCCCTTCTGGGAGAGCGGCGGCAGCGCCAAGTATCTCCTCGGCACCGACCAGCTCGGCCGGGACGTGCTCTCGCGGCTGATCTTCGGTGCCCGGGTGTCGATGGTGGTCGGCTTTACCGCGGTGATCTTCGCCGGAACCGTCGGCACGACGCTAGGCATCATTTCGGGCTATCTCGGCGGCTGGGTCGACCAGGTAGTCATGCGCATCACCGATACTTGGCTCGCGCTGCCGCCACTGATGTTTGCGATCTTCCTAGCCGCGATCGTCGGGCCCAGCATGTGGAACATCGTGATCATCCTCGGCCTGGTTTATTGGACGCGCTATGCGCGGGTCATCCGCGGCGAGGTCCTGTCGCTGAAGGAGCGGGAGTTCGTCCGACTGGCCATCGTTGCCGGCTGCTCGAAATGGACGATCATGTACCGCCACATCCTGCCCAATGTCGTCAATTCGGCTATCGTGCTCGGCACCTTGATGCTCGGCGTCGTCATCATCACCGAGGCCTCGCTGTCGTTTCTCGGCGTCGGCGTGCCGCCGCCCGAGCCGGCCTGGGGGCTGATGCTGTCCGACGGGAAACAGAGCCTGATGGTGGGCCGCTGGTGGCTCAGCGTGCTGCCGGGCTTGTGCATCATGCTGATGGTATTGTCGGCCAACCTTCTCGGTGACTGGCTGCGTGTCAAGCTCGACCCCCAGCTCCGCCAGTTATGAGGCGACCGGGCGGGGCCTGTCGGTGAAACCCCGCCCGCTACTCGAGATCGTGAACCTCTCGACCCACTACGTCTCCTCCCGGGGGACCCGGGTGGTGCGCGCGGTCGATCAGGTCTCGCTGAGCATCAATGCCGGCGAGACCTTGGGCATCGTCGGGGAGTCGGGCTCGGGCAAGAGCACTTTAGCCCTCACCATATTGCGCGTCCTCCCGCCGGCGGCGCGGATCGTCAGCGGCAAAATGCTGTTTGAGGGCGAGGACCTCGTCCAGAAATCCGATGCCGAGATGCAGCATGTGCGGGGCAAGCGGATCGCGATGATCCTGCAGGACCCGATGGCCTCGCTGAACCCGCTGTTTACGATCGGCGACCAGGTGGCCGAGCCGATCCGGGTGCACGAGGGAGCCGGACGGGCTGCCGCGTGGCGCCGCGCCCGCGAGCTCTTGAAGGCGGTGCGCATCCCGTCGCCGGAGACGCGGGTCACGCAATATCCGCACGAGATGTCGGGCGGCATGCGCCAGCGCATCGTCGGGGCCATCGGCATCTCCTGCGAACCGCGCCTCTTGATCGCCGACGAGCCGACCACCAGCCTCGATCTGACGATCCAGGCCCAGTACCTGAACCTGTTGCGCGAGCTGCAGCGGGCGCATGGCCTCGCTCTGATATTCATCACCCACAACCTCGGCATCGTCGCCAAGATGTGCGATCAGCTCGCGGTGATGTACGCCGGGCGCGTGGTCGAGTCGGGACCGGTCTCGCGCATCTTCAACGCACCCGCCCACCCCTATACCGAAGCTCTGCTCAACTCGATCCCACGCATGAGCGACAGCGCCCAGCGCTTGACCGCGATCGAGGGCCAGCCGCCCGATTTGGCGGCATTGCCGCGAGGTTGCTCCTTCGCGCCGCGATGCGTCAGGGCCTTCGATCGCTGTCACGTCGAGACGCCGCCGGAGTTTGCGCTCGGCGACGGCCGGACGGCACGCTGCTGGCTCGCCGACCGACCCCGCATCGAGGCCGCCTGATGGCCGTCCTCGAAGCGGCGGGCCTCAGCAAGCATTTTCGCGCCAAGCGCGGAATCTTCGGCGGCGATCACGGCGTTGTGCGGGCGGTCGACGGGATTTCGTTCACGATCGAGAGCGGGCAGACCCTCGGGGTTGTCGGCGAATCGGGCTGCGGCAAGACCACGACGGCGAAGCTCGTGCTCGGGCTCGAAACGCCGACCGGCGGCACCATCCGCTTCGAAGGGCGCGACCTCCAGGGGCTCGACGCTGCCGGGCGCCGGCACTACCGCAAATCGGTCCAGGCGGTCTTTCAGGACCCCTACGCCTCCCTCAGCCCGCGCATGCGGATCAGCGCGATCATCGCCGAGCCGCTCGTTACCAATGAGTCGCTAGCCGCCGCTGAGGTGCGCGGACGCGTCCTGCATCTGCTCGACCTCGTCGGGCTCCCGGCCCGCGCAGCCGACCTCTTCCCTCACGAGTTCTCGGGTGGGCAACGGCAGCGCATCGCGATCGCGCGGGCCTTAGCACTCTCGCCCAAGCTCATCGTGCTCGACGAGCCGGTCTCTGCCCTCGACGTGTCGATCCGCGCTCAAATCCTGAATCTTCTACGCGACTTGCAGGCCGAGCTCGGCCTTTCCTATCTGTTCATCGCCCATGATCTCGCCGCGGTCGCCCATATGAGCCACACGATCGTGGTCATGTATCTCGGTCAGATCGTCGAGAGCGGCGATGCCCGCACCCTGGCGCGCGCACCGAAGCACCCCTATACCGAGGCATTGTTCTCGGCGGCATTGCCGAGCCATCCCGACGAGCGCCGCGAGGAGATCATCCTCCCCGGCGAGGTGCCGAGCCCGCTCAACCCGCCTGCCGGCTGCCGTTTCCATCCGCGCTGCCCGCACGCAATGGCCCGCTGCTCGCGGGAAGTGCCGATGCTGGCAGATGTAGAGGGACGTCTCGTCGCCTGTCACCTCTACGACGACGATGCGTATCGGGCGCCGATCAAGATCCGGGCGGCAGCCAAATAAATCGCCGAAGCTAGGCGGCGTCTTGCCGGCTGGCCGGACGATGCCGTCGGAACGGGTAGAAGAACTGCCGCACAATTCCCTTCGGCAACGGCACTCCGATCGTGCCGTAGCGGCGCGGCCAAATCTGCTTGTCCTTTGGCATGTAGAAGGTGCCGAAGAGCCAATCGATCACCGGCAGGTGGGCGACGTAATTCTTGTCGATTGCCTCGTCGTCGCTCGAATGATGCCAGTGGTGGTAGCGCGGCGAGGTCAGCACGTATTTTAGCGGTCCGAGGTCCCAGCGGATGTTGGCGTGGATCAGCCCGGCCTGGAACCCGGCAAAGACGATGTAGACGGTGAGCGGCTCCTTGGCAATGCCGAGGATGAAGGCGGGGATCAGCACCAAGGCCCGCATCACGAACGGTTCCAGAAAATGCAGCCGCGAACCGGCGAGCCAGTCCATATGCTCGACCGAATGGTGCACGGCGTGGATCGGCCAGAGCCATTTGACCTCGTGCAGGGTGCGGTGGATCGCATATTCGACGAGATCAGCAAGGACGATCGCCATGATGAACTGAATGGTCCACGGCAACGATGAGACGAAAGCCTGAATGCCGTGGTTGACCGCCCAGGAAAAGAAGGTCGGCGCGGTCATCGTCGCGGCAAAGGCGAAGATTCCGATCAGCAGATGATTGAGCGCGAAATAGCGGAAATCGTGCCACCAGTCGGGTCGCAGGATTGCCTGCTCGCGAATGTGGGGAAAGAGCTTTTCCAGAAAAATGAAGATCATCGTCGACAGGAGGAGATCGAGGATGAACCAATCGACGCCGATATACCCCGGGATGTCATAGCGGGGCCCCACCTGCATCGATACCCCGCCCCCCCACAGCGCAAGAAGCGCAAGCGAAATGCCGACGGCCCCCATCAGCTTTTTGCGGTTGAGGACGAAGGTGACGAGCCCGAACGCAACCGAAAAAATCATCCCGGCATAGAGCAGGTAACGCATCTCGTCTGCGGTGTAGACGTTCCGCAACTCGGGCGTCGTCATCAAGTCGGGGAAATGGAAACACAAGACACCCAGACCGCTGAGCACGCCGAGCGATACGGAAATCCAGCCGCTGATGCGTCCCTCGCCGAATTTGAACTGAGCTCCGTAGTTATTCTGGTTCATGGGAGCCCTCTTTGGCGGATCTTCTGAAACATACACCCCGTGGTTCATGTTGCACTACAACCATAATTTGAGCCCGACAATCGTACGCCGCCGCTCCTGCAGCGGGTCTGCAGCGGGCGCTCTCCTTTAGGTAGCAACCCTGCCACAGCGCCGGTCAGTGGATCGCGCCCAAGGTGGACGACCGGGGCAACAGCTTTAGCGTGACGCCTCACAATATAGTAACGATCGCCGATTGTCAATTAGAGAAATGCGCTTTTAGCACTCAGGTTGGCATGCTGTGACGGGATCGTGCGCGATCGACGTCGCCCGCTCGCCCCACAACTTGCGCGGCCCGGGGGTGCGTGTGACTATCCCCGATGAAGCGAGCCCGAGGGTCACGCCGATGAAGCTCAGCAGCGACCGCATTCTGACGACCCATGTCGGCAGCCTGCCGCGTCCACCGGACCTGTTGGCGTTCCTGGAGGCGCAGGAGACCGGCCGCGAGTTTGACCCTTCGGCGTTCGAGACGCGTCTCGCAGACGCTGTCCGGGAGAATGTGGCAAAGCAGGTCGCAACGGGGATGGACAGCGTCTGCGACGGCGAGCAGAGCAAGATCTCCTACACTTTCTACGTCCGCCATCGGCTATCGGGCATCGATGTGTTCCGCGGCGGCGACAATGACAAGCCGCCGCAGACCGCGGCGCATCGCGACCTTCTCGACCACCCCGATTACATGCAGCGCCTCAACCAGGCACGCGGCGGCACCTCGTGGTTCAGTCGCGACGCGGTGCCGTGCTGCACCGGGCCCATCGCCTATCGCGACCGCGGTCCGCTGGAAATCGATCTGACGAACCTTGCCGCCGCGTGCGCAGCAGTAAGGCCCGTCGAGGCGTTTATGAATGCAGCCTCGCCCGGGGTGCTGACGAAATTCGTCCCGGACCTCTATTACCGGGATGAAGACGCCTATGTGGAAGCATTGGCCAATGCGCTAAAGGACGAATACGAGGCCATCGTCAAAGCGGGTTTTATCCTGCAGATCGATGCGCCCGATCTCGGCTCCGCCCGTCACAACCAGTATCAGCACCTCTCGGACGCGGAGTTTCTGCGCATTGCCGAGCGCAACATTGCGGCGCTCAATCACGCGACTGCCAATATCCCGCCCGAGGCGATGCGCATGCATCTCTGCTGGGGTAATTACGAAGGGCCGCACACCCACGACATCCCGCTCGCCAAGATCTTCGACGTCTGCATGCGGGCGCGCCCGGCCGGCCTGTCTTTCGAGGCGGCCAATCCGCGCCACGCGCATGAGTGGGAAGATCTGCGCGGCGCAAAAACTCCCGACGACAAGATCCTCATTCCCGGGGTGATCGATTCGACGACCAATTTCGTCGAGCATCCGCGGCTGATCGCCCAGCGGATTTGCCATTACGCCGATATCGTCGGCCGTGAGCGGGTGATCGCCGGCGCCGATTGCGGCTTTGCGACCTTCGCCTTTGTCAACAACGCGGTCGCCCCGTCGGTTGTCTGGTCCAAGCTTGCGGCCCTCGCCGAAGGAGCGCGCATCGCCACCGCACGACTGTGGGGGTGAGTCAGTCGGGCGGATGAGCAAAGCGTAATCCGCCGTCGTCATTGGCGGAAGGCGCTGCGCTCCTCCGCCCTACAAAAGCTGCGTCAGCCGACGGTACCGTCGGCCGCGCGGCGCAATACTGTTCCTGGTGTCGCGCCGGTGTGCCGGGCATCCTCGACTACGACCGCGCCGTTCACCAGCACCGTTGTCCGATTGCCGGTCGGGTATTGGTGCGGCATTGCATAGGTCGCGCGGTCCTTGAAATCCGCCGGGTCGAAGATCGCGATGTCGGCGCGGTAGCCTTCCCTGATCAGACCGCGATCGCGCAGGCGCAGCGCTTCTGCTGTCGCCCCGGTCATCTTGCGCACCGCATGCTCGAGCGGCAGCAGGTGCTGTTCATGGACGTAGTGGCCGATGATCCGCGGGAAGGTCCCGTAAAACCGCGGATGCGGCATCCCTTGGCTGGTGACCCCGTAATCGGCGACGCAATTGCCGTCGGAGCCGACCAGAGCCGAGGGCGAACGCACGATCTCGCGGATATCCTCTTCGGCGATCGAGGTGATCAGCACTCGCGTCGCACCCTTGTCCTCGGTCAGGTAGTCGCAGACCACGTCGATCGGGTCCCGGCCGCGTGCCGCAGCGAGCTTGCCGAAGGTCTCGCCGGCGTGCTGCGGCAGGTGCGGCGAGATCGAGATTTGCACACAGTCCCAGGACGGGATGCGGCCCCAATTGTTGAGCCCGTCGCGATCGATTTCGGCCCGGATCCGCTCGCGCGCTTCGGGCAAAGCGAGACGCGCCAGCATTGCTTCGAGGCCGCCCGACTGCACCCATTGCGGCAGCAGGTTCTTGAGCGGATTGCTCCCGGCGGCATAGGGATAGGCGTCGCAATCGACCGCGAGACCCTCTTGCCGCGCCCGCTCGATCATCGCCAGGATCTGTGCGGCCTTGCCCCAATTGTCGGTCCCCGAGCATTTGAGATGCACGATCTCGACATGCACGCCACAGGTTCGGGCAATGTCGATCGCCTCCTCGACGGCCTCGATGACATTGTTCGACTCGTCGCGCAGGTGAGTAAAGTAGGCGGCGTTGCGGCGCTTCAACACATTGCACAGGGCGACCATTTCGGCGCGGTCGGCATAGCTGCTCGGCGGCGTGAAGAGGCCCGATGAGAGGCCCAGGGCGCCGGCCGCGAGCCCCTCTTCGAGCAAGGCCGCCATGTGGTCGAGCTCGACTGGGCTCGGCGGTCGCTCCTCCATGCTCATCACGTTGAGCCGCAAAGTGTGATGGCCCACGAGCATGCCGGCATTGACCGACGTTCGGGGAAAGCCGTCGAGGTATTCGCGAAAGGTGGTTTCGCGAAACGGCAGCCAGGGGGCGCTGGCGCTCAGGTAATCCTGGATGAGCTGGCGCTTGCCCGGGAGGATCG
>Ga0210407_10002583_pt1 | contig 15452 bp, 11 predicted proteins | sample IncBWC27MmetaG_FD_150860 | JGI IMG/M metagenome (GOLD analysis project Ga0210407, IMG submission 150860) | Forest soil microbial communities from Barre Woods Harvard Forest LTER site, Petersham, Massachusetts, United States - Inc-BW-C-27-M | ecosystem: Environmental > Terrestrial > Soil >...
CGGCTTCGACGCCGCGGCGTCGATCACTTCCCAAATATCGATACCCATGCGAAGGCTCAGCATTTTCAGCTCGTTCACCATGGCAATGTTTACGCAGCGGAAAATATTTTCCAAAAGCTTGGTCATTTCCGCCGCGCGCGTGGAACTTACCGGCACAACGCGCGCCACAACTTGCGCGTACAGCGACACCGCTGCGCGTCCGCTCGGCGGATTCACGCCGCCGACCACTTTCGGGATTTGCGCTAAACCATATTGCTTGTTCCCTGGATCTTCGCGCTCCGGAGAAAACGCCAGCCAGAAGTCGCACGCAACATTCTCGTTTTCCGGTCCCGCCGCAATAGGGCAGCGCAAGCCGCCCTTCTCCAAGATTGGCAGCACCAGCTCTTCGGTGGTGCCGGGATACGTCGTGGATTCCAGCACCACGAGCTGCCCCCTTTGCAAGTGCGGCTGAATCGAGATGGCGGTTTGTTCGACGTAACTCAGATCCGGCTCGCGCCGCTCGTCCAGCGGGGTCGGCACGCAAATGAGAATGGCGTCCATTTCGATCAAGCGCGCAAAATCCGTTGTCGCTGCAAAATGCCGGCTGTTGACGAACTGCTGGATCTTCGTCTGCTGAATATGCTCGATATACGACCGCCCCGCGTTCAGCATGTTCACTTTGTTGGGGTCGGTATCGAATCCCGTCACCTTGTGCCCGGCCTCGGCGAAACGCAGCGCCAGTGGCAAGCCCACGTATCCGCATCCGATGATGGCGACCTTAAGCTGGGCGCCTTTGAAGAACTCAGGTTTCCGATCAATTGGCATGAGTTGCGTTTCACTCCTGAACTTGTTCGGGGCTGAAGGGCCGAATAAATATAACAGGTTCTCGGCGCGAACAAGAAAACACGCCGCGAAGGTGTTACGAGGGGCGCAAACGTTGCGATTGCCTGGCAAAACAGCGCAAAATAGTAAGCACGCACCCATGCGTTCCAGCCTGCAGTTTGAAGTCGCATCCAACATTCAGCAGCCAGGGCGTGAAAGTTCGCACTGACGTGGGGGCGACTGAGATTCAGCAGCACTGCGGTGCTAGCGCGGCGAGGAGTTCGCGAATCCTATGGTGGATGTGCATTGCCACATTTTGCCAGGTCTCGATGACGGCCCGGAGAGCATCGAAGAGTCTCTGGCCATGGCCGAATCGGCGATCTCCGACGGCATCACCCATGTCGTCGCCACCCCGCATTGCAACAGCGATTATCCGTTCGACTATGCGCAGGTTCAGCGCCTGCGCGAACGCCTGCAAGCCGAAATCGGCAGCCAGTTGAATCTGGCTACCGGCTGCGACTTTCATCTCAACGCGGAAAACATCGAGGCCCTGCGGGCCGACGCATCGCATTTCTGCATCAACCAGCACGATTACCTGCTCGTCGAGTTTAATGAAATCTCCATCCCGCCCTCGATGGACAGCACCTTGCACGCTTTGCAGCTCAGAGGCCTGCGGCCCATAATCACCCACCCCGAGCGCAACGGCATTCTTCGCCGTCAGCCGGAGCGCCTGGCAAAATGGGCGCGGCTGGGTTGTTTTGTGCAGGTCACCGCCGGCTCCCTGACCGGGACCTTCGGTCCACGCGCGCAGGAAGATTCGCTGTGCTGGATCGCCAAAGGCTTGGTGCACTTCGTGGCTAGTGATGCGCACAACACCAAGCGCAGGCCGCTGCGTTTGCAGCCCGCGTATGACGCCGTTAGCAAACAATTCGGCGACGCGAAAGCACGCGCGCTATTTCTCGAAAACCCGCTAGCCGCCCTGGAAGGGCGCGAACTTCCCTACGTCCCCGAAATTCCCGACGAACTAGTTTCGCCGCGGCGCAAAAGATTTTTCTTCTTCTGATTTGCCCCTCACCGCGTGGGATGCAGCGGCAGGCCCGCCCATGCGTTCAACAGGCCCAGGACTTCCCTCAACACATCCAGCGCATCGCCGGTCGTGCGCCACCAATGCTCCGGCGCAAACGGGTCACTCGAAGCCGCGCGCACGATAGCTCGCCCTCGCCCGCCCACAAGCTCCCTCCACAGCGTCCGCACCCGCCGCGTGTGCGCCTTGGAGGTCACAATAATCACCGCGCTACCCTTCTCTTGCTCCAGTTCCGCTGCAATAGCGCGGACTTCATCAGCGGTATTGTCTATCGGTGGCTCGAGCACGCGAATCGCATTCGATGGCACGCCTTCGTGCATCAAAACTCGAGAGTCGAAGAAGTCCTCGCCGAGGTATGCGATATGCATTTCCTGGAGTGAGGCGGCAGGTTCATTGGAGCGGGTCAGCCAGACTTGCGGCGCATACGCGCCATTGTACAGGCGCGCCGCTTCCTTGGCCCGCATGGGTATTCCACCGCTAAGGACCGCAATCGCCTGGGCCTTGTCCAGCGGATCTTCGACCACCAGCCATCGGCCCACGCCAAAGAAGAGGACCGCGGCGAAGGCGATTAGCCCAACGATCAAGGCCAGAAGAATCGCCCAGACCAGATGGTGCTTCCGGATGCGCGGTGCGTCTGCGCTGCTGTGCATTGGCAAGCGCGCGCATGGTATCGCGACCGGCCAATGTGGTCAATCGCTGCCCGCCGCGATACTATTGCCGGTCGGCATTTCTCGGGAGGATGCGTGCGTGCAGTGGTTACCGGCGGTGCGGGTTTTCTGGGTTCGCATCTCTGCGATCGCCTGCTCGCGGAGGGCTGGGACGTTCTCACTCTCGACAACCTGGTCACTGGCGAGGAATCGAACCTCGCTCATCTGCTGAGGCACCCCCGCTTCCGTATCGCCCGCATGGATGTCTCCAACTACATCGACGTTGCCGGCCCAGTGGATTACGTTCTGCATTTCGCTTCCCCCGCCAGCCCCGTGGATTATCTGAAAATGCCCATCCCGACCCTCAAGGTCGGCGCACTGGGCACTCACAACGCGCTCGGCCTCGCCCTCGCTAAAAATGCCAAATTCTTCCTCGCTTCCACCAGCGAATGCTACGGCGACCCGGAAGTTTCGCCACAGCCAGAAACCTACTGGGGTCATGTGAACTCGATCGGGCCGCGTGGCGTCTACGACGAAGCCAAGCGCTACGCCGAAGCCATGACCATGGCCTATCACCGTTACCACCGCGTAGACACGCACATTGTGCGCATTTTCAATACCTACGGGCCCCGCATGCGTCTCAACGACGGCCGCGCACTCCCCAATTTTGTTCACCAGGCGCTCACCGGCAAGCCCCTCACTGTCTACGGCGATGGCAAGCAGACCCGCAGCTTCTGTTTTGTTTCCGATCTGATTGAAGGCATCTACCGCTTGATGTTGTCCGATGAGCATTTGCCCGTGAATATTGGCAATCCACAGGAAATTACCATTCTCCAGTTCGCGGAACGCATTCGGACCCATTTCGAGAATGCGCCGAAGATCATTTTCGAGCCTCTGCCGCAGGATGACCCCAAGCAGCGCTGCCCGGATATCAGCAAGGCCAAGCGCATTCTGGGTTGGGAACCGAAGGTCGGGCTGGAAGAGGGCTTGCGCACCACGCTGGACTATTTCAAGGAATATTTCGCAAGCAAACAAGGCGCCGGGGCCTAGCAGTGCTTTTCGCTATTTGCTGCTCGCAGGAAACTATTCGCGACCGAACGAATGGTATTCAAATCCAAGTTCGCGCATCCGCCTAGGCGAACACAGATTCCGGCCGTCAACCACCAGCCGGCGCGCCATGAGTTTCCCCGCGCGTTCCCAATCCAGGTCCCGATATACGTCCCATTCCGTGCAGATCAGCCCCACTTCCGCGTCGCGCAAAGCTTCGTATGGGTCTTCGTGATAACTGGCCGCGGGAAACAACGCTTTGGCTCCCGAAATCGCTTCCGGATCCGTGGCTTGCACCTGCGCTCCCTGCCGGAGCAGCTCCTTCACCACCTCCAGGGCCGGCGAGAATCGCGTGTCGTCAGTATTGGCCTTGAACGCCAGCCCCAGCACCGCGACGCGTTTGCCCTTGACCACCCACAGTGCCCGGCGCACTTTTTCGAAAAACCGCTCGATACGCTGTTTGTTGACGCGTTCGGCCGCCTTTAGGATGTCGAAATCCACTCCCACCGTGCCGGCCAGGTGAACGAACGCCTGCAAATCCTTGGGAAAGCAAAAACCGCCAAAGCCCAACCCGGCGCGTAGGAATTGCCCGCCGATGCGCGGATCCAATCCCATCGCGTGCGTCACTTCCTCCACGTCCGCCCCGATTTTCTCGCACAAATCGGCAATCACGTTTGCGTAACTGATCTTCAGCGCCAAAAAAGAGTTGGAAGCATGTTTGATGAGCTCCGCGCTGTTGATCGTGGTAACCAGCAGGTCCACCGCATTCCCAGGAGGACACGTGCCGTTGTGCACCGGGCACCGAAAAGAGCGCTCCAGAATCGGCCGGTAAATCTCCCGCATATCGCGCGCCGAAGCCTCATCCTCCACGCCGACCACAATCCGGTCGGGATGAAGGAAATCGTAAACGGCTGTCCCCTCGCGAAGGAACTCTGGATTCGACACCACGCGAAACGCCAAGCCGCTATTTCGCGAGTAGGCCGTGAGCGCGCGCCGCAACTCCAGTCCCGTGCGCGCCGGCACCGTGCTTTTTTCGATCACCAGCTTGGGAGTTCGCGCCTCCGTGGCAATCTGACGCGCAACGTGGTCGATGGCGGTCAGGTCCGCCTCGCCGTTTTCCTTGGGCGGCGTGCCCACGCAAATGAAGATGGCCTCGCCGCTGCGTATCGCTTCACCGGCGTTCGAGGTGTACGAGATTTTCCCAGCACTTCGCGCCGATACCAGGATTTGCTCCAGGTGCTGCTCGTAAATCGGCACGCCTCCCGCCTGGAGCTGCGCGATCCGCTTCTCGTCAATGTCTGTGCAAATGACCTCATGCCCCGCTTCGGCGAGACAAGCGCCGGTCACAAGGCCGACATAACCACATCCAACTACCGCGAGACGCAATCTAGCCCTCCGGGCGGGGATTCTTTAGGCTCGTACACATTCCCATCAACAGCACTCTAGCGCCGCTCGCTGTTCCAGCCCAATAGCAGCCCTCGCAGCCCGAGCAGCACGAGTTGCGGCTGGCGCCGTAACACGTTCCACAGCAGCCGCGCGGACTCGTCGCGCGTAATCTCGCTGAGCGTGTCTCGCGTCGCTGCGTTGAGCAAGTCCACCAGCCGTGAGTAATCTTCCTGCTGGAAATGATGCATCGTGCGCCGCAGCAGCCAGTGCGTGCTTAGTTCACGCCGCAGCGCCAGCAGTTCCCAGCCGCGGCGGCCTTGTAAAATGGACTCCGCGACCGCCTGCGCTCCTCGAAAGCCGGTAACGATCCCTCCCACGGTGGATACTTTGACTTGTGCCGCGGCGTCCCCAACCAGGTACACATTTCCTTTTCCCACCCGCCGCTTCACTGGTACCCAACGCTTGTACACCGGGATTCGTGCGCCCTGCCATTCGAGCGGCTCCATTCCCTTCTTCTCCAGGAATCGCGCCAGGCATCCTGCGGTATCGCGGCCATCCTCTCCGATGACGCCCAATGCGCCGCGCTCTGCCGATTCCGGAATGAGCCAGTAGAAATAGGGCGTGTCGTCCGGCACGAACCAGACGCGGGTCGTATCCACGGGGCAGTCTTTCGGCAAGCGCACAATCGCCTGCACCAGCGGCACCGTTTCAACTGGCGTCCAGCCTGCCGTTCGCGCCACGCGGCTCGCCGCGCCGTCTGCTCCCACCACACTCTGGGCGTGCAACTCTTCTCGCCGTCCCCCGGATTCAACCTCCACCTGAATGCCATTCGCGTTGGGAGACAGTCCCAGAAAGCGTGTGTCGCAAGAAAGTTCCGCGCCAGCCTGTCGCGCCTGCCGCGCCAGTGCCGGAATCAGTTTCGCGCGCTCGATGATAAGGTCCGGTTTGGCCAGCGCGACCTGCGCCGAGCGCCCATCTGTGAAGAGCTCGAACCGCCGAATCTCGTTTAGAACGCTCTCGTTCGCCGAAGCTCCCAATTGCTTGCGGAAGTGATTCGTCACAATCAGCGTCCGCGGCTCCGGCTCCACGATGCGCTGAGACTCCAGCACGCGCACACGCTTGCCGCCCTGGGCCACTCGGGCGGCGGTGTAGAATCCGGCCGCTGAGCCGCCCACGATTATTACTTCCGCTTCGGAATTAAGCCGACTTTTATCCTGGTTCGCTTGCAACGCTTTCCGCCTTGCCCGCCAGCATGTCCTGTAAATTTACGTTCATCGGCTTCGCGGCGTCCCGGCTAACCGATTCCCCGACCCAGCAGAGTGCTGAAGAAGTGGGTGAGTGAGTATAGCCAATAGGTTGGCGGCGGCAAATCTCGATTGCGTCAGAGTATAGAGTGAGTTAATTTACCTATAGTTTAAACTGAATCGTTCAGGGCTTCGCCGCCTGCCGCTCGTACGGCGCCTTCTCCAACATCATCACCGCAATTAGCATCGCGGCGATGACTACGGCTGCGAACATCACCGCCGCCCGTGTTGATATGTAGCAAACCCAGATTGCCGATGCGCCGCTCGCCGCCCCAAGCAGGTACAGCGTCAGCACCGCGCCACGCTGCCCCAGTCCCAGATTCGCCAACCGGTGGGCAGCATGATCTTTTCCAGGGGCTGCAAAGGGCAGCAATCCTCGCCGCGCGCGAGAAATGGTGACCAGCGTCGTATCGAAAATAGTGACGCCCAAAATCAGCAGCGGAACCACGAGGGCCGACGCGTGGTTCCCCGCGCTCAATCTCAGCTTCAATGCCAGCGTGGCCATCAGAAATCCCAGGAACATCGCGCCGCCGTCGCCCATGAAAATCCTCGCTGGCTTAAAGTTCCAGCGCAGAAAACCCGTTGCCGCGCCAAACACAGCCGCCGCCAGCGTCGACACCACAATTTGACCGTTCAAGAACGCCAGTAACGCAAAGAAAAACGAAGCGGTCGCCGCAACTCCCGCACACAATCCGTCCATGTGGTCCAGGATGCTGAACGACGCGGTGATTGCCACCACCCAGAAGATGGTCAGCGCCGCGTCCAGCAAGTACCCCGCGCGTCCGGGAACAAACAGTTCAAACGCCTGTGCATGTATTCCACTAAAAAGAAGAATGCAGGCGGCCAGCGGCATTCCCACGAACAGTTTGATCTGATGATGCAACCAGCCGCGATCGTCCAAAAAACCCACCGCCGCCACCAGCGTCGCGCCCGTCACGATGCCCGCGCTTTGCTGCCGCGCCGCGCCATCGAACGCAAAAACAATCGCCAGCATCACCCCGCCGTACATCGCCAATCCGCCCAGCAGCGGTATCGGCTGCACATGAACTTTGCGCGGCCCCGGCAGGTCCACCATCCCCACACGCAGCGCCAGCGCCCGCACCGGTACGGTGAGCATCATGGACGCAAAAAGCGCGATGAAAAACGCCAGTAAGCCCGCTGACATTCAGCCTCGTCGGAATCGAGGTGATGCACCGGCAAAGCAAAAAGCCTTGCGGCCGGTGTCCACGCGAATTGCCGGTTTGGGGGCCGGCTCCCAAGACACAACTACAGATGTCCCACGCAGCAATCAACCATACTGCGGAAATCTCGCCGGTGCCAGAAGATTTCGGCGTCTCAACGCTCGGTGAGCATTCGTCCGAAGGTCCGTTCCACTTCGCTGCGGTCCCGCGTCGAGTAGTACCAATCGATCGTGCGCTTCAGCCCCTCGCGAAATGCCACCTTCGGCTCCCAGCCCAGCAGGCGCTTGGCAAGCGCGTTGTCCGCCACGCGGTTCATCGGCCCTGTGGGCATCTCAGGCCGTTTCTTAATCCCCGCTTTGTGTTTGGTGAAATCGCAAACCATCTTCGCGCACTCCAGCACCGTGATTCGTTCCATCGTCCCCAGATTGATCGCCGTGCCGTCGTTGATCTTCTCTCCGGCCAGGATCGTGCCCTCGACGATGTCGTCGATATACGTCCAATTGCGAATTTGCGAACCGTCGCCCCAAATCTCGAACGGATTCTGCCCCAAAAACGCCCGCGCGATCATCGCGATCACCGCATGATTTTCCACGCCGCGCGGCCCATACACCGTGAAGTACCGGCACGACGCAGCGCCCATGCCGTGCTCCTTCGCGTACGCCTGCAGCGTGATTTCGCCCATCAGCTTGGCCCAACCGTACGTGTTGTCCGCGTCCTTAGGCCCTTGAGTCATCTCCTCGGTCAGATAAATCTCTTTGTGCGTGTCCGACTGCAAGAAATTCGGATACACGCAGCCCGACGAAGCGAACACAACTTTTTTCACCTTCGCCCGCAGCGCTTCCCCAAATACCAGCCCGTCGAGGAAAAAATTCGACGCCGGCCCCGCCTGGTGCAAGTCCACATATCCGCGGCCGCCGTGGTCCGCCGCAAGATGAAACACGGTGTCCACGCCGTGCATGGCCGCCCGCGCAACACCTGGTTCGCGCAAATCCGCGTGCAGGAAATCCACGCTGCCGCCGCCCAGATGCGCGCGAATATTGTCCAGGTGTCCGCTCGAGAGATCGTCCACAACGCGCACTCTCGCACCCCGCGCCAGAAGCTGATCCGTCAGCGTCGAGCCGATGAACGACGCTCCTCCCGTTACCAGGGCCAGCTTTCCGCTCCAAAAACTCTCGGCTGTTTTCATGCGGGGCGCGCCTCCTCGAAGATCCGCACAAACTTACTCAGTTCAGTCACTCTATCATACTCATTCGCGGCGGCCCGGGCCGCTTCACCCATGCGCCGAATTTCATCGGCATCCCGCAAGATTTTGCGCACGGCGCAAGCAACTTGCGCTGGATCGTCCGGATCGCCCCAGACCGCGAACCCTCGCTTTTCCCCAATGGCCACGACGTCCGTCTCGCGCGGAGCTACCGCCACAATTGCCTTCCCCGCCGCGAGAATGCCATACATCTTGCTCGGCACGATCACTCCTTCCAGTCCCCGCTTGATCGTCACAATATGCGCGTCCGGCGCGGCCAGCACCGACGCAATTTTGCTCGCCGGAAAAAACGGCAGGAATCGCACATTCTTGCAGCCGGCCGCCGCCGCTTCGATCAGCGCCCGTTGCGCCCCGTCCCCCACGAAAACCAGCCCGACCCCCTCATCCTCCAGCTTCCGCGCCGCCGCCACCAGCGTCTCCCAGGCTCCGTAAAATCCCAGATTCCCCGCATGCAGCAGCACAAATCGGAAATCGCCTCGAATCGCGCGCACCACTTCCGCATCCTCCGCGGGTTGCGACACCGCGTCGCAAATTTCCGCGCCGTCGCGAACAACCGCGATTCGCTCCGCTTTCACTCCTTTCGCTATAATTCGCGCGCGCATATCTTCGCCAAGCGCCACCACGCGCGTCGCCCTCCGCAGCGCCCACCGGTGCAATCTCTCCCACACCCGCGTCATCAGCCCTGCCGTGACAATCGACCCGCCCACGGCCATATCCGGATACAAATCGCGAATGTTGTACACAAACGGCTTGCCCTTCAGCCGTGCCACAAACGCCGCCACAATTCCCTCAAACGGCGGGTCGGTCATCCCCAGCACCACGTCGCAACGCGCAAACGCCGCCCGCGGCACGCTCAGCGCCACATACGTCAGATAATTCAGCACGCGACGCTCCATCCGCGCTCGCGAATAATCCGTCGATCCCACGCGGATTATTTTCACGCTGCCCCTCCTCAACGCTCCGCTCGCCGCCGCCGTCTCCGTCCGCCACAAACGCCAGGCCCTCCGCTCCGTCGGCTCGTACGAAGGCCGCCCGCAAATCACGGTCACCTCATGCGCCGCCGAAAGCGCGCCCACAACCGTCTGCGCCATTTTCGCCGTCGCTGAAGTGTCCGGCGGATAGTAGAGGTTCAGCAGGAGAATTCGCACCGCAAGATTGTACAAGCTGCGCGGCCACTCTGGTCCACGCTTTGACTACTTCTCGTTAGCAGCGTTATCGATCGGGAAAAGAACCGCGGCAAATCAGAACCAAAACTTACGCGTTCCGCGTCACCAGGAAATCCCCCAGCACCAGCGCATCCATCTTCGTCCGCAAAAAACAATCGATCGCTTCCTCCGGCCGGCAAACAATCGGCTCGTTGTCGTTGAACGAAGTATTCAGCACCACCGGCACACCCGTTACATCGCGGAACGCCGAAATCAGCGCGTGATATCGCGGATTGGCTTCCCGCGTCACCGTCTGCAGGCGCCCTGTGCCGTCCACGTGCGTCGGCGCGGGGATCAGCGCGCGCTTTTCCGGCCGCACCGCGTAGGCCAGCGTCATAAACGGCGAAGGGTGCGACCTTGCAAACCACTCGCCCGTCGCTTCCGCCAAAATCGACGGCGCAAAAGGACGAAAAATCTCGCGGTGCTTGATTCGCCGATTCAGCGTTTCCTTCATATCCGCCCGTCGCGGGTCCGCCACGATGCTTCGATTCCCGAGCGCCCGCGGCCCCCATTCGGCCCGCCCCTGAAACCATCCCAATATTTTTCCATCCGCCACAATCTCGGCCGCGCGTCGCACCAACTTCTGCTCTGACAATTCCTCCAAAACATATCCCTTACCCTTGAGGCCGCTAGACTCCATCGCCGCGCGAATCTCCCTCGCCGAAAATCCCGGCCCCCAATACGCATGATCCATCACAAACGAGCGCGGCTTCCCCAATTTCTGATGCCACACGTAATACGCCGCGCCTACCGCAAGCCCCCCATCGCCCGCCGCCGGCTGCACGTACACTTGCTCAAACGGCGTGCTCTCAAAAATCTTCCCATTCGCCACGCAGTTGAACGCCACGCCGCCCGCCAGGCAAATTGATTTCAGCCCAGTGGCCTTGGCCAGCTTCCCCAGCATCCCCAGATAAACCTCTTCCAGCCGCGCCTGCAGCGACGCCGCCAAATTCCGGTGGCGCTGCTCGAGCGGCTCTTCCGGAGTCCGTGCCGCACCCAACCGCCGCGGCATCTCTTCAGAAAATACCCTTCCCAGCGTCGGCGTCTTGTCCGCCTCCGCCCAGCTCATTGCCGGCCCGGTGCGATGGTGCACAAAATAATCAAGTCTCAGCCGGAACCCGTTGCTGTTTCCGTTAGCGTCAAATCGCACGATGTCGCGAAACGCTTCCAGCCGCTCCGGCTCGCCGTAAGCCGCCAGCCCCATCACTTTGTATTCGTCGCCGAATTTCAGAAATCCCAGGTACTGCGTCACCGCCGTGTAATACAGGCCCAGCGAGTGGGGAAACGCAATCGCATCGACAATCTCCATGTGGCTTCCGTTTCCAGTTCCCCACATCGTGCTCGCAAAATCTCCGAGCCCGTCCGCGGAAAGCAGCGCGGCGCGCTCGAACGGCGAAACGAAAAACGCGCTGGCCAGATGCGCCTGGTGATGCTCGACGCGATGAAATGTCGCCGCGATCGTTTTCGGATCGCAGTCCAACGCCGCCGCCAGCGCTTCCCGTATGCCGGTGAACTTCGCCAGCACCTTGGCTCTTCCTCGCGCAAACGATGGCATGCGCAACGCATACAACAATTTCGTCCCCAGCCGCGCATAGGGATTCCGCGGCACCGCCACGTGATCGATTTCCTGCAGTCGCAGCCCCGCTTCTCGCAAGCAATAACGAATCGCCTGCGCCGGAAATCCCGCCGCGTATTTCACTCGATTGAATCGCTCCTCTTCCACCGCGGCCACCAGCTTGCCGTCGCACACCACGGCCGCCGACGCGTTCCCGTGGTACGCATTGATTCCCAGAATATTCATGAGAGTAAATCAGTGTATCGCACTGCACCTGCGGTCTGGTCTTCGTAGGGGCGCAGCACTGCTGCGCCCAATCTCGGCAAGAACGATCGCATAGCCACAACAATCTCGACGTTTACAAATGCCGCCGGCACCACTCATTCATCACGTAAATCGACCACGGGCGCGACCACGAAGTCTTGCCCTCAAGGAAAGCGCTCCACACCTCGCGCACTCCCTCGCCGTGCAGATACGCCGCCAAACCCGGCGCCGGCTCCGCAAAGCTCGCTTCCAGCCGCTTCCGCAGCGGGCCGCGCAGCCATTCTTCCCACGGCAGCGTAAAGGTCCGTTTCTTCTGCGTCAAAATATCCGGAGGCAGCAAATCCGCAATCGCCTCGCACAGCAGCGCCTTCGGTTGCCCATCCCGCCACCTCGCCGCAGCCGGAAGCGCGCCCACAAACTCCACGAGCGGTGTATCCAGCAAGGGCACGCGCACTTCCAGCGATCGCGCCATGCTCACCGAATCCGTGTCCCGCAGCAGCGTGCTGGCCATGTAGCTGCGCATCTCTAGCCAGGAAATTCCACCCATCCCTTTCAGCTTCCGCGCGCCATCCGCCGCTCTTTCCAGCCAGCCCAGCCACGTCGGCTCCAGCGTAACGCCATCTTCGGCAACGCTGCTCGGCCGGAATCGTGGCTCGATCAGGCGCGCCAACTCGGCGCCCACCGGAAACAACGCGCGCGTGAAAAAATAAGCGTGCGGCAGCGCGTCCGGCGACACCCACGCGGCAATCGCCTTGCGCGCCGCATCCGGGCTGTTCCTGCTTGCTATCGCCGCGCGCAGCAGCGGAGCGGCCATTTTGCGCAGCGGCAGCGGCGCGAACCACGCCATGCGGATTAGTCTCTTGATTCGCGGCGTATCCGCGAACGTCGCATAACCCCCAAAGAGTTCATCGCCTCCCAACCCGGACAGTGCCACCTTCAATCCGGCTTCCCTCGCCGCCCACGACACAAAATACGTATTGATTCCGTCCATGCTCGGCTGGTCCAGCGCCGCTACCGCTTCATCGAGCCTGGATACGATCGCGTCGCCTTGCAGCGGAATTTCACGATGCTTGGTGCCGCAATGTTTGGCGACGCTCCGCGCCAGCGGCGCTTCATCGTACGCGGTTCCCGGAAAGCTGAGCGTGAAGCTGCAAATGCCCGCGCGCTCTCTCGCTGCAAGCGCCGCAATCGCGCTGGAATCGAGGCCGCTCGAGAGAAATAATCCCACCGGAACATCCGCAATCAGGTGCGCGCGCACGGCCTCTTCCAGCCGCGGCCGCAAACTTCGCGCCGCCGCTGAAAAATCTCGTGTCGTTCGCGCCTCCTTCGCAGCCACGCTCTGCGTGGCGTCCCACCACGCTCGCGCGCGCGGCACGCGCCGCCGTTCCGGCACGTACAGCAGCATGCGATGCCCGGGCGGAAGCGAAAATACTCCATCCAGCAGCGTCACCGGTTCCGAAACACTGCCGAAAAGGAAATAAGACGTCAGCGCGTCTTGTGAAACCTTTTTCGGCGCCATTTCTCCGGCAATCAGCACGCGGACATCCGAGGCGAACGCAAATCCCTCCCGGCTCTGCGTGTAATACAAAGGCTTGATACCCAGCGGATCCCGCGCCAGGAACAGCAGCGGCGCCGTGGCATAGCGCTTTCGCAAATCCAGAAGCGCCACCGCAAACATCCCGCGCAATTCCTCCAGGCAGTCCTCGCCCCATTCCTCCCAGGCGTGCACCAGGATTTCCGTGTCGGATTGTGTGCTGAATCGGTGCCCGGAAAGCGTCAGGCGTTCGCGCAGTTCCCGGTAATTGTAGAGTTCTCCGTTGAAAATCACCGCCACGTCGCGCGCTTCATTCCACACCGGTTGACCGCCGGTTTTCAGGTCGATGATGCTGAGCCGCCGCATGCCCAGCGCCAGCCCTGGAGCGCGCGCTTCGTTGACCAGGAATCCGTCATCGTCCGGTCCGCGATGCTGCATCGCCGCGGCCATCGCCCGCACCCGCGACTCGGCTTCGGAAGCGCGCCCCGCAAACGCGATTCCACAGATGCCGCACACGCTTTACTTGATCTCCGGCGCGCGAAAGAAGGTCGTTCCGGCTCGAATGAATTGGGAACGCAGTTGAAATCGCGAGATCATCAGCCGGTGGTCGGCGAACCATCCCAGAAGAAACCTGACCAGCAGAAGCACAAGGAACCCCAACGCCGACGCGAAAAGCGCGAAAAACGACTCGCGCTCCAGCAGCAGCGTCCAATCAACGCTTTCTTCCCAACCTGGAGCAATCTTGTCCAGAACCCAGCGCAGGTGAAACCCTTGCATTGGCAGGCGCGCCAGCCGCACGTGTGCAAACTTCTCGTAGGTGTATTCCTTGGGATAGTTCGGCACCGTGCGGGTCGCTTCCGCTAGCACCGCCGGATTGCGCAGTTCTTCGCGGGTAAGCAGATGTCCATTCGCGTCGCGCAGCAAAATCCGGTACGCAGGGTCCGCGACCACCCAGCGCCCATCAATCAAGATTTCCGCCACCACGTGCTTCGCCTTGTTGTCTGGAGTCATCAACAGCAGACGCCGCGCGCTCAAGCCGTTGCTGCGCGCAAGGTTCAGAAACGCGTTTGTGGCTGTCCCGCAGACGGACAAAAGCTGCCGATAATTCAGCGTTGCTTCCGGATCTCGCCCTGGCAGCGCGGATGGGTCCGCGGCTACGGCGCGGGGCGGACCCTTCCGCATCCAGTCGAGAATGGCTTCCACTTGCCGCTCGGCAGGCTCCGAGTCCGGCACGATGGCGTCCGAAAACCCGTCGAGATACCTGCGAACCGAGTATTCCCAGGCTCCCGAATAAACCAGCGCCAAGAGCGCCACAAGGAGCAGCGAATTCACGCTCCACCAAACTCCGCGAAAGATACGATGCCTTCGAGTCGGCAAAACGACACCCTCAGTGCCGCAGTTCTACACCCTGCTTTTCGTCCTTTACCAACTGCTCGTACAGCTTCTCCATCTCTTGCGCCGGCTGGTCCCAATCGAGCCGCGCCGCGGCTTTCCTGCATCCCGCGCTCAGCCGCGCGTGCAGTCCCGGCTCCCACAATACACGAGCAAGAGCCTGCGATAGGGCCGCTGCATCGTGCGCCACCGCCAATCCTGCAACATCCGCAAGCAATGGAGCGATCCCGCACTTGTCCGTGACCACTACCGGCGTACCGGCGGCCACGGCTTCACCCGCGGTATTCCCGAAATTTTCATTTTGCGAAGGCAACACAAAAACGTCCGCGTCCCTGTACGCGCTCCACTTCTGCTCGCCGTATGCCGCGCCGAGAATTTGCACGCGCGCGGAAATTCCCAGCTCGCCCGCCAGTTGCCGGAGTTTCTCTTTCATGCCGCCTTCGTCGGGCCCCGCAAACACCAGGTGCAGCTCCGCATCGCGCTGCGCCTGGCAAAGCGACGCAAACGCATGCAGCAAGACATCCGGGCTTTTCTTTTCGGATAGCCGCCCGAGGTAAAGAACGAGTTTGGCGTTTTGCGGGATACTCGCGCCGGCTCGAAATTTCCCTCGTTCCGGCAGTGTTTCCGGCACTTCCACTCCGTTGCGGCGTACCAGGATTTTTTCGGCGGGCAATCCCGGAGCCGCAAGCTCCGCCAATTCCTGCGGTGAGGTGGCGATGATCTTCCGTGAACCCCGCAGCATCTTTTGTCCCAGAGCTAGATGATACATTCGTTTCAGCAGAAAATTCCTG